>Ga0192271_1010_pt1 | contig 60013 bp, 57 predicted proteins | sample Koala_Koa24_D3_FD_131264 | JGI IMG/M metagenome (GOLD analysis project Ga0192271, IMG submission 131264) | Enriched cells from koala feces incubated with labeled cellulose particles, San Francisco Zoo, California, United States - Koala_Koa2-4_D3 ...
CCATACAACCTCAAGTGGTTTGATGTTCAGGGGTCAGATGGCAGGAGTCAGATGACAGTTGAACGAACTTGAGAGAAAGAATAACAAAGACGAAAAGAAACTCAGAAAAACAGCTTGTTTCAAATTTAAAGAATAAAAAAATGGAAAGAATTAAGTAAGATACAGGAAAAAAAGCACGGCACTGCCGTCTGAAACCTGTCATCTGAACCCTGATTTCTGATGGTCATAATGCAGTAGCGCCACCTGATTCCATGCCGAACTCAGAAGTGAAATGCTGTGATGCCGATGGTAGTGTTGGGTCTCCCAATGTGAGAGTAGGTCACCATCAGGTTTTATTTAAAATAATAACCCCAGTTGCGAGAGTGACTGGGGTTTTGTCTTTTTCCTATTTATAAAGTCGTCAGTTTTTCAAAGGATTATAATCCTTTTACTTGTTATTGACATAACAAGTAATCAGTGTTGAATATTTTATACTAAATAACTTTGAGAATAAATCTATGAGAATACGATTCAAATACTTACCTCTAATATCATTTTGTTTAGTGGGTTGTTTCAATATTTCATCAGATATGATTGAGACAAGAAGAATTGATGCGGAGAATGAAAAATTTAAATCGACATTACCAAGCCCTAATGCGGACTATGGAATACTACCTAAAAATTATCAGAAAAAAGCTACAGAATATCTTAAATCAACATTAAAAGATCCTGATTCGGCAAAGTTTTCTAATTTTACTAAACCTCGTAAAGAACATGTTATTTACTCGAAGGGAAAGTATATTACACCTAATGATGTATTCTATGGATACTCTACTTGCGTTCTAGTTAATGCTAAAAATTCTTATGGCGGTTATGTGGGAAATCAACTTTACTGGATATTTTTTTATAATAGAGAAGTTTTTAGAACTCAAAAAGTAGATGTTGGATTTGGAGCATCAATTTATAGGGGGCGAGCGATCAATTGTGAAGATGGTGATTAAAATTGAATAGAATACATACTAAAATTTACAAAATACCTGTTTTTAGGATAATCATCCAAAACAGGTATTTCGTTTTATTTAACGAATATCATTCGTCAACTTTCTCAAATTTTGCTACACTAAATCCACTTCTGATTCCACCTAGGATTTTCTATGCAACTTACTGATCAACTTCTTCAATCTGTACTACATATTGCTAATGAAGCAGGTAAAATCTTAGAAGATTTCTATCTAAAATCTGAATCTATTGAAATTCATACAAAATCAGATAATACCCCCGTGACAGAAGTTGATTTAGCCATTAGTCAATTTCTAACTCAAAAACTCGCCATTCTTACCCCTGATATTCCAATACTTTCTGAAGAAAATTGTAATATTCCACTTTCTGAACGGCAATTATGGGAAACTTATTGGCTTATCGACCCTTTAGATGGTACGCAGAGATTTATTGATCGCACAGGGCAATTTTCTATTCTTATTGCATTGATACATCAGCACCAGCCTATTTTAGGGGTTATTCACGCTCCGATCTTGCAAAAAACCTATTATGCAATGCAGGGATTTGGGGCATATAAAATGGAAGATAATCATCATCAACGTTTAATCTCTCGTCATATAGATGCCACTAAACCGCTTAAAATTGCCGTGGGTTCAGAAAGCCATAAGCAAAAAGTACGGTGTATCTTGCCCGAGAATTTTCCTTGTGAATTTATTGTGTATGGTTCTAGTGGCTTAAAGAGTGGCTTGGTAGCAGATGGTACAGCGGACTGTTATGTGCGTTTAGGCAATACTAGTGAATGGGACACGGCAACTGCTGAAATTCTACTCAGTGAGTTAAATGGGAATATTTTTGATCCCCATTTTTTACCTTTAACTTATAATCAACAGGAAACCTTTATTAATCCGCATTTTGTAATGACAGCGGATCGAGAAGTAAACTGGCAAAAAATCTTTTGCTTCAATTAGTGATAGCTATTTGAAAATTCTATGTGAATAGTGCATAGTATGGCGATAGTTTATCATTTTACTAGGATATAATAATATGAATGCAGAAAATAATTGTATTGTGATTTTTGGTGCGTCAGGTGATTTGACTCATCGTAAATTAATTCCAGCCCTTTATAATCTCTATAAAATTGGACGTTTAACTGAAAATTTTTCTGTGCTAGGCGTTGCTCGCTCAGACTTAAATGATGAAAGTTTTCGTGATAAAATGCGTAATGCTTTGATTAAACATGAGAAAGCATCGGGAGAAAAGTTAGATAAATTTTGTTCACACTTATATTATCAATCTGTGAACACTTCTGATGCTCAAGATTATGGTAAATTAGTGCCACGTCTTGATGAATTACACGATCAATATCAAACTTGTGGTAATACCCTTTATTATCTTTCCACTCCACCAAGCCTTTATGGTGTGATTCCTGAATGTTTAGCTGCTCACGGCTTAAATACCGAAGAATTTGGTTGGAAACGCATTATCGTGGAGAAACCCTTTGGTTATGATTTGAAAACCGCTCACGAATTAGATATTCAAACTCATCGTTTCTTTGAAGAACATCAAATTTATCGTATTGACCATTACTTAGGCAAAGAAACCGTACAGAATCTGCTTGTTTTACGTTTTTCTAATGGATTATTTGAGCCACTCTGGAACCGTAATTTTATTGATTATGTGGAAATTACGGGAGCAGAATCTATTGGTGTAGAAGAACGTGGCGGTTATTATGATGGTTCAGGTGCGATGCGCGATATGTTCCAAAACCATTTATTGCAAGTTTTAGCTATGGTTGCCATGGAGCCTCCGGCAATTATTAATGCCGATTCTATGCGTGATGAAGTGGCTAAAGTATTACATTGTTTACATCCGTTAAGTGAAGAAGATATTCAAAACAATTTAGTATTAGGTCAATATACCGAAGCTCAAATTGATGGAGAATATGTTAAGAGTTATTTACAAGAAAAAGGTGTACCGGAAGATTCAAATACTGAGACCTTTATGGCGTTACGTTGTAAAATTGATAACTGGCGTTGGGCTGACGTGCCGTTTTATGTACGTACTGGTAAGCGTTTGCCAACTCGAGTAACGGAAGTCGTGATTCATTTTAAGGTTACGCCACATCCAGTGTTCAGCCAAAATGCCCCAGAGAATAAATTGATTATTCGTATTCAACCAGATGAAGGGATCTCCATGCGTTTTGGGTTAAAAAAACCGGGAGCAGGCTTTGAAGCTAAAGAAGTTTCGATGGATTTTCGTTACTCTGATCTAAGTGGAGCATCAAGTTTATTAACCGCTTATGAACGTTTATTATTAGATGCTATGAAAGGCGATGCGACCTTATTTGCTCGTACGGATGCAGTACACGCTTGTTGGAAATTTGTACAGCCTATTTTAAATTATAAAGAAAATCGTGGTCGAGTGTATGAATATGAGGCAGGAACTTGGGGACCAAAAGAAGCAGATAAGCTTATTGCTAAGTCCGGTCGAGTATGGCGCAGACCGAGTGGTCAGATGAAGAAAAAGATTTAGCTTAAGCAAAAGTGCGGTGAAAAATTAAGAAATTTTTAGTTAAGCCATACATTTAGAATACTTATGTATTGATCTTTTTTGATGTAAAAGAGTTAAACAGGAGAAAAATAGATGAACACAATTATTTTTGAAAATGCTCAAAGTGCAGTAGAAAAAATTGCACAAGAATTCAAAGTTTATAGTCTTAAAGGTTACCCTGTGCATATTTCTCTATCCGGAGGGAGTACGCCTAAATTGCTATTTAAAACCTTAGCTACTGCTCCTTATAACACAGAAATTCAATGGCAAAATCTGCATTTTTGGTGGGGCGATGAACGTATGGTTGTCCCAACCGATCCTGAAAGTAATTACGGTGAAGTGCAAAAATTGCTATTTGATCATATTCAAATCCCAGCGGAAAATATCCACCGCATTCAGGGTGAAAATGATCCCCAAGCTGAACTTAGTCGTTTTGAACAAGAGATTCAAACTGAAATTCCGAACGGTGAATTTGATTGGATCATTTTAGGTATGGGGAATGATGGACACACCGCATCATTATTTCCATATCAAACCGATTTTAATGATCCTAATTTAGTGGTGATTGCCAAGCACCCAGAAAGCGGACAGTTACGAATTTCTAAAACGGCGAAATTGTTGAGTCAAGCGAAACGTATTAGCTATTTAGTGACAGGCGAAGCCAAAGCAGACATTATTAAAGAAATTGCCACCCATTCTGCTGACCAACTGCCTTATCCTGCGGCGAAAATTCAAAGCACGAAAGGGATAACGGAATGGATTTTGGAGCGTGGGGCGGCAAAATTGCTGTAAGTGTTAAGGACTGAACGAATGAAAACACTCGGTATTATCGGCGGAATGAGTCCTGAAAGTACAATAACCTACTATCAGCAAATTAATCGTCTAGTGAATCAAAAGCTAGGTGGAAATCATTCTGCTCCGTTGTTAATGGTGAGTGTAGAATTTGAGCGAATTGTACAATGCCAAAAATCAGGCGATTGGCAAAAAGCAGGGGAAATTTTAGCTCAAGCAGGACAAAAATTAGAGCAGATGGGGGCAGATGCCGTTTTATTGGCAACCAACACAATGCACAAAGTAGCACCCCAAATTATGGAACAAATTAATGTCCCGTTTTTGCATATTTTAGATGCGACTGCCAATGTGATTAAGACAAAAGGCTTATATAAGATTGCGGTATTAGGTACCGCTTTTACCATGCAAGATGAATTTTATCGTAATGGATTAACCCAGCGTGGCATAGAAATGCTGGTACCTAATGCCAAAAATCAGCAAGAAATTCACCGCATTATTTTTGCAGAATTATGTGTAGGGAACATTCTGCCAACATCAAAACAATTTTATTTGCAGACCATTGCAGAACTCGCTCAACAAGGAGCTGAAGGGGTGATTTTGGGGTGTACTGAAATAGGCTTATTGGTTCAGCAAAATGATACGGTATTGACGTTATTTGATACTGCTCAGTTACATAGTGAAATGGCAGTTGGGTTTATTCTGGGTGATGAATTATGAGCAAATTAGACCGTGATGTGACTTTTTTAAATCGTGTTTGCCTTGTTTTGAATGTGCCTATGTTATGCAAAGAATGAATTATGCTGATGCCTATTCCGCATTAATTAAACGATACCAAGATATTTTGATGAATAATGATTCTGTGAAGAGATTGTTAGCGGAAAACGATTTATCACATCTTCATTTAGGCTTTGTACCTGAGAATTATTCTGATGAAAAAGTGATTGTTTTATTTATTGGGCGAGAAACCCGTGGGTGGAAAATAGGTGATGATATTAATGAATATAATCTTGAAACGATCAAGAAAAGTATAGCAAAAAGTAAAAATTGGTTTGAAAATCCCAAGCTAAAAAGGGGACATGGTTTTTTTAATTATGTGAAACAGTTAGAAAAAGATAATCCAATAGCTTGTTTTCTATGGGCAAATATTTTTGCTTGTGATTATAAAAAAGGATGTCCAACAAAGTTAAAAGACAGTATCTTATTTAATGAAATAGAGATTCTCTCTGTGGAATTAATTAAAGCACAAATTGAGATTTTAAAACCAAATATTGTTATTTTTGCATCAGGTAATCAAGGTGTGCAAACACGCCGAAAATATTTTGAAAATTTAAAACCTTCAGGTAAGCGGATTGATGAAAGTTTAGATAAAAAATATCTAGAACGATTTTATTTTTCAGATAACCCTAAAATTATTTGCTATAGAACAGTTCATCCGTCAGCAAGACGTGAAGAACCTTGTAAAGCATTACGAACATTACGCACATTATTAAAAAGAAATGTGAGTGAGTTGACAAATTCTAAATTAACAGGAGAAAAAAATGTCAGTTAAAGGCGACATCGGCGTTATCGGTTTAGCGGTAATGGGACAAAATTTGATTTTAAATATGAACGACAACGGCTTTAAAGTGGTGGCGTATAACCGTACCACCAGCAAAGTTGATGAGTTCTTACAAGGTGCAGCGAAAGGCACTAACATTATCGGGGCATATTCCCTTGAAGATTTAGCCGCCAAATTAGAAAAACCACGCAAAGTGATGTTAATGGTGCGTGCGGGCGATGTGGTGGATCAATTTATTGACGCCTTATTACCGCACTTAGAGCAAGGTGATATTATCATTGACGGCGGTAACTCAAATTATCCTGATACCAACCGCCGAGTGAAAGCCTTGAGCGAGAAAGGGATTCGCTTTATTGGTTCTGGTGTATCGGGCGGTGAAGAAGGGGCAAGACATGGGCCGTCCATTATGCCCGGTGGGAACGCCGAAGCATGGCAATATGTCAAACCGATTTTCCAAGCGATTTCAGCGAAGACTGACAAAGGTGAGCCTTGCTGTGACTGGGTAGGCAAAGACGGTTCAGGTCATTTCGTGAAAATGGTACATAACGGTATTGAATATGGTGATATGCAGTTGATTTGTGAAGCCTACCAATTCTTAAAAGACGGTTTAGGCTTAAATCACGAAGAAATGCAGGCGATTTTTGCAGAGTGGAAAAAAACCGAACTAGATAGCTATCTCATTGATATTACCACCGATATTCTCGGTTACAAAGATACAGACGGCTCGCCATTAGTGGAGAAAATCTTAGATACCGCAGGACAAAAAGGTACGGGTAAATGGACGGGGATTAACGCCCTTGATTTCGGTATTCCATTAACCTTAATCACCGAATCGGTGTTTGCACGTTGCGTGTCTTCTTTCAAAGATCAACGTGTTGCCACGTCTAAATTATTCAATAAAACCATCACTCCAGTCGAAGGCGATAAAAAAGTCTGGATTGAAGCGGTTCGCCGTGCCTTACTGGCATCCAAAATCATCTCTTATGCTCAAGGCTTTATGCTGATTCGTGAAGCGTCCGAGAATTTTGAGTGGAATATTAATTACGGTGCAACAGCGTTATTATGGCGTGAAGGCTGTATTATTCGCAGCCGTTTCTTAGGCAACATCCGTGATGCTTATGAAGCGAACCCTGATTTAGTGTTCTTAGGTTCAGACCCGTATTTCAAAGGCATCTTAGAAAACTGCTTGGCAGACTGGCGTAAAGTGGTGGCGAAATCCATCGAAGTGGGGATTCCAATGCCTTGTATGGCAAGTGCGATTACTTTCTTAGATGGTTATACGTCCGCTAATTTACCAGCGAACTTGCTACAAGCCCAACGTGACTATTTCGGCGCGCATACTTATGAGCGTACCGACAAACCACGTGGCGAGCATTTCCATACCAACTGGACAGGACGTGGTGGCAATACTGCATCGACCACTTATGACGTTTAATCTAAATAGGGAACTATTTGTCTATTTTGTATTCTAATTAAGGCGGGCATTTTGTCCGTCTTTTTGATATGTTAAATTAAGGAAACTTTATTATGAAAAAACTACTCGGAGTATCATTCTTAGCTGTTTTATTAACGGCTTGTACATCAGAATCAAACCAACGTCCGCAAGGTCCACATGGCGAACGTCCACACAATCCACAACTTGAAACAGCAATGAAATCTTGCCGTGAATCTGTGGGGCAAAATGCAGACCGTAGTAAATTTGCAGCTTGTATGAAAGAAAAAGGTTTTGAAAAACCAGCGAGTAAACCAGCTTCAAAACCAGCGAGTAAACCAGCTTCAAAACCAGCTAATTAGTTGTTATATAAACAAAAAGTGCGGTATTTTCTACCGCACTTTTCTCATTCATGTCAATTAAGCCTGAGATGAAATACGTTTCATATCTGTCATATAACCACGTAATTCTTGACCGATTAATTCAATCGGGTGATTACGAATCGCATCATTCACATCACGTAATAACACGTTATCAATTTCAACCGTTGGTGCTGGTTCACCTAAGTCACCTTTTTGTAAGGTTGGAATAATTTTTTCCGCTAAAATTGGTGTGGCTACGTGGGAGAATAGATAGTTACCATATTCTGCTGTATCAGAAATTACCACGTTCATTTCATATAAACGTTTACGAGCAATGGTATTCGCAATTAATGGTAATTCGTGTAAAGATTCGTAGTAAGCGGATTCTTCATAGATACCACTTGCTACCATAGTGTCAAACGCAAGCTCAACGCCGGCTTTTACCATAGCTACCATTAACACACCATTGTCAAAATATTCTTGTTCAGAAATTTTAATACCATCTGCTTTTGGTGCATTTTCAAAAGCGGTTTTGCCAGTTTCTTCACGCCATGTTAATAGATTTACATCATCGTTTGCCCAGTCTGCCATCATAGTTGATGAAAATTCGCCACTGATAATATCGTCCATGTGTTTTTCAAATAAGAACGTTAATTCTTCTTTGATTTGTTCAGATAATTCAAAGGCACGCAATTTGGCACTGTTAGATAAGCGATCTAACATGAGCGTAATGCCACCTTGTTTTAATGCTTCAGTAATCGTTTCCCAGCCGTATTGAATTAATTTACCGGCGTAAGCGGGGTCTTTGCCGTCAGCCACTAATTTGTCGTAGCAGACGATAGATCCTGCTTGTAACATACCGCAAAGAATGGTTTGTTCGCCCATTAAGTCAGATTTTACTTCTGCTACGAATGAAGATTCTAATACACCTGCACGGTCGCCCCCTGTAGCACTTGCCCATGCTTTAGCGATTGCCATGCCTTCACCTTTCGGATCATTTTCAGGGTGAACAGCGATTAAGGTTGGCACACCAAAACCACGTTTATATTCTTCACGAACTTCCGTTCCTGGGCATTTTGGTGCAACCATGACGACGGTGATGTCTTTACGAATTTGTTCACCTACTTCAACGATATTGAAACCATGCGAATAACCAAATGCAGCACCATTTTTGATTAACGGCATGACATCCGCTACCACTTTTGAGTGTTGTTTGTCTGGGGTTAAGTTGATGACTAAATCCGCAGTTGGAATGAGTTCTTGGTAAGTGCCAACTTTAAAACCATTTTCGCTAGCACGTTGGAATGAGGCACGTTTTTCTGCAATCGCTTCTGGACGTAACGCATAGCTCACATCTAAGCCAGAATCACGCATATTTAAACCTTGGTTTAAGCCTTGCGCACCACAGCCGATAATCACCACTTTTTTGCCTTTTAAGAAGTTGCAACCATCGGCAAATTCATCACGATCCATAAAGCGGCAACGACCGAGTTGATCGAGTTTTTGACGTAAATTTAATGTATTGAAATAGTTAGACATTTTTGTTTTCCTTGTGAATAAATTAAGGTTTTGTTTGGATATGTTTATTATAGGCTTTTTTTATGTTGCGTAAATTGATATTATTGGTATTTGGTATTGCGTTTTTTGCAATTATTAAGATCGGGTTTCGCTCGATGGGTGACCGTACTTTCTTTTGCTTGTGCAAAAGAAAGTAGGCAAAGAAAAGTACACCCCAGACTTCACCGCTTTTCTTTGCTCGTTTGGCATTTTCTTTACGCTAAATTTTGAACTCGCTTCGTTCAGACATGCAAAATTTAGCTAAAAATGCCAAGCCGCAAAGGCGGTTCAGACGGGGCCCAGATTTTGACCGAGCGTAAGTAAAAGTGCGGTGAAAAATTTGAGAATTCCTAGCACTGGCGTACTAGGTTAAATATGGTAACGCTACTCCGTAGCTTGCACAGCATTTTATTACTTCACCAATGGGGTCCCCATGTTTGCCGCCTGAAAATACTTTAATTTGTAGGAAAATGGTGTCTGTCTGAGCGAAGCGAGTTCAGCCATTTTCCGTTAAGCAAATTAAAGTATTTTCAGGAAATAAGGCAAAGTTGGGGCGTGCTTTCTTTTTGCTTACTTTTGCTTTGCACGAGCAAAGAAAAAGTAAGTCGCCATCGGCGAAACCCGATTATAATAAAATAATAATTTAAGAGAAAAAATATGAACTTCACTGACCTAAAAATCTTCCTCCACCTCACCCAAACACAAAACTTCAGCAAAACTGCCACCCAAAATCACATGTCCCCCTCGACGCTTTCACGCCAAATTCAACGCATGGAAGAAGAAATCGGACAACCCTTATTTTTACGCGATAATCGTCAAGTTGTTCTCACCGAAACGGGTACCAAATTTCTCGTATTTGCTCAACAGCATTGGAATAATTGGCAACAGTTCCGTCAGCAACTACAATCAGATTCACAAGAGTTATATGGCGAGTTGAAATTGTTCTGTTCTGTTACGGCGGCTTATTCTCATTTACCACCAGTGCTAGAAAAATTCCGTTCTCGTTATCCTAAAGTAGAAATTCAATTAACCACAGGCGATCCTGCACTTGCAGTGAAAATGGTGGTGGAACAACAGGCTGATTTAGCATTGGCAGGTCGTCCGTTGAATTTGCCTCATTCTATAGAATTCCAACATATTGACGATATTTCGCTTTCTTTAATTGCCCCAAGAGTGGCTTGTTCAGCGACCCAATTATTACAACAAGATCCCGTTGATTGGCAACAGATTCCTTTTATTCTTCCCGTTGAAGGACCTGCTCGCCAACGTATCGATCAGTGGTTACAGCAAAAGAAAATTAAACATCCCAAAATTTATGCGACAGTAAGTGGTCATGAAGGGATCATGTCCATGGTGGCATTAGGTTGTGGATTGGCATTACTACCTGATGTGGTGATTAAAAATAGCCCTATGAATACGCAGGTATCATCATTAAATTTAGATATTCCGATAGAACCCTTTGAATTAGGCATTTGTGTACAAAAAAGATCGTTGGCATCACCTTTAGTGAAAGCCTTTTGGTCTATTTTGTAGAAAAAAGTGCGGTAAAAAATATCATATTTTCTTACCGTACTTTTTCATTTGTCAGCCTATTGTTTTGCTTTTTTATCGGTCGCTTTTTTTGTTTTAGACAATGTCAATTTTACTTTATTGGTTTTTGCCCATTCTGTTAAGCGAGCTAAGAATTCTTTACCCATTGGGCTAGGATCACCCGTAAATAATTTTTGTAATCCGTTATTTTCAATAATATGACGGCGTAATTCTAAACGTTCTTGATGATTTTCAGCCAGACGGATAGCACGTTCAACATATTCATCAACCGTATTGGCAATTAACCATTCAGGTAAGCCTAAACGTTTAAATAAACCCTCATCAATATGTTCATGCACTTCAGGACCGGTTTTACAAATACCGACTAGCCCTAAGGTGACCATATCGATAATGCCGTTCGTATTGCCAAATGGGAATGGGTTCACCATCATATCGCAATTATGCAAAATGCTGAGATATTGATGATATGGTGTGTGTTCGTGAGCAGTGGCAGAATTTCCCAAGTAGCTTTTAATAAAACGGACTACATAGGGATGGGTAATACCTGTTGACTGTCCTAGTGCAAAGTGAAAATGCACCTTGACTTTAGCACGATCACGAATGGCTTTTAATGCTTCAAGGAAATACGGATTTAATTTCATTGTCGTTGAAGCAATACCGATATTTACTACTTCTGGATTTTCGCGTAATTTATATTCTACTTTTTGCGGCGCTAAGGCAGACGGCACATACGGCAAGGCATCTTTGGGTAAGCGTAACAATTTCTCGCTAAAGCATTGTTCTGAACCCACATAATCATCTTCTACTACGACATATTCAATAAAAGGCGAGTGAGTGGTCGCCGGATGTCCAAGCGCGATAGCTTGAATTGGGGCAAGACGAGTATTGCTGGCAAAAATAGGTAATAAATCCATACCAATACTTGGCATATATAACACTGCAGCACCATTATCTTGACAGATCTTTTTGAGAAAATTGAGTTTTTCGAAAATATTGTTGTCTTGTGCGATATGGAATTCATCAAAGACATCTCGTCCTAGCTGATCCACTGCATCATTTCCAACCCCAATAAGGTAAAATAATTCACGAGCGGCACGCATTGACGTAGAATGTGTACGGTAAATAGAGTGAGCGGAATGGAAATGTTCAAGTAACACGACCATTACGGGTTTTCCATCTCGATAACCAATATTACTAACATCACGATCTTGCCAACCACTTTCTAATAAATGCTTACGTATTACTGTATTTAAGGCATTTTTGACCCAATGCTTGTTAGCTGCAATGTCATAACTACAGTGCATATAAACATCATGGGAGATGCTACTCGGTAAATTATTCAAATTTGACAACTGTGCTAAATGTTCAGGGAACCATTGTAATATAGTACTACGTTTGCTAAATGCCGCGGGTGTTCCAATAAAACGTGGCGATTGTAACGCAAAACAAAGTGATGCACATAAATCACGATCCAGTTGCCATAGAGCATCTAAGTTAATCGTTAAATTTGATTCTGGTAGATACATGATACAAAATTTAATCCAGGTTTCTTTTTTAGCCTCTAGCTCTATATTAGAAGAAGATTTATCTGGATTTAAGTTATAACTTTGCAAAATGTGATCTGCATTGATATAAGGAGATGAGGCAAAAATGAGATTAATCCAGCGTTGATAACAAAAGAATTTTAAGGCACCTGAATCAGAAATCATTAAGGCTTTATCTATAAATAATTGTGTTATGGCATTCGCCATCCGTGTACAAAAATAGACAATACGATCTTGTGTTAATTCATTCTCTGATAATTGTTTTGGCAGATCAAACTCAATATCTTGAATACTTCCAAAATTACTATCTAATTTATTTAAAATAGAAAGTAATATATTACAAGCTAATTCATATTTTTTCTCTGCAACAGCTTGTTCAAATTGTTCAACATTCGGTTTAATTTCTGGTGTATTTTCTGGCATATACTTCCCCTAACAAGTTCCCCATAAATCATATTCATCCGCGTGACTAATCGTTACTGAAATAATATCACCAATTTGTACCGCACTTTGGCTGACATTATCCACATAAACCACCCCATCAATTTCAGGTGCATCTGCCATGGAACGGCCGATAATCCCGTCTTCATCTATTTCATCAACAATGACCGCTAATGTTTTCCCTATTTTTTGCTGTAATCGTTGGGCTGAAATTTGTTGCTGTAATGCCATAAAACGTTGGAATCGTTGTTCTTTTATTTCTTCTGGTACTTGATTTGGCATATCTGTTGCGGTTGCCCCATCTACAGGACTAAATTTAAAGCAACCGACTCGATCAAGTTGAGCTTCGGTTAGAAAATCCAACAAGAGCTGAAAATCTTCTTCGGTTTCCCCCGGAAAGCCCACAATAAAAGTAGAACGTAATGTCAATTCAGGACAGATTTCACGCCATTTCTTGATACGTTGTAAAATACGTTCTACCGAACCGGGGCGTTTCATTAATTTAAGAATTTTTGGGCTGGCATGTTGTAATGGAATATCCAAATACGGCAAAATTTTGCCCGCTGCCATTAAAGGAATTAATTCATCTACGTGCGGATAAGGATACACATAATGTAAACGCACCCACACTTTCAAACTGGCTAACATCTGGCAAAGCGTGATCAGATTATTTTTAATTGGCATGCCGTTCCAGAATACGGTTTTATTTTGCTTTTCTTTGCTTTGATCGAGAGAATAAGCCGAAGTATCCTGTGACACCACCAACAATTCTTTTACCCCTGAATCCACTAAACGTTTGGCTTCATCTAAGATTTGGGTAATTGGGCGGCTATCCAAATCCCCACGCATAGACGGAATAATACAGAAAGTACATTTATGATCGCAACCTTCAGAAATTTTCAAATACGCATAATGTTTCGGGGTGAGTTTCACGCCTTGACTTGGCACAAGGCTGACATAAGGATTATATTCAGGTTTTGGTACATATTTATGCACATTTTCCATCACCGCTTCATAGCTATGTGGTCCAGTAATTTCTAGCACTTTGGGGTGAACTTCACGAATTTTATCTTCTTTCGCCCCTAAGCAACCCGTTACTAACACGCGACCATTAGCTTCTAACGCTTCACCGATAGCTTCCAATGACTCTTGCACGGCACTATCAATAAATCCGCAGGTATTAACAATCACTAAATCAGCATTTTCATAAGTAGGGATAATATTGTAACCGTCAGTACGTAACTCGGTAAGAATTCGCTCGGAATCGACTAAATTTTTCGGACAACCAAGGCTAACAAAGCCAATATTGGGTGTTTTTGATAACATAGATAATCTTAAAATAAGGTAAAAAAATTTGGACGTATTGTACAAAAATTTTAATTGAAAGGCGACAATATAAGCGTAAATATTTCGTAAAGTTCATGAAATATTTGAAAAAAATACCGCACTTTGATAGCAAAGTACGGCATTCTTCTCAAATTAATGATGGTGATGACCACATCCACAACCGTCATGGCTGTGTTCTTCTTCATGACCATGATGGTGGTGATGGTGATGACTGCCACAACCGCAGCCGTGACCTTCTTCATCGGAATCATGATGATGACCACCACAACAACCGCCTTCTGAATGAATATGACCGTGCGCAATTTCCTCTAATGTCGCTTCACGCGTTGCCACCACTTCCATCGTGAAATGCAATTCTTGACCCGCTAACATGTGATTGCCGTCAACCACTACATCAGTTTCGCCCACTTCGGTAATCACGACAGGTAAAGGTCCCATATCGGTATCGGCAATAAAACGCATACCGACAGCTAATTCATCTACGCCTTGGAATACATCTTTTGGTACACGTTGCACCATATTTTCATTGTATTCGCCATAACCTTCTTCAGGTTTGACACGTACTTCAAATTTATCACCAACGTCTTTGCCCTCTAACGCATTTTCTAAACCGATTACTAAATTATTATGACCTTGTAAATAGTCTAATGGTTGATTTGCAGGTGCTTCATCCACTAATACACCGTCTTCAGTGCGTACTTGATAAGCAATGCTTACCACCACATTTTTTGCTACTTTCATTTTTCTCTCCAATCTAAAAAAGGGCTTTATTCTATAGTAAATAATAACAAATAGCTAATTATTCAATTAACTGAATTGCACCTGTCGCTTGCACGCTGATTTTTGTACGTCCAGTTTCTAATGGCACCGCTTGATCTGCGGTCATTTTTACCGCATATAGCATTTTATCTTGATTGTAACCCGAGTTATTTTGAGCCTGTAAGTTTAACGACACAATACGATAATGCTTGAATGACAAAGATGTTTGAATTAGCTCTGCTTTCTGTTGAAATTTGTGGAGAACTTGTTGAGATAATGCATCTTCCAATTTTTCTCTAGCTTCTGGTGATAACGTTGTATTAATGTTTTCAATCGACAACACATCCGATAGTTCATCCACTAATTGTGATAAAACCTCTTGATTCTGACTTTCTAAAACAAAATCCACTCGTTCTATCCAACCATTTTTCTGCCCTTTATCGTTGTAACGTAAACTTGTGCTTCGATTGTGGTGCTTAATGACTACGGCGGATTGAGTTTTAATTTTGTTGATAGATTGATTTAATTTATCGGAAATTACTTGATGCAAAGTTTGTAAATTTGCATTTTCTTCTTGCAAAAAAAGCTTAACTTGCAACACATCTGAGGGTACTTCTTGCTCCGCCAGCACACTGAAATTCACCATATTACCATCGGATACCGCAGATTCATTTGCTATAGCCATAAAAGGCAAAGCGAATAAGGCAAGCCATAAGATTTTATTCTTTATCATCTTCTTCGTCAAATTCCTCATCAAAGAACTCACCGTCATCACTATATTCATCATCTGACCCATTCGGATCTTCAAAATAGGTTCCCCACCCGTCATAAATCCCACCGTGTTTTGCAACCAACGGCATTATTTCTTTTTGTTGCGCATCAATGATTTCTGGTTTTAATTCCACTTCGGCAATAATATCAAAACAGAACAATAATTTACCGTTATCATCTTCCCATTCTTCCGCTTCCGACACTTCATAGCCCGCTTTGAATGCATCGACTGCAATTTTTTCTAATTTGCCAAAATCGTAGTGAGCAATATGGTGTTCAATAATATAAAGAGCGTTGGGATCGCTACCATCATTGAGTAAATTTGCAATAATTTCACGGGTTTTTGCTTGTGATTCTGCTTCTGCTTGGGGAGGGATGTTTGGTATGGTCATAATGTTTTCCTTATTGGGGATGAATGTTGAATTATTTTAGCATAGCCATAACAACAAAGCCACGGCGTGGCGTGACTATGCTTAACCCCGTACGTGAGTGCGGGGGATCACCCATAACTTTCCAATTTTTCTTGCACACCCAACCAATCCATTTCAATCGTTTCTAATTGCTTTTTCACATTCACCTGCTCCGCCAAAACCGTGGTTAATTTTTCTTTATTTTCTGGTGAATACAGATCGTTGTCGGAAAGTTGGTTTTCAATGTCAGCCAACTGTATAGACAATTTTTCCATTTGGCTTTCCAGTTGGCTAATTTTTTTGCGTAATGGAGCGGTTTGTTGACGTAGTTCGGCTTCTCGGCGTTTTTGGTCTTTTCTGTTTTGTTGGGAATTTTCAGAAATTTCGCTGGTTTGCACCGCACTTTTATTTAATTCTTTGCGTTCTTGTGCATTGATCTCATTCAGCCATTTGGTGTAATCGTCCAAATCACCGCTAAATTCTTCCACTTGCTTATCATGCACCAAATAAAATTCTTCCACCGTGTTACGTAATAAATGGCGGTCATGCGACACCACAACCAGTGAGCCTTGATAATCCACCAAGGCTTCCGTTAAGGCTTGTCGCATATCTAAATCTAAATGGTTGGTCGGTTCATCTAATAACAGCAAATTTGGGCGTTGCCACACAATTAACGCTAACACAAGACGGGCTTTTTCGCCCCCTGAAAAGGTGTTGACGGGGTCGCTGACTTTGTCGCCGTGAAAGGCGAAACTGCCTAAATAATTGCGACAGTCTTGCTCGGTGAGTTTGTCGTCTAATTTTTGTAAATGCCACAGAGCGGATTCTTCCGCTCGCAAGGTGTCTAATTGATGTTGAGCGAAATAGCCTAATTGTACGCCTTTTGCCAGTTGCACGTTGCCTGAAAGCGCGGTGAGTTCACCTGCCAATAATTTAATCAGGGTAGATTTCCCTGCGCCATTTTTGCCAAGTAAACCAATTCTTGAACCAGGGACAAGGTTGAGTTTAATTTTTTGCAGAATTTCAACTTCGTCATAACCTGCTGATGCTTTTTCAATCATCACTAACGGATTTGGTAATGACAGTGGTTCACGAAATTGAAAGGTAAAGGGATTATCAATATGAGCAGGGGCGATTTTTTCCATGCGTTCAAGGGCTTTCATCCGACTTTGCGCTTGTTTGGCTTTAGTCGCTTTGGCTTTGAAACGGTCGATATAACTTTGTAAATGGGCGATTTTATCCTGTTGTTGACGGAAAAGTGCGGTTTGTTGTGAGAGTTTTTCCGCTCGTTGCTGTTCAAAGCTGGAATAATCGCCGGTATATTCGTTTAGTTTTCGCTGTTCAATATGCAGAATTTTATTTACGATGGGATCGAGAAAATCACGATCGTGGGAAATCAGCAATAACGTGCCTTGATATTGCGTAAGCCAGCGTTCTAGCCAAATTACCGCATCTAAATCTAGGTGGTTGGTGGGTTCGTCTAACAACAGTAAATCGGACGGACATAACAAGGCTTGTGCCAAATTTAACCGCATTCGCCAACCGCCGGAAAAGGATCTTACTGGACGTTGTAATTTATCTTGTGCAAAACCTAAACCATGCAATAAGGCGGATGCTCGCGCTTGAATGGTCCACGCATCAATATTATCTAACTGGGCGTGAATATGCGCAATGGCATGACCGTCATTGCGTTGGTTAGCTTGTGTTAACTCGGTTTGTAATTGGCAATAAATGCGATCGCCTTCAATCACATAATCTAAGGCAGACATGTCTAACGCTGGCGTTTCTTGATTGACCCAAGACACCGCCCAATTGGTTGGATAATTGACATCTCCACTTTCTGGTGACATTTCTTTTTTAAGTAAAGCGAACAATGACGATTTACCACAGCCGTTCTTTCCCACTAAGCCAACTTTTTGTTTGGGATTAATGGTCGCGGAGGCGTTTTCAAGCAGTAAATTTTGTCCACGTTTTAACGATAAATTTGAGAATATGATCATTTTTTATGGTATATTTTTTAAAGTTTCCTTATTTTCCTGTTTTTTAAAGGTTTTGCAATGTTTGATTCGTTAATTGTACAATTTGTAGTACTTTGGGCGGTGATTGATCCCATCGGTTCTATTCCGGTTTATTTAACTAAAACTAGCCGTTTATCTTTAGCAGATCGTCGTAAGGTGGCGTTAAAAGCGGTACTGATTGCAACGGGTATTTTGTTGTTTTTCTTAATTGCTGCTCAAGGCTTATTTGAAGCGATGCAAATTCCCCTTTCAGCTTTCCAAATCGCAGGCGGTTTGGTGCTATTTTTGTTCGCCTTGACTATGATTTTTGGTGAGGGCAAACCCGAACACGAAATGAAAATGAGCACTAACTTGAGCGAATTGGCGGTTTATCCCTTAGCTGTGCCGTCCATTGCTTCACCGGGAGCAATGATGGCGATTGTGTTGTTGACCGATAATCACCGTTTTAGTTTTACCGCACAAGTTCTCACCACTTTTATTATGCTTGCTGTGTTATTGATTACTTACCTATTGCTGTTGGTGGCGAACCGTGTGCAAGATGTGATTGGTAATACTGGGGCATCGGTGATTAGTCGAGTCATGGGATTAATTTTAGCTGCGGTAGCCGTTAATAATGTGTTAGTCGGTATTCAAGAATTCTTTATCACAGGTGGTATAAATATCAGTTAATGAATTTATCAACAGGAGAAATTATGTTTAATACAACATTTATTGGTTTAGGAGTGGCGGGTAATTTTGCTGGTCATTTAGAACAGGCTGGCGAGGCGGCTGATTTTGCTCAAGTTAAAACAGAAGAAGCTGTGCAACCAAAAGCGATTTTCCCCTTTTATGTGCCTAGCCAACAGTTAAATGAAAATGAACGCTTTTTGTCCGTTTATCCTCTTTCCCATGATCGTTTACAATTTCCACAAAACGCTGATAATTTACAGATTGAACCTGAGATTGCGTTGATTTGTGAGATTCAATACGATAAAACATCGCAAAAAGTGACCGCACTTTTACCCACTCATTTTGCCGCCTATAACGATTGTTCTATTCGTCGCCCAAATGCACGTAAAATTTGTGAAAAGAAAAATTGGGGCGCGGATTCCAAAGGCTTGTCAGCTAACTGGCTTACCTTAGACGGTTTTGATTCAGGGAGCAATATTGATGATTATCGGATAGCCTGTTTTCATAAACGTGATGACAAGTTAACCGAATACGGTATTGATAGTCCGGCAGTAGGTTATAGTTATTTTCATCAAAAATTATTGCGTTGGATAGTAGATAAAATGAATCATCAGCCCGATCAAGATCCGATGAATAATATTGCCAACTTGTTGAAACTGGCAAATTATCCGACTAAAGCCGTGATGAGTATTGGTGCTACTCGTTACACCGAATTTGGCGAAAAAAATTTCTTGCAAGTAGGTGATACTAGTTTGGTGGTAGTATATAACGGTAAAAAATATTCTCATTCACAAATTGTACAAATGGCAGAGCAAGCGTGCTTTGCGGATGATATTTCGGCGTTGGTGCAAAAAGTGGTTTAAATTTTCATATTCAATAAGGTGATGTGTATTATCATTTTTTGTGAGATAAAGATAAAATAAGTTGCTTGTTTTGTGATCTCTATCAAAGATTTTATTTTGATTAAGCCGTAAGATAATAATGTTCTACCTAATATAAGGATTATTAATATGACCCCAGCAGAACTCTTTGGTGAAGGTATCAACTTGATGTTTTCAGGTATGGGTTTTGTGTTAGTCTTTTTGCTCATTTTAATTGGGGCGATTGGACTAATGTCAAAACTGATTAATCAATATTTTCCTGAACCTGTCGTTGTTCCTAAAAAGGTTTCAAAAAATGTTCCAAATTCAACCGCACTTCAGCCTGTCAGTAACGATTTAGATCGTTTACGTCCAGTGATCGTGGCAGCCATTGCACATCATCGTGCGAGACATTCAAATTAATGAAAGAAGGATTTTATTATGACTAAAAAAATTAAAGTGACAGATGTAGTACTTCGTGATGCCCATCAATCTTTATTTGCCACCCGTTTACGTTTAGATGATATGTTGCCGATTGCAGCAGAATTAGATGATATTGGCTATTGGTCACTGGAAGCCTGGGGTGGGGCGACTTTTGATAGTTGTATTCGTTTTTTAGGCGAAGATCCTTGGGTGCGGTTGCGTGAATTGAAAAAAGCCTGTCCGAAAACCCCGTTGCAAATGTTGTTGCGTGGACAAAATTTATTAGGCTATCGTCATTATGCCGATGATGTGGTGGATCGTTTTGTAGAGCGTTGTGTGGCAAACGGCATGACGGTATTCCGTGTGTTTGATGCGATGAACGATCCACGTAATATGCAAGCGGCATTGCAAGCAGTGAAAAAACACGGTGGTCACGCACAAGGTACGTTAAGTTATACCACTAGCCCTGTACATACTTTACAAACGTGGTTAGACACCACCGAACAATTATTAGAAATTGGAGTAGATAGTCTTGTAATTAAAGACATGTCAGGGATTTTAAATCCAATGGCAGCAGCGGAATTAGTGGGCGAAATCAAAAAACGTTTTGATGTACAGTTACATTTGCATTGCCACGCCACTACAGGTATGTCAGAAATGGCATTGTTAAAAGCCATTGAATCCGGTGTCGATGGGGTAGATACGGCGATTTCTTCTATGTCGGGTACGTATGGACATCCCGCTACTGAAGCGATTGTGGCGACCTTGCAAGGCACCGAATTTGATACGGGATTAGATATTCCACGCTTAGAAAAAATTGCGGCGTATTTCCGTAATGTGCGGAAAAAATATACCAAATTTGAAGGGCAGTTGCGTGGTGTGGATAGTCGTATTTTGGTGGCACAAGTACCGGGTGGCATGTTGACTAACCTTGAGGGACAGCTTAAACAACAAAATGCCAGCGATAAACTAGATTTAGTGTTGGAAGAAATTCCACGCGTGCGTAAAGATTTAGGCTATATTCCGTTAGTGACCCCGACATCCCAAATAGTGGGTACCCAATCCGTTATCAACGTGTTAATGGGCGAACGTTATAAAACTATCGCCAAAGAAACCGCAGGGATTTTAAAAGGCGAATATGGTCGCACCCCAGCCCCTGTGAATGCAGAATTGCAAGCTCGTGTGCTTGATGGTGGCAAACCAATTACTGACCGTCCAGCAGATCATATTGCCCCTGAAATGGCGAAAATTGAAGCAGAAGTGAAACAAACCGCACAAGAAAAAGGCATTAAACTGGCTGAAAATGCGGTAGATGATGCGTTAATTGTGGCGTTATTCCCACAAATTGGTTGGAAATTCTTAGAAAATCGTGGCAATCCTGCTGCCTTTGAGCCAGCACCGACGTTAGCGCCTGCGGCTCAAGATGAAAAAGCTGCGGTACAAAAACCAGCAGAAAAAGCCCCAGCCAAACCAGCAAGCGGTTCAGCAGTTTACACCGTGGAACTTGATGGTAAAGCCTTTGTTGTGAAAGTGTCTGAAGGTGGCGATGTTACTCATATTGTACCGACAGCAGCTCCAGCGACAGCCCCTGTGGCTCAAACTGCTCCAGCACCTGCTGTAAGTGGTACTGGTACCGCAGTCACCGCACCAATGGCAGGCAATATCTGGAAAGTGGTCGCCACCGAGGGGCAAACTGTCGCAGAGGGTGATGTGTTGTTTATTTTAGAAGCAATGAAAATGGAAACCGAAGTACGGGCGAACCTTGCTGGTACGGTGCGTGGTATTTGTGTGAAAGCGGGTGATTCAGTGGCTGTGGGCGACACCGTCATGACCATTGCTTAATTTGGAGGCAGTATGGAAAGTATTATTGCTCTACTGAAAGGCACAGGTATTATGCACCTTGAATGGGGGCAAGCGGTGATGATTTTGGTTAGCCTGTTATTGTTATGGCTGGCGATTGTGAAAAAATTTGAACCGTTGTTGTTATTGCCGATTGGCTTTGGTGGCTTGTTGTCGAATATTCCTGAAGCGGGCATGGCAATGACGGCATTGGATAATTTGTTACATTCAGGTACACCTGAACAACTTGCTGTGATTGCAGGAAAAATCGGTGTAGTGGCAGATCCTGTGGCAATTAAAACCGCACTGGCGAACTTGCCAGCATCAATACAAGACCAATTGGAAGTGACCGCCGGCGATCTCGGTTTTAGTGCTGGGATTTTAGCCTTGTTCTATAAAGTGGCGATTGGCTATGGTGTTGCACCGTTAGTTATCTTTATGGGGGTGGGAGCAATGACGGATTTTGGTCCGTTAATTGCCAATCCAAGAACCTTATTGCTTGGTGCGGCGGCACAATTCGGGATCTTCACTACCGTATTGGGAGCCTTGGGTTTGAATTGGTTAGGGGTAATTGATTTTACCTTGCCACAAGCTGCCTCTATCGGGATTATTGGGGGGGCAGACGGTCCAACCGCCATTTACTTAACCAGTAAACTAGCACCTGAATTATTGGGTGCGATTGCAGTGGCTGCCTATTCTTATATGGCATTAGTCCCATTAATTCAACCGCCAATTATGAAAGCACTAACTACCGAAGCCGAGCGTAAGATTCGTATGACCCAACTACGAACGGTGAGCAATCGAGAAAAAGTGATGTTCCCAATTATCTTGTTATTATTGGTGGCATTATTATTACCTGATGCGGCACCATTACTTGGTATGTTCTGTTTTGGTAACTTAATGAAAGTCAGTGGTGTGGTAGAGCGTTTAAGTGATACCACACAAAATGCCTTAATTAATATCGTGACTATCGTGCTAGGTTTATCTGTGGGTGCAAAACTGGTGGCGGATAAGTTCTTGCAACCGCAAACACTTGGTATTTTACTGTTAGGTGTGATTGCTTTTAGTATCGGTACAGGCAGTGGCGTATTAATGGCAAAATTGATGAATAAATTCAGCAAAAATAAAATCAATCCGTTGATTGGTTCCGCAGGGGTATCAGCCGTACCAATGGCGGCGCGTGTATCTAACAAAGTCGGGCTTGAAGCGGATCATCAAAACTTCTTATTGATGCACGCCATGGGACCGAACGTGGCTGGCGTAATTGGTTCAGCCATTGCCGCAGGTGTCATGTTAAAATACGTTGGGGCAATGTAAGGAAAAATGTGTTAAAAATACACCGCACTTTGGGAAGTGAGCTGAGCAAGCCTAAAGTGTGGTGTCATTTTTTAGGTGTTCCATTTATTCTCTTTTCGCTTAAAATTGGCTATTAATAATCTAAAATTCTTATCAGAAAACAAATTTATCTTATTATTTTATTCCAGACGCTTTACAAACTGCTGTTTTTCTGCCATAAAGGAACGGAATACAATACAAAATAACAAGGAGTCGATTATATGCAACACAAATTATTATCTTCTTTACTTGCTGGCGGTGTCGCGTTAGCCTTTTCTTTTGCTGCCAATGCGGCAAAAGTACCAGCTGGCGTGGAATTGGCCGCTGCACAAGAAATTACCATTAATAATGGCTCAGAACCGCAAAGTTTTGATCCGCACTTAACCGAAGGTGTGCCAGAATCAGGCGTCGCTTTTCAGCTGTTTGAGGGGTTAACGACAGCCGATTCTGAGGGTAATACGATCCCAGGTGTGGCGGAATCTTGGGATCATTCCGATGATTATAAAACTTGGACGTTCCATTTGCGTAAGGATGCAAAATGGTCTAACGGTGATCCTGTGACGGCACAAGATTTTGTGTTTTCTTGGCAACGTTTAGTCACCCCAGCTACCGCTTCACCTTATGCGAGCTTTTTAACCTATATGCAGGTAGCGAATGCACAAGATATTATTGACGGCAAAAAATCTCCTGATACCTTAGGCGTGAAAGCCATTGATGATTTGACCTTTGAAGTGTCTTTGGACAATGCGGTGCCTTATTTAGTCGGTTTAACTTCTCACCAATCTATGTTGCCAGTGCCTAAAAAAGTGATTGAGAAATTTGGTGAAAACTGGGTGAAAGAAGAAAATATAGTCGGTAATGGAGCTTATATTTTAACGGATCACGTGATTAATGAAAAAATCGTGTTTGCACGTAACCCGAATTATTGGAACGATAAAGAAACCGTGATCGACAAAGCTACGCTGTTGAGCATTGAAAACCCAACCACGGACGTACAGCGTTATCGTGCGGGGGATTTGCAGATAACCAACTATGCCTTGCCAACCGAGCAATTTGCTAAGTTGAAAAAAGAATTGCCAGATGAGTTATTTATTACCCGAACTTTAGCAACCTATAGCTATGAGTTGAATAACAGCCGAGCGCCGTTTAACGATGTGCGAGTACGTAAAGCACTCAATCTGGCGTTAGATCGTAATATTATTACCGATAAAGTCATGGCACAAGGGCAAACCCCGACTTATGTATTTACTCCACCTTATATTAGCGAGGGAGAGAAAATCCAACAGCCAGCCTATTCCACCAAACCCATGGCAGAGCGTAATGTCGAAGCGGTGAAATTGTTAGAAGAAGCAGGCTTTAGCAAATCCAATCCATTGAAATTTACGATTCTTTATAACACCAATGAAAACCATAAAAAAGTTGCCATTGCTGCTGCTTCTATTTGGAAAGCCAATACGCAAGGACTCGTTGATGTGAAATTAGAAAACCAAGAATGGAAAACCTATATTGCTTCACGTCGTAGTAAAGCCTATGATGCTGCTCGAGCAGGTTGGAATGCGGATTATAACCAAGCCTCTACCTTTGTGAATTATTTCTTATCTAATTCAAGTAATAACACCGCATTTTATCGCAGTGAGAAGTATGATGCCGCTGTTATGGAATCTCGTGCAGCATTAGATGAAAATCAGCGTGCAGAAGCCTATGCGAAAGCCGAAGCGATTTTAGCCGAAGAAGCCGCTATTGTACCGATTTATAACTATGTGAATCCACGCTTGGTGAAAACCTTTGTCAAAGGTTATTCGGGTAAAGATCCACAAGATAGAGTGTTGTTAAGAAATCTTTATATTGTTAAACACTAAAATTATTCCCCTGAAACCTTTTCAGGGGACATTTTCTTTCCCTAACTTGGGGAATATTTTACTAGTGAATAATTTCACATTCTGTCTAGCTACAGAATATTTTGTATTTTTTATTTTTTATTAATCTTTGTGGGCTGTCGTTATGTTTAAATTTATTATTAGAAGACTGCTTGAAGCAATACCAACGTTGTTTCTGTTAATTACGGTATCTTTTTTCCTGATGCGACTTGCACCGGGTAATCCGTTTACCAGTGAAAAAGCCTATCCGCCCGAAGTGATGGCGAATATTGAGGCCAAATATCATTTGAATGAGCCGTTACATAAGCAATATTTTTTGTATTTGGAAAATCTTTCGCACGGGGATTTTGGTCCATCTTTTAAATATAAAGATCAAACAGTGAACACCTTAATTGCATCGGCTTTCCCCGTTTCCATTAAACTGGGGTTAACCGCCTTTGTGTTTGCTGTCACCTTAGGTTTATTGGCTGGCATTGTGGCGGCGTTAAACCAAAATACTAGGTGGGATTATTTGGTGATGAGTTTTGCCATGACCGGGGTGATTATTCCAAGCTTTGTGATTGCACCGTTATTAGTGCTATTTTTTTCAATTTATTTAGGCTGGTTTCCAGCTGGTGGTTGGAACGGAGGAACACCCTATTATATGGCGTTACCGGTGGTGGCGTTAACCATTGGTTATGTAGCTGGAATTGCGCGGATTATGCGTGGTTCGATGATTGAAGTGCTACATTCTCCGTTTATTCGTACCGCCAAAGCTAAAGGCTTGCCATTGCGACGGATTATTTTTAAACATGCGTTACGTCCTGCGATTATTCCAGTCGTGACTTATTTAGGTCCAGCCTTTGTGGGGATTATCACAGGTTCTATGGTGATTGAGCAAGTATTTGGTTTACCGGGTATTGGACAGTTATTTGTGAATGGTGCGTTAAACCGTGATTATTCCTTAGTCTTGAGTTTAACCATTTTAGTCGGCACCTTGACCATTTTCTTTAATGCGGTGGTGGATATTTTATATGCGGTTATTGATCCGAAATTGCGTAGTTAAGGGGGCGATATGTTAAAAATGCAACAAAATCAACAATTAGCCCAAAAATTACTTGAACAATCAAATATGCTGTCGTTGGAAAGTCGTAGTCTATGGCAAGATGCCAAACGCCGTTTTATTGCTAATAAAGCCGCTATGTTTAGCTTATTTATGTTGGTGTTGATCGTGCTGTTTATTACCTTTGCACCGATGTTAATGCCGTTCAGTTTTGAAGAAACTGATTGGAATATGATGAGTGCTGCCCCTGATTTTGAATCAGGACATTATTTAGGTACGGACGGTTCAGGACGTGATTTGTTAGTACGGATTGCTATGGGCGGACGTATTTCGCTAATGGTGGGTATTTTAGGAGCATTAATTGCCGTATTGATCGGTACCGTTTACGGGGCTATTTCTGGCTTTTTTGGTAAAACCGTGGATATGTTGATGATGCGCGCCTTAGAGGTACTGAGTTCATTTCCATTTATGTTCTTTGTGATTCTATTGGTGACGTTCTTTGGACAGAATATTTTATTAATTTTTGTGGCGATCGGGATGATTTCTTGGCTTAACCTCGCTCGTATTGTGCGAGGTCAAACCCTAAGTTTAAAGAATAAGGAATTTATTGAAGCGGCGATGGTTTGCGGCGTGTCACGGCGAAAAATTATTTTCCGTCATATTATCCCGAATTTATTGGGTATCGTGGTGGTGTATGCCTCTTTAGAAGTGCCGTCGTTGATTTTATTCGAATCTTTTTTAAGTTTCTTAGGGTTAGGCACACAAGAACCGATGAGCAGTTGGGGGGCGTTGTTAAATGACGGGGCGGCACAGATGGAAAGTTCCCCTTGGTTATTGATTTTCCCTGCGGCTTTTTTATGTTTAACGCTATTTTGTTTTAACTTTATCGGTGACGGATTGCGTGATGCCTTGGATCCAAAGGAGAGATAAACGATGAATAATTTGCTTGATGTACAAAATTTATCGGTAAAATTTTCCACGCCAGACGGTGTCGTCACGGCAGTGAATGAACTGAATTTTAGCCTTGAACAAGGCGAAACCTTAGGCATTGTGGGCGAATCGGGTTCCGGTAAATCACAAACCGCTTTTGCCTTAATGGGACTATTGGCTTCTAATGGCAAAACCACAGGATCCGCTAAGTTTAATGGTCAAGAATTGCTGAATTTGACGGAACGTCAATTAAATAAAATTCGTGCCAGAGATATTGCGATGATTTTCCAAGATCCCATGACCTCGCTCAATCCTTATATGAAAGTGGGCGAGCAGTTAATGGAAGTGCTGATGATTCATAAAAATATGGATAAATCCACCGCACTTTCTGAGTCGATCCGTATGTTAGACGCGGTGAAAATGCCCGAAGCGAAAAAACGTATGGCGATGTATCCGCACGAATTTTCAGGCGGTATGCGGCAAAGGGTGATGATTGCTATGGCGTTGCTATGCCGTCCGAAATTATTGATTGCTGATGAACCGACCACGGCGTTAGATGTGACAGTACAAGCACAAATTATGACTTTGCTAAATGAATTAAAACGTGAGTTTAACACGGCGATTATTATGATTACCCATGATCTCGGCGTGGTAGCGGGGATTTGTGATAAAGTGCTGGTGATGTATGCTGGCAGAACTATGGAATACGGTAGTGCGGAGCAAATTTTTTATCAGCCAACACATCCTTATTCTATGGGTTTAATGGAAGCGATTCCCCGTTTGGATAGCCAATCTCACGAGTTAAAAACCATTGCCGGCAATCCGCCGAATTTGCTACGTTTACCGCAAGGTTGTCCGTTTTCGCCACGTTGTCAATATGTGCATGAGCAATGTTTAACCGCCCCGAAATTAAGCCAATGGACGGATAACCGCTTACGCAACTGTTGGATTGATGCTAAGGAGTTTGTCCTATGACCTTAAAACGACCTATTCTTGAAGTGAATCATCTTTCGGTGAATTTCAAAATTAAAAATAAAAAATCGCTGTTTTTTGCCAAACCGTTAACCCTGAAAGCAGTAAATAATGTGTCGTTCCAACTTTATCAAGGCGAAACCTTGGGCGTAGTGGGCGAATCAGGTTGTGGCAAATCTACCCTTGCGCGAGCTATTATTGGTTTGGTGGAAGCCTCTGCGGGGGAAATTTTATGGTTAGGTAAAAACCTCGCTCATCAATCACAAAAAGAGTGGAAAGACACCCGTAAAGATATTCAAATGATCTTCCAAGATCCGCTGGCGTCACTTAATCCACGGATGAATATCGGTGAAATTATTGCCGAGCCCTTGGAAATTTACCAACCGCATTTATCCAAAGCGGAAGTGAAGCAGAAAGTGCAAGACATGATGATCAAAGTTGGGCTATTGCCAAATGTGATCAACCGTTATCCGCACGAATTCTCAGGCGGTCAATGTCAACGTATCGGCATTGCTCGCGCATTAATTATTGAACCGAAAATTATTATTTGTGATGAACCCGTTTCTGCATTAGATGTATCAATTCAGGCACAAGTGGTCAACCTATTGAAATCATTACAAAAGGAAATGGGATTAAGCCTGATTTTTATTGCTCATGATTTATCCATTGTAAAACATATTTCCGATCGGGTGTTGGTGATGTATTTAGGCAATGCCGTGGAATTAGGTACGGATGAACAGGTGTTTAACCATACTCAACACCCTTATACGCAAGCCTTAATGTCCGCCGTGCCGATTCCTGATCCAAGATTAGAACGCAATAAAACCATTCAATTATTGGAGGGGGATTTACCATCGCCGATTAATCCTCCATCAGGTTGTGTGTTCCGTACCCGTTGTCCGAAAGTAGCAGATTGTTGTGCAAAGACAGTGCCGAGTTTAGTTGGCGGTGGCAATCATTTAGTGGCTTGTTTAATGGTGAATAGTGTTGGGTAACACGTTATTTTTATGGGAGCTATAAATTAGCTCCTATTTTTCCCAGCTTAAGAACGCCCATTTTTTCATAGCAGGACGAACATTGACCTTACCTTGGTGTTGTTGGTAATAGTCTTTCAATTTGGCCATTTCTACTTCACTTAAATTACTGCCGATTGACCATTTTACGGTACGTATAAAATCTTGTTCGGAAATCACCGCACTTTTTTCGCGTTGTGGTGCAACCAAACCGCAGCCACTCTCTAAAAAATCGACTTTCACTTGGTAGCCTTGCTGATACAGCATATTGACTGCATAAATATAATTGGGAAATCCCACGCCATCTCGGTCGATAAAACGTAATATATCTCGATCAATAAAATCTTTATCCACCGTCATGGTCATATATACCGCTTTTTGGGCTTTAGCATTGAGTTTATCTAACGCAGACTGCAAATCATTAACCATGGAAGAACGCGAAGAAACACAAACATCACATTCTGGTACATCGAACCAATCATCATCCCATGCTCGTAAAATCGGCAAAATATTATGAATATTTAAGTGTTGGCTGCGAAGTTGTAACAAATTCAGCATGCCTTGACTATAATCTAACCCATACACGCGCTGTACATAAGGGGCACAAGCCAGCGCAATTGCACCGCCACCACAACCTACATCAAGTACAGAATTTACATCGCGTAAATCCATGCGACTTAGAAAAGCCTGTACATAGTTATTTTTCAAATCAAATTGACTGGTTTGCATTTGTTCTGCTTTACGATCCCAATCCTGTGGCTGTTTTGGTTCTCGGGTGGCAACTTGAATATGATTTTTATATAATTCAGAAAAATTTATATCATTAATGGAATGCATTATTCGTCCTTTAACAGGTGGAGATTTTTTGCTAATATCTGTGGACTTAAGCCGTAAATTTGAGCTAATGAAGCCAAGTCCATAACGTCTTTGGGGGATCCTTGTTTAATAATTTCACCTTGATACATCAACAGCAAATGATCTGCATAACGAAACGCTTGTTCGGGTTGGTGGGTGGTGAACATCACGGTTAAACCCTGTTGGCGTAATTGTTGAATATGTTCTAACACCCGAATTTGATTGCCGAAATCCAGATTAGATGTGGGTTCGTCCATGATTAAACATTGTGGTCGTTGAGCCAAGGCTCTGGCGATTAACACTAATTGCCGTTCACCGCCACTTAATGTCATATAGGATTTATCTGCTAAATGTGCGACACCTAATTGCTCAAGGCTTTGTTGAGCGATCTGTTTATCTTGCTGATTGGGTGTGGCGTACCATGCGAGATAAGCGGTTCGCCCCATTAATACTACATCTCGCACGGTAAAGGAAAATACACCTTGTTGAGCTTGCGGTACATAACCTATTGTACGAGCAAGTTGGGCTGCTGTCCAATTAAAGTGCGGTGTATTTTTAATCAGAATTTCACCGTGCAAGGGTTTAATTAAGCCTAACATGGTTTTCAGTAATGTGGTCTTGCCACAACCATTTGCTCCTAACAAAGCGGTAATTTTTTGTGTTGGAAAGGTCACATTCAGATTATCGGCGACCGTTTGTTGATAGCCTATGCGTAAGTTTTTTAAAGTGATCATTGGCGTTCCCCTTTGATTAATAGGCTGAGAAAAAACGGTGCGCCGACAAAGGCGGTGATTACGCCCAATGGGATTTCAATAGCAAATAAACAACGTGCTAATGTGTCGGTGATAAGCAAAAAGGCGGAACCCAATAAAATACAAGTTGGTAACAACAAACGGAAATCTGCTCCGCTCCAAAGTCGAGCAATATGCGGAATAATTAAGCCGACCCAGCCGATAATGCCTGTTACTGACACCACGGCAGATGTCATTAGCGTCGCACATAAAATAAAAATCAGCCGAGTGCGTTTAATATTCACCCCAAGAGCTGTGACTTCTTCATCATCAAGGCTTAATACATTCATTCGCCAACGTAATAGAATTAACGGAATTAAGGCAAATAGCACCAATGGAGCAACCAGTTTTAAATCGTCAAAGCTAGTCATATTTAATCCACCTAATAGCCAAAATGTAATGGTGCTTAATTGGCTGTAAGGATCAGCCAGAATTTTAAGTAACGAAATGCCTGCCCCCAGCAAAGCAGAAATGGCGACACCTGATAACACTAATGCCAGAATTGGATTTTGACGGCGGACTGTACTGGCGATGAAATAAACCAATCCCACCGCAAACAATCCACCAGCAAAGGCGAATAGCTGAATAATTGGTAAGGGAAAATCAAAGTAAATTGCCGTCACTGCCCCTAGACCTGCTCCCGAAGTGACCCCTAAAATATCAGGCGAAACCAACGGATTTTTAAACATACCTTGATAGGTTACGCCCGCTACCGATAAAGCGATACCGACTAAAATAGCGGTGGCAATACGGGGTAAGCGAATATTCCAGAGTACGATGTCTTGTTGCGAAAGCCCTTGTTGCGAAAGTTCGTTACCGAATTGGCTGATAGATTGCCAAATTTCCGTTAAAGAAAGCGAATATTGCCCTGAACTGACAGCAATCACAAGACTAATAATTAACAATGCCAAAGGCAACATTAAACGGAAAATTGGCATTAATTTACCTCAAAAGTGCGGTGATGTATTATTGGAAGAAATTTCATAGCCGTAAAATAGGCGGAAATAACGTTGCACTAAGTCATAGGCATTTTGCTGTGACAAAACAGTGGGTTTTAATTTATAGGCTAACCACACACAACCTAGTAAACGATTAACCCCAGGCGGAGAATCTAACCAATTAAACGGCAAACTGGGAGCTAAAAAAACTCGCTGATTTTTCACCGCAGTTAGGTTTTGCCATAAGGCATGTTGTTGGCTATGTTGGTAAAAATTAGTATCTTGGGTCAAAATTAAATCGGGTTGCCATTGTAAAAGTTGTTCCATAGATACGCGTGCTAATTTTTTTTCACCTGCACCATTTGCCACATTCTGCAAACCTAACCAATCTAATACTTCAGTATGGATTGCGCCTTTTAACGCCGTTTCTAAACCATCAGCGCCACGTGCTAAATAGACATTGAGATTATCCGTAGCGCAAAGTTGGTAGGTTTTAGTTAAAATCTCATCAGATAAATCTGCTAAGGCTTTGGCTCGTGTTGGTTGTTGCAATAATTCACCTAATTGAGTGAATTGTTGAGCAGAATCTGTCAATTTGCCCGAGACAATAAAATAAGGTAGTTGAGTTTGTTTAGAAATTTTTTTAGCGCTGGAAAGAAAGGTTTCACTAACGTTACCCGCATCTACAATTAAATCGGCATTGAGGTTGACAATTTTTTCTACAGGAGCAGTAGAGGCTCGTCCTGCAATTCGCCCAATATGGGGTAAATTTTGGATTTGTTCCGATAAAAATTTCTTGCTATCCGTTTTTAATTCAGTGGCAATCCCCACCATTTTTTCAGGACATAATGCGATTAATAATAAATCCGACACAAAACCTGCACTCAAAATCCGTTGTGGGATTTTATTCAAAATACCCGTACGGATAATTAACGATTGGGTGGATTGGGAAAAAACAATAGAGGGTAAGGATAAACAAGAGAATCCTACAAATAGGGTTTTAATAAAACGGCGACGATGTTGGTTGATAGTAAACATAGCGAATCCTTTGAATTTATTATAGATAAAACTATATAGCAAGCTAGTTGGGAATACAATAAGAACCATAAAAAGGCTTAATGTAAAGGGATATAACAGGCATCAGGTTATTAGACTAAAAAATGATTTAAAAAATCACCGCACTCTGGTTTCAATAATAAAAGGATTAAATTTCCTCTTAATGGCTTAAATTTGTTTTAAATCAAAAAAATTGCAATTTTCACTCCAAAATACGTTTTTTATTTGATTATTATTTTGTTATGAAGAAAATAATGTCATTATTTGGTAAAAATAGTCGAATGCCTAATAAATCATTATTATGTATTTAATATATAGAGTTTATTTAATAAACCTAAATTTTCATTCTATCAAAAGGAGTTGATATGAGCAATTATCCATGGAAAAGAACTTTGCTCGCCATTGTTATTGGCATTGTAATGACATCAAAAGGTTATGCTGAAGATATTGACGAAAATGACGAGCAACAACAAGCCCCCCAATCTGGACAGATGGTTAATCCGCACGATGGAATAGGATTGACCGAACAGATTTCTGCACAATATTCTGGTGATGGTGTGAAAGTCGGTGTGATTGATTCTGGTTTTATGAATGAACATCCGTTGTTTAATCAACAAAAATTACATTCTTTGACCTTTGAAATTACGGATAATGACGGGAATAAAAAAATATTTGATGCTAACCATTATGAGCTAGAAACGGAAGATGAAAATGGTGAACAGAAAACCGTTTATTCAATGCACGGTGGTCAAGTGGCTGGCATTATTGGTGCCAATTCATTTCTCCAATATCGTGGGGGTGTTGCAAAAAATGCTGATATTTATCTGACCACTACCGAAGCAACAGAAACGCCGCAAGATGATGATACGGATGATTCAGATAATTCAAAAGATAATGATAAATCGCTTGAATTATTACTGGGTAACGAAGCAGAAATAAAAGACCACCGTAATACTATTGCTACTGCATTTGCTCAGCATACGGCAAACAAAGTGTTTGTGATCAATAATAGCTGGAATGAAGATCCGGTAGATGGCACCGCTCGGGTTATGGATGATAAATATAAATCAGGCATTGAAAAAGCCACCGATAACGTATTAATTAATGCGATTAAAGATGCGGTTAAAAAAGACACACTTATTGTTTTTGCAGCCGGTAATGAGAGTAAGCAACAGCCTGGTATTATGGCGGCTTTACCTCGCTATCTTCCTGAATTGGAAAAACATTATCTGTCAGTTATCGCGGTAGATGATGGGGAAAATATAGCGGACTATTCTAATCGTTGTGGGGTAAGCCAAAATTGGTGTGTGGCCGCACCGGGAACGTTATCTGTGCTTGTCACCGAGGGAGCGGAGCAAAATATCAAATTACCGGGGCTGCAAGTACAACAAGGGACATCCTTTGCTGCCCCTGTCGTAACGGGATCTTTAGCTGTGCTAAAACAACGTTTTCAGTATTTCACCGCAACACAAGTGAGAGATACATTATTGACTACCGCCACGGATTTAGGGGCAAAAGGTGTAGATGATGTTTTTGGTTGGGGCTTAATCAATTTATCAAAAGCAATAAATGGACCATCGCAACTGTTAAACAACGAAACCTATACGCTATCTAGCGATGATCGTTGGAACAACCCTTTGACTGGCGAATATCGCTTAACTAAACAAGGACAAGCGACTTTAACCTTGGCTGGAGAGAACAACCGTTTAAAAGAGATCAGTGTGGAAGAGGGGAAATTAGCCTTAACCAATACGACTTCGGTGGATCAAATTAGGAATGAGAGCAAATTGGCACTCACTGCATTAACCGTAAATCAAGCCTTTCATGCGAAAGCAGGTAGCCAACTGGAATTATTAGCACAACAGGCGTTTACTGCTCAAGGAAAAGGCACGGTAGTCAATTTAAATGGCGTATTATCTGTGGCGGAATCACTCAAACAAAATACTCAAGCTGGGCAAACTATTGCGGATGTATTAGTGGTGAAAAATGGTGCAACCTATACGGGTGGTTTTAAACAATTAATCTCTAGCGATACTTTGACAGCTAAGGGATTGCGGCAGGATTTGTATTTTAAAAATGATCGCATTGAATTAAAAGCTAACCCGAATCAGCCATTTACTGATCCACAAGCAAACAGTAACGGGCAAAACGGCTTGCAAGCGTTGAATGCGTTGCGTGATAGCAGTACGGCATGGAAAAAAGGTCTCTATAATGATTGGTTGCAACATGCTATCGAACATAATGATTTACAGAATTTCCATTATGCTATCGGCAATACCATTTATGCTGATAGCCTTGATTTGTTGCGCAACAATGCAGCAATAGGTCTAACCGAAACGGATAATCATTTATATCGTTATCACGACAGTAAAACTGACAGTGTCAAAGTATGGGTTGAAAGCGATGGACAGAAATATAAATCCGATCATCATCAACTTGATCAAAAAACGGAACTGAAAACGCGGCATACAGGCATGGGATTTGCTTATAAAGCGGAGAAAAGCATATTGACGGGTAATCTGACTCGTACTAAATCCGATGTCACGAAAAATCAGGCATCTGCTACGATTAAACAAATTGAAGCCAGTGCGGCATTACGTTATATGCCATTAGCTAATGGTTGGTTTGTGGATGTTACAGGAAAAATCGCTCGTTTGGATTACAAACAAAACCGTCAATTCAATTCAGCTTCACTTGCTTCAGGTGCTAACAAAGGTTGGTTGTTTGGCAGCGAGTTGCGTATGGGGTATAACCTAGCAATAAATGACTGGTATTTAGAACCGAGTGCTGGATTGCAAGCGATTCGTTTGAATATGCAGCAATTAACCGAAAATGGCGAATTAGCCACATCAACCTCTTCTTTCCATAAAACCGATGTGAATTTATCAAGTGGATTGCATTTGAAAAAATCATTTGATCTTAGTGATTGGAAAATCACGCCGAATTTCGATTTAAGTTATATTCGTCATCTTAATGGCAAACCAAGCTATTTAGAAAGCAGATTAAATGGTATTGCTATTCACAGTCAATCAACTACTTTCAGCAAAAATGTAGCCGTATTCGGTTTGGGTATGATGCTGGAAAAAGGCAACTGGTTGTTATCCACCGATATTCATCGACGGGTATTTAAAAATGGCAAAACGACGGATTGGCAGGTTAAAGTTGGGTTGAGTTTTTAAGAATATATCGTTAGAAGTCATTAAAACATAAAAAAGCCCAATTGAAAGATTGGGCTAAATTCATTTAATTAGGCTAAATTAGAGAAATAAATTAGCAAATAGTAAACCAAAGCATACACTAAATACCATACTTAATAAGCCCGGAATCATAAAGCTATGGTTGAAAATATATTTACCGATTCGAGTTGTGCCGGTGGTATCAAAGTCAATGGAAGCAATAATCGGACCATAGTTTGGAATAAAGAAATAACCATTTACCGCCACAAATACCCCAATTAAGATTGGGGCTGGAATACCCAAGCTAATCGCTAATGGGAACAACGTCGCCACCGTTGCACCTTGGCTATTGACTAACACTGATAATATGAATAAAGCAAAAGCAAATGTCCACGGCGCGGTTTCAACTAAACCAGACACCATTTCTTTTACTTCGGTCATATGGGCTTGCATTAAGGTATCCCCTAACCAAGCAATACCGAAAATCGCAATGACCGCGCGCATACCGGCGTGGAATACAGACCCTCTGGTAATTTCAGTGCCGTCTGGTTTGCAGAATAAGATGATTAATGCACCAATAGATAACATCACAATTTCAATGGTGTGAGCCATACCCATTGGTTGACCATCAAAGGTAGGACGTAAGGATGGAATAGCACCCATTACCACCACTAATAATGCACCGAATAAGAATAGTGCTACAGATGGTTTGGCGGTTGGTTTTAATGTTATTTGGGTCAAATCAGTATTGGCATTGTTCGCTTTCACATATTCAGGATTTTGCAGTAATTTTTGATAATGGGGATCATCTTTGAGTTCTTTACCCATTTTATTCACGAAAATACAAGCCAAAAATAAACCTAAAAGTGTAGATGGAATCGTTACGCCTAACACATTACCGAGATTAATACCTTGCGGTTCAAGGAAAGCTACTACCGCAACCACTGCGGCGGCAATCGGGCTGGCAACAATAGCAAATTGAGATGCAATCACTGCCATAGAAAGTGGACGTTCTGGGCGAATGCCATTATGCCGGCTCACTTCGGCAATCACGGGCAATACAGAGTAAGCTACATGACCTGTTCCCGCTAAAACGGTGAATGTCCAAGTGACCGCTGGAGCAATAAAGGTAATATATTTAGGATTACGACGTAAAATATTAGTTGCGATTTTGATCATATAATCTAAACCACCCGCGGCTTGCATTGCTGCCGCTGCCGCTACGACCGCCATGATCATAAACATCACATCAATAGGTAAGCCTGCTGGTTTTAACCCAAAACCAAAGGATAAAATGGCCAAGCCTAAACCACCAAACACCCCTAAACCAATACCACCGACCCGAGCCCCTATTAATATACATAATAGGACAATAGCAAATTGTATTAAAAACATCATTTCCATAGTCTTTTCTCCATAATTATAACGAAAAATAACATTATCTTTTGAGTAAGAATAACTAATAAAACCCCAAACAACCAGTTATTTACACCTAAAATTTTTTAATTCGACGGATAAAATTATATATTACATCCATTTCCCATTATGTGATCTCGATCAAATTTTTTCTGATTAAAATGAGTTATCATGATTACGGCACAAAAGTTATTATTCTAAATTAACAACCAAAGCAACAACTAAGAGGAGGAAATAATGAGCAACACTCGTATTGAAGTTGATTTATTAGGCGAAAGAGAAGTCTCTAATGATGTTTATTGGGGAATACATACCTTAAGAGCGGTCGAAAATTTTAATATTTCCAGAAATACGATTTCTGATGTGCCAGAATTTGTACGTGGTATGGTGATGGTAAAAAAAGCGACGGCATTAGCAAATGGTGAATTGGGGGCGATTCCAAAAAAAATTGCTGATGCGATTGTACAAGCCTGTGATGAGATTTTAGTCAAGGGTCGCTGCATGGATCAATTTCCGTCTGATGTTTATCAAGGCGGTGCGGGCACGTCGGTGAATATGAATACTAATGAAGTGGTGGCAAATCTTGCATTGGAATTGTTAGGTCATCAAAAAGGACAATATGATATTGTTAACCCGATGGATCATGTGAATGCTAGTCAATCCACTAATGATGCTTATCCAACGGGATTCCGCATTGCAGTTTACAACAGCATTGTTACTTTAATTGATAGGATCCATTATTTGCAAACAGGTTTTGAAAATAAAGCAAAAGAATTTGCTAAAATATTAAAAATGGGTCGTACGCAATTGCAAGATGCGGTGCCAATGACGGTTGGACAAGAGTTTAAAGCCTTTGCGGTGTTGTTGGAAGAAGAAGTACGTAATTTAACCAATACCGCCAAATTCTTGCTTGAAGTAAATTTGGGCGCCACTGCGATTGGAACAGGATTAAATACTCCAGAAGGTTATTCCGAATTAGCCGTGAAGTATTTAGCCGAAGTTACCCAATTACCTTGTGTACTGGCTGAAAACTTGATTGAAGCCACTTCAGACTGCGGTGCTTATGTCATGGTGCATGGTGCTTTAAAACGAACTGCGGTGAAATTATCCAAAGTTTGTAATGACTTACGTTTGCTTTCATCTGGTCCACGGGCAGGGTTAAATGAAATCAACCTGCCAGAATTGCAAGCCGGTTCATCCATTATGCCAGCCAAAGTCAATCCTGTGGTGCCGGAAGTGGTGAATCAAGTTTGCTTTAAAGTAATTGGTAACGATACGACAATTACCTTTGCGGCAGAAGCAGGTCAATTACAATTAAACGTGATGGAACCGGTGATCGGTCAAGCCATGTTTGAATCTATTGAGATTTTAGAAAATGCTTGCGTGAATTTACGTGATAAATGTATTGATGGCATTACGGTCAATAAAGAAATTTGCGAAAACTTCGTCTTTAATTCGATTGGTATTGTCACTTATCTCAATCCGTTTATTGGTCATCACAATGGTGATATTGTGGGTAAAATCTGTGCGACCACAGGTCGAAGTGTGCGAGACGTGGTATTGGAAAAAGGTTTACTGACTGAGGCCCAATTAGATGATATTCTGTCGGTGGAAAATCTGATGAACCCGACCTATAAAGCCACTCGCTTTGTTGATGAAGAATAGTTAAAAAAACAAAATATTCACCGCACTTTTATGGCGTTAACTAAAAGTGCGGTGATTTTTTCGTTTTTATTTCAACATGTCTTGCGGCACAAAACTTTTCTGGACATCTTTCATTTGTGGTAATTGATGTGCAATGCCTTTATGGCAATCAATACAGGTTTTGCCTTGTTCTTGTGCCATCGCGTGCATTTGTTGTGCAACGGCTTTTTGTTGGGTGAAATCCATATCATCGAAATTATGACAGTTTCGACATTCTTGTGAATTATTAGCTTTCATTCTCGCCCATTCACGTTCCGCCATTTCTAGACGATGGGCTTCAAATTTTTCTTTAGTATCGACTTTACCCGTAATATGGGCTAATACTTCCGTACTAGCTTGCATTTTGCGGAACATTTTTGGTCCAAACTCGTGTGGCACATGGCAATCGGAACACACCGCTTTTACCCCAGAACGATTGGAATAATGTACCGAAGCATGGTATTCAGGCACCACATCATTCATGTGGCAATCGGAACAGAATTGTTCGGTATTGGTGGATTCCATCCCTTTATTAAAGCCTCCCCAAAGAAATAAGGTGGCAATAGCGGTTAATATGATGACCGTGCCAACGGCCATATTACTTGGGCGACATAAATATTGGCGAATTTTCTTCATTAGGCTCAACATGATTCCCCCTTATTTCCCTTGGTTTTGACGTATAGTGTCAAATTTATTTTGAATAATTGGATTGACTTCGGTTTGTTGTACATGACATTGCAAACAAAAATAACGGCGCGGTGATGTTTCACCGGTTGGGTTACCATCACGATCTTGAAAGTGACTTTCTGGGACTCTCGGAGCACCTGTCGTCGGTGAGACTTCTGGAGAATGGCAAGCTAAACATTGGTTTGCGTTTTTGGTCACTTGTAAACCACGAATACTATGCGGCACAAGTGGCGGTTGAAATAGAAACGTAGTAGGAATATTACCGGCATCTTTTAATGGATTAGTATAGGCGGGGGCAACCTTTTCGGGAATCTGTTCTAATTGGTCGATAGAACCTATATGATTAGAACTCATGTTATTAGAATCAATGTTATTTTGCACATCGGCGCTAGCAAACGCAGAAAGTGCGGTTAAAATGAAAGTGAGATATTTTCTCATATTGAGTTCACTCCGTAATTCAAGTAGTCAAAAGGGTTAAATATTTTTAATGGTAATCTGTTTCTCAAAACGAGAACCAAAAGCAAAAACCTGTTCTGCACAAACGTCAATACAACGTCCGCAACTGATACAGTCTTTATCTAAAATAATCGGGCTATCTTGCACCGAACCATGTAGTGGCAAACGTAAGACTTGGGGTTCCGGACAAACGTTATAACAGTCCATACAGCGATCACAGCGTGAGCGATCGACCACATTGACTTTGATCATACTTTTGGCACCAATTAAGCCATACAATGCCCCGATCGGGCAAAGATGTCCGCACCAACCATGTTCGACGACAAATAAATCAAACAAAAAGATAATCGCGACCAACCATAGGGTTGCTCCCAAGCCGAACACAAATGCTCGACCTAATGCCGCCACAGGATTAATCCATTCCCACAACAATGTGCCACTGATTGCACTTCCGACTAAAATCATCAGCAACATGCCATAGCGTAATTGACGTGGCAGTTTGGCACTTTGCCGAATACCCAATTTTCGGCGTAGCCACGCCGATAAATCTGTCACCATATTCATTGGACAAACCCAACTACAAAAGGCTTTACTGGCGATCAGGGCATAAAATACTACAATAATGAATGCCCCCAAAATCGTCGTCCATTCAGGTAAATAACCTGTAGCAAGGCTTTCCATGGTAATTAAAGGATCGGTTAATGGAATACGGTCAAATAACACACTCGCACTATAGTTCCCTTTTAAAATCCACACATTCCATAATGGACCCGTTAAAAACAGCAGAATAATGCTTAACTGGCTTAACCGTCTTAATAATAAAAAGCGATAAGCGCGCCACCAGCCTAATTTTTGACGAGCTTCTAAGCCGGCATTTTTGGGTTTATTGGGAGTAAATTTCACCGTCGCCATTATTTCACCCCTTTCGTATTTAAATCCAAATTCGGGAAGTGTTCTGCTTCAGGCACCGTAGTAGAACTTGGTTGATAATCATAGGTAGCTCGATTTGGTGTTGCCACTTTGCTATCCGGTTTCACCTGCATAAATTGATAAGTCGGCTCTGATTGACCTTCCGGCATTCGCGCATCAAGAGCAGGACGTAAACCGTCAGGGTGTTTTTCTTCCAATAAGGCTTTACCGGCATTTTGCTTTTCTTGCCAACCTAAACGATAGTGGCGACCTAACATCCCTTTGGCGAGATCCATCGGTAACACTTTAATGGCGGCTTCTTCCAATACGCAAGCCTGTTCACATTTGCCACAGCCTGTGCAAGCATCGGAATGGACCGTTGGGATCAATTTAGCGTGAATTTGAGTACGGTCGTTATGTACTTTTTCCAAGGTGATTGCTTTGTCAATTAACGGACAAACACGATAACACACATCACAACGCAAGCCTTGCCAGTTCAAGCAAGTTTCATGATCAAGCAAAACCGCCAAGCCCATTTTGGCATCATTAATATCCTGTAAGGATTCGCTTAACGCCCCCGATGGACAAGCATTCATACAAGGAATGTCAGGGCACATTTCACAGGGTTTATCACGCGCGATAAAATAGGGCGTACCTGCCTCCATTGGCGATAACAGAGAGGCAAGGTGTAACATATCATAAGGGCAAGCCTGCACACATTGTCCGCAACGCGTGCAAGCCGCTAAGAAATCATCTTCATTTAACGCACCCGGTGGGCGTAATGCGACACCTTGCTTGGCATTGGCTTGATGCTGTTGTAAACCTAGAATCACCCCAACACCACACAAACCAGCGGTGGTTCGAGTGGCGTTTTTGAGAAATTGACGGCGGTTTGGATTTTGCATAAATGTATCCCGTTTTACCCTCGCCCTAGTCCTGATCCTAAAGGGAGAAAAGATTTTGAAGTGCGGTGAAAAAATCAAAAATTTTGTAATTTTCCCCGCACTTTCCTCCAAAAAAATAACTCACTCTTTAGATAACTTAAGGGATAAGGGTATTCCTTTAAGCCTTAACCACTTTTACCGCACATTTCTTGTAATCAGTTTCGCCTGAAATCGGATCGGTGGCATCTAAGGTTAATTTATTGGCAAGCTGACCCGCATCAAAGAACGTGGTAAAAATCAAGCCTTTCGGTGCTTTATTACGTCCCCTTGTGTCAAGGTGAGAAAGCATTTCTCCGCGACGAGTGATTAATTTGACTTTGTCACCATGACGTAATCCCCGTTTTTTCGCATCATCAGGGTGCATCCAAACTAAATTATTCGGAAACGCACGATGAAGTTCTGGAACACGGCGAGTCATGGTGCCAGTGTGCCAATGCTCCAACACCCGTCCGGTACAAAGCCATAAATCATATTCATCGTCAGGACTTTCTGCTGGTGGCTCATAAGGGACGCCTAAAATAATCGCTTTTTTATCTGGATAGCCATAAAACGCCACATCTTCACCGGCTTTCACATAAGGATCATAGCCCTCACGATAACGCCATAGGGTTTCTTTTCCCTCTACTACAGGCCAACGTAAACCTCGCACCTGATGATAAGTGTCAAAGTTGGCTAAGTCATGACCATGACCACGTCCAAAACCCGCATATTCTTCAAACAACCCTTTTTGTAAGTAGAAACCGAATCTATCCGCTTCATCATTGAGATAACCGGGAATATCTTTTGGTATGTCGAATTTATTGATTTCACCATTTAAATACAATACTTCATACAGGGTTTTGCCACGATACTCCGGCATTTGGGCTAATAGTTCTTCGCTCCACACTTCATCGGTTTTGAAATATTTAGAGAATTCCACAATTTGCCATAGATCGGATTTAGATTCTCCCGGTCCTTTTACCTGTTGATACCAAAATTGGGTACGGCGTTCCGCATTGCCGTAAGCGCCTTCTTTTTCCACCCACATACAGGTTGGTAAAATTAAATCTGCCGCTACCGCAGACACCGATGGATAAGGATCGGACACTACAATAAAGTTTTCAGGATGACGCCAACCCGGGAAAATTTCATCATTAATATTGGGACCACCTTGCATATTGTTAGTGCAAAGTTGCCACAAGAAATTGAGCTTACCGTCTTTCAGCATACGACTTTGCATGACGGCTGAATAGCCCAATTTAGTCGGAATGGTACCTTTCGGTAATTTCCAGATTTTTTCTGCAATTTCAACATGTTTTGGATTCGTCACGACCATATCTGCTGGCAAGCGGTGGATGAACGTACCTACTTCACGAGCTGTGCCACAGGCGGACGGTTGACCTGTTAAGGAAAATGGTCCACAACCGGGTTTCGAGATTTTGCCGGTTAATAAATGCACGTTATAGATCATATGGTTGACCCACACACCACGCACATGTTGGTTAAAGCCCATGGTCCAAAATGACACCATGTTCTGTTCAGGATCCGCATACATTTTGGCAAGGGTTTCAAGCTGATCTTTCGGTACACCTGAAATTTCGTGGGCTTTTTCTAAGGTATAAGGCGCAACAATTTGCTTAAATTCATCAAAAGAAGAATCGTGCATGGTACCTGCGGTTTTCACGTTTTTTGCCGCTTGTTGTAATGGGTGTTCGGGGCGTAAACCATAGCCAATATCGGTTTCGCCACGTTTAAATTTGGTATGCTTATTGACGAAATCCCAATTCACTTTATCATGTTGAATAATGTAATTGGCGATATAATTCAAAATTGCCAAGTCAGAGTGCGGTGTAAAAATCACCGGAATATCCGCTAATTCAAAAGAACGGTGTTCATAAGTCGAAAGTACTGCCACTTTGACATTTTCATTGGATAAACGGCGATCTGAGATGCGGCTCCATAAAATCGGGTGCATTTCTGCCATATTCGATCCCCACAGCACAAAGGCATCAGTTTTTTCAATATCGTTATAACAGCCCATCGGCTCGTCCATACCAAAAGTCCGCATAAAGGCGACGGCGGCCGATGCCATACAGTGACGTGCATTGGGATCAATGGTATTAGAACGTAAGCCCGCTTTCCATAATTTTACTTTGGCATAGCCTTCAAAAATGGTGGTTTGTCCTGATGAAAACATACCCACGGAATTCGGTTCTTTTTTCTTCAGGATCTGTTTGATTTTTTCCGCCATCACGGTGAATGCTTGATCCCAAGACACTGGGGTGAAATCCCCTTCTTTGTGGAATTTACCGTCTTTCATGCGTAATAAGGGGGTTTGTACACGGTCTGCACCGTACATAATTTTGGTCAGGAAATAACCTTTAATACAGTTCAAGCCACGGTTGACTTCCGCATCAGGATCGCCCTGTGTCGCGACTACGCGCCCATCTTTGGTGCCGACCAACACACTACAGCCAGTACCACAAAAACGGCAAGGGGCTTTATCCCATTTAATCCCCGTATCATCGGCATATACATTTGTCACAGGAATGGTCATTCCCGCCGCGGTGGCGGCTGCCAGTGCGGCATTCGCTTTCATAAAATCTCTACGATTGAGTTCCATAGTCTTGTCCCACGTTTTGCTATGTTTTTAATAAAAATAATCAGTTAAAAAGTTATTGCTCATCAAGATAATTGGCAATCAGAGAGACCACAATCACACCATTAATCTCTTTTACTTTATCTATACGATCCGCTAAGGTTAATTGACGATCGCTCTCAATCGTCACCACTAACTTGCCTTCTTCCCGTTTTTCAGCGTGAATTTCTGTATGTGGAATCGCCAATATGTCAGCTTTCACCTGTTCTAATTTTGTCGGTTTCGCTTGCACCACAAGGCTGCACACATACCAATTTTCACTTGGGTTTAGATTATCCATTTTTTCTTATGCTATATTTAAAATATGAATGGCTTGTGTCGGACAAACTGCTAAACAAGCCCCACAACCATTACAACTTTCTAATGCTAAAATTAATTCCACAATGCCACCGAGTTTTGGGCGAAAACGAATAGCTCGGCTGTCGCAACTGTCGCCACAGGAACGACATTCAATGTTGTGAGTTAATAAACAGTTATGTTGTATTTCAACTTTATGTAACCAAGGAGTTTCATCAGTTGCACGAAAGACATCTTCCGGACAACTTTCCATACAGTGTTGGCAAAAGGTACATTCGCCACGTGCAAAATCAATTTCAGGAAAACCACCTTTACCTTTGATGATAATCTGGGTTTCACAAGCTGTGATACATTTATCGCACGCTGTACATTTTTCTACAAACTCATCTAAATTCACCCAAGGTGGGCGAATCGCTTGATAGCCTTGCATTTTTTCCTGTTCCGTTTTCAAACTATGCAAAAATCGTCCCTGTAAAAATGCGCGGCGTGGTAAAGACGGTTGGCTGTGTTGCAAAAAAATCTCTTTATATACTTAGCTTAAATAGTGATTAATTATGAAATGTTTGGGCGAATTTTATTATTACCCTAAGGAGGTATTTATGAGAAATTTCGGAGTTTTTATTGATAAGGATCAAAAAAAAAGTGAACAAATAATAAAACCGTCTGAATAAGACAGACGGTTTGACAGAAAAGTGCGGTGATAAAATGGCTATTTTTAACGTTTCGGTAAATAACGAGTTGGATCCACAGATTTACCTTTATAGCGAATTTCAAAGTGAAGTTTCACACTATTGGTACCCGAGCTTCCCATTTTGGCAATTTGTTGCCCCGCTTTAACTTGCTGTTGATCGCTGACAGAAATGCTGTCGTTATGTGCATAAGCACTTAAGAAATCATCATTATGTTTAATAATAATTAAGTTACCATAACCACGCAACGCATTACCCGCATAAACTACGCGTCCAGCGGCGGCGGCATAAACAGCTTGACCTTTCGAACCGCTAATATCCACCCCTTTATTGCCACCGTCAGAATTTGAGAATCCTTGTACCACTTTCCCCGTGGTCGGCCATTGCCAAGCGATATTGGATTGCGGCACGGCTGAATAACTATTACTTGAGCTTGATACGGCAGTTGCAGTGACAGTTCCCGCTGTGGCAGCACCAGCAACAACGCCTGTAGTTGTGGTTGTCGTGATAGGTGCATTGGTTGCTGCGGTGGCTTTAATTGGACCGGCAACTGTTTGTTCAGCAGAACCAGTAGTTGCTTTGATTGGACCAGTTACTGTACCGTCAGAACCATATTGCGTACCATTTGCAGCCGCAGTATAAGTCACTGCGGGTTGTGTAGTGACGCTCACTTCTTTACATTCTTGTTTAGTTTCTGTTGTGGTGGTGGTCGTTGAACCATTAGATGTTTTTAAGGTTTGTCCAATGCTCAATTTATAGGGTTCACTCATGCCATTTAAGCTAGCCAGTTCTTTGACATCAATCCCCGCAATATAGGCAATTAAAAACATCGTATCGCCTTTTCTTACTGTATAGCTAGTCCCTTTATAGAAACCTTTATCGATTTTGCTGTAATCAGGTGCGTTGGTTTGACTGTTACGAGGAATTTCTACGCTTTGACTTTGGTTACTGGCAGCCGGTTTGGTCACTTGTACTTGCACGGGTTGGCACACTGTGTTAGTTGTTGTTACTGGCTGTGCAGATTGTTGCACTTGTTGTAGTGATGGTGCAGTATTTGTTGTCGTCACCTCCGTGGCAGCAGTAGTATTCGTCGTGCTGGCATAAGATCCCGCTTGATTTGCCACGGTTTGGGGGGCTACTTGATTATTCATACCAACTGGCATATTACTCGGTTGAACCTGTGGTTCCCAAGTGCTATTGGTATTGGTTCCTACGGGTTGCATAACACCCGGTGTCAGTGAACTATCCGCACTTACAACTGGGGCGTGATTAGAACCTGAACAAGCGGTTAATACGAAAGCAGTTAAAGGGAGTAATAAAAATGTTTTATTCATAGTCAAATCTCTTCATTATTTCATGTTTGATGGCATTTGGCTGGGTTGAATTTCGGGCATAAAACCGCCTCCTTCTACAGCGCCAGTTCCGGCTACTGGTTGCATAATGCCGTTTGGTAATTCATTTGGATCTTTTGGTTTTGGTTGTGCGGATTTTGAAGCACAAGCCACGACACAACAGATTATTGCTAATCCAAAAATAAATTTTTTTATCATATGTTTATCTCAAAATTAAATAAGCCATAACAGCAAGGACAACGACGGACCAACCAATTAACTCAATAGATTTCCGTAATTTCGCCGCAAATTTTTCACCGCCCCATGCAGCTAGTTTGGCGACTAACACAAAACGTGCTAGACGAGAAATAAAAGCGGTTGCAATAAATGGTAAAAATGCCATTTGCATGACGCCTGCCGCAATGGTAAAAATTTTATAGGGAATTGGTGAAAATCCAGCGACAAACACCACCAAAATCCCCCATTTTTCAAACCACGAAATCGCCGTATCCCAATAGGGTTGATAGCCTAATTTAATAATATATCCTTGTACAAAGTCAAAAGCATAATAGCCTAAGCCATAACCAATCATACCACCCATAACAGACGCAAGTGCGGTGTAAAATGCTAATTTTAATGCGTCCTTTGGTTTTGCCATAGACATCGGAATCAGCATAACATCTGGCGGAACGGGAAAAAAAATAGCTTCAATAAAGCTTACCAAACAAAGCCAAAATACCGCAAAACGATGTCTTGACCATTGCATGGTTTTATCATACATTGCACCGAAAATGTTCAAATTTATATCCTGTTTTTATGCAATAAGCAAAGTTGTTATTATTCCTTGTCTAACCAGTTTTGTAAAGCAACGATTGAATGATGTGCGGTCAAATCTGGTTGAATCGGGGTAATTGCCACATAACCATTTTGTAGCGCATAAAAATCAGTTCCGTTGCCGGCTTCATCCGGCAACCCTGCTGGACCGATCCAATAAATCACTTCATTACGTGGATCTTGTTGTTTAATAATTTCTGCCGCAGAAGCACGGTGTCCCAGCCGACAAACTTGTAACCCTTTGATTTCATTATAAGGTAAATCAGGTACATTAATATTAATCATTTCACGCCGATTTAATAATTCACCGTGTAAGCGTGGCACGAGATCACAGACGACTTTTGCCGCTGTTTCATAATGTTGACGACCATCTAAAGATACGGCTACCGCCGGTAAGCCCAAATGGCGCCCTTCCATGGCCGCTGCCACCGTACCAGAATAAAGCGTATCATCACCTAAATTTGCTCCCGCATTAATGCCCGATACCACTAAATCAATTTTACCAGATAAAAAGCCGTTCAAAGCAAGATGTACGCAATCTGCCGGTGTACCATTAATGCAATAATCACCGTTGTCTAATTTACGTGGACGTAACGGTTCAACCAAGGTTAATGAGTTTGATGCGGCACTGCGATTGCGGTCAGGCGCAACCACAATCACATTCGCGAACTGGCGTAAATGCGCTGCTAAAATTTGAATCCCTTCGGCATGATAACCGTCATCATTGGATAATAAAATGTTCATGCTGTATTCCTATTTTCTTCTTTAATTAATACTAATTCTCGAACCAAAGCAGTGGCATAACTGCCAGCCGGTAAATAAAAGACGAGTTTTAACCCGCTATCCACAAATTGCCAAGAAAAATTTTGTGGTTGCATTAATAACGGTCTGCGTGCCGGTTTTAAGTGTTCTTGTTGGATTAATTTTTGTAATGCTAGATGTTCTGCTAGCACTGCATTTTCTAATTCACAAGCTGATTGTATAGTTTCACCTATTAATGGTGCTGTCAGCGAAATATCCCGATTTTCCAACCGCACTTGTAAGGCAGCTAAATCTTCTTTTTCATCTGCGACAAACCAACTATGTGAACCGCTTAACTGCACAATGTCTTGTGCTAAAATTTGGTGAGCTAACCCCATTTCAATCCGTTTTGATACCACGAGATTAAAGATTTCACTGCGAGCAGCGGACAAATAAAAACTACGTTTTTTACGATCTCTAATCTGAATTTCACCTTTTGCCCAAGCTATGGCTTGAGTTAAATTATGACCATCTCGTCCAAAACGTTGTTCCATAAAATAATTAGGAAAGCCAACATTCTGCAAATTTTTTAACCGCATTTTTAATTCATCGGTTTCCACCGCATTACGCAATAAAATCTCAAAATCATTGCCGTCTAAACTACCGATACGAATTTTGCGATTATGGCGCGTGACATCCAGAATTTCTACACCATTTAACTGAAATTGGCTAAAATCTGATGTAGGTTTGCCGGGGAGTTGAATGCTGAACCATTGTTCTGTCACCGCGTGGCGATCTTTCAAGCCGGCATAACTTATCTGGCGAGTCGATACACCACAAAACGCCGCTAACTTTTCGCCCACAAAAAGGGTATTAGCATTGATTTTGCGAACCTTGACCGCTACAAATTCACCGTTCCCCGACATTTCATAACCTAACCGTTCTTTTACCACAAAATCGGCACATTCTGCCTTTAAAAGTGCGGTTTGTTTTGGCGGAGTTTGTAAATAGGCTAAATCTAGCATTAGGCTTTTACCAGCAATACAACGGCTTCAGTGGCAATGCCTTCGCCACGTCCAGTAAATCCCAGTTTTTCGGTGGTAGTAGCTTTGACATTCACTTGTCCAAGATGACATTGTAAATCCGTTGCAATGACCTCTCGCATCGCATCAATATACGGACGCATTTTCGGTGCTTGAGCAATAATAGTGACATCTATATTACCGATTTTATACCCTTTTTGCTGCACCTGAGTAAACGCTTCACGCAACAAAATGCGACTATCAATATCTTTAAATTGCATATCGGTATCGGGAAATAATTTGCCAATATCTCCCAATGCCACCGCGCCAAGCAAAGCATCGGTTAAGGCATGCAATGCCACATCGCCATCACTGTGAGCGATAAATCCCGTCTGATAGGGCACTTCAACACCGCCAATAATTAATCGACGATCTTGTCCAAAAGCATGTACATCAAAACCGTGTCCAATTCGGATCATAATGTTTCCTTGTTGTTTTGTTGAGATAAATAAAATGCTGCCAACGCCAAATCTTGTGGGCGAGTGACTTTGATATTATCGGTTCGACCCGAAACCAAGTGCGGTTGAAATCCGGCGAGTTCCATCGCAGATGCTTCATCAGTAACGGCTAGTCCTTGTTGTAACGCTGTTTGTAAAGCATCTCGCAATAAATCCAACGGGAAAAACTGCGGTGTTTGTGCGAGCCAAATATGATTGCGATCTTCAGTTTGTTGAATTTGCTGATTTTCTGTGGCTCGTTTAATGGTATCAATGGCGGGTGTCGCCAAAATAGCACCATTAGGATCTTGAATCGCAAATAATTTATCAATATCAGTATGGGTTAAGCAAGGGCGAGCGGCATCATGTACTAACACCCAAGTATTTTTATCGGGTTGAATGTGTTTTAGACCATTTAGCACACTATCGGCTCTTGTTTTTCCGCCGTGAATGACACAAATTGTTGGGTGATTTAAAAACGAGAAATCCTTTAAATAAGGATCATTGGGTGCCACGGCTAAAATAATTTGTTCAATATTTGCTGGGTGGGTTAGTAATACATTCAAACTATGCTCTAAAATAGTTTTGCCTTGAATTTGCAAATATTGTTTTGGTTTATCTGCTTGCATACGGGATCCCACGCCAGCTGCCGGTACTACAGCGACAATTCGACGATGAGCAACGAGAGAAAGTGCGGTGTTTTTTGAAGGATTTTTTATCATCAACAAACCTTATTTATTTTCTTTCACAATTCGATAAAAGGTTTCGTTGGGCTTCACCATTTCATATTGCAATCTTGCGCGTTCCTGAATCGCATTTACCCCATCTTTTAGATCTTTGATTTCCGCATAAATGAGCTGATTACGCTGCGACAGTTTAGCATTTTCTTCTTTTTTCAGTGCAATTTCATCTGACGTTTGTTGGTAATCAAGATAGCCATTTTTACCAAACCAAAAACCATATTGAAATAATAGTAGTACCGCGCTAAGTAGGATAATTAATACTCGCATAATATTTTAATTTAAAGGATAAATTTATCCCCATAGTTTAGGGTAAAAATAGCGATAAAACAAACATAAAAGTGGCTTTTTTAGGGCACATCACGGATATTACAAATTTTGTTCTTTTTGCTGGTCATATTGCAAACAAGCGGTATAATATGGCAAGATTAGATTTATTCAAGGAGATGCTATGTTAAAAAAACTATCATTGATGTTAGTATTGGCGTGTTTGTCCGCTTGCTCATCAGTGACATCTTATATTCCATTTATGGGTAGTGAGAAAAATGTGATTAATTTGGATAAGGAGCAAATTGATCAGAAATCCTATGCGGTGGCGTACTCTGCCACAGTGCAAACCTATAAAGGTTCAGTGCGAGCTGATTATGATGTCAATTCGTTTACTAGTGGGGTGAATGATTGGTATCTCGGACGAATTTTAGTCTCTATTGATCAGATTAGAGCAAAATTAGCTTCAGGCATTGATAGTAATGTACATGCTTATTATAGTGGTGTGGTGTTTGCGGCAGATTTGCAAAATAATTTTAGCCGTTTAAGTGCGGATTGTTGGACGAAAATTGATCGTCTGAGTATGACACAAGGGATTTATGATGCGATGCGTGATTTGCAAAAAGATCGTGCCAAATCAGAAAATGATGAATACTTAAGCAAAGGTAGTGAAGAATTGCTAGGTATTTGTAGATAAAGTGATAGGTTAGGCTCTTTAGGGTCTAACCTTTTTTTTCAGAAGGAAAATTGCCGAATGTTTAATTTACCCGAAAATGCTATTCATCTCGCTCAAACAGCGGAGAATAAACAACAAGCCATTGAGATGGCAGCCGATGCATTGAACAAAGCTGGCTTGGTTGAATCTGGTTATGTACAAGGAATGCTAGCTCGTGAACAGCAAACATCTACTTTTTTAGGAAATGGGATTGCGATTCCCCACGGTACACTAGATACTCGCTCTTTAGTCAAAGAAACAGGTGTAGCAGTGTTTCAATTTCCACAAGGTATTGAGTGGGGCGAAGGGAATATTGCTTATGTCGTCATTGCGATTGCTGCGAGATCTGATGAACACTTAGCCTTGTTACGTCAATTAACGCAAATTTTAGGCGATGAAGACACCGCTGCAAAATTAGCGAAAGAATCTGATGTTTGCCGGTTCCGGGCATTATTATTAGGTGAAGGGCAAAATTTAGTGGCTTCTGCTGAAACGATTGTGCTTGATGTGGAAAGCGATAATCTGTTGACGTTGACTGCTATTAATGCCGGCAAATTAGAAAGCCAAGGTGCGGTGGAAAAATCCTTTGTTTCTGATGTGATTAGTTCACCGGCGTTGCCGTTGGGGCAAGGTTTATGGTTGACAGATAGTGCGGTGGGTAATCTAAAAAATGGATTAGCATTGAGCCGAGCAAAAAATAATGCATTCGCTGTGGTCACTGTTTCTCGTAAAGATGATGGCGTAAATAATGTGTTGGTTCGCTTGCTTGAACCACAAGTACAACAATATTTGTTGCAAGGTTCTGTCACGCAAATAGTCTCAGCATTAAACGGCGAAGCTATAGAGGTTAATACACCAGCGTCATCAATGCAAACCACTAGTGAACAAGAAGTGGAAGGCATTTTCACAATTAAAAATGAACATGGCGTACATGCTCGTCCGGGAGCTGTGTTAGTGAATGAAGTGAAAAAATATAATGCGACGGTGCTAGTGCAAAACTTAGATCGCGGTGGTGCGTTAGTGAGTGCCAAAAGTGCGATGAAAATTGTGTCTTTAGGCGCAGTCAAAGGGCATCGTTTACGTTTTGTGGCGACTGGCGAACAAGCTCAACAAGCTATTGATGGCATAGGTGCTGCCATTGCTGCTGGGCTAGGGGAGTAATGATGACAAAAAAAGTAGCAACGATTACGCTCAATACTGCCTATGATTTAGTTGGGCGTTTGGCTCGTATTGAACTGGGCGAAGTCAACCAAGTGGAAACCCTCGGGCTATTTCCTGCTGGCAAGGGCATTAATGTCGCCAAAGTGCTCAATGATTTAGGCGTGAAAGTCGCCGTAGGTGGTTTTTTAGGTGAAGATAATGTGGGTGATTTTGAACATTTATTCAACTCCTTAGGTTTGGAAGATCGCTTTCAGCGTATTGCGGGTAAAACTCGAATTAATGTCAAAATCACCGAAACCGAAGCGGATGTGACAGACCTGAATTTCTTAGGCTATCAAGTGCAACCGCAAGATTGGCAAACCTTTGTCATTTCATCATTAGATTATTGCCGGCAATTCGACATTGTGGCGGTGTGTGGCAGTTTGCCACGCGGGGTGAGTCCTGAACAATTTTCTGATTGGTTAAGCAAGTTAGCTCAGGTAGGCGTGAAAGTCGTGTTGGATAGTTCTAATGAGGCTTTAACTGCAGGCTTAAAAGCGAATCCGTGGTTAGTCAAACCGAACCATCGTGAATTAGAAGCTTGGATCGGGCATTCGTTAAATTCTGTTGATGAAATTATTCAAGCAGCTCAAAAATTGCAAACTCAAGGTATCGCTAATGTAGTGATTTCTATGGGATCAAAAGGTTCTGTTTGGTTAAGTGAGCAAGCTATTGTGCGTGCTGAACCGCCACGTTGTGAAAATGTGGTGAGCACCGTTGGGGCTGGTGATTCTATGGTTGCAGGTCTAATTTATGGGACGGTGCATCAGCTTTCACAAGCGGATACTTTGGCGTTTGCCAGTGCGGTATCTGCCTTTGCTGTGTCGCAAAGCAATGTGGGCGTGAGTGATCGCAAATTATTAGACGCTATTTTGCAACAAGTTAAAATAACGGTTATTAAAGGATAAGTTATGCGTATTTTTATTACATTTTCTGACAACGTTGGTCAAGCGAAAACGTTTTTAATTCGCCAACGTTTAACTCAAGTGGCTCAAACAAAAAGTGTTGAGCTAGTAGAACTTGCTGAGCAAGCTGATGTGGCATTAGTGGTTGGTAAAACGTTGCCAAATTTAACCGCACTTTCAGGTAAAAAAGTGGCATTAGTCGATTTAGAAACCGCTTTCCAATCCCCTGAGTCAGCCTTAGAACAGGTACAAAATAATGCGGTGGATTATGTTGCACCAGTACAACCTGCAGTGCAATATGGGGCAATTTCTGGGCGTAATATCGTGGCGGTTACCGCTTGTCCAACAGGCGTAGCACATACCTTTATGTCTGCCGAAGCCATTGAAGCCTATGGTAAAAAAATGGGTTGGAATGTGCGAGTGGAAACTCGTGGACAGGTCGGTGCTGGCAATCCTATTACCGATGAAGAAGTGGCTCAAGCTGATTTAGTGTTTGTGGCAGCAGATATTGATGTGAACTTGGATAAGTTTCAAGGCAAGCCGATGTATCGTACATCAACAGGTTTAGCGTTAAAGAAAACGGCACAAGAATTTGACAAAGCCTTTGTGGAAGCCAAGGTATATCAACCGAACAACAGTAGTGAAAAAAGCGAAACGAGCAAAACTGAACGCAAAGGGATTTATAAACACTTAATGACAGGTGTATCACACATGTTACCGATAGTTGTCGCGGGTGGTTTATTGATTGCTATTGCTTTTGCCCTTGGTGGTATTTATGTAGGTAATGAAGAAAATGCAGGTACTTTCGGTCACGATATGATGACATTGGGTGGTGCGGCATTTGGCTTGATGATTGCCGTGTTCGCCGGTTATGTGGCGTATTCCATTGCCGACCGTCCCGGATTGGCAGTCGGTTTAGTCGGTGGTTCGCTTGCTGCCAGTGCCGGTGCTGGGATTCTAGGTGGAATTATCGCTGGTTTCCTTGCTGGTTATGTGGTGAAAGGATTAAATCAATTTATCAAATTACCAGCCAGTATGAGTGCGTTAAAACCGATTTTAATTTTGCCTTTATTTGGTACCGCTATTGTGGGTTGGTTGTTGATTCATTATTTAAATCCACCAGTGGCTTTTGCGATGAAATGGTTAGAAAGTTGGTTAGCAGGTTTGGGTTCAACCAATGCGATTTTATTTGGTGCATTGCTTGGCGGTATGATGTGTATTGATATGGGGGGGCCAGTCAATAAAGCCGCTTATGTATTTGGTACTGGCTTAATCACATCAGGTATCACTACACCGATGGCAGCCGTGATGGCCGCTGGTATGGTACCGCCGATTGGTATGGCAATTGCCACGTGGATTGCGCGTAACAAATTTGATGAAGCGCAACGCAATGCTGGTAATGCGGGTTTTGTGTTAGGGCTTTGCTTTATTTCTGAAGGCGCATTGCCATTTGTGGCGGCAGATCCATTACGTGTGATTTTATCTAGCGTGATTGGTGGAGCGACTGCGGGGGCAATTTCCATGAGTTTAGGTATTAGCTTACCTGCTCCGCATGGTGGCGTGTTTGTTGTGCCGTTAGTGTCACAACCATTGATGTATATCGGAGCGATTGCCGTAGGATCAGTCGTGACCGGATTATTGTATTCTGTCATTAAGCCGAAATTGGTGAAATAGTTATCGCGGTTAGGGATAACATATTTTTAACATAAACCCTTGCTACTGCAAGGGTTTTTAATTGCCTTTAAGCGGAAAAAGTTGATCCGAACGTAATTTAGTATTAAAGTAACTTAAGTTTTAATTTAAAAAATAGGAATAACCATAATGAAATCAGATAAACCCATTGAATGCGTCGGATGTAACACCTTTGACGTAGGTTCGATTATTGATAACAGTGAACGTTCAACGGCGTTTGATAAAATTTATCCAACGCAACTAGAAGCAGAAAAAGCACTCGAAAAATTAGTGCAAAAAGCACGTGACACAGAAAGTGAAGATGAGCCTTGCCAAATTGAAAGCAATATTTCACCCGTGGATGGTGGATTCCAATTAACCGCTAATTTTGCTTTTAGTTGTCAAGCGGAAGTCGTGATCTTTCAATTAGGGACAAGAGCGATCTAATTTCTCTGTTGCTCTTTGTTCCTGTTGTGCTTTGCTAACGTGCGGTGAAAAATAATAATATTTTCACCGCGGTTTTCTCTTTTATATTTCTAAAATAGAGTCATCCATCCATAATTCTTCTAAATATTCGGTAAAACGTTCTTTTTCATCAGAATCTCTAAAGCCCGAAATATCCGCTCCCGCGGAACTGGAAAAACGGATACGTACATTTACATCTGCAAATTTTTCTGCGATACGTTTAGGTAAAACCTGTTGTAAACGTTCGATTAATGCCATTTGGTATTCAAGTTTTTTATTGTCTCGTTCTTTGACGAAACGAATGTCGAGCTGTTTCATAGTGTTTCCTTATATAGTTTATTTGTGTTTATATACAGCTATAATAACTGAAATAAATATCAGTGTAAATATTATCAGTCTAAGTTTTAGAAATAATTTTCTAAACGGGTTTTTCGTTGAATTTTATGGATGCGTCGGTTAATTCTTGACAGGGATCTTTTTCGGGATTAGAATCTACCGTCTATTTCCCAATGGGCAAACCTAAGGGGAATAGCATTTAACTAAACATATTCATTTTGAATTTAATTAAACTGGAGCTTATTAATGGCAACTATCAACCAGCTAGTACGCAAACCGCGTGTGAAAAAGGTTGTGAAAAGTAATGTACCAGCACTAGAAGCTTGTCCACAAAAACGTGGCGTTTGTACTCGTGTGTACACTACTACACCTAAAAAACCGAACTCAGCATTACGTAAAGTATGCCGTATTCGTTTAACTAATGGTTACGAAGTAACTTCTTATATCGGCGGTGAAGGTCATAACCTTCAAGAACACAGTGTTGTGTTAATCCGTGGTGGTCGTGTGAAAGATTTACCAGGTGTGCGTTATCACACTGTACGCGGTGCATTAGACTGTGCAGGCGTAAAAGATCGTAAACAAGGTCGTTCTAAATACGGCGTTAAACGTCCTAAAGCTTAATGGTTCTCCGTTAAGTAAGGCCAAACGTCTAAATTAATTATTTAAACCATAAACTCCAGTCAAGATGCGAAAGCAGTAAATCGTCGCAAAAGATGAGTTTTGGGTATCCTGAAGATAAAACAACGGAGAAATTGCAATGCCACGTCGTCGTCGTATTGAACCTCGCAAAATTCTGCCAGATCCGAAATTCGGTTCAGAATTACTTGCGAAATTTATTAATGTATTAATGGTAGATGGTAAAAAATCTATCGCTGAATCTATCGTTTATGATGCGTTAGAAACCTTAGCACAACGCTCTGGCAAAGAAGCGCTTGAAGCCTTTGAAGTGGCGTTAGAAAATGTTCGTCCAACGGTGGAAGTAAAATCACGCCGTGTGGGTGGTTCCACTTACCAAGTACCCGTAGAAGTTCGTCCAACTCGTCGTAACGCATTAGGTATGCGTTGGATCGTTGAAGCCGCACGTAAACGTGGCGATAAATCCATGGCATTACGTTTAGCTAACGAACTTTCTGATGCGGCTGATAACAAAGGTTCAGCCGTGAAAAAACGTGAAGATGTTCACCGTATGGCTGAAGCAAACAAAGCGTTTGCTCACTATCGTTGGTAATCAAAGCACGATTTTGATTCAAGGCTTTATCGGCAATTTACTCACGGGTAAATTCGATAGAGCCTTACCCATATAAAGAATTTAATAGAAAACCAAAACAAGGTAATAATAATGGCTCGTACAACCCCTATATCACTTTACCGTAATATCGGTATCAGTGCGCACATCGATGCGGGTAAAACTACTACTACAGAGCGTATCTTGTTCTATACTGGTGTAAGTCACAAAATCGGTGAAGTACACGACGGTGCCGCTACAATGGACTGGATGGAACAAGAACAAGAGCGTGGTATCACCATCACTTCTGCGGCAACCACCGCATTCTGGTCTGGTATGTCACAACAATATCCACAACACCGTATCAACGTCATCGACACCCCGGGACACGTTGACTTTACTATCGAAGTGGAACGTTCAATGCGTGTACTTGATGGTGCGGTGATGGTGTACTGTGCGGTGGGTGGTGTTCAACCACAATCTGAAACCGTATGGCGTCAGGCTAACAAATATAAAGTACCACGTATTGCGTTCGTGAATAAAATGGACCGTACTGGTGCAAACTTCCTACGCGTAGTTGAACAAATCAAAACTCGCTTAGGCGGTAACGCTGTGCCTCTACAACTGCCAATCGGTGCAGAAGATAACTTCACGGGTGTGGTTGATTTGTTAAAAATGAAAGCCATCAACTGGAACGAAGCTGACCAAGGTATGACCTTCACTTACGAAGATATTCCTGCCAACATGCAAGCAGACTGCGAAGAATGGCACCAAAATCTTGTGGAAGCGGCAGCGGAAGCATCAGAAGAATTAATGGAAAAATACTTGGGTGGTGAAGAATTAACCGAAGAAGAAATCAAAGCAGGGTTACGTCAACGTGCGTTAGCCACTGAGATCATCTTAGTGACCTGTGGTTCTGCATTCAAAAACAAAGGTGTTCAAGCGATGCTTGACGCGGTAATTGATTATCTTCCTGCGCCAACTGATATTGCGTCAATCAAAGGTATCAACCCAGATGAAACCGAAGGTGAGCGTCATGCAGATGATAACGAACCATTTGCGGCATTGGCATTCAAAATTGCTACCGATCCATTCGTGGGTAACTTAACTTTCTTCCGTGTTTACTCTGGTGTGATTGAGTCTGGTGCAACCGTCTTAAACTCAGTGAAAGATAAACGTGAACGTTTTGGTCGTATCGTACAGATGCATGCCAATAAACGTGAAGAAATCAAAGAAGTGCGTGCAGGCGACATCGCTGCTGCTATTGGCTTAAAAGATGTAGGTACTGGTGATACCTTATGTGACTTGAATAAACCAATTATTCTTGAGCGTATGGAATTCCCAGAGCCTGTAATTTCTGTCGCGGTTGAACCAAAAACCAAAGCTGACCAAGAAAAAATGGGTCTTGCTTTAGGTCGTTTAGCCCAAGAAGACCCATCATTCCGTGTTCATACGGATGAAGAGTCTGGCGAAACCATCATTTCAGGTATGGGAGAGTTACATTTAGATATTATTGTTGACCGTATGCGTCGCGAGTTTAAAGTAGAAGCGAACATTGGTAAACCACAAGTATCTTACCGTGAAACGATTCGTACTCGTGTTAACGATGTGGAAGGTAAACACGCTAAACAATCGGGTGGTCGTGGTCAATATGGTCATGTGGTGATCGATATGTATCCATTAGATCCTGAAGGTCCGGGTTACGAATTTGTTAACGAAATCAAAGGTGGGGTTATTCCAGGTGAATACATCCCAGCGGTGGACAAAGGTATCCAAGAACAACTTAAATCAGGTCCATTAGCGGGTTATCCAGTAGTGGATTTAGGTGTACGTTTACACTTCGGTTCATACCATGATGTTGACTCATCTGAATTAGCATTTAAATTGGCAGCTTCATTGGCATTTAAAGCAGCGTTTAACCGTGCTAACCCAGTATTACTTGAGCCAATCATGAAAGTGGAAGTGGAAACCCCACCAGACTACGTGGGTGATGTTATCGGTGACTTAAGCCGCCGTCGTGCCATGGTGAACGGTCAAGAAGCCAACGAATTTGTGGTGAAAATCAACGCCGAAGTGCCATTATCCGAAATGTTCGGTTATGCCACTGACTTGCGTTCACAAACCCAAGGTCGTGCATCTTACTCAATGGAACCGTTAAAATATGCTGAAGCACCGAAAAACGTGGCTGAAGCAGTAATCGAATCTCGTCGTAAATAAAACTTTATTTAACAAAAACTCCCTAAAATTGCACCGCGGTTTTAGGGACTCACAAAAGGAAACTGAAAAGTGTCTAAAGAAAAATTTGAACGTACAAAACCGCACGTTAACGTGGGTACAATCGGCCACGTTGACCATGGTAAAACAACTTTAACAGCAGCCATCACCACCGTATTAGCAAAACACTACGGCGGTGCAGCGCGTGCATTTGACCAAATCGACAATGCACCAGAAGAAAAAGCCCGTGGTATCACCATCAACACCTCACACGTTGAATACGAT
>Ga0192271_1022_pt1 | contig 38612 bp, 31 predicted proteins | sample Koala_Koa24_D3_FD_131264 | JGI IMG/M metagenome (GOLD analysis project Ga0192271, IMG submission 131264) | Enriched cells from koala feces incubated with labeled cellulose particles, San Francisco Zoo, California, United States - Koala_Koa2-4_D3 ...
TGACACAAGCGATATTATCAAGGTTTCAATCGGGCAGTTTTACGGCATAGAAATCAATGATTTTGCGGTGACGGTTGCGAAAACCGCCCTGTGGATAGCCGAGTCGCAAATGCTCAGCGAAACGGAGCAGATTTTGCATACCGACCTGAATTTCCTCCCTCTGAAATCCTATACAAATATTATTGAGGGAAATTCCCTGCGTATCGACTGGGAAACGGTTGTGCCAAGGGAGCGGCTTAACTATATTATGGGCAATCCTCCGTTTGTGGGGTATGCTTATCAATCAAAAGAACAGAAAAATGACTTAGCGAAAGCTACTAAAAACAGTGCGAAAAATATAGATTATGTGGCAGGTTGGTATTATAAAGCGGCAGGATTCATGCAGGATACGACAATTCGCACGGCTTTTGTTTCCACCAATTCTATTACACAGGGTGAGCAAGTAGCTGTTGTTTGGCAGCCTCTTTATGACCGCTTTGGTATACATATAGATTTTGCACACAGAACGTTCCGTTGGGACAGTGAGGCAAGTTTAAAAGCTCATGTTCATTGTGTAATAGTGGGATTCAGCGTTGCACCCAATAAGGAGGAACGACTGTTATTCGATGAAGATACGGTGAAGAAAGTTAAGAATATCAATGGATATTTAGTAGATGCTCCCGACATTTTTATACAAAAAAGGACATCTCCCATTTGTGATGTTCCTCCGATTGTAAGAGGAAGTCAACCTACCGATAACGGTTTTCTGATTCTAACAAAGGAAGAAAAAGATGAGTTATTGAAATCAGAACCGCAGGCGGAAGTGTTTATTCGCCCTTTTATGATGGGAAAAGATTTTATTAACCGTAAACCGAGATATTGCTTATGGATGGTTGGTGCAAATCCGTCGGCTTTAAAGAAATGTCCGCAGGTTTTAAAGCGAATTGAAGGCGTCAGGGAATATAGGTTGAACAGTCCTAAAGAGGCAACAAGAAAGAAAGCGGAAACCCCCATGCTTTTTGATGAAATAAGGATAAGCCCAACAGAATATATAGCAATTCCTAAAGTGTCATCTGAAAATCGTAGGTATATTCCCATGGAATACTTACAGCCGGAGATTATAGCCGGTGACAAGCTTTTCTTTATGCAGAACGCCACACTTTACCATTTCGGTATACTCACTTCAAACGTCCATATGGCATGGATGAGAGTGACATGCGGAAGACTTGAAATGAGGTATAGTTACTCCAACACAATCGTCTACAACAATTTCCCATGGTGTAACCCCACACCCGAACAAAAAGCAAGGATTGAGCAGACAGCAAAGGCTATCCTTGACGCACGGGCTAAATATCCGGACTGCTCCCTTGCCGACCTCTACGATGAGCTTACCATGCCTCCCGATCTGCGAAAAGCCCATCAGGAAAACGACAGGGCGGTTATGACCGCTTACGGGTTTACCACTAAAATCACCGAAAGCGAGTGCGTGGCTATGCTTATGAGGATGTATAGGGAGATGACGGAGTAGGCGTTTTGATTTGTTCTTTTTCCGTGCGATTTAACGTCAATATATACCATATATCGTGGCATAATTGAAAATACAATCTTTTTGTAACTTTTGGGTGAGTGGTGCCAATGAGCTATTTACCATGACAAAGAAAATGCACCAACAGGTTGTTACCGGCAGCCACTCGGCGCATTTAGGGGTATGAAAAACTCATACTTGAACACTATAAGTTTGGCATACCTCTGTCCCGGTCAAGGTGTTTCAACTTTATTATAGCAGAACAATGGGCTAAAAAAGCTCTTGGAGGTTAAATTATGACTTATGGAACTCTATATAATGATTTTGCTGTCCTTTTTAAAGATAAGAACGTGCAGCTTGAGAAGCTTATACACGATGCAAATGTTGATACAAGCGATGGAATGCATATAATGTTTTCATTTGTTGTTGTCCCATTTGTTTATATACTTCTCGAAGATAATGATACTGTAAATTTAAAAAAGGCATTTGATTACTTTGAAAAAATGGCTAAATCTACTTCCTCAGATATTACGGAAGTGCTTGAATTTACGGTTTTGGAAAATCTTGCTTCAGGTGACTATGACAACTACAACAAGTTTAAGAAGTTTATGGGAAAAATCACACTGGAATGTTGCAAGAATGTAGAAAGATTTTTGGATTTTACTGATGAATTATTATAAGAACACTTTAATACACCCCTTTGAGGGCATTGGCGATTATACGCTGAAATCCTCATACTAAAACATTCTGACCGCCTTACAATCAGAAAAAAGATGGTACAGTTATTGTTCATCGAATAATAACAAGTACGAAAGGAAGTCCGGCTATTGAAATTTCAGTTTCCGGTTCTGATAAGATAAAAAATCAAAAGATTCATTTTGTATTGGAGGAATGATTAATGTTCGGGGCAAAATTAAATAAAGAAATTATCGACTTGCTCTGCAAAATGATTGGAACAAACTTGGTTTCGATCGAGACTGGTGCAAGTGAAGCTGAATTTTCACGCTCCTATGGGAAAATACGCATTAATTTTAACGCAAGCGCTATTGAATTAAGCAACCTAGAGAAGCCAACGCCTTTTTTAGACAGCTTGGACGATATATCGGGATTTTCGTGTGAAATAAAGGATAAAGATACTCCTTTCATACCATACCTTGATGAAGAAATCCATACAATTCCAATTAACGAGCAAATTACAGAAATAACCATTATCAATGATCTGATTACAATTCCGGATTGTTCTTATCAAATCGAATTTGATGAAGCTATTATCATAAAAACGGTAAAAGGCTTTTATATGATTTCTCGTGATTGGCAATACAATGAAATCATTCGGCTTTCAAAGCATTGTAATTATGACGATATATATCCGATTGATCAAGTAATTGAGAGTTGGAACAATTTCGGTACATTTATGGTCGATGTAAAACGAACAAAACATAATGTAAAAGAGCATGAATGATTAAACCAACCGTCTTTGGGTATCCGTTCACTCCCCCAAGCGGCATATTTCCGCGACAAAATAAGCTGTGGCAATACCCAATGCGTTGCCGCGGCTTTATATCACTCCCTTAAATTTTCTTGCAACACAATCGTAACAAAAAAGACAGCGAAAATGCTATTGCTTTTTTTTGATAATGATGTTATAATTAGACGAGTGTTTTGTAATAAAATCGGAAAGGATGTTGAATATGCCTGCAAAGTATATATTCGTAACAGGGGGAGTCGTTTCCGGACTGGGCAAGGGTATCACCGCCGCTTCCCTCGGACGATTGCTTAAACAAAGAGGATATAGGGTCACTATTCAGAAATTTGATCCTTATATAAATGTTGACCCCGGCACTATGTCGCCTTATCAGCACGGCGAGGTGTTCGTTACCGATGACGGTGCGGAAACCGATCTCGACTTGGGTCACTATGAACGCTTTATAGATGAAAATTTGTCCGTAAACTCCAACGTCACCACCGGTAAGGTGTACTGGACAGTCCTCAACAAAGAGCGCCGCGGCGATTACCTTGGCGGTACGGTTCAGGTTATACCCCATATTACTAATGAAATAAAAGATAAGGTGTACAGGGTCGGCAGAGAAGCGGGTACAGACATCGTAATTACCGAAATAGGCGGAACTGTGGGAGATATCGAATCCACCCCTTTCTTAGAGGCTATAAGACAGGTGTCCACCGAAGTGGGCAGGGATAATGCTATTTATATCCATGTTACCCTTGTACCCTATATCGCAGGCTCGGAGGAGCTTAAGTCCAAGCCCACACAGCATTCCGCTAAGGAGCTTCTTTCCGTGGGTATCCAGCCGAATATAATCGTCTGCCGCAGTGAAAAGGAAATTCCCGAGGATATGAGAAATAAAATAGCCCTTTTCTGCAATATTCGTCCCGAGGACGTTATACAAAATCTGACTGCGCCATCCCTTTATGAGGTTCCCCTCTGGCTGGAAAAGGAGGGACTTGCCAAGGCTGTATGTCATCACCTTAAATTGGAGGACAGAACCCCCGACCTTGAGGAATGGACAAGCATGGTTGAACGCACAAAGGCTGCGTACAAAAAGGTCACTATCGGACTTGTGGGCAAATATGTCATGCTCCATGACGCTTACCTGTCGGTTGCGGAAGCTCTCCGTCACGGCGGAATAGTCAACGATTCCGAAGTAGATATACGCTGGATCGATTCCGAGGGAATTACCGCAGAAAATGCCGCCGATGAGCTGAAAGGCTGCAACGGTATAATCGTTCCCGGAGGCTTCGGCGACAGAGGTATCGAGGGAATGATAGAATCCATTCGCTACGCAAGAGAAAATAAGGTGCCCCTGTTCGGTATCTGTCTTGGTATGCAGATGGCTGTCATTGAATACGCGAGAAACGTGCTTGGCTACAAGGACGCCAATTCAACGGAAATAGATCCCGACACCGAGCATCCCGTTATCGATATAATGGAGGATCAGAAAAAGGTCACCGAAAAGGGCGGCACTATGCGCTTGGGGCTCTATCCATGCAAACTCGCCGATGGCTCAAGGTGCCGTGAAATATACGGCGAGGAGCTTATCTACGAAAGACACCGCCACCGCTGGGAGTATAACAATGCCTATAAGGCGGAGCTTGTGGAAAAGGGATTAAAGGTTGCGGGCATTTCCCCTGACGAAAGACTTGTGGAGATTGTGGAAATCCCCGATCATCCTTGGTTTGTGGGCGTACAGTTCCACCCGGAATTCAAGTCCAGACCCAACAAGCCCCAAAAGCTGTTCGCCGACTTTATCCGCGCCGCTGCGGAGCAGAGCGGATGCTGACGTGGTAAGGCTTGACAGATTTCTTTCGGAGCAAGCCAATATATCCCGTTCACAGGCAAAGCAGATGATAAGCCGCGGCAAGGTCACTGTAAACGGGGTAAAGGTGAATGTCCCCGAAATGAAGATAAACGAAACCGAGGACCGGGTTTTTTTGTGTGCAAAGCACATATTATACAGACAGTATATGTACATAATGCTCAATAAGCCTGTCGGTGTCGTCACTGCGGTTCGTGACGAATTGAGTGAAACCGTCATGGAGCTGCTGCCGCCGGAGCTGAAACGCAGGAAGCTTTTCCCTGCGGGACGGCTTGACAAGGACACGGAGGGGTTCGTTTTTATAACCGATGACGGCGATTTGGCACACAGGATGCTTTCTCCAAAAAGCCATGTAGAAAAGGAATATATTGTAACTTTGGAAAAACCTGCCGAGGAATTCTACGAAAAAGCCTTTGCCGCCGGGTTGGAGATAGATAACAAGGAGTTGTGTCTTCCGGCGAAAATTTTATTCACCGAGACACCATATGTAGTGTCCCTTACTCTAACCGAGGGAAAGTATCACCAGGTAAAAAGAATGATGGAAGCGGTTGGAAATAAGGTTGTCAGTCTGAAGCGAATACGCATAGGCGGTATAGCTTTGGATGAAAATCTTGCTCCCGGAGAGTGCCGTGAAATTTTGCACAAAGAAATCACTTCACTTTATGCAAATTAACGGTAAAATTTCCATCCATTTTTTTAAACTGCCTTTTTTTCGTCAAACTAAATAAATAAGATTTTTGAATTTTGGTTAATAAAAGACTTGAAATTACTATCTGTAATTTGGTATGATATAAGCATAGCCGATTTAGTGTTTTTTCGGCAGCAATAATTTTAATGGGAGGTCCGCTAAAATATGGCAAGTCTATCACTCAGAGGAATTTATAAGAAGTACCCCGGCGGCGTTGTTGCCGTATCTGATTTTAGCCTTGAAATTAAGGATAAGGAATTCATCATCCTTGTAGGTCCTTCGGGATGCGGTAAGTCTACCACACTCCGTATGATCGCAGGTCTTGAGGAAATATCCGAGGGCGAGCTTTACATAGGCGATCGTCTTGTAAACGACGTAGCGCCTAAGGACAGAGATATCGCAATGGTTTTCCAGAACTACGCCCTCTATCCTCATATGACCGTTTTCGAGAACATGGCATTCGGTCTTAAGCTGAGAAAGGTTCCTAAGGACGAAGTTGCTCGTAAGGTTGAAGAAGCTGCAAGAATACTTGATATATCTCACCTGCTTTCCAGAAAGCCGAAGGCTCTCTCCGGCGGTCAAAGACAGCGTGTTGCTCTCGGTCGTGCTATCGTTCGTGAGCCTCAGGTATTCCTTCTCGATGAGCCGCTCTCAAACCTCGATGCTAAGCTGAGAGCTCAGATGAGAACCGAGATTTCTAAGCTTCACCAGAAGCTGGGTACAACCTTCATCTACGTAACCCATGACCAGACAGAGGCTATGACAATGGGTGACCGTATCGTTGTTATGAAGGACGGCTTTGTACAGCAGGTTGATTCTCCTCAAAACCTCTACACCGCTCCTGTAAACCAGTTCGTTGCAGGATTTATGGGTTCTCCTCAGATGAACTTCATCGACGCTACCCTGCGTAAGATTGACGGCAAATACACCGTTGAATTCGGTTCCGAGGATACCAAGACCACAAGAGGCGTTAAGTACTACGTTGAGGTTCCCGAGGCTAAGGTTGACGACTATGCATTTTCCGAGTTGGTTGACAAGGAAATTATCATGGGTGTTCGTCCCGAAGACCTCCACGATGAAGAAATGTTCCTCTCCGCTGCCAAGACCGGTGTAATCGAGGTTGACATTGAAATCACCGAAATGATGGGTGCTGAAACCTATCTTTACCTCAACTGTGAGGGTATCAGTCTTACCGCGCGTGTTGATCCCAGATCTACCGCTCGTCCTCAGGATAGAATTAAGATCGCTATCGATCCCAACAAGATTCATATCTTTGATAAGGAAACCGAAAAGACTGTTATCAACTGATAAAAAGCAAAATTCTTTCAAGGGCTGCCGTGTACCTCGGCAGCCCTTTTTAGCTGTGTGATTTTGTAAAAAAATACTTGCAATATCGAATGCAATATGCTATACTTATTCTGTAGCGATTGGCGTAAATGCGAAAAGGAGGCTGAAATAATGGAAGCTGCTGCCGAAACAACACAGGCGGTACAGACTGCCGGCGAAACAGTGATGTCCATACTTCCGAATATTTTCCTCGGCGTGCTTGCGCTTGCGCTGATATGGCTTGTGGCTGAGTTTAGTCCCAAAATCGCCGCATGGGTGGATTCACTGCTCGGACGCGGCGGGAAAAAGGACAATTCCTCCGAAAAGAAGTCGGACGGACTTTACGACATTTATGAGGGGGAAAACAACCTGACCGAGGATGATCCCAACAGCGACAACACAAGAAAAAACCAAGATGAAGGATAGAGGTTAGTAAAAATGGCTAAGGATAACAAAAAAATGGTGGATGCAATTACCTCAATGGACGAGGATTTTGCAAAGTGGTATACCGATATATGCAAGAAAGCGGAGCTTATCGAGTACACCTCCGTTAAAGGCTGTATGGTAATACGCCCTTACGGTTACGCTATTTGGGAAAATATTCAGCATATACTGGACGGTATGTTCAAGGCTACGGGACACGAAAATGTTTGTATGCCTATGTTCATTCCCGAAAGTCTGCTGCAAAAGGAAAAGGATCATGTGGAGGGCTTTGCGCCTGAGGTTGCTTGGGTAACTCACGGCGGCGATGAAAAGTTAGAGGACAGACTTTGCGTTCGTCCCACCTCGGAAACACTTTTCTGCGAGCATTATTCCAATATTATACATTCATACAGAGATCTCCCCAAGCTCTACAACCAGTGGGTAAGCGTTGTAAGATGGGAAAAAACCACAAGACCCTTTTTAAGGTCGAGAGAATTTCTTTGGCAGGAGGGTCATACTATTCATGCTACTGCCGATGAAGCTATTGCCGAAACGGAGCGTATGCTGAATCTTTATGCGCAGTTCTGCGAGGAATCCCTTGCTATGCCCGTGGTAAAGGGCAAAAAGACGGAGAGCGATAAGTTTGCGGGGGCTGTTTCTACCTATGCAATAGAGGCTCTTATGCATGACGGAAAAGCGCTTCAGGCGGGTACATCCCACTATTTCGGCGACGGCTTTGCAAAGGCATTTGATATAATGTATACCGACAAGGACAACCGCAAGGTATATCCTCACCAGACATCGTGGGGTGTTACCACAAGACTTATCGGCGCTGTTATCATGACTCACGGTGATAATGACGGACTTGTCCTGCCCCCTGCAATTGCACCTATCCAAGCAGTAATTATACCTGTTCAGCAGCACAAGGAGGGCGTTGTCGAAAAAGCACGGGAGCTTTATGACACCTTGAATGCTGCAGGGATAAGAGTTAAGCTTGACGACTCGGACAATTCTCCCGGATGGAAATTCGCCGAATATGAAATGAAAGGCGTTCCGGTACGTATCGAGATAGGTCCGAGAGATATCGAAAGCGGAAGCTGCGTTGCGGTAACGCGTCACAACAGAGAGAAGGCCATTATCCCCATAGAGGGACTTGCAGATACCGTAAAAGCAAAGCTTAACGAGGTTCACGATGCCCTTTATGCGGCGGCACTGGAGAACCGTGAACGGAGAACCTATTCCTGCACAACAATCGAGGAGATAAACAAGGCACTGGAAAACGGCGATGGCTTTATCAAGGCAATGTGGTGCGGCGATGAAGCGTGCGAGGATAAGGTTAAGGAGCTTACCGGAGTAGGCTCGCGCTGCATACCCTTTGAGCAAGAGCAGCTCTCGGATAAATGCGTTTGCTGCGGCAAGCCCGCAAAGGCTATGGTTTACTGGGGAAAAGCTTACTAAGGAAGGCGGTGGCAGCCCATATGATTGAAACTAAAATCAAGATAATAGAAAAGCGAGGAAACGGCGGCGAGGACAGGGAAATCCGCGACTTAGATGCCCTGCCCGTCATTGAGTTCTCATCACCCGAAATATTGATGATTGATTCCTACAGATCCTCCGGACGGATGCGCACATTCATGAAAGGGATAATCCTTGCTTTGATCTGCTGGGGATATTTTATGATCTACTCCTACTACCCCACATTTCCCGATTGGCTGTCATGTATAGCTGTATTTGTGGGATTGGCAGGCGCTTGCTTTCTTATAGCCGCCCTTTGTATGTGGCGGTTCAAGGAGGATACCACATTATGCTCGGAGGGCTGCCGCGGCATGATACTAAGACGGTATATTGCCACCGAAAGGCTTAAGGTAGGATTTTTCCACATTAACCTAAAGCACAGATATATTACGGTGCGGATAGAGGACAGCGAGGACATTGTAAACGATGTTATCTGCACAAGGAGAGATTTTAGGAAAATGAGGTGCGGCGGCAGTGCCTTGGTAATAAAACAGGCGCGGCTGCTGTACGGCTACAGAGGAGTATAAAATATGCGTGACCTGACAGATGAAATAAATGCACTGGCACTGGACAATGCCGACAGCTATGACCTTATTTTGATAAACTCGATTATATTCCGGTTTCAAGGACAGCTTGACAGCGTTCACGAAACGGGAGTTTATGCGGTGTCGCTGACCTACGATGTGGGACGTGACGAGCATGGCACGCCCTGCCCGCAGATATCCTTCGGTTTTAACACCGAATCTAACCTTGAAAAAACAAATGCGGACAGATATGATTACAGCCGCTTTCTTGAAAGGACGGCGGACGTTACCGATGTTGACGGTGCAATAGATATGTGGCTGAAATTCAAGGGCTATGATATGTCCGCCGACAATGACAGGGTGCTTGACCTTATGGCGGCGGCTGTCAGAAAAATGCACGATACCGGAGCGATTGACGAAATATTTTTCAGGGACATTCCGGTAATAGTAGGCGCGAACGTTTCCCGGGAGAAGATTAATGCGGCTAATGAGAAGGCTAACGGAAATATTAAAATATCGTAATTTCCCCGTGAAATCCTGCCCAAAAAACTATTGACAAACAGTATAAAATATGTTAGTATTACAGGTAGATATATTTTTTCGGTGCGTGTGGATGCGCCGAAATTTTTGAGGAGGAAGATATATGAAGATCAAAAAGCGCTATTGGGTCATTTCAATACTCTGCTGCGTTCTAAGCGTTGTCCTCGCAATTTCGGTAGGCTACCTTGCTATTGAGATGGTTCGTTACAACAGGCTCAACAAGATAGCTACGGAGGAATGGATTGAAAGCGACCTGTTCGTCACCACTGTGGAATCCTTGGAGGATGCTACCGCATCAGCCGATGATGAAGACTCAACCAGCGGCGCAAAATCGGACTTTTCCTACATAGGAAACGCTGTTGTCGTGTCAGGTAAGTTTGAAGCCTACGGCAAGGAGTGCTACGGAAGCGGAATTGTTGTAAACCTTGATGCAGGCGAAGAAATTACCCTCGGTACTCACATAACCATTTACTTTAAGCCGGATAATCCGAGAGAGCGTTTCTATGTGCCTGTAACCTACGGTCAATACATCATACTCATCATAGTGCTTTTCGTAATAGATATTGCCCTCATTGTCCTCTGCCGTATTATGAATAAATCACTTAACAACAACACCTTCAGCGACGCCAAGGTTAATATCATGGATATACCTATAGTCGTGCTTATAGGAGGAATCCTTATCGGTCTTGTTGTGGGACTTGTTATCGGTAATCTCCAGATTGACTCCACATATACGGTTATCGATGCCGAGCTTGCTCAGGGCTATGCAGATCTGCTGTATGCTTTCTGATATGCTTTTCCATGCAGTACAGTCTTTCAAAAGGGACTGTACTGCTTTTTTGTTAGATATGCACAAAACAGCAATAATTATCTGCATTATATTTTAAAGTCGTGTTAACAAACTTCACTTGACTTGACGAAAAAAAAACATTATACTTGATTTAATATATTTTAAAGAAAAAAAGAATTTAGGAGGATGATAAAAATGCTGGATACGGATATGTCAAGCAAATTCGGAAAGGAAGGGCTCACCTTTGATGATGTTCTTCTTGTTCCGGGAAAATCAGATGTAACACCTAATATGATTAACCTAAAAACTCGGCTGGCAGGCAGTATTACATTGAATACTCCGATTATTACCTCCGCTATGGATACCGTTACGGAAGCGAAAATGGCTATTGCGATTGCACGTGAGGGCGGTATAGGTATTATCCACAAGAATATGTCCATTGAGGCACAATGCGATGAGGTTGATAAGGTTAAGCGCTCCGAAAACGGCGTTATTGTAAATCCTTTCTCCCTGACCGCTGACAGAACTGTTGCGGAAGCGGACGAGCTTATGGGAAAATACAAGATATCGGGTGTGCCTATTGTTGATTCCTGCGGAAAGCTTGTGGGAATACTCACAAACAGGGATTTGCGCTTTCTTAGGGACTTCAATATTCCCATCAGCGAGGTTATGACCAAGGATCACCTTATTACTGCGCCTGTGGGAACAGACCTTGAGGCTGCGCAGAAGATACTTATGAACCATAAAATCGAAAAGCTCCCTATAGTTGACGATGACGGAACTTTAAAGGGACTTATCACCATAAAGGATATAGAAAAAGCGGTACAGTACCCCAATTCCGCAAGAGATAAGAGCGGCAGACTTCTCTGCGGCGCGGCAATAGGCGTTACCGCAAATGTTCTGGAAAGAGCGGGGGCGCTTATCGAGGCTCAGGCGGACGTGCTTGTACTGGATTCCGCACACGGTCACTCCAGGAACATTCTCAACTGTGTTGATAAAATCAAGAACGCTTATCCCGATACACCGATTATTGCGGGAAATATCGCCACAGCGGAGGCTGCCGAGGACCTTATCAAGGCGGGCGCAGACTGCGTAAAGGTTGGAATAGGACCCGGCTCTATCTGCACTACCCGTATCATTGCAGGTATCGGCGTTCCCCAGATTACCGCTGTTTACGACTGCGCTTGTGTGGCACAGAAGTATAACATTCCTGTTATTGCCGATGGCGGTATTAAATATTCCGGCGATATTGTAAAGGCTCTCGCCGCGGGTGCGGACTGCGTAATGCTCGGCTCGCTGCTGGCAGGCTGTGAGGAATCTCCCGGCACTACCGAAATTTATCAGGGCAGAAGCTTTAAGGTCTACAGAGGAATGGGTTCACTGGGCGCTATGGAACAGGGCTCTAAGGACAGATATTTCCAAGAGGGCGCAAGAAAGCTTGTTCCCGAGGGCGTTGAGGGGCGTGTACCTTACAAGGGACTTGTTTCCGATACAATATTCCAGCTTTGCGGCGGTATCCGTTCGGGTATGGGTTATTGCGGATGTGCTGATATACCTACTCTTCACGAAAGAGCTAAGTTTGTCCGCATAACAGGCGCAGGTCTTAAGGAATCCCATCCTCACGATATATACATTACCAAGGAAGCACCTAACTACAGCGTTCAGGTGTGATAAACAAAAGCATTTATCAAGACAGTTAGGTGTGAAAATTCACCTAACTGTTTTTTGAAAGAATACAAAATTTGATATAATAAGAACGCATACACCTTATTTGCCTATATTCCGCTGCAGAGCGGCTTTTTCATCGGTGGAGATACTATGAACGAACGATTGCCTTATTTACGAGAAAAAACCTCAAAGCTTACCACAGCCCCCGGCGTCTATCAGATGAAGGACAAAACAGGGCATATTATTTATATCGGTAAAGCCAAAAACCTTAGAAACAGAGTTAAATCATATTTCGCCGAAACCCCCAACCATACCGTAAAGGTAGCTAAAATGGTGGAGAATGTTTACGATTATGACTTTATCGTTACCGCTTCCGAGTACGAGGCGCTGGTGCTGGAATGTTCGATGATTAAGCAGCATACACCAAAGTACAATATTCTCCTCAAGGACGATAAGGGGTATAGCTATATCCGCATTTCTCCCCCGCCCTTTTCCAAAATCACCGCCGTGAAAAATAAATCCGCAGCGGGTACTTACATGGGTCCCTATACAAGCTCCTTTGTCACCAAGCAAACCGTAAATGAGGTCAACAAGGTATTTAAGCTGCCCACCTGCCACAAGGTATTTCCCCGGGATATAAAAAAGGGGCGTCCCTGCCTTAATTACCATATAAAGCAGTGTATGGGAGTCTGTACCGGGTGCGTTTCTCAAGAGGATTATGGCAGGCTTATCGAGGAAGCGCAGGTCTATATAAGAGAAGGCTCCTCCGCCTCCGTAAAGGATATGACAGAAAGAATGAACAAGGCTGCCGAGGAGCTTGACTTTGAGCTTGCGGCTGTTTTGCGGGATCGTATAAGGGCAGTTACCGCTGCCGCAGATTCACAGACTGTCATGCGTGACGATATTCCCGACACGGACGCGGTTTCCATTGCCCGCAGCGGCGGGGAAATATGCGCCGCAGTGATAATGTTCCGTGACGGACGGCTGTTTGACAGAGCGGAATTTTTCCTGGGCGATGAAATCGGCGAGGAATCGGCTATGGAGGATTTTCTGCTTCAATACTACATTGCCGCAAGGGATATACCCAAAAATATAGTGCTTGGCGTACAGCCCAACAGCATGGAAACCATAGAATGTCTTTTGCGCGAGCGCTGCGGTCACAGCGTATCCGTAACAGTTCCCCAAAGAGGACGATATCTGCGCCTTACCGATATGGCACATTCAAATGCGGCTGAATATCTTTCCCTACGTGTAGGGAGAACCGCAAAGGAAATATCCGCACTGGAAGAGCTTGCAAGGCTTTTGGGACTTAAAACCGTTCCGAAATATATCGAATCCTACGATATATCCAACTTAGGCTCAGCGGACATGGTTGCGGGAATGATCGTATTTGAGGACGGCAGACCGTGCAAAAGGGCGTACAAACGCTTTTCCATAAAGGAAAGCCTTGTGCAGAATGATTTAGCGTGTATGCAGGAGGTTATAGGCAGGAGATTTAAGCATTACCTTGACGAAAACGAAAGGGACGAGGGATTTAAACGGCTCCCCGATTTGATACTTCTGGACGGAGGAAAAAATCAGCTCGCCGCCGCGCAGGCTGTTTTGGATGATTTAGGTATTACCGTGCCCATGTTCGGCATGGTTAAGGACGGAAATCACCGCACCAGAGCCATAACCGGCGAGGACGGTGAGATAAGCATTTCACAAACAAAATCGGCGTTTATGCTGGTGACGAGGATACAGGACGAGGTTCACCGTTTCTCCATAGATTATCAGCGAAAAAAGCACCGTAAATCCTCCATTGAGCTTGAAATAATGAAGGTCAAGGGAATAGGGGAAAAGAAAGCAATGAAGCTGCTGACCGAGTACAAGACCATAGAGCGGCTAAAGGCGGCGACAGTTGAAGAAATAGCCGCCGCTGCAGGTGTAAGCAAGGAAACGGCGGCACAAATCCTGATAGTGGCTGGGGGATGGAAGTAAGAAGATAGAAATATCACCTGTTAGTTATGAGCAAAGCACTTCAAAGACAAAGTAAACGGTTTTTTATAATCAGCATTGCAGGACGAACCCCTCCACCATGCTCCGCATGGTTCCCCTCCCCTTTCAGGGGAGGCTTTTTCATGGAAACGCTTTCGTTGTAATAAACAGGTTAAATTTTTATCTCCTTGCCTCTAATCCTCTTGTCTCTAGTAGGGCTGCGGTCACAGACCGCCTAATCTCTTGAGGTAATGAACTTGATCGCTCTTTCAATGCTGTCCTTTGACTCGTCCCAGTCGGCGTCCTTGCCCGTATTGCGGTAGTCGTACATATTACAGTAGTGGGACACATCGCGGTAAAGCAGGGCAATCTGCTTTTCGGTAAGCTCGCCGATAAATTCGGAAAAGCCTTTCAGCTCTGCTTTAGACAGATATTGCGGCGCAAGACTTTGGAGCAGGTCGTAATGGGGCAGACAGATATACTCCTGCTCGGCTATAAGCTGTCTTGACTCACGACTTTGATACATCTCAAAAAATGTGCGGAGAAGTCTTTCCATGCCCCAATCCACTTTAGAACAAACAAAACAGCTTTCATTAATCTCCGACAGCTTTTTCTTACGCATATCCTTTGGCTCAAACAGCTTCTTCCGTGAAAAAAGCTGCCTGTCCGTTTCCTCCAAATGAGTTTGCAGCATAAGGGCAAGGGACAGACGATTTTTCTGCTTCAGCATTTGCTTGAAATGAGTATGACAGAACCCCAAACGGTTTGTTTCTATCCTCACATCCGGCTCCATCATAGCCGCGCCCATAATATACTCCACAGTGCGCTTCTCCAGCATATCCCGCATACGGCAGATAGGACAGCCCTCACGGGGTTCCAATACCTCGGTAATAGGAATGGTAAGAATACTTTCACGCATATATATTTCCTCCTCGCAGGCATCACTCGATAAAATAAGAAGCCCGAACTATTTACTCGTTATTCTCCGATATCCGACTTCTGCCACTCAAAAGATCTGTTTGTCTTTCTATACGCTCTCTTGCCCGCTCCCGCAAAGACTTCGGTGCAATTATCCTTATTACGGGGCCAAATCCCAAAATCCGAATAAGCAGCTCCGTTTCATCGGACAAATCATACCAAAGTCTTACCTTGCATTTTCCTGTTTTTGCATCAAGCTCGGTTCTCTTTTCATACCCCGCAAACTCCAGCATAAACCTCTCTACGCCGTTTCTCTCCCCGCTGACCTCCAGCACCGCCGGTTCCGTACAGCGGCACTCTGCAAGCATTTCCCCTATATCGGGATAATCCTCCGTTATTACTCCGACAGAATGTACATCTATTATCCTGCCTATATTTATCAGCATAAGCCGCCGTGAATTTATACTCAAATTAAGGCAATATACCCGAAATTTATCGTTCTTTTCCGAATATTCCAGCTTTATCGGGAGATATTTCCCCGTTGTCGTTCCCTTTCTGGGCGATTTATAGGAAATTTCAAGCTGTTCCTTTCGTAAAACCGCATTCATCACCATGCGGAAATTTTTTATGTATTTCTCATCACTGTAGTAATCACCGTCACTGAAAACATCATGCTTCCTGAAAAGCTCACAGCTGTAAAGCGGTTTGGTCAACTCAAGCCGCCTGTCCAGTCTTTCAATGGTATCGTCATCCAAAAAAAGCCGCATTTTAGGGTCAGCCAGCTTCGCCTTGAGCCAGCGTTTTTGGAGTTCCGTAACGATTTTTGGGGGAATGTGCTTGGTTATAGGTGAAAAAGAGCCGTCAGCGTTTTCTAACAGCAATCCCCAACCGCCCTCACGAGCGGTCAATTTTTTCTCCGCCTCAAAAAAAGACTCCGCAAAAGCCTCTTCGTGAAAAATATCCTCGATATCCTTCTTAGTCACCCGTGAACAAGCAAGTATTTTTTCCATGGCACGGTAATAGGCGCCGTAAATTTCACTGAATATATCCATATTGACACCGAACAGCGGTCAGCGGATAAATTACGCTGACCGCTGTTTCTTTCCTTTGACAAAAAGCGGTTCCGCAATGCAGTACCGCTTTTGAAATATTACTCTTCAACCGCTCTCACGGCAGCTCTTTCAATCCCTTTGACATAGCGAATATACCTAAAATGCCGCGCAAGGGCTTTAATCTCCCAACGTCTGTAGTCCAAAACCTCCATAACGCCGCAAACCTTATCCACAATGGTAATAACGACAGTTTCGCTGTATTTGGGGAGAGCAGGGTTGACGGGAAACATATGCTTTTTGATAATATCGGTTTCCTTTTCGTCAAGGGCAAAATACATTTTTGCGTTGGCAAGGGCGGTGCCGGCATGGGCAATAGCGTGATTATGCTCGCCCACGGGAGTTACCCTCGTATGCCAGTCGTAGAGGAACAGATCATGGAGAAGTCCTCCTCTGGCAGCGGCTCTTGCGTCAAGGGAAAGCAGCTTGCATATCAGGTAATTATAGTATGACACATTCACACAATGCTGGAAAGTGGTAGTTCGTCCGTGCTGAATATAATTTTTCATTTGGCACACCACTTCATGAGAAATAAGGTCGCACACCATTTGGTTGTATTCTGTATCGGGCTGGGAAAGATCTATTTTAGATCCCAATGCTTTTATCATATTAGCATCCTTTCAACGGTCGATATATGGGGAATGACCCCACATAAAACTCGTGACAATTTTTGACATTACATCAAAACTTGCCTTGTATCCACACACACCATAATTCAGTGCTTGCACAACAAAATATTATATTTTCACATATTTATTATATACCCTCACGAAATTTTTTTCAATAGTCAATATAGCTATATTTTGAACAAATTATTTTATAAAATCGTGTGGGGCAGGGTCGCTGCTAGAAGATAGAGGATAGAAGATAGAGTGGGTAGTGGTTGGTGGGTAGTGGATAAGCGGTCAATATAGAAGGGTAATAGTGAACATCAAAAGGCGGCGGGAGGCGGCTGGGTGCAGGGCTTGCAGTCCTGCCCTACCGGAGGCAAGAAAATAGAGGCAAGAAGCAAGAAATTTCACCTGTTAGTTACAAGTAAAGCACTTCAAAAATAGAGTATAGCATCTTAATTCTTCTATCCTCTTGCCTCTAATCCTCTTGCTTCTAAAAGCGGTAACACAGTGGCTTATTTGTTCAATTTGCATTAAAACTCAAAGCATTTTTCATAAGATTTTTTTCGTTTTGTCACTTCAAAAAGGTTGCAATTCGGTTACAAATGGTGTATAATTAAATTACAGTGGTGAAGTTACCCCATTTTGGGGTGAAAAGTGGTGAAATTCAACTTTGGTTTCAACAGCCTGTTGAAAAATCCGCCCCACAAGTCTTGCTTTAGCGAAAGGATGTCGGTTTTAATGTCTACTGCCCCACTTATGGGTACCTATAACCACACCATGGACGCTAAGGGAAGAATGGCTTTTCCTAATAAGCTTAGAGAACAGTTAGGCGAAGGCTTTGTTATCACTATCGGTCTTGAGGGCTGCCTTTATGCATATTCCGCCGAGGAATGGGAGCTCTTTACGGAAAAGCTTAAAACGCTCTCCGGTCCCGTTGCCAAGCAGGCTATAAGAAAGTATGCCGCTAACGCTGTGGTTGCCGATGCGGACAAGCAAGGCAGAGTGCTTATTCCCCAAAACCTTAGGGACCATGCGGGACTTGTCAGAGAGGTAACCGTTATCGGTAACCTTAACCGCGCGGAAATCTGGGACTCCAAACGCTATGAGGACGCTTGCGCTAAATTCACCGATGAGGAGCTTTCAGCCGCTCTCGATTCATTGGCGTTTTAACTCTCCCCACTGAAAAGGATGTCATAAATGGAATTCAGTCATACCCCCGTGCTTTTAAATGAATGTCTTGACGGACTGGACATAAAGCCGGACGGAATATATATAGACGGTACCTGCGGAGGTGCGGGACATTCCGCACAAATCGCAAAAAGACTTGAAAACGGCAAGCTTATCGGCATTGACCGTGACCCCGATGCTGTGACCGTCGCCTCTCAGCGCTTAAACGGTTTGAATGCGGAGGTTGTACAGGGAAATTACTCCGATATCAAGGAAATTTGTCGGGAAAAGGGTATCGACGCAGTTGACGGAATACTGTTGGACTTAGGCGTTTCCTCACATCAGCTTGATACCGCCGAAAGAGGATTTTCCTACCATGAGGACGCTCCGCTGGATATGCGTATGTCGCAGACGGGCGAAACCGCTGCGGAGCTTGTCAACTCCCGCTCCGTTTCGGAGCTTGAGCGTATTCTCTCGGAGTACGGCGAGGAGCGCTTTTCCCGGAGAATAGCGGAAAATATCGTCCGCAAGCGCGAGCAAGAGCCGATATTAACCACAACACAGCTTGCACAGATCGTTTCGGAAAGTATTCCCGCAAAATTCAGCCGTGACAAAAACCCCTGCCGCCGCAGCTTTCAGGCAATACGCATTGCCGTAAACGGCGAGCTGGATTATCTGAACACCGCCCTTGACGACTGCTTTGATATGTTAAAGCCCTCGGGACGGCTATGCATTATAACATTTCATTCCCTTGAAGACAGAATGATCAAGCAGCGTTTCGCGTCTTTCTGTCAAGGATGCGTTTGTCCTCCCAAATTTCCCGTATGTGTATGCGGAAGAACTCCTCGGGGCAAGCTTATAACAAGAAAACCTATAGAAGCCGCAGAGGAAGAACTTGCCTCCAACCCCAGAAGTCGGAGCGCAAAGCTGCGAATAGTTGAACGAACGAATAATCGGTAATTTTACATTGTTCATTGCCAAAGGAGGCGACTTAATATGCCAAACAATAACCTTGCTTATGATTTGTCAAGATATGAGCAGAAGGAGGAGCGTAAAAAAGCGCCGTCCCGTATAAAGGCGAGAGCTTCCGCCGCATCGGCTGCCGCTGACGCGTTTAAGGCATTTCAGATGATAGTCGTTATCAGTGTAATGGCGTTTCTTATGATTTCCGCAAAGGCGGATATTGCACAGATACACAGCGATATTACCGCGGCAAAGTCGGACGTGCAGTCTCTCCAGAATGAAAATTCCTCCATGCTCGCCTCTTTAGAAACAAAAAGCTCTATGAAAACCGTTGAGGATTACGCCGAAAATGTACTCGGAATGCAGAAGCTTGAGAAATCTCAAATAGAGTATGTTAGTCTTGAAAACGGCAATATTGCCGAAATTCCCGAAACAAGCGGGGATATTTTTACAAAAATCAAGCAGACCTTCGAGGACTTTGTGGAATACCTGCGAGGCTAATCCAATATTATATAGTAAGTCAACGCATGACCGCTTGCATCGGCTCATGCGTTTGCGAATTAAGTGTGTGTTGTTTAAATAATACGCTGAATAACGGCAGCATTTCCTATCCGTGAAAATCCGTAATCAGCGGACTTAAGGAATCGCTGATTAAATCGTTCCTCAACCCTCTCAATAAGGGCTTTTCGAGGGTTGGAAACGATTGCTGACGCATTAATCGGCACTTCCTTAAAAATGCCGTTATTCAGCTTTTCCCAAAGCAAGGAGAAAGCTTATGTCGTCTTATAAACCCACCAAGGGGATGAAACGCCGCCTGAATATATCCATACTTGCGATTACAGGCGCTTTTGCACTTTATGCCTTTGCCAATCTGTACAATGCTTCCATTACCAATAATGTCAGCTATTCGGCAATGGCAAACAATACCCAATTCCAAAGCACCACAGTTACCGCCAACCGAGGAACTATTTACGATGCGAACGGTCAAATTTTGGCACAATCCGCAACAGTCTATAATATTATAATAAGCCCCAATGAGCTTAAGGGCGTTGACGATGAAACAATACTTGAATCGGGTCTTACCGAAAAGGAACGGCAGATACAGGAATGTGCGACTATTCTCACCGAAGAGCTGGGAACTGTCGATTATGATGAAATAGTGGAATATTTCTACAACGAAGATACCTCAAACCGCGCTTGGATCAAGGTCGCTTCAAAGGTGAATAAGGTAGTTGCTTCGAGCATACTTACCCGTGCGGATGAATTGGAGCTTGAATATAACCTTATTTACACGGAAGAGGATACAACCCGCTATTACCCACAAGGTGATATGGCTGCATCGGTTATCGGATTTACCAACTATGACGGCGACGGTATTTACGGCGTTGAGGCATATTACAATGATTACCTTGCGGGAGTAGACGGAAAAACCATAACCGCAACGGACGCCAACGGCAATGAAATGCCCTACAAAAACGATAAAACCTATGACGCACAGGACGGCAGCTCCGTTTATCTTACCATAGACAGTACACTACAGTATTACGTGGAAAGGGAGCTGGAAAAGTGCGTTGAGGAAAATAATGTACAGAACCGTGCCTGCGCTATTATAATGAACTGCAAAACGGGTGCTATTCTTGCAATGGCTACCTATCCCGGATATGACCTTAACGACAGGAACTCCATTTATTCCGCATCCGACAGGGCGACTCTCGCCGCCATAACCGATGAAGAGGAATACAATGAAAAATACGCGGAGCTAAGGGAGCAGCAGTGGAAAAGCAAGGCCATAACCGAGCTTTATGAGCCGGGTTCGGTATTTAAGGTGGTTACAGGCTCGGCAGCGCTGGAGGAAAAGGCTATTACCCTGGATTCAACCTTCACCTGCAACGGTGCGATAGAGGTTGCGGATAAAACCATTAACTGCTGGACAAGAGGCGCACACGGCACTCAGGATTTCGTCACAGCTATGACCAACTCCTGCAACCCTGCTTTCATACAGATAGGACAGCGTTTGGGAATAGAGCTGTTCTGCGACTACTTCGAGGCATTCGGATTTACCGAAACCACAGGTATAGACCTGCCGGGAGAATCTGCGGGACTTTACGTTTCCGAGGAGGATATGGGCATAGTTGAGCTTGCGTCCTGCTCCTTCGGTCAGTCAAACACGGTTACTCCTATTCAAATGATAACCGCATATTCGGCTGTTATCAACGGCGGATATCTTCTCCAGCCCTATGTTGTAAGCAAGATCGTTGACACCAACGGAAATGTAATAAAGACCACCAAGCGCACTGTCCGCCGCCAAGTAATAAGCGAAGAAACCTCAGAAATGATGAGGGAAACCCTTGAATCGGTTGTCAATAACAACGGCGGTTCAAACGCATATATCAAGGGCTACCGCATAGGCGGTAAATCCGGTACTTCGCAGAAGCTTCAGAAAATCAAGGAAACAGGCGATGAAAACCTCTATGTCGGCTCTTATGTGGGCTTTGCTCCCGCCGATGATCCGGAAATAGTTATGCTCTGCATGGTTGATGAGCCTAAGGGTACGGACGCCAACGGCTCGCTGGTGTATTACGGCAGCTTGGTTGCCGCTCCCGTTGTATCCGCTGTATTTTCCGATGCACTTCCCTATTTGGGATATTATCCCGAATATACCGAGGAAGAGCTTGCCACCCTTGATATTACTGTACCCTCCCTTGAGGGCGAAGATCTTGAGGTCGCTATCGAAACCATAGAAAGCCTTGACCTTAATTACAAGACAGTGGGCGAGGGAACAACGGTTGTTTCACAGGTTCCCTCCAGCGCATCGTCTGTACCTCAAAACGGCACAATTATACTGTATACGGAGGAAAATCTCGACAAACAGATGACTACCATGCCTGATGTAGTGGGATACTCGGTATCCGAGGTAAATAATCTGCTTACAAATGCGGGTCTTAATTTTAAGGCGGGTGACGGCGCATCAGGTCAATCGGGCGCAACGTCCAATTCCCAAAGCATCGTGGCAGGCACCGAGGTTGCACAGGGTACTGTGGTTGAGGTTAGCTTTGTGGTTAAGAGCGAGGGATAAGACGGATTATCTATCCTCTGAGGTGATTATATATGAAACTTGAATTTTTACTGGAAGATGTCAGACAATACACGGATTTTGACTGCACCTCCCCCGATATGGATATAACGGGCATAACAGATGATACACGGCAGGTTAAAGAGGGAAATATATTTATCTGCGTAAAGGGAAAGAGCTTTGACGGTCATACCGCCGCCGCGGATATGCTTGAAAAGGGCGCTGCGCTTGTGGTCTGCGACCATGACCTCGGTTTGGGGGAAAAGCAGCTTGTCACTGCCGACACAAGAGGATTTTACGGAAGACTTGTGGCTGCATGGTACAATCACCCCGAAAAGAAGCTTCGCCTTATTGGCGTAACGGGCACTAACGGCAAGACTACCATTGCCACAATAATTCACCATATACTGAATAATAACGGAATGAAAGCCGCCCTCATCGGCACGGCAGGAACTCTTGTGGGGAATGAGCCTATACAGCGCGACGACTCCACTCCCACCACACCAAAGGTATCGGAGCTGTACCCCCTGTTTGCCATGATGCTTGAAAGGGGCTGCAAATATGTGGTGATGGAGGTTTCCTCCTTTGCACTGGATCAGAACAGAATAGGTCCCGCCCAATATTGCCGTGCAATATTTACCAACCTCACCCGTGACCATTTGGATTATCACGGGGATATGGAAAGCTACTATCAGGCGAAAAAGCTGCTTTTCACGAAGCATTGCGAGGCGGCATATATAAACCGTGACGATGAATATGGCAGACGGCTTTTAGGTGAAATATCCTGCGAAAGCTATTCCTACTCCACTGACAGCGGCAGCGGTGCGGATATTTGTGCGGATAATATTGCCGCCACTCCCAACGGTTCTGTATTCAGAATGATAAAGGGTTCTTTCGGCGGAGATTTCTCCTTGAAGATGGTAGGAAGCTACAACGTTTCCAACGCCCTTGCGGCAATTGCCGTATGCCTTGACGAGGGAATACCCGCAGAAGCTGTAATAAAATCCGTCGCTGATTTCGGCGGTGTAAGAGGAAGATGTGAAATAATCCCCACTAAACGGGATTTCACCTTAATATGCGACTATGCCCACTCCCCCGATGCCTTGGAAAATGCCTTAAAGGGAATACGTCCCAACGTAAGCGGGAGGCTTATCTGTCTTTTTGGCTGCGGCGGCGACAGGGATCGCACCAAACGTCCCCTTATGGCAAAGGCTGCCGCCCAATATGCGGATTACCTTATAGTTACCTCGGATAACCCTCGGAATGAGGATCCCGATGCTATAATAGATGAAATATTCACAGGTCTTAACGATACGAAAAAGCCCTGCGACCGTGTTACCGACAGACAGGAGGCTATATTCCATGCGGTACGGATTGCCAAAAAGGGCGATGCTGTGGTGCTTGCGGGAAAGGGTCACGAGGATTACCAGATACTAAAGGGCGGAGTACACATTCACTTTGACGAAAGAGAAGTAGCTGCGGAAGCGCTGGCTGCTTTGGATACTCCCCCCGAATATATGACCGTGGGAGAAATTGCCCATGCTATTTCCGCTAAGCCTTACGGAATTGACGATTTATCCGCAGTGATTCCTGCCTCTCTCATAGACAGCGATTCGCGGACAATACAAAAGGGCGGACTGTTCTTTGCCCTGAGAGGCGACCGCTTTGACGGTCACGACTATGTCCCCAACGTGACGGAAAAGGGCGTCTGCGCCTGCGTTACCGAAAGGGAAATAGAAGGCTGTCCCTGCCTTGTAACGGATAATACACGGCTTGCGCTTCTGCGCCTTGCGGGTTATTATCGCCGCAAATTCTCCCCCGTTGTAGTGGGAGTAACGGGAAGTGTGGGAAAGACCACTACCAAGGAGCTTACCTCCCTTGCCCTGTCCTCACGCTATAAGGTGCTGAAAACCGCGGGAAACCGCAACAATGAAATAGGCGCGCCCTTTACTCTGTTGGGACTTAACAGTGAATACACCGCCGCCGTCATTGAAATGGGCATGTCAAATTTCGGTGAAATAGAGCGGCTTTCCGCCATGACCGCCCCCGATATATGCCTTATAACCAATATAGGCTATTCCCATATGGAAAACTTAGGCTCTCGTGAGGGTATACTCTCCGCAAAGCTTGAGATATTAAAAGGCGCGAAAAAGGACGCTGTGCTTATTGTCAGCGGCGATGACGATATGCTGTCGCCTATTGCGGAAAAGGGCGAGATTTACGGACACAGGGTAATATCCTGCTCCGTGAAAAATCCCCGCTGCGAATACTGCGCTGTCAACATTTCATCGGAGGGCGAAAGCGTTTCCTTTGATATTCTCCATAACGGTGAAAAAGCGGAAAGCGCCGTTATCCCCTGTGCGGGAGTGCATAATGTAAGCAATGCACTGCTTGCCTATGCGGTGGCTATGCTTGCGGGATGTGATTCAAAATCGGCAGCTGCCGCACTATGCAGCTTCAAAACCGATGGCGTCCGTCAGCATATCGAGCATAAGGACGGATTTACCGTTATTGCCGACTGCTACAATGCCGCACCCGCATCAATGAAAGCTGCCATAGATACTCTCTGCGATTTGCAAAGTGGTAAGGGCGGCAGAAAAATATGCGTTCTCGGGGATATGCTGGAGCTTGGGGACACCTCTCCCGCACTTCACCGGGAAATAGGTGAATACGCCGCCGAAAAGGGAATTGATATGCTTTTCTGCTGCGGTAAATATGCAGGGTACATGGCTGAGGGTGCCACCGAAAAGGGACTTCATGCAGAATTTTCTGCGGATAAATGGGATTCCCTCAATTTTCTCTCCAATGCCCGAGAGGGAGATTTCCTGCTTTTCAAGGCAAGCCACGGTATTCACTTAGAAGAGGTAATTGACAGGTTTTACAGTAATCTTTGATAATAAAACATATCGCTGAAAAGCGAAGGAGGAGCAAAAAACCATGCCCTATTGGATAAATCTTATTGCCGCCCTTGTGTCCTTTGTATTAGCGGCTCTCACAGGAAAATTCCTTATACCTCTCATGAGAAAGCTGCACTTCGGACAGACAATTTACGAAACAGGTCCGTCATGGCACAAGAGCAAAAACGGCACTCCGCTTATGGGAGGATTTATGTTCATAATCAGCACTGTGGTTGCCTGTGCGCTGTGCTGGGGCATATGGAGAATAACAAATCGTGCCGGTGCTGTCGAGGATAATTATCTTGGACTGAAAAAGCTGGTTACAGGTCTTGTATTCGCTTTGGGAAACGGTCTTATCGGCTTTTTGGACGACTATATCAAGGCTATTAAAAAGCAGAACAAGGGACTTAACCCCAAGCAGAAAATGGCAATGCAGTTTGTGCTGTCTGTACTGTTTTTAGGCGCTCTCTACATTTTGGGAGACACCTCCACGGAAATTATTTTTCCCTTTATAGGTTCGATTGATTTCGGCATTTTTTACTATATAATTATGATACTATATATTATATTCCTGACAAATGCCGTAAATCTGACAGACGGAGTAGACGGTCTGTGCGGCTCTGTGACAGTGGTTTTCTGTGCGTCGTATCTTATGATTTTCGCATTTTTGGGAGAATGGGAATATTCCATATATGCCGCTGCCCTTGCGGGAGGCTGCTTGGGATTTTTGGTGTGGAATTTTCACCCCGCAAAGATATTCATGGGCGATACCGGCTCCATGTTTTTGGGCGGTTCGGTTGTTGCAATGGGATTTATAACTCATCAGCACCTGCTGTTGGCTCTTGTGGGAATTATCTACATCTGCGAAGCGCTTTCCGTGGTTTTGCAGGTTATCAGCTTTAAAACCACAGGCAAGAGAATATTCAAAATGTCACCTATCCATCATCACTTCGAGCTGTGCGGGTTTTCCGAATATAAGATTGTCCTGCTGTTTTCAGCCGTTGCGCTGATTGTGGGAATACTGGGAAACATAATAACCATTTTCTAAAACAATATCTACCGTAAACCGAAAGGGAGTGAAAACCTGATGCCGTCAAACGCCCAAAGCCAACCTGCAAACGGATCAAAAGGGAAAAGAAGAAAAAAAAGCAAGCTTTTTTCCATGCCGGAATATGCAAAGAGCTTTCGCAAAAGAGGCGAAATGGACATAGGCTTTCTCATTATCGTTATGCTGCTGCTGGTAATAGGAATTATCATGATGTACTCCGCCAGCTATGCGTGGGCGATAAATGCAGGTCTGGAGTCGGATTATTACTTTAACCGCCAGCTGCGCATGGCAATTATAGGGCTTGTCGTCCTTTTTATTACCGCAAATGTGGACTACCATCTTTACCGTGTCCCCTTTGTGGCTATAGGCGCATACATAGGCAGTATGGCGCTTATGCTTATGTGCTTTATCCCTGCATTTTCCTCTGACAATGAGGATGCCAACAGGTGGATTTCCATTGGCTCTCTTTCCTTTCAGCCCTCGGAACTGATGAAGCTGGCAATGATATTCCTGCTGGCATTGGTGCTTTCCAATAATTATAATACCATTTCCTCGAAAAACACCCTTTTACCAAGCGTACTCCCCTCGGGAATTATAATGGCTGTAGCTGCCGGTCTTATGATAATACAGCGTCATATATCGGGCGCTATAATAATTGCAATTATCGGACTTATGATGGCCGTGGCCAGCGGTATGCGCAAACGCTATATTTTATTTATACTGCTCGTGGGTACGGTAGTGGGAATTTTGGCGATAGAGCTTTACACCAAGATCAAGAACTACGACTATCTTGCCGTAAGAATAGACGTATGGCAGCACCCCTTTGACGATGAGCGATATTCAAACGGTGAAAACTGGCAGATTAAAAATTCCCTTATTGCCATAGGCTCGGGAGGACTTTTCGGACTGGGATTCGGAAATTCACGGCAGAAATTCCTCTATCTCCCCGAATCAAAAAACGACTTTATCTTTGCAATAGTTTGTGAGGAGCTGGGACTTGTAGGCGCACTGGTAGTTATATTGCTGTTCCTGCTGCTTGTAATAAGAGGCTTTAAAATAGCCACAAACGCCCCCGATAAATTCGGTATGCTGACAGCGGCGGGAATAGTCTTTCAAATAGGTCTGCAAGCCCTGCTGAACATAGCCGTTGTTACTAACGCCATGCCGAATACGGGAATATCACTTCCCTTTTTCAGCTACGGCGGTACGGCGTTGATAATGCAGCTTGCGGAAATGGGAATAGTGCTTAATGTATCCAGGCAGTCTGTGCCCGACAAGAAAACAGAGGATTCGGATATTCAGCCTCAACCACAGCCCCCTGCGCCAAAACCCACCCCTAAAACTGTCAAACCAAGGAGACGTTGATAATGCTGAAGGTATTGCTTGCGGGAGGCGGCACGGCAGGACATATTAACCCTGCTTTGGCGATAGCCTCCATAATAAAGGATCATGTTCCAGATGCGGAGTTTCTCTTTGCGGGAACTCCCAACGGAATGGAATCCAACCTTATACCGAGAGAGGGCTACAGCTTTGCGCCCATAAAGATAAGCGGCTTTCAGCGCCGCCTTTCCGTGAAGAATGTGGGACGGAATATTCGCGCTGCGGCATATCTTGTTACCGCGGAGAGCCGTGCAAAACAGATAATAAAGGAATTTTCCCCCGACCTGGTAATAGGCACGGGCGGCTATGTAAGCGGTCCTATTGTCCTTACAGCCGCAAAAATGGGTATTCCCACAGCTATACATGAGCAGAACGCTTACCCGGGTGTCACCACAAGGCTGCTGACCAAAAGGGTTAATGCGGTTATGCTGACAATGGAGGAAGCGGCAAAGTATTTTGACAAGGGAGTAAAGTATACCCTGACGGGGCTTCCTGTCCGAAAGGGCTTTTCCGCCAATCCCATATCAAGGCAGGAGGCAAAAAAGCGCTTAGGTCTTGACGATTCCATGACAATATTCACCTTTGGGGGCAGCTTGGGCGCAGATGCGATAAACGATTCCGTAACGGATCTTATTGCATGGCGAAAGTCTGAAAACCTCAAAATAAACCAAATCCACAGCTATGGCAGAATGGGTCATGACACTTTCCTTAAAACCCTTGCGGAAAAGGGAATAGATCCGAAAAAGGACGAACGTCTGATAGTAAAGGAATACATATATGACATGGATATATGCATGGCGGCGGCTGACTTGATAATATGCCGCTGCGGTGCGGCAACCATATCGGAGCTTGAAGCAATGGGGCGCGCATCTATACTGATCCCGTCCCCCGTTGTTGCGGGCAATCACCAATATCACAATGCAATGGTACTGGGCCGCGCGGGTGCGGCTATAGTAATCGAGCAGAAGGATCTTACCGCAGAGCGGCTGATAACCGAAGTTAAGCGCCTTTACGACAATCCCGAAAAGCTCAACGAGCTTGCGCAAAAGGCCGCCGAGCTTAGCATCAAGGACACCCCCGACCGCATATGGAATACGCTGTTGGAGGCCGGGTGTCCCGCCGATTGAAGATAAAGATGAAATATGCAGGGAAGCACTTTAAGTCGGAGAAGAACATCGGACGCAAATTCAGCCTGACGATATCCTCCTGATTTTCGCTCCGAGCGCCGTAAGGTTTCCCTCGATATTTTCATACCCGCGGTCTATATATTCGGTTGACGCTATTTCCGATGTGCCCTCTGCGCCAAGTGCGGCGGTAACAAGTCCCGCACCTCCCCTTAAATCGGGCGCATCCGTTTTCGCACCGTGCAGCTTCTTTACCCCGCTGACCACGGCAACCTTTCCCTCCGCTTTTATATCCGCACCCATACGGCACAGACCTAAGGTGTGTCGGTAACGGTTTTCAAAGATATTCTCCACAAAAACCGTTGTTCATCTCGCAGTGCAAAGGGGTGCCATTACGATAGCCTGAACATCCGTGGGAAAGCCGGGATAAACCATTGTCCTTATGGTGTCGACGGCGGTCAATGTGTCCCTCTTGTGGATATATATATTGCTCCCGAAAGCTTTTATGTAGCACCCCATCTGTTCAAATATCGGAATTACTCCCTCTAAATGACAAGGGGTGCAGTCTGTGAGCAGCATTTCTCCCCCTGCGCTTGCAACGCAGGCTATGTATGTGGCGGCGGCTATCCTGTCGGGATATATTCCGAACACTTCACCCTCGGGCTGCTTAAGCTCCTCAACTCCCTCAATGACAATTCTCCCCGAACCGTCCCCCTTAATCACAGCGCCGTACTGCCGCAGAAAATCTGCCATACAGCATATTTCAGGCTCCCGCGCGGCATTGGATATAACCGTTTCTCCCTCGGCGCAGACAGCGGCAAGTATGATATTTTCGGTTGCGCCCACCGAGGGAAAGGAAAGGGCTATGCTGCAGCCATGCAGTCCGTTCGGAGCGCAGCAGGTTATTTTCTCACCCTCATCTTCAATTTGCGCACCCATACGCTTTAGGGATGATATATGCATATCTATGGGACGGGGACCTAAGTCGCAGCCCCCGGGATAATATAGGTTACACCGACCGATTCTCCCCAAAAGCGTGCCCATGAAAATAATCGATGAACGCATTTCACGCATCAGCCTGTCGGGTATAGTGGGATTATCGTCTAAAACGGCCGCATCAATGGTGCAATTACCGCCGCTTTGTATAGCCTTCATACCCAGACAATTGATAATCCTGACGGCGCAATAGCTGTCGGTTATGGACGGGCAGTTATCTAAAACCGATACGCCCTTACACAGCACAGCGGCAGCCATTACAGGAAGAACGGCATTTTTAGCGCCCTGTGTTTTCAGCTCACCGCACAGCATTTTCCCACCCTCTATCACCAGCTTTTGCATAACCAACGCTCCTTACCATGGTAAATTATATACCATAATATGCGTTATCGGAAAATAAGGTGAATGTGGGAAATAACTGCAGCTAAGCTGTTCTCGTATCCTAAGGATATTCCCCCTAATGTTTCCTTTTATACTTCTATACTCCCTTTTACTGATTTGGTGGTGATTTTTTATGCAAAATACCGATACTGCTTACCGCAGCGGATATAACGGCTCTCCCCCTCGGCGAAAGCAGCCCCCGAAAAAGCGCTCCGGCGCAGGCTTTATCGTATTTATACTATCCTGCGCCATACTTGCAATACTTTCCACTACCGTCTTTTTTAATATAAAAAATGTAGTTATCAGCGGATCCTCCATATACAGCTCCGATGAGATAATCTCCGCCAGTGGTATCAAGGGAGGAGATAATTTGGTTAAGCTAAGTATAGATAGGTGTTCAAATCAAATCCTCAATGAGCTGATTTACATAGAAAATGCCGAAATATCACGGAAATTCCCTTCAACCGTTGAAATATCCGTGACTGCCAGCGAGGCTGCCGCCAACTTCATTTGTGACGACGGCATTTACCTTATCAGCAAGGACGGGAAAATCCTTGACTATATTACCGAGCAAAAGGCTGATTTGCTTAACTTTACCGGCACCGACCCTGCCGAGGGCACAGCTGTCGGACAGCATTTCGCCTCACAGGACGATACGAAAACCACTATCATATATAAGCTGATGGAATTGTTTCTTGATGCCGATAACGAAAAAATCACCTCTATCGATGTCACCGATAATGCAAATATAACCTTTCTGTACGATAACCGAATTACCGTTGAATTGGGAAATATCAATGACATCGACTATAAATACAGCTTTTCAATGGAGATACTCTCCGAGAAAATCAACGACAGCACCGAGGGAGTTCTTACCATACTTTCGGAAAGCAATCAGGCTTCCTTTATGGACAAGTCCACACTGGAGAATAATGATTTGGTTTACAGTGCGAATATGGAGCAGCGCAGTCAGGAGGAAACCGCCGTCACTGATGAGGACGGAAATGTCATAACGGACGACGGCTCCGATGATGACAGCGATAATTCCTCCGCCGATCCCATTATGGAATAGCTTTTTAATGAGGATATTTAGCTGTTTTGTAATAAAACCACAAAAAATCCCCTTGCAGTATTGGGATATGTGAACATTTTTTATTTTTTCAAAATAAACCCTTGCAATAGTCCGAACATTGTGTTATAATAATTATTATGTACAAGTCTGTTATACAATCAATATAAAACTTTTTATATAGTAAAACACGGGAGGAAACGATATGGCAATTTATGACGCTGCTGTTGATAATTTTGCGGATGAGGACGAATTCGTCTACACCCCATCTGAGGTTATCAAGGTTATCGGTGTTGGAGGCGGCGGAGGAAACGCTGTCAACCGTATGATTGAAACCGGTATCCAGGACGTAAGCTATATTTTCATAAACACTGATGCAAAGGCTCTTAAAGCTGCTGCCTCAAACCGTCCGGACAGAACAGTTTCTGTTTCCAAAATCCAGATTGGCGTTAAGCTCACAGGCGGCAGAGGCGCAGGCGCAAGACCCGAAATAGGCGCGCGCTCCGCTGATGAGAACCACGATGAAATAGTGAACGCTATCAAGGATGCCAACATGGTATTCATTGCCGCAGGTATGGGCGGCGGTACAGGCACGGGCGCTGCGCCTGTGGTTGCACAGATTGCAAAGGAAATGGGCATACTTACCATTGCTATTGTTACCAAGCCCTTTGATTTTGAACGTCAAACCAAGATGAAGCAGGCTGAACAGGGCATTGCAGAGCTGAAAAAGCACGTTGATTCTCTTATCGTTATTCCCAACCAGCGTCTTATTCAGAATAACAGCAGTGACCTTACTATGCCGGAAGCATTCGCTCTTGCGGATACGGTTCTTGTTACAGGCGTTAAGTCCATTGCCGAACTTATCACGGTTATAGGTGATGTAAATCTCGACTTTGCTGATGTAAACACCATCATGAAGGACGCAGGCTACGCCCACATGGCTACAGGTACGGGAAAGGGCAAGAACAGAGCAGAGGAAGCCGCAAAGCAGGTTATCACCAGTCCGCTGCTTGAAACAAGCATTTCCGGTGCTACAAGGCTTCTTGTAAATATCATACACTCTCCCGATGTCCGTATTTCCGAGATTGATACCGCTACACAGATGATTTCCGAAGCGGCGGACAAGCAGGTTGAGGTAATATGGGGCTCGTCAGCGGACGATACTTTGGACGATCAGATCAATATTACCGTTATCGCCAGTGCATTTACCTCCGATGTGGATCTTGCACTTAGCTCAGGAGAAGCGGATGTACAAAAGGTTGAGGCTATAGGCGCTCACTCGGCAGGCTCTCCGTCAACTCCGCAAACCACATCATCCACAAGCTACGACAACAGTGATTATTACAATGAGCTGTTTGAAATGATGAATAAATAAAAATTTCGTACCGATTGGCATAAAGGCAAGTCGGTACGATTTTTCTGTTTTTATATAAATGCACGATTGCAATATTCAATGAAGAAAATCAGTCCGTGTAGTATTCGTTGTCGGTACGAATGACAAGCAGGACTGCATAGAAATCTTCTCCGGTATCGTTTATGGCAATCACCCTATCGCTAACCATGTATAATTTTAATATAAAAAACGGTGTGCCGTATGAATTTTCGGCACGCCGTCTGTAATTCAATAAGGGGCATCGCCCCGTCATTCAACGAACGACTGGGGGGGCGTTAGCCCCTTAGGGGTTTCAGTGGGGGGATTGTATCCCCCCCTCACTGAAAGACCGTATGCTCCCCCGCCTGAAGAGGCGGGGGAGCATCAGTCGAGAGTTATAAATCGCTTTCAAGGCAAGCTCTTACTGATATGCCGCAATTTCCTCGTCAACTATGGTGTAGTATTCCTCACGTGCCTGTACCCAGCTCTCGTACTGCTCGTTTGCCAAGCCCTCGTAGAGGAGTGACATAAGCTCATCGGACATAAGTGTGCTCAAGCCGTAGCCATAGTCATATGCCTGAACAAACTTGTCGGAATCGTAGAAATCCATAACAATATCATACATTTCGCTTGTCCAGTTGGTATTGTTGGTGAGATACTTCTCCTTGGTAGCCTCGGTGTAGCTGTCATCGTAGTTTACGAATCTGTTTACATCGAACCATGCCTTTACCAAATCGGAATTTTCGCTGCCCTTAACCCACATATAAGCGGTTACTGTGTTGGAAACATAGTACTGATCGCTGTCGGGGTTTCTAGGGAAAGGAACGATCTGAATTATATCGTCCGGCATTGCGCCCTGTGCCGCATCATATGCCCATGTACCCATGGAGTAGAAGAGAATATCATTCTCGGGGAATGCGCTCTCGCCGCTTATCCAGCCTCTCTTGATAAGCTGATTTTTGGAAAGATCTTCAAGAACGGACATCGCATTCTCAATAGCGGTGGAACGCAGGTTATTGGTGAACTTCTCGCCGTCATATGTTACCATAGTTTCGCCGGAGGTGTAAACAAAGGCATTTGCCCACCAGCCGCCGATACCGTAACGCTCGGTACTGCCATCGCCGTTTTCAACGAAGGTCTTCATCATTTCAACGAATGCGTCCCAATCCCACTCATTAGCAAGATAAAGCTCATAAGGATCGTCAAAGCCCTCTTCCTCTATTGTGGTCTTGTTGTACATAAGAACCTGAATATCGCTGAATGAATAGGTAAGAGGAGCGATATAATGCTCGCCCTGCCAAATAAACTTATCGGCAATATCCTTGACATCAGCCCACTTAAGATCGTCCCAGTCTACAAGCTCATCGATAGACTGATACTGATTTTTGGAAATATCATAGGGGAAAGATCTCCACTGGTAGATGAAAATGTCGGGAGATGTTCCGCCCAAAATATTTGTTGCAAGAGAGTTGAACATTTCCGAGCTGGTTGTGGGAATATACTCGATAGATGCACCGTATGTATCCTCAAAAAGTGCAAGCTCTACACTTCTTTCGGGAGAATCGTTAGTAGGGTTAAGGTCATAAATACCCAACCATTTCATTGTCTGACCATCGATATCCACATCAAGCTTCTGATATCCCTCGGTTTCAACCTCAACGGCATCACCCGTCCACTCTGTAGCCTCTGTGGTAACAACGCCCTCGGCAGTGGTTTCGGCGGAATCATTTCCGCTGTCAGTGGAAGCTGTGGTAGTGTCCGATGTGCTATCACCGCAGGCAACCAAAGATGCGGTCATGCAGACAGCCAATGTACCTGCCAAAAACTTCTTATAGTTCATGCTTTAAACTCCTCCTTTAGGTTTCCAAGCCGCAGCAAGGGGTGTAAACGTTTTCGTAAATAAAAACAAGCTCCCCGCCTTGCCTACTTATCACGCTTATTATATCATAAGCGTCACTAAAAGTCAATAGTCACATTAAAATTTAGTTAAAAGCGAATAAAATTGGTTGCCTTTCACAAAAAATCAGACGTTTTTTGTCATTCGGGGCATATTGTGTAATACTGACAAAAAATATCCTCTTCACAGGCTTGACTTATTTGCATTTTTGTGCTATACTAAGTAATGTCAGTAAAAAACTGTCCGTAGCTCAATCGGATAGAGCGTCAGACTCCGACTCTGAAGGCTGTGGGTTCAATTCCCGTCGGGCAGACCATATTAAAGCCGCTTAAATGCTGAATTTAAGCGGCTTTAGCATTTAGAAAGCAGAGATTAGAAGCAAGAGGATAGAAGAACTAAAATACATTACTTTATCTATGAATTGCTTTCAATACAATAAACCGTTCAAAATCTATCCTCTATCCTCCATTTTCTGTTCTCCCTACGCCTTAGCTACTACCTTGTGGAAAATCTTCTTTCCTTTTTTGATAACAACGCTGTCTTTCACGGTAATAACCGCTGACGGATCGGTTATCTTTGCATCGTCAACGGATATTCCGCCCTGCTGTACAAGCCGTCTTGCCTCGCTTCTTGAGGGTGCAAGAGAGGTCTTTACAAGCAGATCCAATATACCCATTCCGCCGTCAAGCTCTGCGGCGGGAATTTCCGTGCAGGGCATATCCGCCTGTGTGCTGCCTGCGCCGAATATAGCCCTTGCGGATTCAAGGCACTTATCCGCATTTTCCTGACCGTGAACCATCTTTGTAAGCTCATAAGCAAGCTGCTCCTTTGCCTTGTTAAGCTCCGCACCGCTGAGTGTGCGCTCCATTTCCTCGATTTCCTCGATAGGAATAAAGGTAAGCAGCTTCATGCACTTAATAACATCAGCATCAGCCACATTTCTCCAATACTGGAAGAAGTCATAGGGTGATGTCTTTTCCGGATCAAGCCATACAGCGCCCTTTTCGGTTTTACCCATCTTTTTGCCCTCGGAATTGAGAAGCAGGGTAATAGTCATTGCGTGGGCGTCCTTGCCAAGCTTTCTGCGGATAAGCTCGGTTCCACCAAGCATATTGCTCCACTGGTCGTCGCCGCCGAACTGCATATTGCAGCCATATCTTTGGTAAAGCATATAGAAATCGTAGCTTTGCATTATCATATAGTTAAATTCAAGGAAGCTGAGTCCTCTTTCCATTCTCTGCTTGTAACATTCCGCGGTAAGCATTCTGTTTACGCTAAAGTAGGCACCCACCTCACGGAGAAGCTCAATGTAATTGAGATTCAGCAGCCATTCCGCATTATTTACCATCATAGCCTTTCCCTCGGAAAAGTCGATAAAGCGGCTCATCTGGGTTTTAAAGCAGTCGCAGTTGTGCTGAATGGTTTCAGGGGTAAGCATTTTACGCATATCGGTTTTTCCCGAGGGGTCGCCAATCATACCCGTACCGCCGCCCAGCAGCGCAATAGGACGATTTCCGCCCATTTGCAGCCTTTTCATAAGGCAAAGAGCCATAAAGTGGCCAACGTGCAGGCTGTCCGCAGTAGGGTCAAAGCCGATGTAGAAAGTAGCCTTACCCGTGTTAATAAGCTCGCTTATTTCCTTTTCGTCCGTTACCTGGGCGATAAGTCCTCTGCGAACCAATTCTTCATATAAAGTCATTTTTTATTCCTCTGATTTAATATTTTTATACTTTTTCTGATTACAAGCCATAGAATAAGACCTCCCAAGGCAAGCCCTATGAGTATGCCTCCGACCATAGCCAAATACGGAAATACATTTGACAACAACACACCCCCTTTTGGAAGTTTGAGATTAGAAGTTGGATATTCGATTTTCTGCTCTATTCGAGATTCGGGATTTGAGGTTGGATTTTCGATTTTCTGCTCTATTCGAGATTTGAGATTAGAGGTTGGATTTTCGATTTTCTGCTCTATTCGATGCTTGAGATTAGAGGTTGGATTTTCGATCCTCTATCTTCCATCCTCCAAAAGCTACCGCTGTGCCGCAAGCTCGTTGCTGACGGCATTTTCCACAAATCTGTTTAAACTCATTTCATGTGCAGCGGCAAAAATCGCCGCCTCCCTGTGCAGCTCCGGTGAAATGCGAACGTTAAAACAGCCTTTGTAGGCTTTTCCGGTTCTTTTCCCTCTTCACGGCACAATTCCAGATAATCCTCCACTGCTCCGTGAAAATCATTCACAAGCTCCTTGGCGGTTTCACCCTCGTAGGAAATTAACGCTTTTATCCCCATAACCTTTCCGAAAAATACATTATCCGATTCGGAAAACTCAACACTGCCGATATAGCCCTTATAATTCATGGTATTATTCATAAAAGGTTCTCCTTATTCGAGATTTGAGATTAGAGATTAGAGGTTGGATTTTCGATTTTCCGTCCTCTGCCCTATATCTTCCAAACCAAAAGCCCCTGCCTATCGCAAAAGGCGACAGACAAGGGCGATAATTTTACCGCTGTACCACCTTGCTTCACGGCATTTCCACAGAAAGCCGCCTTTGGAAACTGTAACGTGTTTCGGACGTATTTCGCCTTACCCTCTTTACATCACATCTGCGGTCTAAAGCCGCACCGAGGGGAAAGCAAAATCTGCTCGGGAATGTAGGTTCGCTGTACTGCCTGCTTCCTCTCACCTGCCGAAAGCTCTCTGAAATAGGGGTAATGTACAACGCTTGGTTTCCGTCATTGCATTTGGTTTCATGAATGAATGATAGCATAATAAATCGGGTTTGTCAAGAGATTAACGGAAAATTTACAAATCATACCGCTTACCCCTCAGGATAACACATTTTCAGCGAAAACCCTATTAAGGGTATCCCAATCGGGATTTCTGTCATCGCTCATATTGGATATCACCTCATCGTAAAAGGCAATCATAGTCCGAATGTAATCCGAAATTACGGGTATATGGGGATTTAAATCGCCCTCATTGCTGTTCGCCTTTATGTTAAGCATATCCGCAACGGCACTCCTTACAAGAGGGTCAATTTCCTGCTCCATCAGCTTGTCAAAGTGAACGGGTGGGATTTTATGATTATTTCGTATATATTCACAGGCAAGCAGTGGTCTTAATGCGTAAATATACTTCTTGTACCGCACATTTTCCCCCTGCAGGTACTTATGAAAGGTGCTTTTTGCTGTTCCGCAATAGTGATTCAGCGCCGCCTTTTCGGAAAAATACTTCGTTGCCGAACAGTAGATATTATCCCACTGCTCTGTGGTTTTATATATAACAGATGAATTTGCCCACTCAAAAAGGGTAGCATTTCCCTTATGAAATTGTTTTAGGGTCTTGTCCAAATCCCAGCCGTTTACGTCATATATTTCGTCAAGCTGCCACTCGATAACGTCCGAAGCATATCCCCCAAAGGAATAAATCGCCCGTTTTGACAGAAACATTTTTCTGTTATCGAGAAGCTCATGACCTATGTTCCCGCAAGGGGCGCACATATACAAATCTTACGTCATAATCGCTGTCGGGAGATTCCACTCCCCATGACCTGCTCCCCGATTCTGCCGCAAAAAGCACACGAACGTTCTCCGCCTTTTCTATCCGAGATATTATTTCCCTTATCTCCGCCCTTATATCGCTCATCAATAATTCCCCTCCACTGCACGGCGGTTTACATATTCCACAAAACGCTCCACCCTTTCCATATCGGGGTTATCGGGGAGAATTGTCCTGCTTTCCGCCTCTTTAAGTCTGCTTTCATAGTAGGCTAAAATATCGTAAAACTCCTGTTTAAAGGTTCTGTCAGGGCTTAGATAATCGCCTCGCCTTATAGACAGCAGCAGCTCCAGATCATTTCCCCTGTAGTCTATAATCTCGGCTTTTTCCAAAATATCAATAGCCATCATAAAAAGCCGTATCAAATGCATAGCGTGTTTGTTTAGGTGATTGTCGTCCTTTTTCTTATTCCGCTTTCCTATCTTATCATAGCTGCGGACAGCGTTGCTCATAGTACCTATTACATTGCTGTAATCCCTAAGCGAAAGATGACTGCAATTAACGTCAATGAATATCTCCTTGTCAAATTCGGGGTTGTCTGAACGGTCTATATAGACCCTCATATCGCCATTTTCCCACATCTGACCCTTTCTGTTCAAGTCATTCAGTATATTCATCACCGTATTGTAAATATGCTGCTCCCTCTCTGCTTGGGGCAATGAATCCCTTGCCACTGCATTCTGAAGCCGTCTAAGCTGTGCGGAAGCATATCCCCCAAAGGAATAAATCGCCCGTTTTGACAGAAACATTT
>Ga0192271_1028_pt1 | contig 29386 bp, 24 predicted proteins | sample Koala_Koa24_D3_FD_131264 | JGI IMG/M metagenome (GOLD analysis project Ga0192271, IMG submission 131264) | Enriched cells from koala feces incubated with labeled cellulose particles, San Francisco Zoo, California, United States - Koala_Koa2-4_D3 ...
CTAATAACATAAAAATTAACAAAAAAACCACGGTGTCATTTCAACAAATATTGAGAAATGACACCACAGTTTAATTGGCCACAATTCTGTCTATTAAGTCACTTATCAAAGATCAACCGTACCCAGATTAGCTTTAATAGACTCCGAAATTTCACTTGCTTGCTTACCTAATACAATATGTAACTCATTTTCGCCAACAACAATATTCCCTTTTGAGCCTAATTGAGTTAATTGATTTTCATCAACCACGGCTAAATCAACTAGTTTAAGACGTAATCGAGTAATACAAGCCGTGATCTCTTGGATATTCTCTTTTCCTCCAAGAGCATTTAAAAAAGCGACTGCTTTTTCTTCAATATAAGGTGATAAAGATTCTTCTTTCTTACTAAAGAAACGCATAATTATTTCCTTACAAATCAACAGTATTTGGTAAAATAACAAGATCTCTTACGGTTACACCTTGAGGGCGAGTCAGCATAAATAGAATAGCCTCTGCAACTTCTTTAGGTTGCATTAAACTACCTTGAGCAAGTGCATCATCTAATTTTTCTTTTGGCCAATCATCAAGTAATGCGGTAACCACAGGGCCGGGTAACACAGCTCCAACACGAACATTATGTGGAGCAAGTTGTCTACGAGTTGTATGAACAAACGCCTGTACAGCAAATTTTGAGGCGGTATAAATAGGCTCCCAGACGACAGGAACCATGCCTGCAATAGAACTCGTAAAAATAATATCACCCGATTTTTGAGCAATAAAATGTGGCATCACAGCATGAACCGAACGAAAGGCCGCGTTAATATTTAAATTTAACATACGATCCCACTCATTCGGGTCACCTTGCTCCACTGGGCCACCAATATAAGCGCCTGCATTGGCATAAAAGGCATCCAAACGTCCTGCTAACTTTAAAATATTGCTTAACAAAGTTTGAGTGACTTGTTCGCCATCTAGTAAATCAATTGCTAATACAAAAGCATTTGGTCCTAATTCATCCGCTAAACTCGTTAATTTAATTGCGTTACGGTCAATTAAAACCACTTTAGCACCCTCTGTAAGTAATTGTTTTGCCGTGGCTAATCCAATACCAGACGCTGCCCCTGTAATCGCAATAACTTTATCTTGTAAGACATTTTTTCCCATAAAGCACCTCACTTAATTTAAATTTTGTTTTGTTCTTAAACTTTCCAACAACACAGCAAGAATAATAATTCCGCCTTTCACCACCTGTTGGTTATAGCCAGGAATATTTAATAAATTCATTAAATTTGAAATAATACTCAAGATAAGCACACCAATTAACGTGTTAGTTACCGTTCCTTTACCACCTGACAAACTTGCGCCCCCTACCACAACAGCAGCAATAGCATCCAGTTCAAAGCCAATACCAAACACGGGGGAGCCTACTCCAGTTCTTGTTGTAGATAAAATACCCGCTAAAGCACAAGCCACACCACAAATCACATAAACTAAGAATTTATAACGTTCTACTTGAATACCAGCAAAGCGAGTGGCTGTTTCATTACTACCAATTGATACCACTAAACGGCCAAATACCGTTTTCTTAAAGACAAAGAACACGAATAAAAAACAAACGACTAAAATATAAAAGAGAACGGGGAAACCAAGAAAATAGGCTGTTCCTATGGTTGTAAAGCTATCATCATTAATAAAAACAGGCTGACCTTTAGATACGATGAGAGACAGTCCACGAGCAATCGTCATCATTGCTAACGTCGCCACAAAGGGGGCTATTTTGAAATAGGAGACTAACCCGCCCGCTGCAGCACCAATGATCGCCCCCACTAACAGACCAAATATTAAACTTCCCCACAGACCATATTCAGGCATTAATAGCGCAATACTGACTGAAACTAAGGCCATAATAGAACCCACGGAAAGATCTATTCCCCCCGTTAGAATCACAAAAAATAAACCTAATGCCACAATACCTAAAGGAACACTCTGACGTAATACATTGGTAATATTTTCCATAGAATAAAAACGATCAGTTAATATTCCTGCCACGATTAACATTAAAACAAAAAACATTAATGTTGAATGTTTTAAACAAAATAAATAAGCATTTTTCATAATAACTTCCTCTTAAAGTGATTCACGCTTAGGCAATGCAAGACGCATAATATTTTCTTCTGTCATTTCTGCTCCCTGAAGTTCACCCGTAATGGTACCTTCACTCATGACATAAATTCGATGAGCTAAACCAATTAACTCAACCAATTCAGAAGATATAACCAATAAACCATAGCCTAACTTGGCAAGGTCAGAAATAATCCGGTAGATTTCTGCTTTTGCCCCCACATCAACACCACGAGTAGGTTCATCAAGAATAATCATATCGCAGTCCGTACTTAACCATTTAGCCAAGACGACTTTTTGTTGGTTTCCTCCACTTAAGCTAGAAACATTATCCGATAAATCACCTAGTTTAATTTGTAATAACGATTTCATTTTCTCACTCGCTTGTTTTTCTTTCTTATGATCTATAATGCCAAAGCGAGAAAATTTTGAGAGTGTTGCCATCGTAATATTTTCCATAATAGAAAGATCGAGAACAGCACCTTGCTCTTTGCGACTTTCAGGAACTAACCCTATACCAGCCTGAATGGCTTGGGCGACATTAGCTATATTAATGCGTTTTTCATTTTTATAAATCTCACCACTATTCGGTTTATCAATACCAAAAATACAACGTGCGACTTCTGTACGTCCAGCACCGACTAACCCAGCTAACCCAACAATTTCCCCTTTTTTCACGTTGAAATTGATATGTCTTAACACTTTGTTACGGTTTAAATTTCGTACTCTTAAAATATCTTGATCTTGTGGGACATTTTTTTCTGGATATAAAGACGCCAATTCTCGCCCAACCATATGACGAATAATATCGTCCTCTGTTGTTACTTTTGGATCTAAACAAGCCACAGTACGACCATCTTTAATCACCGTAATTTCATCAGATAATCGGAAAAGTTCTTCTAAACGATGAGAAATATAGATAATTGTTACGCCTTTTGCTTGGAGTTTTCTTAAATTATCGAATAAGATGTCAATTTCTGGATCGGCTAAAACGGCAGTAGGCTCATCTAAAATTAAAATATTGACGTTTTTGGTCATGGCTTTGGCAATTTCAACCATCTGTTGATAGGCAACACTTAAATTTCCTAAACGAGTTTGTGGCGAAATATCAAAACCCAGTGCATCAAGAGCCTGTTTTGCTTTTGTATTAACAGACTTCCAATCAATAGTTTTCTTACCATTGCCTAAATCATCTAAAAAAATATTTTCGGCAACACTCAAATCAGGACTCAGTGCAAGTTCTTGGTGAATAATCCCAATTCCTTTTTTTTGACTACTTTTTGGATTCAAGAAATTAACTTCTTCGCCATTAACTTTAATTACCCCACTATCTTTAATGTAAATTCCCGATAATATTTTCATCAATGTTGATTTTCCAGCGCCATTCTCACCGATAAGGGCATGAATTGATGCTTTTTTCACATTAAAGCTAATGTCAGTGAGAGCTTTTACACCACCAAAATGCTTGCTCACATTTTGGATTTCAATTGCAAATTCAGACATAACATTCTCCAGTAAATTGTGTGGGTTTCCCCACACAATAGGGTGGGACAATTAATATAATGATTCAGGATCGTAAACTTTATCTACATTCGCTTTATTGATCATAAGTGGTTCAATATAAAGATAGTTAGGGAAATCCCGTTTTCCTGCTTTATGTTGTTTAATTGTTTCGATTGTTAATTTAGTTAAAGAGTTAGGATTATTTGAAGCACTGGCTTGTAACTCACCTTTTTTAATCGCATCTAAACCAAATTTATAGCCATCGTGAGCATAGACTTTGATTTTATCGAGTTTACCCGCCGCTTTTAACGCTCGGATTGCACCTAACGCCATATCATCCATTTCTGAATAAACAGCATTGATCTTGTCACCATGAGCCACCAAGGCATCTTCCATTGCTTTTAAGCCACCTTGTTGATCCCAATTTCCCCACACTTGTGAAAGCACATTTAAATTACTGTGGTTATATTTACGGATTTGCGTACCAATAACACCCAACATAAAATTATCAGAACGCATTTCACCCACTAAATTACCTTGACTACCACTAATAACTAAAAGGTTAATAGGTTCATTACCAAACTGTTCTACTGCAAACTCACCGATCATGCGGTTATTTTTCGCATTATTTGCTTGAATACGGGTAATAACCGGAGCAGAAGTATCAATATCACTATCTAGAGCAATGGATGGTACTTTGGCACGTTCCGCCATTTGTGCAATCTTCACGCCTGCTACTGGGTCCTGTGGATTAAATACTAAATAATCAATACCTTGTGAAAGCATATCTTCCACATCCGCTAATTGTTTATTTAAATCAGCACGAGCATCGGTTGTAATCACTTCATAGCCTGCTTCTTTACCATGAATTTTGATATATTCAGTTAGCCCATTAAAGAATGCACCATTCAAAGTGCGGTTAGAAAAACCGATTTTTAATTTATCTTCTGCGATAGCAGAGCTTGCAACAGAAAGAGAAACAACCAAAGCACTTAATGCTGTAATTAATTTTTTCATAAAAGCCACCTATTAATGTTTATGGAATGTGTTTAAATTTAAGTTGTGTATTAAGATTGATTAGCAAAGTTAGCCGCCTCCTTTTCAATAGATAAACCAAATTTGTAACGTTGAATAAAGGTTTCATAGCCCTGCACCCATTGAGCAGTTGGGCGAGTCACCTCATCTACTGTTTGGGTAAAGATTTGTTGATCAAGATAATCGCTTAGTGAAAGATGTGTTTGCTTCATATAGGATGCAAGCAATGCAATCCCCCAAGCACCGCCCTCACTTGCTGTTTCAAGCACTGCAACGGGAACATTTAATGCAGAGGCCAATACAAGCTGTGCAACACCTTTACTTTTAAATAACCCACCATGTGCAAAAATTTTCTCAATTTGTACTTTTTCTTTCTTAGTGAGTGTATCCATCCCCAATTTCATGGCACCAAAAGCAGTATAAAGTTTAACTAATACAAAGTTTGCGAGAGAAAAATCCGCCGTCGCTGGATGAACAAAGAGCGGGCAACCAGTAACAAGATCAACACCATGTTCTCCTGAATAAAAGCAATAAGAAAGTAATCCACCTGCATCAGGTTTGGCATTTAGAGCATGGTTAAATAATGTGCTATAAAGCTCATCTGAACTCACCTTATGATTAAATAAAGTCAAGAGTTCATCAAAAAGTGAAACCCAAGCGTTTAAGTCTGTACTGCAATTTTGTGAATGTGCCATGGCAACAGGATAACCATCTGGGGTGGTCACCATATCAAGATCACGATACACTTGGGAAAGTGGTTTTTCTAATACCACCATCGCAAAGGCAGACGTACCAGCTGAAATATTCCCTGTTTTCACTTTAATACTATTGGTTGCCATCATGCCGGTTCCAGCATCGCCCTCTGGTGGGCAAAGTGGACTTCCTGATTGAAGATGACCAGTAGGATCGAGAAGTCTTGCCCCTTTCTCCGTTAATACCCCAGCATCTTCTCCTGCTACTCGAACAGTCGGTAGAATATTGGCTAACTTCCAATGAAAATGCTTGCTAGCGGTAAGTTGATCGAATGTAGCGATCATATTTGGATCAAAGGATTTTAATTTGTGATCAATCGGGAACATCCCTGACGCATCGCCAATGCCCAATACTTTTTGTCCTGTTAATTGCCAATGTACATAGCCACTTAAGGTAGTCATGTAAGCAATGTCTTTAGTATGGTTTTCCTGATTTAAAATAGCTTGATAAAGGTGAGCAATGCTCCAACGCTGTGGAATATTATATTGCAATAAGTCGGTTAATTGGTCAGCCGCCACCGCTGTGGTGTTATTACGCCAAGTCCGAAATTCTGCGAGTTGGTTATCTTGCTCATCAAAGGCAAGATAACCGTGCATCATTGCACTCACGCCCATTGCCGAAATGTGGCGAATAACCGTGTTATATTTATCTCGCACCACAGAACTCAAATCTTGATAGCTTTGAGCAATGCCCGTCCAAACTTCATCAAGTGGATAGGTCCAAATACCATTGATAAAATGATTTTCCCACTCAAAGCTCCCTTTGGCTAAAATATTCCCATTTACATCAATTAATACCGATTTAATCCGTGTTGAACCTAGCTCAATACCTAAATAAGTTTGACCATTTTCAATCAACGTTTTTGCATTGCTACACATAAAATCTCCTTACATTGTTAAAGGATCGTTTAGAAACAGGTAAATGCACCATCTACAATAAAATCTGAACCTGTAGTAAAGCTACTGGTGTCCCCTGCTAAATAAACACAAATGGCTTGTAACTCTTCAGGTTTGCCTAAACGATGTAACGGTGCCATTTCATTCCAAGTTTTAATCAACGGTTTAAGATCTTCTGAATTTAAGGTTAATTCTGTACCGATATAACCAGGACTTAGACTATTGACTCGTACATTATGTTTTGCCCACTCAATAGCGAGAGATTTCGTTAGCTGAATAACCCCTGCTTTGGATGCGTTATAGGCACATTGTGGCTGTGGAACATTGACAATATGAGCAGACATTGATGCCGTATTAATAATTGAACCACCTGTACCTTGTTCAATCATTAATTTTCCTGCAGCTTGTGCGGTTAAAAATACCCCTGTTAAATTAACATTAATCACCTTTGACCATTGCTCTAAACTCATTTCTTCGGCCGGAATATTCATACAAATTCCCGCATTACAAAAGGCAATATCCAGTTTTCCAAATTCTTTTTTAATCACATCAATGAGATTATTCACACTGGCTAAATCGGTCACATCCGTTTTAACGGCAATCGCTCTCACGTTCTCCTGTTGGCTAATTTCAGCCGCTGTTTTTTCTGCCTCATGAATATCAAAATCAGCAATGACCACATTCGCTCCAGCTTGTGCAAAAGCAATCGCCACACTTTTACCAATTCCCCTTGCTCCACCTGTTACAAAAGCGGTTTTGCCAGTTAGTTTCATTTTCTCTAAGATACTCATACTAAACTCCTTATAAATGTTGATATTTATATAAATATACTTTATTAAAGTTATTTTATTAAAGTTAATCTAATCTGATCAATTTCATTTTGCAAGGGACTTTGTTAAAATATTTTTAGAAAAGCGGTAGTTTTTTATGATTTTGTGATCTCTGTCACAAAAAATAGATGAGTTAAAGGCAAAAAATAATGAAAAATGAAGAATATTTAGACATCAAACAGGCAAATTACCGCAATATCTATCAGCTATTTTTTCAACACGAGCATTTATCCAAGCCACAGATAGTGAAAATGCTCAATTTGAGTTTACCGACTGTTGTCAATAATATCACTGAACTAGAAACCGAAGGAAAAATCAAAGAACAAGGCTTTTTTCAACCACAAGGTGGCAGACCTGCTATTGCTTATCAATTAGTGGATGATGCCTTTATTACCATAGGCGTTGAAATTCAACAAACCAAAGTCCGTTGTATCGCTTTAAATTTAAAGGGAGAAGTCTTGAATGTGGAGACAAGCGTACTTTATTTTGAAAATGAACCCCCTTATATCGAAAATCTCAGCCAAGTGATCTATCTTTTTTTACAGAAGATCGCTTATCCACAAGAACGGATCTTAGGGATTGGATTCTCCATTCAAGGCATTGTCAGCAAAGATGGGCAATCCATGCTTTATAGCCGTGTATTGTCAAGCGAACATTTTGACTTCAAACAATTGCAACTTTATTTTGATATTCCCACCATGTTATTTCACGATGTGAAATGTGCCGCCTTAACTGAACTTTGGTTTTCGGAGCATATTGACAATGCTGTTTATGTTTCGATTAGTGAACATTTAGGTGGAGCCATTATCATCAATAATCAAATTGATTTAGGCAAAAAAGGTTATTCGGGAGCATTAGAACATTTACAAATTCATACCGATGGAAATCTTTGCTACTGCGGGCAACGTGGCTGTTTAGAAACCTATTGCTCACTTTCAGCCTTACTCGCCCCCGATGAAACGACCGAAGCCTTTTTTGCATCCTTGAGAGAAAATGATGATCTTTCTGTTATGCGTTGGGATGCGTTTTTAGAGCATTTAGCTAAGGGATTAAATACGGTGTATTTACTGCTTGAGCGAGATATTATTCTAGGGGGTGAAATTGCATTCTATCTTATTGAAGATGATATAAAAATTTTACAAAAACGCATTCGTGAGCTTTCGACTTTCCCCCTTGACAGTGATTTCATTCGCATAGCAACCCAACAAAAATATCCCAGTGCTATCGGGGCGGCACTGCCTTTTTTAATTAAGTATCTGGCGTGATTTCCACCACTGTTTTGACTATTACATATAAATCAATCAAAAAAGAGCTATGAAATATATAAATACAATAAAATAAATCAAATAAAAGCCTTTTAATCCAAAATAGATTTATATATGATACAAAAATAGATATTATTTACAAATAAGCTTAAATATAACCCACGAAGTAACCGCTATGGAAGATCTAAACTCACAACTTGAACTCCAAATCAATGCCTTAAAAGCCTTGCAGCAAAAGCTATTAGCCGATGAACAGGCTCAACGGCAACAGAGAATTTCGGGAAAAATTGAACGTATTAGTGAGTTTGGTAAATTGCTCAATAATAAACGTAAACAGTTGAATATTGATTTGCAGACTTTGTCTTTACAAACCGATGTATCTGTTACTACGCTCAAAAGATTATTTCAAGATCCTAGTCAGATACGTTTCTCCACAGTATTACTCGTTGCTCAAACTCTCGGAGTATCGTTATGCGTCCTTTAAATCGTACCGCAAGAGTTTTTTTGTATGATGAACAAATTGGTTGGTTAAATCAGGATGACTCGGGTTTTTCCTTTGCCTATTTGCCGACTTACCAAGGGATTCCATTGTCATTGAGTTTGCCTGTTGAACAGAAAACTTTTCACGCCAAACAGCTTTTTCCTTATTTTGCTTCACTGGTGCCTGAAGGCTGGTTGAAAGAGAAATATAGTCAGCTGCAACGGATTGATGAGCAGGATTTATTTGGGTTATTGTTAAATAATAGCAAAAATATGCTCGGTGCGATTCGCCTAGAGCGAGGGAATTAATATGCGTTGTCGGATTTTATTAACCAAACTAACCAACAAAGAGCAAGTAACAGGGTACAGCAAAAAAGGGCTATTGTATCTCACCAATGATGCTCATTTTAATCCGTTATTACCTTTTAGTCGCCACGATTTCACCACTGAAATGCCAATTAAACAGCAAGGAATGAGTATTTCGGGTTATCAACCTAAATTACAACTTGCTATTGAAAATCAACAATTTCAAAGTATTCAATATCAAGGTAGTTATATTTTAAAACCATCTCCAACGGATTATCCATATTTAGCGGAAAATGAACACGCTACCATGTGCGTAATGGCTAAATTGGGTTTTGATGTACCCGCCAACGGTTTAGTAACTTTTCAGCGAGAACAACAAGATGAAAAGCCTGAATTTGCTTTTGTTATCAAACGCTTCGACCGCACAGAAGATGGTATGCCGATTCATCAAGAACAACTTGATGGAGCAATGAATATCGCCGAGAAATACGGCAAGATTGGCACCGATAACGAACAATATATCAGCTATGAAAGTGCGGTGAAATTTATCTTAAATCACACTGAAAATAATTTAGCTCAACAGCAAGAATTGTTCCGCCGAATTGTATATGCCTATTTGCTTGGGAACAACGATCTACATTTACGTAATTTTTCTCTGATTTATAGCAAAACAGGTAAAATCAGACTTGCCCCAATCTATGATTTTGTATCAGTCAGTCCTTATTCTTTAACTTTTCAAAGTGCTATTTTAGCCTTGCCATTATTGGCAAAAGAAGAAGGTGGGAAAGAACTGGCTCATGGTTTTACGACAAAATATGGCGAATATATCGGGCAAGATTTTGTTGAATTTGGGGAAAATATTGGTTTAAATCGGAAAGTTATTTTACAGAAAATCTTACCTAAAATTCATCAAGAACAAGCCCTAGTTGAAGAAATTTATGCTGATTCATTTATGCCTGATGAACACAAAGCTGCCGTATTAGGCACCTACCGCCAACGCTTGAAGTATTTGACGGTGCTTGATGAAGTAGCATTGTAAATACACGCTATTTGATAAGGCATTTTTTCTCGTTGACTAAATGTCCACACGCCCTTGTATTCTTTTGCTAGGAGAATTTAAAATAATAAGATCTGCACCTTAGTAGTTGGAAAAGCCAACTTTTTAGGTACAGATCGCAAAGTACGGTTTACCCCTATATTAACCCAACCGCTGCTGTTTCACCCCAATCAACAACGCCTGAATTTCCCGATCGGCAAAAATCGCATCAATATTTTTCGTTAATTTCCGCCGCCAATTAGGATACTGCGTGCTGGTGCCGGGGATATTGACAGGTTCAGTCATATCTAACCAATCTTCGGGTTGTAAACCAAATAATGCACTGTTGACCGCCGCCACATAGCGTTGTAATTGATGATTGAATGTTTTGTTGACTGGAGAATCAAGGGTTTCATCAATCCCCTGTTCAATGTCTATACCTGCTTGTTGCAAACGTTGCAAGATTTTGCTTTTGGCTTGAATTCTCTCTTTTTGTAACACCGCCAAAATTTGTGGGTTTGGATAAACGCCAAAACGTTGTCCCAACTCAAAATCATAACCACGCCAATAACCGTTAATGGTGGGTAAATCGTGGGTACTGAGGGTCGTCATGGCTTGATAAGGATATTGTTGTAAATCTCGGCTTTGTCCTTGTTGGTCAAATTCAAAATAAAAGATTTTGTAAGAGAGAATACCTGCATTGCGTAATTTACTGACAATTTCTTTTGGCACAGTACCTAAATCTTCACCGATAACGGTGCATTGATGACGCTGGCTTTCAAGTGCCAGAATCGCAATTAAGTCGTCCACTGGATAACGGATATAAGCTCCGTTGACCGCACTATCCCCTTTCGGAATCCACCATAAACGCAATAAAGACATAATATGATCAAGGCGTAACGCACCGCAGTGTTGCATATTAGATCGGACTAATTCAATAAACGGACGATAGGCTTGTTGTTGCAGAATGTGTGGATTGAACGGCGTTAATCCCCAATTTTGCCCTTGTGGTCCAAGTACATCGGGTGGCGCACCGACAGAAGCATTTAGGCAAAATAAGGTTTTATTATTCCAAGTTTCTGCCCCATTACCCGTTACGCCGACGGCTAAATCACGGTATAAACCGATAGGCATCGCCTGTCGCTGACACAAAGCATCACATTCTGCCAGTTGTTGATCAGCAATAAATTGTAACCAACTGTAAAACAAAATATCCTGTTGATGTTGCTGGCGGAATTGTTGCACGGCTGGCGAGTTAAAATCTTGATACGCTTTCGCCCAAAAATCCCAACCCCATTGTTCGGAAAAGTATTGGCTCAAATGGGCGTGTAACGCATCAAAGGTTGCTTGTACTTGCAGGCTTTCGCCACCTTTTTGTAAGAACTCAATGAAAGTAGGATTTTCTTTATCCGCTTGCTGAAAGGCAAAACGCAATCCTGTTAATTTTAACGGAATAACTTCACCATAATTAATCCAATCTGTGTCTCGAAGTGCCTTCAATGTTTGTTGAATTTCAGCGGAATTAAACCACGCTTGTGCTGCTTGGCTTTGTTGAAACTCCACTAGGCTTCCGATGTCAATATAAGCAATATTTAACCAACGGCGTGAAGATGGGCTGTAAGGACTGGCAGATTCAGGATTGGCAGGGAAGAGTGCATGAATCGGATTCAAGCCTAAAAAATCTGCTTGATAAGGCTCGAGCTGTTGGATAAATTGTTTTAGATCACCAAAATCGCCGATCCCCCAGTTGGTTGCTGATTTTAAGGTATAAAGCTGTAAAAAGGTTCCCCATAATTTTTTGTGTTCCAGCAGTTCAATCGGTTGATAGCAACGTTCAGGGGCGATAATCAGCACGCATTGCCATTGTTGTTTGCCTACGGTTAATTGTAATTGATGATAGCCCAGTGGTAAATTTTGTGGTAACGGAATCGCATTGCGTTTGATTTTCCCTTGCAAAGGTTCAGTCTGGTTTTCTAACCAAAGCTGCCATTTTCCCTGTATGTGTTCACGTTGATTGGGGGTATTTAATGGGAAAAAGTGCGGTGTTTTTTGGCGAAATATTTTCACCGTTGGCAACAATGAATGTTGCGAGAAATTATTTTCAAACGCTTTGAGTAACCGCTTTTTCACTTCCGTTTTAGGGGAAATTTTTAATCCCCTTTCATCAAAAAAATACGGCAAAATACCTGCTTGTTGGCATTGTTTATTCAATATTGTTGTCATCATATTCCCCTTATTTTCCCCTGCTGTAACAGGGGAAAACGTTGTTATTTCAACCAAATACGTTGTTGATAATCTCGAATGGAACGGTCAGAACTGAACATACCAAGCCGAGCCGTATTCAAAATACAACTGTGTAACCATGCTTCCCTGTCTAAATAAGCCTGTCCAATGCGTTGTTGAGCTACCATATAGCTATCAAAATCCGCCAACACTAAGAACGGATCACGTTCTATTAAGCTGTCGATCATCAATTTGAACATCGCCTTATTGACTTGGCACACTGCCCCTTTGGTTAAAAAATCCACCGCACTTTTTAACACGGGATTTTGTTGATAATAGGCTTTCGGGTCATAACCTTGTACCAACAGTTCGCGGACACTTTCTACCGTATGACCGAACAGGAAAATATTTTCTGCACCGACCATTTGGGCGATTTCCACATTGGCACCGTCCAATGTACCAAGGGTTAATGCCCCATTTAAGGCGAGTTTCATGTTGCCCGTCCCTGAGGCTTCTTTACCTGCCATGGAAATTTGTTCCGACACATCAGCGGCGGGAATAATTTTTTCCGCCAGACTGACGCGATAATCTGGCAAAAATGCGACCTGTAATTTATCTTTCATTTGCTTATCATGATTAATCACTTGTGCCACGTTATTAATGGCATGAATAATATTCTTCGCCAAATAATAGCCTGGTGCCGCTTTGCCTGAGAAGACAAATAAACGTGGCGTGAACGGCATATTTGGATTGTCTTTAAGCTGTTGATAGGTCGCAATAATATTGAGCAAATTCAAATGTTGGCGTTTGTATTCGTGGAAACGTTTAATTTGCACATCAAAAATGGCATCTTCATTTACGCTTAAACCAAGGGTCTGTTTAATTTCCGCACTCAATATCGCTTTGTTATGTTGTTTAATTTGACGATATTCGGTACGGAAACCGTAGTCTTCCACATATTTCTCAACACCCTGTAATTGTTCAAGATTTTTAGTCCAATCGGTTTGTAAAGTGCGATCTAATAAATCACTTAATTTTGGATTAGCTTGACGAATCCAGCGGCGTGGCGTGATACCATTGGTCACATTACAGAATTTGGTTGGGAAGATTTTATGATATTCTGGAAATAAATCCGTCACCAATAAATCTGAATGAATTTGAGCCACTCCATTGACTTTAAAGCAAGTGACCACACAAAGATTTGCCATGCGTACTCGGTAATCAAATAAGATGGCTAATTTTTCCCATATTTGCGGATTTTTACCAAATTCTGACCGCACTTTTTGCTGAAATAACCGATTGATTTTATCCACAATTTGGAAATGACGAGGCAATAATTGTTTAAATAGGCGTTGATCCCATTGTTCCAAGGCTTCGGGTAATAAGGTGTGATTGGTGTAAGCAAAGGTGTTTGAACAAATTTCCCAAGCCTGATCCCAGCTTAAATCATAGTCATCTAATAACACTCGCATTAATTCTGGAATAGCAAGGGTTGGGTGGGTATCATTTAATTGAATCACTTGATATTTAGCAAAGTCTTGTAGGCGATGACCTTGTGCCAAATGACGAGCTAAAATATCCGCTACTGAACAAGCACAGTGGAAATACTGTTGCATTAAGCGGAGTTTTTGCCCTGCTTTATGGTTGTCATTCGGATATAACACTTGGGTTAAGGCAGCCGCATTAACGATTTCTTTGTCCGCAAGCAAGAATTTACCGTCATTAAATTTCTCAAAGCTAAAGGTTTGATCGTTATCCGCTTGCCATAAACGTAAAGGCTGTACGACATCATTTTGATAACCCACCACAGGCAGATCATAGGCTTTACCTTGAATTGTTAATGCAGGTTGCCATTCGTATTTATCATCTTTAATACACTGAATTTTGCCCCCAAATCCCACTAATTGGGTTTTGGCTGGATTGTGGCTTTGCCACGGGTAATCATTGCGTCCCCAAAAATCTGCACTTTCTTTTTGTACGCCGTTTTCAAAGGCTTGTTTGAATAAACCGTATTGGTAATGCAAACCGTAGCCTGTGGCAGGTTGTCCAAGGCTTGCCATGGAATCTAAGAAACAGGCAGCTAATCGACCTAAACCACCATTCCCCAATGCAGGATCACGTTCTTGTTCTAACACATCAACGATTTCTACTCCATAGTTGGCTAAATAGGCTTTGGCTTGCTGGTAATAACCTAAATTCATCAGGTTATTGCCTGTTAATCGCCCAATAAGAAACTCCATGGAAAGATAATTGACGTGGCGAGTATCCGCCTTTTTTTGTGCAGGTATTGCGTAAGCTAAAGCAAGGCTCCCTTCGGCTAACACTTGATACCATTGGCTCAAAGAAAACTGTTCGGCACTGTCCACATCAAAATAACGGCAGTATTTTTGTACGACAGTATCAAATGATGCCTGACTAAATTGGTTTTGTAACATAGCAACTCCATAAATTTTTATTAAATCTCTATGTTTCATTATCTTGGATCAATGTAAAAATAAATCATCCTTGCTATAATCTTCTTAGTATGACTATAAAGAAGTAGAGAAGCCGTATTCTTCTACACAGACTGGATACCTTAAATATATGCTCATTCCATCAAAACTGATTTGTTCTTACCGCTTACAAAATAGCGTGATTCGAGAGCGTTTAATACAATTATTAGATAAAGCCTGTGAATATCCGTTGGTGCTGATTAATGCACCTGCGGGTTATGGTAAAACCACGTTAATTTCTCAATGGATTAATTCGCAACAACCTAAAAATGTAGGTTGGTATTCGTTAGATGAAAGTGACAACAATCCCGAACGTTTTGCCACCTATTTTTGTGCTGCTCTTAGTCAAGCGATTAATGCAGAACAACCCATAATAGAAGATGGGCAATTCAATCATCAAGCCAGTTTATTTACCTTATTCGATCAGCTGTTAATTAAGATTGCTGGCTTAAAAGGGCATTTCTATTTGATTATAGATGACTATCATTTAATTGAAAATGAAGATATTCATGAAGCATTAAAATATTGGATTCGTCATCAGTCCGATAATATAACATTGATTTTGCTTTCTCGCTCCGTGCCACCGTTAGGCATTGCCAGTTTGAGAGTACAAGAACAATTATTAGAAATTGATGCGGGCCAGTTACCTTTCAATCATCAAGAAAGCATTGCTTTTTTCCAATCTCGTCTTGATGCGGAATTAGTTGAACCAGAAATCACCGCACTTTGCGATGAAGTAGAAGGTTGGCCGACTGCCTTACAATTAATTAGCCTATCGGTTAAGCAACAAAACATCTCATTACAGGACGCTGCCAAACGGTTAACGAAGTTAAATAACTCCCATATTAATGAATATTTAAATGATGAAGTGCTAAATAAGCTCGATCAGACAGCTCGCAAATTTTTACTCCAATGTTCCGTGCTACGTTCCATGAATGAAGCATTAGCACAACATTTAACCGGTGTAACCAATAGCCGCAAATCCTTAGAAGAGTTAGAAAAACAAGGTTTATTCTTGCATCAAATGGATTCCGAAGACAACTGGTGGCGTTTTCACCCTTTATTTGCCACGTTTTTATGGCAATGTTGCCAAACCGAATTAGGCGAAGAATTGCAAGATCTTCATCAACGGGCAGCAGAAGCATGGTTAAAATTAGGTTATATCACCGAAGCCTTATATCATGCGATGCAATTAGAAAACCGTTCCATTTTGTTATCCATTTTGAATCAACATGCTTGGGATTTATTTCATCATGGCGAACTGCAATTATTGGAAGAAAGTTTACAATGCCTAAATGAAGACGAATTTATGCAACAGCCAAATTTAGTCTTACTCAAGGCATGGCTGGCTCAAAGTCAACATCGACATAATGAAGTAATCGGCATTTTTAGCCAATTTAAACAAGCATTACAGCAAAATAACATACAATTAAGCAAAGAAAATCAGGCGGAATTTGATGTATTATTGGCACAGGTTGCCATTAATGACGGCAATGAAGATACGGCGTTATCCCTTGCATCAAAAGCACAAGCCGATTTACCCGAAAATGCCTATTACGCACAAATTGTGGCAAATTCTATTATCGGTGAAGCACATCATTGTTATGGTAATCTGGAGCAAGCCTTAAAAATCCAACAACACACTGAAAAAATGGCACGTCATCACCATACTTATCATCATATTTTATGGTCGCTGTTACAACAATCAGAAATTTTAATGGCACAGGGCTTTTTGCAAGCCGCTTATGATATGTTGGATAAAGCCACCCTGTTTGTGAAAGAAAATCATCTACAAAAAATTCCCATGTATGAGTTTTTACTCCGCTTAAAAGGGCGTATCTTGTGGGAATGGTACAATCTTGATAAAGCTGAAGCCATGGCAAATGCGGGCATTCAAATTCTAAATAAAGCCTCTGATAAATTACAATGTGTGACGCTATTAAGCAAAATTTCGCTGGTACGTGGTGATTTAGATAACGCTGATCGGTTGATTAAAGGCTTAGATATTTTACAAAGTATGCACGATTATCATGATGACTGGTTAGCCAATGCGGATTCTGCCAAAGTATTGTTATATCAAATGAATAATAATCTTGAAGCCATGCAAAACTGGTTAATTCAAAGTAAACAACCCCACACCGATCGCAATCATTTTAGCCAAGAACAATGGCGAAGTATTGCCCGAGCGTACATTGCACTAGGTGAATTTAGCCAAGCGAAACAGATTTTAGATCGCATCATTGCAACCGCCCAGCAACTCAATTTAACCAGTGATTTAAATCGAGCATTAATATTGCGTAACCGTCTGTATTTCTTACAAAATGAGAAAAATCTCGCTCAAACAGATTTGCTCGAAGCACTTCGCTTAACCAAACAAACGAATTTTATCAGTGCGTTTGTGCTTGAAGGCGATATTATGGCACAACAAATTCGTCAACTCTTGCAATTAAGCAATGTATTAGACGAATTTACCCAACATAAAGCCCAATTTATTTTACGCAGTATCAATCAGCACTATCGGCATAAATTTGCCCATTTTGACGAGCAATTTGTAGAACGTTTATTGAACAATCCTGAAGTCCCTGAATTGCTTAAAATCAGCCCACTGACCCAACGAGAATGGCAAGTATTAGGACTGATTTATTCAGGTTATAACAATGAACATATTGCGGAAGAATTACAAGTCGCCATAACCACCACCAAAACCCATATCCGCAATCTATACCAAAAAATCGGCGTAGCAAATCGCACCGAAGCTATTGATTATACCAAGGAATTATTGAGATTGATGGGGTATAGTTAGGATAAAAAAATAAGCTAAAAAAATACCGCACTTTGTGATCTGCCCCTGAGTAAATTCGTTATTGGTCTAACTTTTTTAGGAGCAGTTCACTTATATTCCTACTCACCAAAATCGCTCCCACTTTTTCAAATAACCGGAAAGCGACTTAAACGCTATATTATCTTTTATGTCAGATTGTGCTTTAAATATATAATAGTGAATAAATTAGCAATATTTGATGATTTTTGCACAAAAATTTATGCTATAGTTATAATGAAACAATCTCAACCATGCTTTTTGGTTCACATTTGGGGAGAAGATGATGTTAAAACTTTATTATTTGCAAGGTGCTTGCCCCCTTGTGCCACATGTAGCATTGCATTGGGCGAATGCCGACTTTCAAGCTATTCGCTTAGAACGTGGTGAGCAAAAATCACCATTGCCGATGTGTATTGCTACGTTATGCGAGTATCACACCAATGCCTCATGCTAATGCGCTAGATTGGAACAACATCTACTATTTTGTTACCTTAGTAGAACAACAGACCCTGACTGCCACGGCCGAGATTCTTGGCGTGCAGCACAGTACTGTGGCACGGCAGATGGAAAGCTTGGAAAATCGGCTAAAACTTCGCCTGTTTGACCGTATCAACAAGCGTTATTTGCTCACCGAAGATGGTAAACGGTTGTATCAACAGGCGCGTGAAATCCATAAGAATATGCTGGTATTGCAACGCATCGCCCACGAACAAACCCAAGCGATGCACGAAGTGGTGGTGTCGGTCTCCCCCTTACTCGGGCAAATGATACTTGCACCACACCTTGCCGAGTTTCGTCACCGTCACCCCAATATCCGCTTGGTGTTGCAAAGCACATCTAATCTGAGCGATTTGTACCAACGCCAAGCTGACATTGCCTTACGTATTCCTTCACCTGAGCAGGGTGACTTGGTGGTGCGCCGTTTGTTTAACATCAATGTCCGCCTGTATGCACACAATGATTATCTACGCAGCTATAAGGAAAGTGAGTGGCGGTTTATTGGCATAAAATCCCACGGCATTTTAGAGTATTTGGTAGATAACTTACTGACCAATTGCACTGTGGTGTTGAGTAGCAATGATTTTATGGTGATAAAACAACTCATTATGCAAAAAGTGGGCATTAGCGTGCTACCTGACTTTTATGTGTTGCCGAGTGATAATTTAACGGCGATAAGCCTACCCGGTAAAGAAAGTGTTTTTACTGCACACCTACATATGGTGATGCATGAAGGTGTCCGCCGCTCGCCTAATGTACGGGCTGTGGCAGATTTTTTGGTGGAGAAGTTGGCGCAGAAGTAACGCAATAAGGCTGAAATTTGCCCCCAAAACCACCGCACATTTTAACTTTAATGGAGACTGTTATGAATACCCCAAGCCTAAAATTTATTGATGTTGCCGATTTTCCCATCGCTATTATCCACAGCAGCCAAATGCAATTGGGCGATGGACAAAAAATCATTGATGACTTAGAAACTTTGATAGCCTACGGCGAAAAATTTGTATTAATTATTGAAGACGGCGACCCAAGACACACCCGCAACACCCCTGAATTGCATGAAGAAGACAAAGCACGGATGCAGTGGCTTAAAGCCAATAATGCTAGACTAAACGAGGTCTGTCCTGCGATTTTCAGCCCTACCGCAGATCCTGCCATACGTGAACAAAAAATGAAACAAGTGGCAGCTTTAAGTACCGCCCTAGGCGTGAATTTTCAGGTGGTAGAGAATGTGGATGAAGTGAAAACAAAGTTGGCTGATGTACTGAAATGATTTTTTAGCCTTTTATGCGAACAATAGTGTGACTTAAGCAACAAACTCCACTGGGAACTGATAAATGTATGCCGAATAGAAGTACAAGTCACCGACCAGATCACTCAACTTGTCTGCTCTGAAATAGTTTTTTAAAAAGCTATGGGGAAAAATACTAAGGCGTGACAGAAAGGGGTTTGGAGGAGTTGCGAAATAGGACAGAAAAAGACTGCTCATTTCTGTGCAGTCTTATCTAATGCAAGGTATTAACTTTTTCAGGATGCAAAATAAAGGCTTAATAGACAAAATAAACAAAATTATTGAGGCAATATAGCGGGTGACACGTCTTTTCACACACCAGCATCCACAATCCGCATAAACCAAAGTGCAGAAATGGCAAATGCCAAGATCGCAAAGGCAAGAAAAATATTCCAGCCGATAGATTGAATCAGTGCTGGCAAGCCTATCAGAGCGAATGTACCAATAAAACGCCCCACGCCATACAGAAGAGCATAGTCGGTAGCAGCTTGCGTGCCTTTTGCCCATGCCAGTATCAGACTACCAAGCACCACATACAATCCTGCCGCAGTGGCTGTTACGGTGATGCTGCCAATAATCACTGTATTACTGTTAGCATAAAAAACGCCTAGCCACACAATAACACTCCCCACTAGGCAAACGGCAATGCTTAACCACGCGGTTTGTTTAATACTTAAACGGTGCAATAATAGCGTGGCAATCAAGGCAGCAAGGGCATTGGCAAAAGGACCGGTGGTACCGAGTAAAGTACCGATACGTTCAAGCGATACGCCCATATCCACCAGTAATAAACGGTTAAAATTAAACAACGCCAACAGGGTACAGACCAGTAACGATAAGCGCAGTAAACGTTGGCGTAAGACGGTATCACGCCATAAATGTAAAAACTGTACGCCTTGAGGCAAAGATTGGGGAAATAAGCGTCTTTCCTTACTGACCAAAGCGAGTATCGGCAAGCAGCTGCACGCCGTACAGGCCGCAATGACCCCAAATGTACCGTGCCAACCAATTTGTGGATAAAACGCCACCAAGGCACCTCCTCCAATTAAAGTACCCAAGGCTAACCCTCCCATTTTTAAACCTGCCGCCATGGCACGATTTTTTTCAGGCAGCAAATCCACATTAAGTGCGTCTAAGGCAACATCGGCAGTGGCAGCAGCAAAAGTAGCGACGAGCCCTAACAACATCAACATCACCCAATTCCCTGTACTGGGCGAGAGAAAAGATACCATCAGCATAGCAACTGTAGCAAGCAGTTGAGATGACACAATCCAACCACTACGTCGCCCCAACCATGGCAACCTCCAAGCATCAATCATCGGTGACCACAAAAACGCCAAGCCAAAGGGCAGGTAAATCACATATACCCAACGCAACTCTGCCAAGGACACACCCAAACTACGCAATATCGGTGCCAATCCCCCTTGGGTAAAACCGAGCAACATACCTAACGCTATATAAGATACTGCCGTAGCAAGCAGAATAAAGCGAGGGATGATTTCGATTTCAGAATTAGGCGTGTTCATGGTACCCTCCATGAATAACATAATGGCAATTGTTCTCATTATAGATTGTGCTTTAGTTAAATAAAAGTGCATAAATTGCACATTGTCTGGCGATTTTTGCATTGATAAGGAAAACAGCAACTAAGCGATGCTGAAAGTACAAATTTTAGTACATTTTTAAAAATAAATAGTTTGGATATTGCACGAATAGAGGTTAAAAGTTAGGATTAAAGTCAAATTTGGTAGATATTGCCACTCGTTTGGGCTTTACTATAATGACATTATTTATTGGCAACCATCTAAGGAGTAACCATGAAAAAAATCCTATCTCTTATGTTAATTTCCACGCTCATAAGTGCGTGTAACGCTAATACCCAATCTACCCCAAATGCTGTGGGCGGTCCGCAATTAGGTTCAGTGTCTAACTCAGCCAGTCCTTACGGTGGTGCGGATAAAAGCTACGACACCACACTTCCCATCCTGCGTGAGCAAATCGCACCACGCTTCCAAGTACTTAAATTCACTGATGAAGCCACAGGTAAAACGTTGGAATACAATCTCTACACGCCGAAAAACTACAGTCCGAAAAAATCCTATCCGCTGGTAATGTTTATTGCCGATGCTAGCACTGCAGGCAAAGGTACAGCTGCACCATTAAAACAAGGTTATGGCGGTATTATTTGGGCAACCGATGAATCGCAAGCGAAAAATCCTGCGTTCGTGCTTGTGCCAGCGTTTAGTGGTGTGGCGGTTAATGATGCGTGGCAACATACCGATGAAGTCGATCTCGTTATTCCGCTGATTAAACAACTCACAAAAACGTACGCTATTGACCAAAATCGCCTTTACACCACAGGGCAGTCAATGGGCGGTATGATTTCGCTTTATTTAAATAGTCTTTACCCTGATTTCTTTGCAGCATCAATGTTTGTGGGCAGTAAATGGGACATCAACTCACTTGAACCACTCAAAAACAACAAATTCTTATATGTAACCGCCGCAGGCGATAAAGCGACTGAAACCGCACAAGGTGTAGGTGCAATTCTTGCCAAAGCAAATGTACCATACGGTGAAGTAGAATTTTCCGCAAAATTGCCACAAACCGAGCAAGACAGCCAAGTCGCAGCCTTACTCACCAAAGGTAACAAAGCGAATTTTATTCGTTTTAGCAAAGGCTCTGTGTTGCCTACAGGCGTGGACGGCACAAAAGGTGCAAGCGAGCATATGTATTCGTTTGACTATGCCTATTTGCTCACACCAGCCCGTGAGTGGTTGTTTAAACAGCGTAAATAATAATCAATTCAAGGTAATAAAATATGAGCAATTTGCCGTTAGACACACACATAGAAATTTTTTCTAATGAAAGAGCCAGTAATTACGATAATTTTGTGGACAATTGGATACCGGGTTATCATTATTTTTTGGATTTTTTGCCGAAAATTCTCGATCAAAATTCTCCCAAATCCATATTAGTAGCAGGCTGTGGCACAGGAAATGAAATTGTAAAATTGGCTGATTATCGTGATGATTGGCAAATTACAGGATTTGATCCTTCGCCAGAAATGATTAGTCAAGCACAGCATAAACTTTCTGATTACCCAAATATTGTGTTAAAAAATTGCACAATAAACGATTTACAGAAAGAGCAATGTTTTCAGGCTGCTACGCTGCTGTTGGTCTTGCATTTTATTCCTGATGACGGACAAAAATTATCTTTGTTAAAGGATATTGCCGACCGTTTGGAAAGTGGTTCAAGTTTCATTCTTTTGGACATTACAGGCGATGGCGAACAGCTTGATAAAAGTCTTAAAATTTTGAAAGATCTACTTGCAAACAGTATTGGTGAAGATGAAAAATTAGCTCGTATTGAGCGTATTAAACGAGATTTCCACCTTGTGCCAGAAAATCGCTTTGTGGAGCTATGTACTCAGGCAGGTTTTTATTCCCCAATCCGATTTTTTCAGTCGACTGTTTATATGGGTTGGCATTGCATAAGGCGTTGAAAATTATAACAATATACGTATGAAATCTGGCAAAAATCAAGGTATCAGCTTAATGGCATCGCTCCGCCTTTTATGCCTATTATTCGTGCAAAGATGATTTAGTTGCTCAGATAATTACCGATGTGAAAGTCGAAATTGGGTAGCTGGTTGCACTTTGCCAGCAAACCGCCAACATGCAGGAATTTTGGGTGATTCGATGAATAAATGGTATGAATTACGCCATATTTTGTTCGTTTTATGGCAGAATAGTTTGGATATAGTCAGAACAGGGGAAAAGAGTGTGAAAAATACCGCACATTTTTATAACGTGCGGTATTTTATTTACCTACTTCTACAAAGTGCGGTGATTTTTCCTTATGAATTTACCAACTTTTGCTCAATCGGCAAATGCCCAAATTCAGCATAGACTTTCGGCAAAATCGCCGCTAAGTTGGTGTATTCTTCCATCGCGTGGAAACTTAAACAACGCACCATTTCAAGTGGTGTTTGTGGGGCAAGCACCCAAAAACGGGTACGTAATTCAATACCTTTTCCGTTAGCGTGCGGACGAGCAATGTGTCCCATTTTGACTAATCCACCCATCGCTTTTGCCAAAATTCCCGTAACGGCTTTATCGGTAAAACGTGCCACATCAAAACCAAAATCCGCAGGGCTTTGAAACTCAATTTCAATTTCTTGTACACCTGTACCGATGTCTTCCACCGCCGTATGCGTGGTTGTCCACAAACGCTCTTGGGCTGGTATTATCGTATTTTGCAAACGTTGGCTATCCTGCTCATTGACACGCACTTCCACATGAACTTTATTATCCCAAATTTTATAACGCATCGGCTCAACTGTGTGCCAACAGAACCACCAATCTAACATTTCCGCTGTAACATCAGGCATTTGCACCATTGAAGCTGCACAACCTGTACCATCTTCAAATAAGCAATAGCCGATTTCGGTGTCTAAATAGCCGTCATTGAGCAAATCATTGAGATTTTCCGCACGCAACATTCTGGCTGCGTCTATCTGCTTAATTTGTGCCACTAATTCAGGGGCAACTGGGGCGAGCGGTTGCTCATAATATTTGTAAAGTGGTGAATTTCTTTCCGCTTCGGTCAGTTCAGGTTGAGTTACCCATAAGCCGTTTAAGGTTTGCACTTGTTTAGTCATGGTATTTTCTCCAAAAGATTGCTTGGTTAAGATATGAGTATTATAAGTAACAAGAATGGCAAAAAATTTTGGCTTATGCCAAACTGTTGCATTGCAGCGAAAAAAACTTGTGTCTAACTTACGTTTTCAACGCTAAACATCATATTTGGTTATAAAAATCTGCACCTTACAGGTCGGTGATTAGTCCAACTTTTGAGGTGCAGATTATTTTTTAGTAAATAACCAAAGTGCGGTGTATTTTTTATAAATTTTTAGACATTATTTCTCATCACCATAATAGGCTTTGGTCATAATTTCTTCCATATCTTCCACCATCGCCAAACGTGGATTGGCTGGGGTGCATTGATCTTCATAAGCGTGTAATGCCAATTCACGGCGAGCATTTAAGAACGCTTGTTCATCTATGCCCTGATCACGCAAAGACATTTTTATTCCGCAACGAATCGCTAAATCGTGAACGGCTTTCGCATAGGATTCTACACCTTCTGCTGGCGTAGCCGCTGGCAAGCCTAAGATTCTGGCAATATCTTGATAGCGTTTATCCGCAATGTAGCTGGTGTATTTTGGCCAAGTTGCCACTTTGGTTGGGCGAGTACCGTTATAGCGAATAACGTGTGGTAATAAGATTGCATTAGTACGACCATGGATGGTATGGAATTTACCGCCGATTTTGTGAGCCATAGAGTGACTGATACCTAAGAATGCGTTGGCGAATGCCATACCCGCCATGGTTGAAGCGTTGTGCATTTTTTCACGTGCATGTTCATCAAACTCTTTCACGGATTTTTCAAGGTTTTCAAACACCAGTTTGATCGCTTGCAAAGCTAAACCGTCAGTAAAATCATTGGCTAAGATAGAAACGTAGGCTTCGGTAGCGTGGGTTAATACGTCTAAGCCTGTGTCTGCCGCAACGTGAGAAGGCACTGACATGACTAACGCTGGGTCAACAATAGCAATGGTTGGGGTTAATGAGTAATCCGCTAATGGGTATTTAATATCACCATCAGTGATCACCGCAAATGGGGTGACTTCAGAACCCGTGCCTGATGTGGTTGGGATACCGACAAATTTCGCTTTACGCCCTAATTGTGGGAATTTGAACGCACGTTTACGAATATCCATGAATTTTTGTACGAGATCACGGAAATCCACTTCTGGTTGTTCATAGAATAACCACATTACTTTCGCTGCGTCCATCGGAGAACCACCGCCCAAGGCGATGATAGTATCAGGTTGGAAACTCCGCATTAAGTCTGTACCACGGCGGACGGTTTCAATGCTTGGGTTTGGCTCGACATCACAGAATAATTGATAAGTCACTTTATTACGGCGTTGACGGAGTTGATCGGTAATGCGATCGACAAAGCCTAAATCCACCATTGAACGGTCGGTGATAATCATCACTTTTTCCGCATCTTTCATTGATTTTAAGTATTGAATTGAATCACGTTCAAAGTAAATTTTTGATGGAACTTTAAACCATTGCATATTATTTCTCCGTCTGCCCACACGTTTAATATTAATTAAATTCACCGCACTTACGTTGTTACCGACGGAGTTTTTACCGTACGAACCACAGCCGAGTGTCAAAGATGGTAAGAAAGAGTTATACACATCACCGATACCACCGAAGGTTGATGGTGAGTTCCAAATGACACGAATGGTTTTCACTCGTTCACCGAATGTTTTGGCTAAATCAGCGTTTTTAGTGTGAATCGCTGCTGAGTGACCTAAACCGTGGAAATTCACCATAGCTTCTGAAAGGGCTAAACCTTCTTCGGTAGAATTTGCTTTCAATAACGCTAACACAGGTGATAATTTTTCACGGGTTAATGGTTCTTTTTCGCCCACTAATTTACATTCGGCTAATAAAATATTGGTTTTTGGTGGAACGGTAAAACCAGCTTGTTCCGCAATCCAAGCTGCAGGTTTTCCTACCACGTTCGGATTTAATTTTGCACCTGCACAGTTCGCACCGTTGGCTTTTACACCGAAAATAAATTCTTCTAATAAGGCTTTTTCTTTTTTGTTGACCAAATAAACGCCGTAGGATTTCATTTCTTTGACAAAGGCATCATAAATTTCTGCATCCACAATAGCCGCTTGCTCTGATGCACAAATCATACCGTTATCAAAGGATTTTGACATCACAATGTCATGCACTGCTTGTTCAAGATTGGCTGATTTTTCTACATAAGCTGGCACGTTACCTGCCCCTACGCCCAATGCTGGTTTACCACAAGAATAAGCGGCTTCCACCATGGCATTACCACCTGTAGCAAGAATCGTCGCAATACCGGGATGTTTCATTAAAGCAGAAGTGCCTTCCATTGATGGTTTGCTAATCCATTGCACACAGTCTTTTGGGGCTCCTGCTGCTACGGCAGCATCATACACTACTTGAGCCGCATGAGCAGAAGATTGTTGAGCGGATGGGTGGAATGCAAATACAATCGGGTTACGGGTTTTTAACGCAATTAAGGCTTTAAAAATGGCCGTTGATGTTGGGTTGGTGGTTGGCGTGATACCACAGATCACACCGACAGGATCCGCAATTTCGGTAATGCCCGTTACGTCATCTTCACTAATTATGCCAGCGGTTTTCAGATGACGCATATTATTCACGACATACTCACAGGCAAACAGGTTTTTGGTGGCTTTATCTTCAAACACACCACGCCCTGTTTCTTCATAAGCGTGCATGGCTAATATGCCGTGCTTATCTAATGCCGCCACTGATGCTTTGGCAACGATATAATCCACTTGTTCTTGGTCCAGCTTGCGGAATTCTTCCAACGCCACTAAACCTTTTTCAACCAGTGCATTTACTTCTGCTTGGGCTGGGCTAACTGCATTTTCAACAGCATTACTCATAATGATTTCTCCTAAAAGTTGTAAAATATTTAACTGGAGTGGATTATAACATTTTGGAGTAATTACCGCATAATTTTACCTAAAAACAGTTATAAGATCTGATATAGATCAAATACTCATGCAAAAAATAACAGATAACCAATTAATTATTAACCTTGATTTAACATTTACGCTAAACCAATCTATTTCACCACGGACCACCAATCTTCCTGTGGTAATTTATTCAAGGTGAAAGTTTGCCCTATTTTAGGTGTGACCGTTTGAAAATCCTGTTTCTCAGCAGCTGTTAAAAAACGCTGAATAGGATCACGCCAATTATGGTTAGCTAAATCGAATTTTGCCCAATGAATTGGTAATACTACTTTTGCTTTCAAGTCCACAGTAGCTTGTACTGATTGTTCAGGTGTCATATGAATCAAAGGCCAATGATCATCATAAGCGCCATTTTCTATTAAAGCGATGTCAAACGGACCATATTTTTCGCCAAGCAATTTATAATGTTGACCATATCCCCCATCACCATTAAAAAAGACTGTTAATAATGGTGACTTAATCACCCAACTTCCCCACAATGTAGTATTTCGGTTGGTTAGCCCACGCCCACTAAAATGGCGAGATGGCGTTAAGGTAATATGGAGTTGATCCAGTTGAGCATGCTCATACCAATCTAACTCAGTAATTTTTTCATCTGGTACACCCCAACGTTGTAAATGTCCTTTCACACCTAATGGTACATAAAAGTGCGTTGTTTTTGGGTTAATTTCTTGAATAGCTTGATAATCAAGATGATCATAGTGATCGTGAGAGATTATCACTGCATCAATGGCTGGCAAGTCTGCCACACTTGGTGTATAGGTCATAGTAAAAGGTTTACCGCCAAAAAAGATTGGAGAAGCACGATGAAATACAGGATCGGTGATTAAAATTTTGTCATTAAGCTTAAATAATACCGTGGAATGTCCAAGCCATGTAAAACTACCATTTTCTATCTGAGTAGTATCTAACTTTAAGCTCGGTAAAGGCTCACTAGGCTGCTTTCCATCAGGGGGAAAGGCAATTTCAAAAATACGTTTTAACCATGAAGTTTCTTCCCCATTTGCAGCTTTTTGGAAACCTGTTGGTGTAGGCTCTAAATTAACAAAAGTCTTGCCATCAAAGTTTGGCGATTTATTAATTTTTGCCCGACTTTGTTCATCGGGAGAACCGCCAAACGCCGGATACAAGTTAGAACAAGCTACAGCACCGAGTAATAAGCTAGCAAATAAAGCAGACATCTTTTTAACACATTGGAATAATTTCCTCATTTATTACTTTCCTAAATAAAATAAAAAAAAACAATCTAAATCTTAACATAATTCTCCATCTTGATTAAAAATAATAAATATTTAACTATAGTCTATTGATATAGTTTTGCTTTAACTATTTAGTTATGGATATTTAAGTTATACTGACATACTTAATACCTATCTTTATCTCTATTTTTCACTTTTTTAAATAGACCACTTGACTATTTTTAATCGTAATCCACTTCTCTTTTTCCAATAGTTCAATGATATTATTGGTGATATGCTGTTTAAGATCCTGCGTGATTTCCACAAAATTTATTCTACTAGAGATATAATTATATAATGTTTGCTTTTTCTTCGGTAAATGCCGTTCTTCTGATTGAGTTAGAAAATGAATAACCAACTTAAAAGCTCTCTCCATTATCTTATCTGAAATGGATTGACTCAATTTCACATTTTCTTTGCTTTCAAGTTTATTTTGATTATTGGTTGATTCTAATGTATTTTGTGCTTTACTCTCATCTTGTGGACGAATAAGTTGGCAATGTCGTGTTGTTAACTTATGAATATAATCACAAATGCCCAAATAACCTTTATCATTTGAAATAATATCAAATTGAATCATTTTATCCACCGAGTGATCACATTTGCCAAGATAATAAGCGATATGGAAATCCAAATTATTATCTGCAATCTTATCCACAGTAATGACGACTATATTTAGTGGTACTGTATATTTTTCTGCAAGCCTAATACTTGTTTGGTTAGCGCCAATGAATAAAAATATTTTTTCATATTGGGTTAGATTAAGATAATCCAAAGAATTGATGTTTTCGTAATCAATAAAAGCATATTTCATTTTTAGACATTCCATAAATAAAAACATAGTATTATCAATAAATTTATTTAAAGAAAGTAATATAGGTCAAAACTGGAATCAAGATCACAAATTTTAAGATGGAATTAAAGTTTCAACTTGAGAAAAACAAAAGGGCGTATTCAATACGCCCCTAAAATATATTCGTTAAAT
>Ga0192271_1043_pt1 | contig 21538 bp, 17 predicted proteins | sample Koala_Koa24_D3_FD_131264 | JGI IMG/M metagenome (GOLD analysis project Ga0192271, IMG submission 131264) | Enriched cells from koala feces incubated with labeled cellulose particles, San Francisco Zoo, California, United States - Koala_Koa2-4_D3 ...
TCGAAACATTACAGCTTTTATGGATGGGAAAACGCGACGGTTCCCGCAATTACGGATCAGTATGCCGGCATCCGTACACCGCAGGATTTATATGATGCGCTATCTGAACTTTGGTGCGCGGAAACGTGCGCCCCCAGAATGCGTTTTGGCTGGACGCCAGGGAACAAAACACTTGGGCAGTGTTCTATCACCGCGTTCCTGGCACAGGACATTTTTGGCGGTGAAGTCTACGGGATTCTGCGCCCGGGCGGAAATTACCATTGCTATAACGTGGTTGGTTCTTGTGTCTTTGATCTGACCAGCGAACAGTTTGGGAAGGAACGGCTGCATTACGCGGACAATCCTCTGCAGACAAGAGAAGTTCATTTTGCCAAAGAGGAAAAGTATCTGCGGTATGAAAAGCTGAAAGCGGATCTGCAGGATTTCTGTAAAAAAGGTTGCGGGCAGAATAGAAACTTCTCATGAATCCGGATCTTTTTGATAGCGAACGTAGTCACAGGTGCTGGCCTGGCTGCGCGCCTCCATGCGGGCAGCTATTTTATCATGCAATTCTATCTGCTGTTCCCGTTTGCTCTTACTCTGATCACTCCAAAAAGGCCCGTCAATATATACGACGATTTTCGGTTTCGTTCCATGTTTTCGCTGCTGATAAGTTGTCGTCATGCAAAAAGCAGGTGCATGGTACAAAACCGGAAATCGAAATGCCGTAACCGGAAAGGGCCGGACAAACGTACACCAGGGCCAGACATGCGCTTCCGGGTAAATGACGATGCACCGCTTTTTCTCCAGATGATACTGAACTGCCTCCATGAACTTTTTCATCTGGCTCATGGAATCAGGTATAAACAGAGCTCCCAGCATAGGAAGCAGCTTCCCGATCACCGGAATTCCCAGATTCGACACACTGGCAATGGCGCTCATCCGCATGGGAAAGCAATACAGCGCCGGGCCAAATACATCTCCCATTGGCTGTGTGTGATTACCGTACAAAAAGCATCCCGTTTTTCTGGCAGCTTTCAATGCTTTTCGGTTTTCTATACGGATATGCAGCACCAGTTTGTCGTAAATCAGTGCAAATACCAGTGCTGCTCCATAAAGGGCAGAGGACGCCAGACGGTAAAAAGGGGATTTGCGTACCCAGTGATAGCCCTCTGGCAGTGTTTCGTTCTGATGGACGCTCTCCACGAAATCATCCGTATAATCCCGATAGTAGTAGGTTGTTCCTCCCTGCTTTTTACGCATCCCCTGCCGCTCCCTGTAGTTCTGAATCATTGCGTTTTTTGTTACAATTGTGTTATAATGCCCATTTTCTGTTGTGTCAAGTTATTTCATTACAAGGCCACCCTGACCATTTAAATCGCTTCGCGATGGGCCACTTTACAGTGACCGGAAATCGACATACCCCGTTGCCAGATCCTCCGCGTAAATCAGATAGCTTCCGCCCTCCATGTTCAGATAGAGATATGGCATCTCATCCGCACGGACAATCCAGGCGACTGTGACCGTGACGGTCTCTCCTGCCGAAAGGTCGGTAATGTAATTGCTTCCGTTTGTTTCCTCTCCGCCGGCGGTATAATAGTCCATCGCATAGCCGCGGGATATTGTCGCGTAATCCCAATCCCCCTCCTCAAGCGTGCTTCGGTCATAAATGGCTATCATGCCATCGTCATCCTCTGTCAGAGTGATCAGGTCTGCGTTATACAGGATATTGTGCAGAGCCGCTTCTCCGTTATTGGTATATTCAATCGTCGCGCAGATCAGCTTCTGTTCCACTTCCTCCGTCTTTACCACGGTATTCAGAGAATTGACACCATCGCCTGCTTTCACGTAATCAATCTGCATCGGCAGCAGATTGCCGTCTTCGTCTGAATACGTCTGCAGGTCATTGGTATAGATCCCGGAATCCAGTATGCTCTGCCAGTCATCGCCCAAGGCGCTCATATTGTCTGACACCCAGACCTCGCTGACCCGAACACTGACCGTATGGAAAGACTCCTCATCTGCTTCACTATCCGAATAGGCGGATATCTCAAAGGAATCCCCAATCTGGTGCAGGTTTTCCTCCACAGCCGATGCTTCTATCGCCATGCAGCCGCCATCATCATCGTCTATCTCTGGCAAATCATCTTCCTCGGGCAAGGCGTCCGCAAGGAGCATTGTTTCTTCACTGCCGGTCACAATGAGTCCTTCCGCGACCGCAAGCAGCTCGTCCTTTGTTACCTTACCATTCATAGAATAAATCCTGAGAATACGCCATACCTCCGGGTACAGGATATACAGCATCTGCGTCGTATTTTCAGAACCGTCATCCAGATACTCTTTTTCCAGCCAGACGGCGTAGTGACCATTCAACTCCAGTTCCTCGCTGTCGACCACATTGGTTTCCGAAATCTGCGTTTCCGCAGGATTCTCATCCATGAATTCCTCTGTGATGCTGAAGCTTCCGCCCCAGAGATCGTCCTCATAATCAATCTTCCAGCCGTCGTCGTACTGTACCATCCCCTCCGGGAGATAGGACGCTTCCACCGTCACACTTGCCGGAATCTCCTCCGGTACTTCCAGTTCGGCAAGCATCGCAGCCATCGAGCCTTCGGAGTCTGTCTCCGTCTCAGCTGAGCCGATGGTAATGTTTATTCCATAGTCTCCTTCTGTCTCTGTAAAAAACCGCGCTCGAATGGCAGTACCAGCCGCCACGGTCGTACACATGATGGCGGCAGCGGCGGCAACCAGCAGAAACGTTTTTCCGGCCTTTTTCCGCCCTGTGCTTCTGCTTCGATTCTTTTGCGGATGCTCTGCCTTAGCACCGTCCAAACGCGCAGCGGAATGCGTTTCCACACTTATCTGCGATGCCACTTCGCGCTCTATCATCGTCCGCATGTTTTCCGGCATTTCCGGAAATTCTTCTCTCATATTTTCTAAGTTCATAGATTACCTCTCAGTCTGTTTCTCTTTTTCACATGATTTCCCTTGCTTCTAATCGCCAATTGCCCCTTCCTTGGCGTCCAATTCCTGTGATTCTATTTTAAAGGCGGCGCTTTCAGCCGTTCTACATGGATGCCATGTCTGGAAAATCTCCCGTTTCCAGCTCCCTGCGCAGTCTTGCCTTTGCTCTTGAAAGGCGGCTTTTTACTGTATTTTCCTTCACTTCCAGAATGGAAGCGATTTCCCGGATGCTGTAGCCTTCCATATAGAAAAGCGTTACACAAATCCGCATTTCCTCGGGCAGCGTTTCCAAGGCCTCATACAAATCCGAGTAATCTCTTCCCGTCTCTTCCTGCTCCGGCACGACCTGCTCCTCGATGGAAACCAGATGCTTCTGATTTCGCAGAATATCATAGCATTCGTTAATCAGAATTCTGGTCAGCCATGTTTTCGCATACTCGTCCCTGCGGAGTGTGTGCAGCTTTGTAAAGGCGCTGACAATCGCTTCCTGTATCGCGTCCGCGCAATCCGCGTCCTCCCGCAGCAGAGTCTTTGCCACATGATACAGGGAATCCTCAGAAGCAAGAATCAGACGCCCCAATTGTTCTTTTGTCATAAGTTTCGTTCCTCTCTGAACTTTTTTCTGTTTCGGTCATTCATGAATACCTTTATACCAGCTTACATTATTTAGACGCACGAAAGGACAAAAAAGTTCCCTTTCGGCAAAAATTTTTCTATTCTGTTTATAGTGAAGAACAGAAATGCAGCCCCGCGGGTTTCAGAACCAGCGTAGGCTGCATTTTCTTAAACCATGTTATTGGTGAAAGATCTTTTAAGCAGGCTCATAAAAGTCCTGCTGAACAACAAAAGTATAAGGATAGGTTTATTTTTCTTTATCTGGCTTCCATGAAAGATGGTAATTCAAAAAAGAATTAATCGGCATAAGAATTCCTCCAAAAGATTGTATCCATACAATTATACTATTGTATGCCTCGCAAGGCAATGCTATAATGTGACCATTGAAATTTGCGGGTTACTGGTCAGGGCTTCGAGCAACGAAGCTGCGAGTGGGAAACACTACAAATTGCATGGAGGGAAAGCAGGTATGGCAAATAAAAAAACGGATTATATTATAGGACTAAAACTTGGTCTTCCCGTAATACTGGGTTTTATTCCTGTTGGAATTGCCTATGCCATCATAGCACGGCAGGCGGGATTCAGTATTTGCGCTGTATGCCATGTTTTTAGCAATTCTGATACCTGACCTGAAGCATAACTGCAAACTTGGTTTACTGGTAATAATGACAGCACTTTGTAATGCCCTTCTGTGTCAATTCCTGGAATCCAGCTGGGCTCTGATTTTATCTACACTTATTTGCGCAGGAATCGGTACATACTTTGTTCCATTGGAGGAATCCTGAAATGCATATTGAAATATGGCTTCTGATACTGGGAATGGCAATCGTGACGTTTATTCCCAGAGCATTACCCGCTATCTTCATTGAACGAATACGTTTTGGTAAAAAAACCAAAAAATTCCTGAGGCTTATACCCTATACCGCAATGGCCGCACTTATTTTCCCCGGCATCCTTACAGTCGACTCCTCAGTTCCATGGGTTGGAATTGCCGGAGGATGCATTGCAGCCGGATTTGCGTGGAAAAAATGCCGGTCATGGTATGTGTGCTGGCTGCCATTGCAGGAGAATTCCTAATCTACACATTTTTACTATAGATTATGATTATCTGCCTACGCGAAAGCTTATGGCGACACAAATGGCCATGATAACGGCATAAATAATATTGGAAATATCTTTCCCACCTTTCGTCGATGTGACAGAATTTGAACCTGCGTCTCCGCTTCTACACTCCGTTTCGATCGGCACTAAACGGACATCCACTGGATGTATATAATTTGATAAAACAGAGATTCCCGTAAATTATCGTTTGCAATTTACAGGTTTGTATGATACGATAATAGTCAGGGATATTTTTTCCAGGCAACTTGCCTGCAAAACCGAGGCATTAGATAAGAATATAAGAAAGGAACGCCAATTATTTATGGAAGAGAACGCACTGATAAAGCTGGATGATGAATACGTAGAGCAGATGTTTCTCGGCCAGACGGAGAATCCGATTGCCATGTCTGGACTTTCGCTCACACAGGTAGAGAAGATCATCGACCAGATGGTAGAGTACAAAAAGCTGCGAATGATGTACACCTGCGCGCTCAAAGAGATTCGGACGAAATTCGATGTGCTTAACACGGAATTCAGCGTCCGCTACCAGCGCAATCCGATCAACTTCATTACCATGAGAGTGAAGAGCACGCACAGTATTTTTGAAAAAATGCGGCGGCAGGATCAGAAGCTTTCGATGAAATATCTGATAGAAAATATCAACGACATCGCCGGAATCCGCGTGATCTGCTCTTACGTAGATGATATTTATCTGCTGGCACAGGCTCTGATTGCGCAGGATGATATCCATCTGATACGGGAAAAGGACTATATCTCAAACCCGAAGCCGAACGGATATCGAAGTCTGCACCTGATCGTCAGCGTGCCGGTCTTTTTTACTGACCAGAAAAAGGATATGAAGGTAGAGGTACAGATCCGCACAATCGCCATGGACTTCTGGGCAAGCCTGGAGCACGAGATGAAATACAAAAAGGAGATCCCCAACCAGCAGGTGATTGCGGATCGCCTGAAGAACTGCGCGGACGTGATTTCAGAAACGGACATGACCATGCTGGACCTCCGCCGGGAGATCGAGGCTGCGGGAAATATGGAAAAAGAGAATGATACGGAACAACTGGAAATCGAGTCGCTTCTGGAAAAAATCAAGCGGCTGGATGATCCGATTCTCTGAGCAAATCAGGAGGTGAGCAAAACATGGGATATTATCTGAATCCGGTCGATATCATCGACATTTACAAAAGAGAAACAGTAAAACCGTATTTCGTGGATAAGACAGAAATGCTTAAAGAACTCATTCCGCTCGTAGAACAACAGGGCAGCTGCCTTTCTGTCACGAGACCAAGAAGATTTGGAAAATCCGTGATAGCCGCCATGATCGGCTCCTTTTTCGGCAAGGGTGTAGACAGCACAGAAGTGTTTTCTCATCTTAAAATCGACAGAGAAAAGGACTACGCGAAGCATCTGAACCAGCATAATCTGATCTATATCGATTTTAGTCGGGATGTATCAGAATGTAATTCCTATCATGAATACATCACAATTATTAAAAAACGCTTGATACGCGATTTGAAGAAAGCATATCCAAATGCAGATTTTTTTGATGAGGATTCCATCGGGGCAATTTTACGCACCATATCATTAGAATATAACAATGAAAAATTTCTGATGATTTTTGACGAATGGGATTACGTTTTTCACAAAAATTATTTTACAGAAGCAGACCGCGGAAAATTCACCGCTTTCCTGGGAGATATGACAAAAGGCAGAGCCTATGTTGAGATGGCTTATTTGACAGGTGTTCTTCCTATTAAAAAATTTTCTGTCAGTGACACAATGAATCACTTTGATGAGTATAACATGGCGAACAGCGACGTATATGATAAATATTTCGGATTTACTGATGAAGAAGTAGATGAATTATACCAGCGATATCTTGGAAATCACGCCAAAGCAGAATTTTCGCGGGAAGATCTGGCCGAATGGTATGACGGGTATCAGCAGGAAAGCGGTGACAGTATCTACAATCCAAACTCGGTTGTGCGGGCGCTCACACGAAACACGCTCAAGAATTACTGGTCAAAAGCTGGTGAATACGATGAGCTGAAAAATTACGTACTGGACGATGTCGACGGTATGAGGGAGGCGGTAATGCTTCTTGCGGCTGGCGAAGCGGTAGAAGCAGATCTTTCCGAATACGCCTCCACAGCAACTGAGTTAAAATATCGGGATGAGATTCTCTCCGTCATGACTGTGTATGGTTATCTGAACTATTCGAACGGTCGTGTGCGGATTCCAAACAAAGAACTGGAAATGGAATTCGACCGAATTATGCGGACAGAACCAAAATATAGTTATATGCGCGAACTGGAGAAAGAGTCTGCCCGTATCCTGCAGGCAACCTATGACGGAGATGAGGATACCGTTGGTAAAGTATTGGCTATTGTACACACAACAGAGTCTCCGCTAAAAGCATATAATGATGAAGCAGAACTTTCCGGCAGTGTGAAGCTTGCATATATTGCCGCAAGAAATAAATACGATATGCAACGTGAGGATCAGGCAGGAATCGGTTATGTGGACTATATCTTTTACCCGCATAATCGTTCGGATGACGGCATCATCATCGAGTTGAAAGTGGACGACTCTCCTGAGACTGCGCTGAAACAGATCAAGGATAAAAACTATGCCTTAAAGTTTCAGGGAAAGCTGGGAGAACAGCCAAAGACCACCGGACGAATTATCCTGGTAGGTATCGGGTACTGCCGAAAGGATAAAGTGCATCGGTGCAAAATTGAGATACTTTACAATATATAGCTTTCAAATTTTAATGCTTTACAAATACGAGCAAAATCCCCGATTTTCAACAACCGGGGATTTTTATGCGATTGATTGCGAAAGACTACGTTATGAAATGATATACATGAAACCGGGAATCCATTTTCGCACCTGTTACTCGCTCTCCCGCCCATATACTTCTATCTGAACGAGCGCCGGAAACGGTGAGCCGTCTTCCTCTCCTTTGATCAGGCGTTCCAGCTGCAGCCACTGGATCTCCCTTTCCTCAAACACATATTCCTGTGCTTCTCCGGTCTTTTTCAGCTCCAGTCCGATTTCGCTGCCATCGGAAAAAACGACCGTTGCCTGCTTCCACCAGTTGTCATGCGGATAATCCGCCCTGGTGTAAAGAATGATCCGGTCTGCCACTACCTTACGTCCGAAGTCCAGGCGCAAAAGTGCGTCCGCGCGCTGATTGATTCCCCAGGACTGATACGGCCATTCGCCATGACAGGATGCAACTTTCACCCCGTCAATGGCATTCATCGCCGCAAAAACCGACTCACCGCGCGTTTCTACATTCGCGGAGGCGTGCGGAAAAGCGGAAGTATTTTCATGCTGATCCCAGGGATTGTACGCCAGATTGCGGTAAGACGCCACCTCAAAGTCTCTGGCTTTCCGAACATGCAGCAGATGCTTTTCTCCGGAAAACAGCTTTGGCGACTGGTTCACACGCTTTTCGCCGAAGGGAAGGATATAAGAAAAGTTGTCTGTCAGATAAAGCAGTGCTTTTCCACCGGCATCATCCAGCTGAACCACGTAAAAGCGGTTCTTCTCCTCGATTTCCACGCAGATCCGGTCTCCTTCCCGATAGATCCCCGAATACACAAGATTCACTTCATTTTCCCCTCTGGTCACGGCTTTCGTCTTCATTTGTCCGTCCAGAATTTTGATACAGATCTGTCCCATTTTCTACATCCTTTCTGTAAATCCGCTGTGTTTTATAACCATTCAGAGCAGCATCGAAACGGCAGCCTGCGACCTGCTATCCGAATGTCCAAAATACCTGCGTATTTTCCTTCATCTGCATTTACCATACCAGAATTCCTGTATTTGTCAACTTATATAATGCTTCTATGTAAAAATAATCCGCGTAATTCATGGTAACATGATGCTGACCGCCGTGGTAAGCAGAGGAACAGTTCCAGACAATCGCGTCGCATCCTTCCCCAAAATCCGCTCTCCGTTCTGTGATCGTTTTCAGGATTCTGACTGCGGGACGCAGATACATCTCCCTCTCCATTTCCGGTACATAACGGGCAATTTCCAACAAACCCCCGGCAATTACGCACGCCCCGCAGGAATCCTCCAGCTCTGGTTCCGCCGGCTGCCGAAAATCAATGGGGACGATCCCATCCTCTCTCAGATTCGCGATGCAATAATGCGCGACTCTTTTTGCGGTATCCAGGTATTCCTGCTTTCCCGTATTGGTGTAGCTGTTCGTGAATCCATAGAGCGCCCAGCCCTGCCCTCTCGTCCAGGAAGAACCCTCCGCATATCCCTGTCCGGCGTGGCTCTTTACAAATTCGCCCGTATCCGGATCAAATTCCACAATATGATTCACAGAGCCGTCCGGGTGGACAAAATACTGCATAGCCGTATCCGCATGCAGCATTGCAATCTGTTTGTACCTCGGATCTCTGCTTTCCCCGGACGCCCAGTAAAGCAGGGAAAGGTTAAACAGACAGTCTATAATCGCCCAGCCTCTCGTATCCTCATCCGGCAAATCATTCCAGGCACGGATAAATTTCCCGGCCGGATTGAACCTTCCCGCCAGCAGATTAGCCGCATGCAGCGCCATCCTCCGCGAATCCGCATTGCCTGTGAGGCGATAATCCGCAACCGCCGTTGGCTGAAACATAAATCCGACGTCATGGTGCAGTCCATAATATTCATCAAAGCACTGCCCCAGTTTTCGTTCACTGCTTCTGGCTATTTCAAGATATTTCTCCTGCTTTGTATCCTGATACAGAAGCCACATGATCCCTCCCCAGAAGCCGTTCGTCCACCAGCTGATCCCATCAGCGGCCGCACCATGCGATGCGTACTCCACGGAAAAGCGATCATCATAATCGCCGTTTTCATCGGTCTGATACGGAATTTTATCTTTATTTTTCTCACTTACCCAGTCCATTTTTGTGCGGACAAGCTTTAATACTTCTTCTGCCCAGCTTTTATATTCTTCCATCTTTTTCATCCTTCTTTTCTCACCTTACGTGACTATTCCTGACCTCATTCGCTATTCCGGCTTCCAAAAGTTCTGTCTGCACACAAGGTCTTCCCTTTACCATCACATTCTGGAGCATCAAACACCCTTTTCCATGAAGCTGCCCTGTAAAAAGTTCTTCTCCTCTATCCGCTTCCTCTCACCCGCCTGAAGCCTGATCAGCAGACAGTAATCCTTATAATATAGCTTACTGCAAAAATCACTTTGCGCGTACAGTTCCAGATATACCAGTCTTCCGTCTCTCCACTCCATGGAAATCTCTGCGTTTCCGCGAATGCGGATTCCCTGCACCTGCCCGGTTGCCAGCTGCTTCGGCAATGCTGGCAGCAGAACCACCCTGTTATTCTGGCTTTGAACCAACATTTCACAGATCGCTGTAATTGCCCCCATGTTTCCGTCTATCTGAAAGACTCTGCCCCGCTCACAAGTAAATGGATGGGCATCCATCAGATTGCTGAACGTGGATTGTGTCAAAAGTTTTATCAGGTTTTCATACGCCTTGTCCGCATCCCCAAACCTGCTCCATAACAAAATGATCCACGCACAGCTCCATCCCGTATGACCGCCTCCGTATCGAAGCCTTCGCTCCAGAGAAGTTTTTGCTGCCTTTGCCAGCTTTTTCGAATCTCCCAGATCATCCACACATTGCGAACCATCTTTTTCATTGCAAACGCAGCCTGCAGCTTTCATCCCATCGATTTGATTTCCAGGAAACACCCCATACAGATGAGAAATGTGACGGTGCCCCGGCTCCGCTTCCTCATAATCCTCCAGCCATTCCATCAGCTGTCCGTATTTCCCTGTCCGAAATTCCGGAAGCTTCCTTTTCATCGCGCGGACTTCCTCGACCAGAGCATCTTCCATCTCCAGCACTTTGGCCGCAGACAGGTAGTCCTCAAACAGTTCCTGCAAAATTTCCGTATCCATGGTCGCTCCGGCACACATACTTACGCTTGCGCCCGTTTCTGTATAGTAACTGTTTTCCGGCGACACGGATGGACAGATCAGCAGTCTTTCCTGCTCATCTTCCATAAGAAAATCTCTGTAAAATACGACTGCCTCCCGCAAAATCTCAAAATAGTTTTTCAGGAATTTCACATCCTTTGTAAAGAGATAATGCTCCCAGACATGTGTCGCGAGCCAGCCGCCTCCCATGACCCAGTAGCTCGCCGGTATATAATGATCCTGCGGCGCCGTGTCTGCGTAAAGGTCTGTATTGTGATGCACAACAAATCCGCGGCACTGATACATTTCCCTGGCAGTGATCTGACCGCTTTTGACCACTCTTTTGAGCAGTTCAAAAAACGGCTCGCCGCATTCAGACAAATTGCAGACGTCCACCGGCCAGTAATTCATCTGTAAATTGATGTTCACCGTATAGCGGGAGCCCCACGGCGGAGTGATATCCGCATTCCAGAGTCCCTGCAGCGTCAGCGGCAGGCCGCCAGGACGGCTTCCGGAAATCATCAGATATCTTCCATACTGAAAATACAGCTCCAGCAATCCCGCATCGGGCTCTCCATCATCCTTTTTCATCTGTTCCAGGCGTTCGTCGGTTGGGATATCCATTTTTGCAGTTTTCTCAATCTCCATACACTCTGCATTGTTTGTTTCATCATGAACACAGTTTTCCGTTTCTTCCCCAAAGTTAAGCTTCACGCGCCCATACAGCTCCTGGTAATCCTTCCGATGAGCCTCGTACAGGCAGTCAAACGAATGGCTTTCCGCTTTTCGGACAATTGAGAGCGCGTCCTCAAACGGACATTTCGAGCGATAGCTGGTCACTACTGAAAAAAGGAGGATGACCTCTTTCGCGCCATCTACCTGCAGAAATTCACCTACGGTACGGATCTTTCCCACATCCGTCACCGCGCTTAAAACGCCGGAAAACCACATCCCGCCATTGCAGTAATCATAAGAAATCGTATGGTCATCCACCGCAAACGCATGGTCAATCAACTGTTTTCGATCAAACCGACAGCGAAAGCAAAGCTTTCCATCTCCTTCTGCGCGCTTTCGGATCACGATACAATCATCCGGCTTTGAGGCAAATACCTCCTGCGTAAATACCGTCTCTGCCTGCGTATATCCGGTTCTTACCACGGCATCGTTCAGATTCAGTTCCCGACGGTAATCCGTGCAGGACACCGCTTCCTGGAAAATCCGCAGTTCTCCCAGCGTCTGATAGCATCGCTGAGACTGCGGCGTCCCGGAAAGCGCCATGAGCGCCAGTTCCTGCGCCCTGGGAACTTTCTTGTCCAACACAAGCTTCTGAATCTCTTTGAGCTGTCCGGACGCATCGGGATTGACTCGATTCGTCGGTGCGCCGCTCCAGAAGGATTCCTCGTTGAGCTGTATTCGTTCTTCCTCTATCCGGCCATAAACCATCGCGCCCAGTCTGCCATTTCCGACCGGCAGCGCTTCATCCCAATAATCGGCCGGTTTTCTATACCATAAAATGTTTTTCATAAATCTGTCCTTTTTCCTGAATCGTTACTTCTCTTTCAGCCCGGCAGGTCAAAACCAGCCGTTCATTTTCTCCCAAAAAAGCCACGCAAAACTGCTGCGGATATTCAATGAATCTCCGCCACACTCCAGGCCTTCGCCTCCCAGCGAATCCGTAAAACACCGTCCTTATCCACGATCAGAGGACGCTCTATGAGCACTTCTCCCTGTCTGCGCAGGAGTTCCTCCTGCTCTCTGGTCATTTCCGTCGGAGCGCCCATCTCATTCCATTTCACAACCGCAAGATCCTCTGCGCAAAGCTCCCGCAAGACATACATATCCCCTGGCGCCAGGCGGCGCACTTCAAATTCAAATACGCGTTCCTCTTTCCATTCCTGGCATTCCTGCGCCCTGCTCTGATCCGGGTACATCGACATTGGGATGGAATCCATATAGCTTTCCGGATAGTGATAAAGGATCACAGACAGCCGCTCCCCCTTCCTGGTAAACATATAACCCTCGCCGCTTGCAAGCTCGACATCCCCCAGCTGGTTCAGCATCCGATAGGCATGGAATGCCGGTTTCTTTGCGCTGCACAAAGACGGCAGTCCAAATCCTCCATGAAAAGGAGCCGGACCTGCCCCCAGTTCCTCAAAAATATCCGTAAACACCCAATAAGAAAGGGAATCAAAGCCTTTGCATTGTAAATTATTTCTGAGAATGTTCACCGCTTCCGGAAGATAATCATGCGAATAGTCCCTGGAGCTGGGGCTGCTGCTCCACTCAGTCAGATGAATTTCCACGTCCGGATACGCGCTGTCCGCAATTACCTGCTTCAGCCACTGCACGTCATCCTTTAATGCGTCTTTGTATCTGGTCAGCCCTCTGTACTCTCCGTATCCGTCCAGCGCAAAGTCCGTAGGATACGGGTGCGTGGAAATAAAATCAACCGGCAGCTTCTCTTTTTCGCAGAAATCCAGAAAATCCTGAATCCACACACCGCGCCATTCCAGTGTATTGATGTCCTCCACCTGAAACGTCAGATGCCGGGATGTATCCTCACGCTCACCCGCAAATCGGTCATCCGGCACGAAATTGCTGGTCGCGGGCCCACCTACCCGCAGTTCGGGACAGATGCCTTTGATCGCCAGAACCGCCGTCCGGTACAATTCAAAATACTGGCTCTTTGTCCCATCTCAGAAAACCGGCAGATCCGGTTCATTCCAGATTTCAAAATACCACTGCTTTACTTCTGCTTCCCCGTATCGGTAAATCCAGTGCTTTACCAGGCCGGTAATGAGTGCTCTCCATTTCTCATAATCCTTCGGCGGCGCGATTCTCCCCTTCCACCAGAACTGCGTCGCCTCCGTACTCGCCAGGCCTCCCGGCATAAACCCAAACTCCACAAACGGCCGGATACCGATTTCCAGCAGCTTGTCAAACAGCTTATCTGCATACTGAAAATTCAGGACAACTTTTCCATCTTCTTCTTTGTATACATGCATATCATCATGCAGCAGCCCATGAAAGCGCAGATAGCGAAACCCACATTCTTTTTGAACGACTTTCAACTGCTCCTGCCAGTCCGCACGCAATCCCTCATTTGCCCTGCCTGCACCTACGCAATTTGACCAGACATGCTTCAGAGCTTTTCCCTCTTGTTCAAATTCAACGATCATTCTTCCACATTCTCCTTCTTTTTTACTCCCAGCAGATACAAAACGCAAACTGAAATTCATTCTCCTGAAAACAGTATTCGCCTGCCAGCTTTGTGCAACAGGACTCGCTGCCTATGCCATGCTGCCTGTAATTAATGGTAACCTCCGTCTTTCCTGACGGCTCCAGCTCATAATTATGCGATTTTCTGGCTAATTCCTCTGCCGTATAGGCACTCACCTGAAAAGAAAACGGTTCTCCCGCCGCTCCGGTCTCCACCCGGCACATCCGCTTCGCATCCGCAATTTCCGCCCAGTAGCACCCATAATGCGACGCATTTTCCTGCGGTCTGATGTAATCCGTAAACAATTCATCCCGCGTCGCTGAAAAGATTCCCAGCCAGGACGCCTGCCGCTTATCCACATAGCTCTCATAAGGACCGTATCCCAGATAGCGTACCTGCCGATAGCTTTCGGGCAGAGAAAAATGTACGCCAAACCTTGGCAGAGGCAGGCTGGAAGAGTCTGCCTTTACCGCAATATTGAATTCCACCCTTCCATCTTCCAGAATTTTGCAATCCGTCCGTATTTTACAGACAGGCTGGTAAACCGCTGTCTGTAAAAACACTTCTGTACATACCCGAACCGCGCCGTTTTCCTGTGTTATTTCCAGGAAATGTCCGGAAGCCTCGACCTGATCCAGCATCCTGCGTTCCCATTTTTCTTTTACACACATATCGTTATCCGTCGGCGCCCGGAAAAGCAGGTACTGCATCGGCGCCTCAAGCAATTCTGAGCCATTGCAGAGAATCGACGTCGGCAATCCGGTCATACAGCTGATTTTATACCGATATGTTTCACCCGACACCAGCACCGTGTCCGCATACTGATTCATGGTCTGTATCCGCCATTTTTGTTTTTGCAGATTGCGATTCCTGCGTGCAGTCGGCAGCAGAGACGCGCTCCAGGGGGCTGGTAAAATCTGCTGATATCCCAGCACACCGGGATTTTCCAGGCGCAGCTCTCCGGAGTCTTCGTATCCTTTCCTTAAGAAGACAAAAAGAACGGATACATTTTCCGCTGTCCATTCAGACAGTTCACGAAGCCAGATTTCCTTTTTCCCCAGAGGCTCCAGGTCGAGTTCCAGCCGTCCCTTGGTGAAAAGGATGCCGCTGCTGCTTATTTCATAGACACAGTACAATTCCTCCTTCGCGTTACAAAAAGACAGCTTATTTTCAAACACAAACCGGCCTCTTTCCCTTCCCTCTTTTACGCGGATGAGCCTGTAAACATTTTTCAATTCATACGCTCCGGGATTCGGCTTTCTATCCGGAGAGACCAGACCGTCAATGCAAAAATTCCCATCATGAATATTCTCGCCAAAATCTCCCCCATAGGCATACTTTATCCGGCCATTCTGCCTCCCGCACGCGATTCCCTGCTCGCACCATTCCCAGACGCAGCCGCCCATAAATTGCTCATGAGAATCAATCAATGACCAGTAATCCTCCAGATCTCCCGGACCGTTCCCCATCGCATGCGAATACTCACATAAAAAATACGGCCGGGGATCCTTTTCGATTCCGATTTTCATTTCTTCAAGAGACGGATACATCCGGGATACCACATCAAAAATATCCTCACACTCTTCCTCTTCCGGCATGGTATACATCACATTTTCATAGTGCAGCAGACGGCTGGGATCCTTCTTTCTGACTGCCCGCCCGGCAGCTTCCAGATTGCGGCTGTAACCGGATTCATTTCCCAGAGACCACATCACAATGCTGGGGCGATTGATATCTCTTTCCACCATTCCAATTACCCGGTCAAGAATTGCCTCCCGGAACATCGGCAGAGATGCCACATACGCGATCCCCCGGATGGACGGCTTTCCGTCGATCACCAGTCCTCTGCCATCCGCACTTCCATGGCTCTCCATATCTGCTTCCTCAATCACATAAAAGCCGAGTTCATCACACATTTGCAGAAAAACAGGGCTGTTCGGATAGTGTGAGGTACGGATGGCATTGATATTCAGCTGCTTCATCTGCTTCAGGTCTGCCAGCATCTCCTTGGGCGTAACCGCAAACCCATGCACCGGCGAAAAATCATGCCGGTTGACCCCCTTAAGCTTTACCGGTCTTCCATTGACCCGAAAAACGCCGTTCTTCGTGTCAATTACCCGAATCCCGACTTTTTCTCCAATCACTTCTTCTCCCGTCTCCAGGATCAGATGATACAAAAATGGCCTCTCTGCGCTCCATAAATCTGGTTTTTTGACTTCGAATTGGACCGTTTTCCTTTTCCCCGCCGGAAGCAACTCTTCCCAGATCCGCTGCTCCAGCCGATACAGCCTGGCTCTGACCGGCACCGGACTGTCCATCTCCAGCCTCACGGACGCATTTTCGCCGGAATATTCCGTATAGACGCGGTATTTTCTGATATGCTGCTCCTCCCGGCACAGCAGGTACACATCCCGGAAAATGCCCGACATCCGCCATTTATCCTGACATTCCAGATAGGTACCGTCACACCATTTCAGCACAAATACTTCCACAAGGTTTTCCCCGTCGGTCAATGCTTCTGTCACATCAAAACAGCTCAGATTGTGAGATACCTGACTGTAACCAATCCATATTCCATTCAGAAAAAGATAAAAGCAGCTGTCCACACCTTCAAAATACAGATAGTATTTTTTCTGCTTCTTTTTCTTAAGCCGAAAGCTTCTCCTGTAGATTCCCATCGGATTCCTGACAGGCACAAAAGGCGGACGAAAAGGAATATTGTAGCGGTAATTCAGATACTGAGGACAGTCAAACCCCTGCATCTGCCAGTTTCCCGGCACCGCTATCTTATGACAATCTCCCGCCGCAAAAAGCTCCCTCCAGTGCTCTGGCACCGCATACGCTCCCTCATAAAACTGGAAATCCCACACTCCGTTCAGACTGATAAAACGGCCAGAGCATGACCGCTCCGCAAAAGGGTCTTCCCCTTTTGCAAAAGGAATATAATAATTACACACCTCTTCCGTCCCAACATGCAGGATATGAGGATTTTCATGATACTGTTCCATCAGCAGCCTCTGTGTTCTTACAAAACGCTTCTGCCCGCATCGCGGGCATTACCAGATACAGGAAAAGGCGGCCGAATTTTTCGATATTCAGGCCACCTTATCCTGCTCCACCAACTGTCTCACATCAATACTTACTGTACACGGTCATATGCGGCCTGCGCAAGCTCAATCAGGCGATCTACACTGCGAACACTCAGTTCGCTGATAAAAGAGTCATACTCTGCCTCAAAATCGCTGCTGCCAAGGATCCAGGACTGGCATTTCTCATTCACATAGCTCTCGATGCTGGAGAGAATCAGTGTAACCTCCTGTAACTCGTCGCTGGTATACTTGAAATTGTAATCGTTATAAAGGTCTGTCGGATACCAGTCGGCGTTTTCAGAATACAATTCGTATCCCTCCAGAGTCTCCTCGTTCGTGACAATTGCGTACTCCAGTTCCACCGGATCAATTCCGCCCAGATGATGGATGCAGCCAAAGTTCTCTCTGCCTGATGTGATTCCGCCTTCATCCGATGTAATTACATCACCAAATACATACTCCCCATCTTCAATCGTGTAGGACTCACCCTCAATGCCATAGGTGCTGAGAATCTGTCCTTCTTCGGAATACAGGAAATCGATCAGGGTCAATGCCGCTTCCACATTCTTGCAATTGATTGAAATGCCGGTGCCCGCATACGGTGTGGATTTGAACTTCATATACTGATTGCCGTTCTGATCAACCGGAACACCCATCACGACATTGTTGAAGCCCGGAACGGTATCTGCCAGAGACTGATTGTACTGTGTCGTAGACGCTGGCCAGTCAATCGTAAATCCGCCTCTGTTTTCGCCATAAAGAACGTTTCTTGCGTCTTCTCTTGTAAAGACTTCCGGATCAATGAGGCCTTCCGCATACCACTGAACTACATTTGCCATCCCGACTTTGAAATTCTCCTCCATCGGCTGGAATTCCACCTTCCCGTCACGAACCAACAGGCCTGTGCCGGAATCCCAAAGACCAAGGATATGACCGACAAAGTCGCTCTGCCATCTGCTGATCACCGGGATCTCATCTCCATTTCCATTCGGATCCTCACTCTTGAACTTTAACAGTACCTCATGAAGCTCATCTACAGTTGTCGGCATCTCGGCTCCTACCGCATCCAACCAGTCCTGACGAATGACATAGGTAAACGAGGATACCATTTCCTTCATGCCGCAGATTTCATAAATATTTCCGTCGCATGCGGTGCTGGCAGACTTTAATTCCGGATATTTTTCAAATGCGGCCACAATATTGGGGCAATACTCGTCCAGATAGTCATTCAGAACCAGCAGGCCTCCGTCTGCCCCAAGCTTCTCCATATTCTCCATGGAACTGCTTACGATGATGTCCGGCATAGAATCCGGGCTGGAGATCATCAGTGTCCACGCCTGATCGTCATCCGTCGCACTGGAAGCTACCGTATTGGTCAGATGGACGCCGCAGATTTCCTGAATTCTGGTGATTGCCGGAAGGCTGAAATCCACAACTGTAGAGTTGTAGATGTCATGTACGGTCAGTTCCACCACCTCATCTGACTCCGCGTTCACGCTCATCACAGGTGCGATTGCCCCCATAGCCACCACTGCAGCTGATCCGCGTAAAAATTCTCTTCTGGTTATCTTGTTCATTGTTCTTCCTCCTGTTATATTATTTTTATATAGAACGCCCTTGGGCTTTCTTATCTCTCAGCTCTTCACGCCGCCCAGCGTAACGCCGGATTTAAAATATTTCTGAATAAACGGATAGACAATCAGCATCGGTATAATCGAAATCACGATGAATGCATAGCTGATCGTGACCGGCGCCGTCAGCGTTTCCGCTGTAACAGCTCCCGCATTCTCTGTCAGCTCCTTCTGTTCAATCAAAAGCTTTTTCAGGACCACCTGCAGCGGCTGCTTGGATTCCGTTGTCAGTAATATGGACGCCCAGAAATATCCATTCCATCTCGAAACCATGTAAAACAACGTAACCGTCGCCAACGCAGCTTTGGAAAGCGGCAGGTAGATCTGGCCAAAAATCCGGAAGGTGCTCGCGCCATCAATCTGCGCCGCCTCCTCAAAGTCGTGTGGAACCTGTTCAAAAAAGCTCCTCAGAATAATCACATTGTAGCTGTTAATCGCAAACGCAATAATCAGTCCCCAATAGCTGTCCGTCAGCTTATAGGAGCGCAGCGTCTGGTAAAAAGGAATCGTTCCCGCGCTGAACCACATAGTAAACATCAGCATAAATACAAAAAATCTGCATCCTTTCAGCTTTGGTTTGGACAATGCGTAAGCCAGTGTCGTTGAAAAAAACATACTCACTGCCACACCCGCTACAGTGATAAAAATCGTATTTGCGTAGCCTCTCCACACATTCGTTGTCGAAAAGGCTCTCTGATAGGCAGCAAGTGTAAACTCCTTTACCATAAAAAGCACTTCCCCGTTACTCACATAATAGGGTCTGCTGAAAGAAGCCACCAGAATGTACCACAAAGGATAAAGCGCCACGAAGGAGACCAGAACTCCCAGCACAATCGCGATGATATCCAGAGCTAAATCCGCGCCTGTTTTTTTCACTTTATTTTTTCTGTTCACTGCAATTTTCTTTTTTCCGCTCATCTCATGATACCCCCTTTCTGTTATAGTATGGAAGATTCCGTAAATTTCTTGCACAGTGCATTGGCCGTCAGCACCAGCACCAGCGCAACAACAGACTCAAATAATCCGGCCGCTGTCGACAGGCCAAAATTATTCTGAACAATACCAAGACGATAGGTATAGGTGCCGATTACGTCCGCCGCGGAGTACGTTGATGGCTGATACAACAGCATAATCGCTTCATAACCAACCTTAATGATGCCACCCAGCTGCATGATCAGCATGACAACAATGGTAGACATAATGCCCGGTATTGTGATATGTATGATCTGCTGAATCCTGGTGGCCCCTTCCACGCTTGCGGATTCATATAAAGTCTTATCAATACCGGCAATTGCCGCAATATACACTACAGCGTTAAATCCGGCCGTCTGCCACAAAGTCATGATAATGTAAATCCCTTTAAAATACTTTGCTTCCATAATAAAATAAATGGACTCAAAGCCTAGCTTATTTAATATCAGATTTATCACACCTGTACTCGGCGACAAAAAGTTTACTGTCATACCGACAACGACTACAGTCGATATGAAATAAGGCAAAAAAGTCAGCGTCTGCGTAATCTTACTCAGAAACTTAACACGGATTTCTGTAATAAGAAGCGCCAGCAGGATCGGTACCGGGAAGCAGATCAGAATCTGCAGCACACCAATCTGTAAAGTGTTTTTGACCGCTCTTGGGAAATCAGCCCCTTTAAACAGTGTTACAAAATTGCTCCAGCCAACAAAGATGCTTCCCTCGAATCCCTTGAACACATTATAATTGTAAAAGGCCATTCGCAATCCATTCATCGGAACATAAGCGAACAGAATCAGCCAGATAACCCCCGGCAGCAGCAGACAATACAGCTGCCAGTCAATCTTCTTTCTCTTCTTCTTTTTCGGTTTACTGGTTTCCATGAAAAATCCCCTTTCCTTTTCATTATTCTCAGTCTGTACTGACGGTTCCGTCTGATGGGGTCATTATAGCGGTTCAGCCGTTCATCTGTAAATTTCCAATATTTTTCCGATCTTCATTTATTTTTCATCTGGTATGCATACAAACAATGATCCGCAAAAAAGCCTGAAAACAGAGGATTTCTTCGTTAAAAAATGTGAATCCGTTAAAAAATGGATATCCAGAACAACCGAGAAAAAGAAGCGCATTGTGTATGGCGCTTCCATACACAATGCGCTTCTTTTTTTCGTCGATTCATGAATACCATACCCGGCTTATGGCAAATTCTTATTTATACATTTTGCTGATATGTCTGCGGAGAAACTCCCACGTACTTCTTATAAGCCCGTATGAAGCTGTTCGCACTGTTAAAGCCTACCAGCTCGGCCAGTTCCTTGGTCTTAATATCCGGAGAATCTTTTTGTATTTCTTTGGCCTTATTAATCCGGTATCTGTTCAGATAATCTTTAAATGTGCCATCCGTTACCTGTTTGAACAAAAAACTGCATCTCTGAGGCGACAATCCAAGTTCCCTCGCTATGTCGTTCAGCATAATGTCATACATATAATTTTTATGGATATAATCCAGTATCCGGTCAATCAACTCATTTCCACTGTTTTCCTGATTGCTCTGAATTGCCCGGATCATGCGCTCCAGTGTATTCCGGATTTTAAAAACGATTCCCGGATCATTGCACTGCTCTGCCCATTCCATAAATGAAATATCTTCTCCAATCAGCTGTTCGGGCGTCATTTTTATTTCCGCAAAAATCCGGTTTACCGTATTTATCATCGCCAGAATATAATTCTGCGTCATCTGTGATGTCACATTCACATTCCTTATATTCTCTCTGGTCAGCATATCAAAAATTTCCAGAGCATGAATGTCTCCCCGGATGACGCTGAAAATCAGTTCGTTCTCCGTCGCAATCGGATAAATATATCCTTCTGCCGGAATATCACACACTTCTTCAACCCGTAAGATGTCTTTATCCGGATACTGGTATTTTCTTTCCAGAGCAAGCAACGCCTCCTGATAGATGCGTGAAATTGTTTTCCAGGAATCCTTTATCCCGCT
>Ga0192271_1038_pt2 | contig 21211 bp, 25 predicted proteins | sample Koala_Koa24_D3_FD_131264 | JGI IMG/M metagenome (GOLD analysis project Ga0192271, IMG submission 131264) | Enriched cells from koala feces incubated with labeled cellulose particles, San Francisco Zoo, California, United States - Koala_Koa2-4_D3 ...
ACATCGGATAAGCCCATTTGGATCATTTTGGCACGGCTGGTAAAGCCCATTTTGAAGCCTACTTGACGTTCACCACGGGCTAAACGTCGCCCAATGGAGAGTTTTTGAATATAATAAGCCTCTTCTAAAGTTAGTTTTCCTTCGCTGTCAATCTGTGCAATTTCTTGGCAGTTGAATGCAGCTTGATCCACAATCTGTGCAAAATTTTCTAAATGACTCATGGCTTATTTCTCCTCTGCATTATCGTTTTCAAACACCGCACGTACTGAACCTAAACCCTCAATATGGGCTTCAAAGCGTTCACCTGGTTTCACGGCTGCCATTGGACCTAACGCCCCTGAAAGTACCACATCGCCAGCTCGTAATGGTGTACCTAACTCTGTCATGGTGCGCGCCAACCAAACTACGGCATTCAGCGGATGACCTAAACAAGCAGCGCCTGCTCCAGTAGAAACAGGTTCACCCGCACGGAACATCGCCATACCTGCCAACCGCAGATCCAAGCCACGCATTGAATAAGGCGTACCGCCCAATACATAAGCACCAAAGGATGCATTATCCGCCACAGTATCCACCAAACCGATATTCCAATTTTCAATACGGCTACCGACTACCTCAATAGCAGCCACAGCATAATCTATCGCCCCTAACACATCGGCAAAACCGGGACGTTCATGGGGTAAATCACGCCCAAGTACAAAAGCAATTTCTGCTTCCACCTTAGGTTGATGCAAAAGCGAGAAAGGAATGGGCTGACTGTCACCAAATGCGAGATCATCAAATAGAGTACCAAAGTCAGGTTGATCTACGCCTAATTGTTTTTGCACCGCAACAGACGTTAAACCTATCTTACGTCCAGTAATACGCCGTCCAGCTTGTATCGCATGTTGTGTATTCGCGGCTTGAATTGCATAGGCATCTGCTAACGTCATGTTTGGATATTGCTCACGTAATGGCGTAATAAAACGCCCTGTATTTGTCGCCCCACGCAAAGAGGCTGCCGCCTGTTCAATGGTCTTCGCATCTAAATTTAAGCTCATTTTGATTCTCCTTTCGCCGCATCACGCTCGGCTTTACTTTGGTTTCCCACAATCCAGTGTGTTGCAGGAACTTGATTGACCACCACACGAATACTTTCCAGCGGTGCACCCAATTTAGTATGTGCAACCTGTGCGATTTCTTTTGCACATTCAGTTACAACCTTATCATCACGCCCCTCAACAAGGGTAATCTGTATTAATGGCATATCATGACCTCCACGAAATAAAAGAAAAATAGAATATTGATGAGAACATTATCAAAAAAACAGAGATAACTGTCCAATACCAAATTTCCTTTGAGTGATACTAAAGCGGTATTAAACCGTATTCAGCATCTATTCATAATTACTATTTGGTTTCAACAACTACAATCGTAGTGCATGCTACAATTGTAAAAAACAGCGTTATTTATTACACGAAGTGATCAAGAAATAGCTTTCCAGTCATCCATTAGATCTAGAAAACACCTCTCAATATATATTACGGAATAAATTGATACTTATTTTGAAGATAAAGATATATCAGTGATGTATAACTGTTTCAAAAATAAAAAAATCTGCACCTTAATTAGCTATTAATCTAACTTTTGGGGAGCAGATCATTTTCAAGTCTTTGTTAATACATAATTACAAGTTATTAATTGGCTTCAAGTAAAATTGTTTTAATTTTCTCTTCTTGCTCTTTCGTTAAAGGGGAAGCCGGTGCTTTTGTATAAAGTGACATATCTAATCCACTTGAGATTTTTACAGCCGATTTTATTGCCACAATAAACAATGGTGTTATTTGATACAATTGCATTAGATATGAAATTTTCTTACCCATTTTCTCCATTGTAACAAAGTCTTTAGCTTCAAACGCCTTATGAAATTGAACAAAATCCTCTGGAATGACATTTGTCAGTCCACAAAGTACACCATCTCCTCCTGATATTCTATTGACTAAATAATATTCATCAAACCCAGATAATATAGAAAAGTCAGGACGAATAGGTTTTATTTTTTGGCATAAACGGCGCGTATGACTAATATTATCAACCGTATCTTTAATACCTATAATATTTGGATATTTTTCTGCAAGCTCACAAACCAACTCAGGTGTCAAATCATTTCCTGTACGATCAGGGAAATTATACAACATGATAGGTAATTTCACTGCCTCCGCTACTTTAGCAAAGTAAGAAACTGTTGATTGTTCATTGAGCCCAAAATAATAAGTAGAAACAATATTTAATGCATCCACTCCTGCTTTCTCAGAATAACGTGCTAAGTCAAGGACATTATCAAGAGATGTGTCACCAATACCAATAATAACTTGTGTTCGTTTATTCACAACTTTAACGACCCAATCAATAAACTCTTTCTTTTCTGCTAATGAGATACCATAAAATTCTCCTAGACTGCCAAAAAATAATAATCCATTTAATCCTGCATTGATTAATCTATTAATATGTTTTCCCATATTTGGATAATCAATTTTCCCATCATCAGTCATAATTGTGATAACAGGAGAGTTTACGCCTTCAAAAATCATAATAATTTCTCCAATTTAATATTTAAATTTCATCTTTCTAAATTAGTTAAAGAAACACATCTAAGCATAACAGCATGATTAGACCTAATATTGATAATATTGTGGACATAAATGTCCAGGTTGCAAATGTTTCTTTAAGCGTTAAACCAAAATATTCTTTAACCATCCAGAAACCTGCATCATTAACATGAGAAGCTATTGAACTTCCCGCACCGGTTGCTAATGTCACCAATGCCAGATTTACATCATAATTACTTAAAATTGGGACAACCAATCCCGCAGTGGAGAGGGCAGCAACAGTTGCGGATCCTAAGGCAATACGAAGAATCGCAGCAACTCCCCAAGCAAGTAGAATCGGTGATAGTGAAGTACCTACAAACAACTCACCGATATAATTACCTACACCACCCACAATAAGTACTTGTTTAAAAGCTCCACCGCCACCAATAATTAAAAGCATCATTCCTATTGCAGAAATAGAAGCATAACAACTACCCATAATATCTTTTATTGATATATTTCTTGCGATACCCATAGTGTACATCGCGAGTAAAATGGAAATCAACATTGCAATTGAAGGGTTCCCAATAAAACTGATAGTATTGGAAATAAAACTTCCTTTACTAAAGATCCCTGAAGCAAATGTAGCAATCATCATCAAAATAACAGGTAACATAGATGTAAGTAAACTTACACCAAAACCAGGCATTTCATTATCTTTAAATGTTTTTTGAGTACCTAGTGCTGTAATATCACCCACCTTTTCAAAAGCAGATGGAATAATCTTTTGTGAGATTTTAGTAAATAAAGGACCACAAATAATGACTATTGGAATTGCTATAATACAGCCATAAGTGAGTACACTACCTAAATCTGCCCCATATTCACCGGCTATGACTGTTGGACCTGGATGCGGTGGTAAAAAACAGTGTGTAGCAAGTAAAGCAGATAACATTGATATACCTAAATAAAGAGGATTTACTCTCATTTCCCTAGCGACAGAGAACACAATCGGAATTAATAACACTAATCCAACTTCAAAGAACATTGCAATACCAACTATAAAAGATGCGATAAAAATTGCCCACTGGATTTTTTGTTCGCCAAATTTATTAATTAAAGTTAAAGCAATGCGTTGTGCACCTCCTGCATCTGCTACAAGTCTCCCTAACATTGCCCCAAGTCCAAATATAAGGGCAATATGTCCTAATGTACCACCAATACCACTTTCAATGGTAGCTGCTACCTTTTCCACTGGAATACCAAATGCTAATGCAGCTCCTGCAGAAACAATGATTAATGCAATAAAAGTATTCATTTTCCAAATAGAAATAAGTAATATCAAAATAACTACGGCAATAGCTGTTATAAGTAAAGGCATATAAATTCTCCTCTATAATCCAAATAATGGTCATTTCATTAAAGTTTTTTTACCAGCTTCTAGGACTTCAATGATTCTATCAACATCATAAACATTACCACGCCATGTCCCCCCACTAACTTCTTGTAATGCAGCCCATAAACGTGTATCTTCAGGAAGATCTTTATCAGCCCCTACGTTTTCATGTGTTTCGCGTTGTGCTAATACTTGAGCTCCTTCTTCATAAGTAAGTTTTTGATTTTCAGTACCAATGAAATTTAAACTACCCTCTAGTTTCACTGTATCAACAATAATTTCCACAATGTCACCATCCCTTAATTTACCGATTGGTCCTCCTGCTAATGCTTCCGGGCCGACATGACCGAAACAAGCCCCTGTAGATACTCCTGAGAATCTAGCATCAGTGATTAATGAAACATGTTTTCCAAAAGGTAAATGTTTTAATGCAGAAGTTAATTGGTAAGTTTCTTCCATACCAGTACCTTTTGGTCCTCCTCCCATGACGATCATAATATCGCCTGATTGGATTCGACCTGGCTCTTTTAATGCTTTAATAGCGTCTTTTTCTGAAACAAATGTTTTTACTTTAGCCGTATGTCTAAAAATTTTGTCTTCACCAATTACACTTGGATCAATTGCTGTTGATTTCACAACAGCGCCTTCAGGTGCTATATTTCCGATTGGGAAAGTAACTGTCGAGCCAATACCTCTTTCTTTTGCTCTTTTTGGAGTGAAAATTACTTCATCCGGAGAAACTCCTGTCGTTGCTTGAAGATGTGTACGGCAATTATGACGACGTTCTGATTGCTCCCACCAATCAAGATTTTCCCCCAATCTACTACCAGTTACCGTGAGAACATCTTCATGGAGCAGACCAAGTTTACGCAAATGTAACATGACCTCAGGCACTCCCCCCGCCATAAATCCATATACCGTTGGGTAATTTACAGGTCCAATTGGCAACACGCTAACTAAACGTGGAACTTCTTTATTCACTTTAGACCAATCTGCCACTTGAGGCATTTTCAAGCCAGCAGCATGAGCAATTGCTGGTAAATGGAGAAGTAGATTTGTAGAACCCCCAAAAGCAGCATGTAATACCATGGCATTTTCAATAGCTTTATCTGTTAAAATATCCTTAGTCTTTATTCCTTTTACGACTAATTCCAATGCAGCTGTAGCCGAGTTACGAGCTATTTCATACCAGATCTCTTCACCGGATGGAGCTAAAGCAGAATGGGTAAGTGATAGTCCCAAACTTTCTGCAATAACTTGAGAAGTACCTGCTGTACCAAAGAATTGGCAACCACCACCTGCCGAAGCACAAGCACTACACCCTACACGAGTAGCATAATCAAAAGAAATTTCATTATTAGCATAACGAACACCTATAGTTTGTACCGTACCTAAATCTTCACCATTATTTGGTGCTAATGTGGCACCTCCAGGAATAAGAATTGTAGTATCATTTTTCTGCCCAGCAAGAGCCATCATCATCGCAGGTAATCCTTTATCGCAACTTGCAACACCAATCACGGCTTTTCTTGTCGGTAATGAACGAATTAAACGTCGCATTACTATTGCGGCATCGTTCCGATAAGGTAACGAATCAAACATACCAATAGTACCCTGACTACGACCATCACAAGGATCTGTCACGAAAGCTGCATGTGGTACTCCCCCCATTTGCTTGATGACATCCGCAGCTTCTGACATTAATAGGCCTAATTCAAAATGACCGTTATGTAATCCCACTGCTGTTGTAGTCCCATTGTCTCGACGAATCCCTCCCTGAGTACTAATGATCATAAAATCACCATTTGCTAAAGTATCAGGATTCCATCCCATACCTGCATTTACCGTCATACCAAATATATTTCCACTTGGTGCTGAACGTAAAAACTCGGGTGTTAGAGGTAATTTCCCATTTGGTCCATCTGCATGAGTTCTTGCGTTAAAGATCTTTGGATCTTGATTTGAAAATAATGTTTCAATAGACATAAATCTCTCCATACAATATTTTGTTTGTATATGCGTTTTATTAATTCGTATATGCGAATTAAGCGCAATAATACTTAAGCTATTTCTATATGTCAACAAGAAAACGGTACCAAAAATTGATTTAATTCATTTATGTGATCTAGATCACAAATTACAAACATCCAAATAATGTCGATAATGACCAACAATAGGTACTATAGAAGCATCTGGAGCTTATTGATGAAATTGCTATTTTTAGTAAGTCCATTTATAATGAATCGAAACTTTTTAAGGAAAGATAACGCGTAGAATCAACGAAGGTAAAAATATGTACCATAAACCAACTGAGCGTGTTCTAAGTGTTTTTACACACCTTGCCAACTGGCGAGAAGGGAGAACTTTGACTGATTTGGCAAATAGTCTAAATATTCCCAAAAGTACTATTTCACCAATATTGCAAGAAATGGTGTATCAAAATTATTTATATTTAGATAACCAAACAAATAAATATCATATTGGTATTACCACTCACGCAATAGCTTCTTATTATGATCCGCTCCAAGAAATATTTACTCATATTCAGCGAGAAATGAAAAATATTACAGCAAAAACAAATGAAATTTGTCAGTTGGGTATTTTAGAAGGTCCAAATGTGTTATATATTGCAAAAGAAGAACCAACAAGTAATTTAGAAATTCAAATTATTTCTTATGTTGGAAAACTAATACCCGCATATTGCACGGCCTTAGGAAAATCACTTCTTGCAGGTTATGACATATCTCAATTAAAAGATCTGTACCCCAATGGGCTGTTAGCCCAAACAGAAAATACAATTACAGATATAAATAAGTTGAAAAAACAATTAGATAATTTCTCAGTAGAAAATATTTTTTATGAGGAAGAGGAAGTAACACCTTATCTATGTTGCTACGCTACACCAATTAATCTGCATAATAATCAGAGAATAGCCTTAAGTATCAGTTTGCCTGTTTTTAGAGTGAATGAAACAAAAAAAACGTTAATCAAAAAACTTTTACTACAGGCGAGAGAAAAGTTTAATGTAATTAATAAAGAATTATCAGTTTAATTTTTTGTAGCTTAAGTTATTTTTAGTCTTCGTGCAACTACTATAATGCTATAAAAATGAGTGAAATAAGTGTCTTTCCACTATCTCTCAACATATGGACAACAACAAAAAACTCACTAGTTAGAAAGAAATACGGTGGAAATTTTAAGATTTTCCACCGCGCTTTAATTAAGTCTACTTTACAAAATTATTTCACAACCCCACCACTCGCCTGTAAATCCGCATGATAAGAAGAACGTACGAAAGGTCCACAAGCCGCGTGTTCAAATCCCATGGCTTCGGCTTTTTCGCGTAGTTCATCAAATTCTGTTGGGGGGACGTAACGTGCTACTGGTAAATGATGACGGCTTGGTTGTAAATATTGTCCAAGGGTTAGCATTGTCACGCCGTGATTACGCAAATCTTGCATTACTTCTAAAATTTCATCATTAGTCTCACCCAAGCCTACCATTAAGCCAGATTTAGTGGGTATATTAGGGAATTGTTGTTTAAAGCCTTTGAGTAATTTTAATGACCAATCATAATCTGCGCCCGGACGGATTTCACGATATAAGCGTGGTACATTTTCCAGATTATGGTTAAACACATCTGGTGGATTTTCTTTTAGAATGTCAATTGCTTGTTCAATTCTCCCACGAAAATCAGGTACAAGAATCTCAATTTTAGTATTTGGATTCAAAGCCCGAATTTCACGCACCGTGGCAGAAAAATGAGCCGCACCACGATCGGTTAAATCATCACGATCGACCGAAGTAATCACCACATATTTTAATCTCATGTCCTGTACGGTTTCCGCGACTTTGCGTGGTTCATCAGGATCTAATGGCAACGGTTTACCATGTGCCACATCACAGAATGGACAACGACGAGTACAGATCGCGCCCATAATCATAAAGGTCGCTGTACCATGATTAAAACATTCATGTAAATTCGGGCAAGAGGCTTCTTCACACACTGAGTGCAAACCGTGACGACGCATACCATTTTTAATGCTATCAATTTTTGCCGAATTGGCTGGCAATTTAATTTTCATCCACGACGGTTTTTTTAATAATTCCTGATCGGGATCGATATTTTTGACTTGAATAATTGACGTTTTAGCCGCATCACGGTATTTAACGCCACGTTCCATTTTAAACGGAGTACCCATTTACTATCCTATCATCTATTTTAAACAAAAGTTTAATTGTTAAAAATTTGTTGCATATTATAGCCTAAAATTTTGCTAAAGTGTGCAACTAATTTTGGCGCAACTTTCTCACAGGTAGCATCTGTAGGATCAATAAAATCTGCTAATTGACACATTTCCAGACCAGCATAACCACAAGGGTTAATATAGTGAAACGGCTGCAAATCCATCTTAATGTTTAACGCTAAACCATGAAAGGAACAACCTTTACGAATCCGCAAACCAAGAGAACAGATTTTTTTCTCAATACCCTGACAATCCACATATACACCGGGGGCATCTGCTTTAGGGTAGGCTTGTACGCTGTAATCTGCTAAAGTTTTTACGACAGATTGTTCTAAAGCAGTAACTAAATGACGAACGCTAAGATCTCGTCCCGCGGCTTTGTGACGTTTAATATCAATCAATACATACATCACCTGTTGCCCCGGTCCGTGATAAGTAATCTGTCCACCACGATCCGACTGTACCACGGGAATATTGCTCGTTTGCAATAAATGCTCAGGTTTACCGGCTTGCCCTTGGGTAAAAACCGGATTATGCTGTACAAGCCAAATTTCATCCGCAGTATTTTCATCACGTTGATCAGTAAATGCCTGCATTTGATGCCAAACATCTTGATAATCCTGTCTGCCAAGTTGACGGATAATTAATGGAATATTCATCCTTTTTCTCCACTAAATCTATAGCACCATTCTCACACCATCAATTTTTGCTAGTTCCACATAAAGGGTTTCCACTTGCGCAATATTTTCCGCAATAATATCAATAGATACGGAATTATAAGTACCTTTCGAGCTAATGTGTTGGCGTGGGTTGTAATCCCCCTTGGCGTATTTTTGTGTTACGACGACGACATCATCCATTAAGTCTGGACGATTTTTCCCCACTACTTTGAAAGTAAAAGAGCAAGGGAAGTTTAACAAATCTTTTAATTGTTGCTGGGGAATATCGGCTAAATTAATTTCTTTTACGTTAATATCGGTCATATTTTTCCTTAAATTTTAAAAAAAAGCACCGCACTTACATCAAAGTGCGGTAGATTCTTCATAAATTTTTCTTATTTTATTCTTTAAAACAAACTTTTAATCGTCAAAATCAGCCAATCCCAAGCACGCCCAAAGATACCAGCTTCACTCACATCTTTCATCACTTGAAGATTAACCGTCGCAATATCTTTACCATCTAACTGATAAATTACTTTACCGACGTTCTGTCCTTTCACTAACGGTGCTTCAAGTCCTTTTCCGTCATATTCAACGCGCACTTTTAGATCCGTTTGGCGACCTTTTGGAATAGTGATAAACCCATCTTGTAACACCCCCACAGCGACTTTATTTTCATCACCATAGTAAACGGATTTTTCTTCGATAGCCTTATCGGCTTGTAAGGTTTTTATGGATTCAAAATTATTAAAACCCCATTGTAATAATTTCTTACTTTCCACCTCACGACCTTTATACGTCGCTACACCCATGACCACAGAAATTAACCGCATTTCACTATTATTTATGGCAGAAGCCACTAAATTATAGCCTGCTTGATCCGTATGTCCGGTTTTTATACCATCCACATTAATCGTTTTATCCCACAATAAACCATTGCGGTTCGGTTGTTTAATTTTATTAAACGTGAAATCCTTTTCCGCATAAATTTTATATTCTTCAGGTAAATCACGAATAAGATGCGCACCAATAATCGCCATATCGCGGGCAGATGAATATTGATTTGGATCATCTAAACCATGTGGTGTAGTGAAATGGGTATTTTTCAAACCAAACTGTTCCGCATATTTATTCATCATTTCAATAAATTTATCTGTTGAACCAGCCACGTGTTCTGCTATGGCAACACAAGCATCGTTGCCCGACACCACAATAATCCCACGATTTAAGTCGGAAACAGAAACCTGTTGATTTAAATTTAAGAACATTTGTGATGAACCGGGGAAATTTTTCCCCCATGAACTTTCACCGATAGTCACCGTATCTGTTGAACTAATTTTACCTTGTTTAATCGCATCCCCCACCACATAACTGGTCATCATTTTGGTTAATGACGCGGGGTATTGACGTTGATCAGGATTTAAGGTTGCCAACACAGCACCTGAATGATAATCCATTAAAATATAGGTTTGAGCATTAATTTGTGGTGGGCTAATACCAAAATCCACATCAGCCACACTAGTAAATGATAAGGATAATAAACTGGCAGCCAATGCTATTTTTGTTTTTTGGGTTAACTTTTTTAACATACTAATACTCCTTTAATATTTAATTTCGAACTAGGTGTAATTTTTCCACTTTCACATTTGCCACTCCCGACGAAATCATGCCAAGTTGTGATGCAGCCGAGCGAGACAAATCAATCACTCTAGATTTGGTGAAAGGTCCACGATCATTAATTCTCACCACTACTTGACGATTATTTTTTAAATTCGTCACTAATACATGAGTGCCTATCGGTAATGTCCTATGTGCAGCGGTTAATTTTGTGCTATTGTAAATTTCACCGCTGGCAGTACGATTACCGTGAAATTTTTGGTGATAATAACTGGCTTTACCGGTTTTTTCATAATGTGCTGATCCAGTAGATATATTGGTATATTTTTTACCATTCACCGTATAAATATTTTTATCATTGATCTTTGCGATCTTAGCTAAATTTACTGTAGGCGTGCTTTTTGTCGCTTGCGCAGAAGATGTACAAGAGGTTAAAAAAAAACGCTAAACAGATTGCTAATAATAGTTTAAATTTATGCATAAATCTCTCAATTTTATTAAATACCATTTTATATAGAGTCACTTAAAAGGGATTTAGTTCCCTTCCCCATAAAGAGTTTTCGTTTTATGAGTATGAATTGACATCACGATGCCAAATCCAGCCATTAATGCAACAAAGGATGTACCGCCATAACTCACCAGTGGTAAAGGCACACCCACAACGGGTAAAATGCCACTCACCATGCCAATATTGACGAAAATATACACGAAAAAAATTAAAAAAGTTGCCCCGGTTAAAATACGCCCAAAAGCATTTCTTGCTTGAGCCCCCATAACCAATCCACGGCTAATAATGAAAAAATAAATGGTCAATAAAATTAACACACCAATTAAACCATATTCTTCACTTAATACCGCAAAAATAAAATCCGTATGCGGTTCAGGTAAAAATTCTAACTGAGATTGGGTACCTTCCATCCAGCCTTTGCCCCATATTCCGCCCGAACCAATGGCAATTTTTGATTGCAAAATATGATAACCCGCACCTAAAGGATCTTTTTCAGGATCAAACAAGGTTAACACCCTTGTGCGTTGGTAATCATGCATCAAATAAATCCACATAATCGGAATAAATGCCGCCAGCCCTAACACCGCAGTTAAAATAATCCACCAGCTCATACCGGCTAAGAATAACACAAAAATACCAGATGCGCTGACTAAAATAGCGGTGCCTAAATCTGGTTGAATAGCAACCAATAAGGTGGGAAAAATAATCATCATAAAAGCGACTAAAGTCTCTTTCCAATTAATCGGCTGTTGTCGATTTCCCAAGTAAACCGCCACCATCAGAGGAACCGCCAATTTAACGATTTCAGATGGTTGGAATCGAACGACCCCTAAATCTAACCAACGTTGCGCTCCTTTACTGGTGGTTCCAATTAAATCCACTAATACTAACATAATCACCCCCGCAATATATAAAATAGGCGCAATTTGTTGATAAAATCGTGGGGGAAGCTGTGCCATAATAAACATCACTACAAAACCTAAAATCACTTGAATGACACGGCTACGAAACATCACTTCACTGCCACCAGACGCACTATAAAGTACTAATAATCCATAACCTGAAATCACGAGCAAGCCGATTAATAACCAAAAATCAAGGTGCAGTTTTCCCCATAAGCTAGGAATTAATGATGGTTTCTCATTCATTCTGTCATCTCTATTTCTGTTGCATTTTGCACCGCACTTTCAGCATTAATACTCGGTTCGGCATTATCAGGTGCAACGGATTGTTGTAGTTGATTAATTCTTGGTAAACGTTGTAATAAATAATAATCCATCACTTGACGCACGATGGGTGCCGCATTACTCGAACCGCCACCAGCATTTTCTAAAATCATTGCCACCACTACCTTAGGATCATCATAAGGTGCATAAGCCATAAACCAAGCATGGTCATGCAAGAATTTTTTTAAATTACGCGCATCATATTTTTGCCCTTCTTTTAAACTAAACACCTGAGCTGTGCCCGATTTACCCGCGGCATCATAAGCCGCTCCAGCAAATGCCTTACGACCCGTTCCCGATGCACCATGAATCACGCCAAACATACCACGTTTAGCCGCTGTCCATGCACCTTCTGTCGGCTCCGTAATATCTTCATATAACAGCGGATCTTTATAACGTTCTAGCGATGAACCATTAATTTCTTTCATTAAGTGTGGCGTATTTACTCGACCATTATTGACTAATACAGCAAGCGCCTTAGCTAATTGTAATGGTGTTGCCGTCCAATAGCCTTGACCGATCCCCACTGGAATGGTATCACCTATTACCCAAGGTTTTTTATAACGCCGTTGTTTCCATTCACGATCAGGCATAATCGCCGCAGTTTCTTCTTTAATATCTATTCCCGTCGGCATACCAAAACCAAATTTTTTCATCCATTCGGATAAACGATCAATACCTAATTTATAAGCCACTTGATAAAAATAAGTATCAGAAGATTCAGTAATCGCTTTTTGCAAATCCGTATTACCATGCCCCGATTTTTTCCAGTCACGGAATTTTTTGGTGCTATTTGGCAACATCCAATAACCTGGATCGAAAACTGTGGTACCAGAGGTAATCACATTTTCAGTTAACGCTGCTACAGCAATAAAGGGTTTTACCGTAGAAGCCGGCGGGTAAGCTCCCTGTGTTGCGCGACTATATAACGGACGATCTTCATCATCTAACAAACGTTTATAATCTGCGCCAGAAATACCGCCTACAAATAAATTATTGTTATAACTCGGACTAGATACCATCGCCAAAATACCGCTATCTTTCGGATCTAACACCACCACCGAGCCTTTTTGCTTACCTAACAAATCCATAATAAATTGTTGTAACGGCAAATCAATGGTGAGATGAATACTTTTGCCCGCAATCGGTTGTTGCTCGCTCAGTTTACGAATCACTTTACCACGGCTATTAATTTCTACCTGTTCATAACCCGGTTTACCGTGTAATTCATCTTCATAATAACGTTCAATCCCCAGTTTACCAATATCCGTGGTGCCGGCATAATTTGCATCTTTTTCTTCTTTCTTTAGTCGTTCCGCATCTTTATCATTAATTTTCGACACATAGCCTAAAATATGGGTCATGGCTTCGTCATATAAATAATTCCGCTTAAAATAAGGTCGAATATCCGCACTTGGATAGTTATACTGATTCACCGCAAAGCGAGCTATTTGTTCTTCATTTAAATTCGGTTTTAAAAGAATCGGCGTATAACGGGTTGAACGACGACGTTCTTTCTTAAATTGTTCAATATCTTCATCCGTTAATCCCACCACCATGCGTAATTCTGCAAAAGTGCGGTCTAAATCCTCCACTTTTTCTGGCACAATATATAAGCCAAAAAACGTCAGATTTTCTGCCAATAAGGTACCATTACGGTCATAAATCAAACCACGCGTGGGGGCAACGGGTAATAATTTAATTCGATTACCATTCGAACGTGTTTGATATTTATCAAAATCCACCACTTGCAAATGATATAAATTTGTCAGCAACACGGCAACTAATACTAGCGTACCGATAAAAGCGATCAACGCCCGACGCACAAATAAATTGCGTTCTGCCCGATTATCTCGAATCGGTTCGTGGCGTGGTTTAGCAAATAAAGCCGAGAATAATTGAGTTAACCAATGCATAGCCATTTATTCACGATGATAGGGATGATGAGTGGTTAATGACCAAGCCCGATACAGGCTTTCAGCCACGACGACTCGCACCAAAGGATGAGGTAATGTCAATGACGACAATGACCAACTTTGTTCAGCAAGTGCTTTACATTCCGGCGATAACCCCTCTGGACCACCGATCAACAGGCAAATATCTCGTCCGTCATTTTTCCAATTCTCTAATTGCGCGGCTAATTGCGATGTGGTCCAAGATTTGCCCGGAATATCCAAAGTGACAATTTTTCCTTTACCACAAGCGGCTAACATTGCCTTACCTTCTTGCTCTAAAATACGCTTAATATCCGCATTCTTACCACGCTTTCCGGCAGGCACTTCGACCAATTCAAATGGCATATCCTTAGGAAAACGGCGTTGATATTCTTCAAAGCCTATTTTGACCCAATCTGGCATTTTTGTGCCAACAGCAATCAGTTGTATTTTCATAAAAGTGCGGTCAATTTTTGCTAACTTTTTAAGCCCAAAGTTTCTCAAGTTGATAAAGCCCACGGCTATCTGCTTGCATAATATGCACAATAGCTTGTCCGAAATCGACGACTACCCAGTCTGCGGTCGCTTTACCTTCTTCACCAAAACTCTCAAAACCAGCTTGTTTAGTTTCGTCAATGAGTTTTTGGGCTAAAGATGCTACGTGACGACCTGAAGTTCCGGTGCAAATAATCATATCGTCGGTAATCGATGATTTCTTTCTCACATCAATCATTTGAATATCAGTCGCTTTTAAATCATCTAATTTATTAATTAAAAAATCCGTTAATTTCATGATATATATTGTCCAGTTATATTAAAACGATAAATTTTAACACAGGATTGACAGGATAGGAAATGTTTGGTGCCCCCTACCGGACTTGAACCAGTGACCAAGCGATTATGAGTCGCCTGCTCTAACCGACTGAGCTAAGGGGGCATGGTTATTAGTTGAATATTGTAAAGTGCGGTGATTATATGCAAAACTGTGATATAAGTCTAGTTTTTCAAAAATATTCTGTACTATTTGCAGAATTTTTAGCAATTTTATAAATGATTGTAGTATGATTTCCGTCATATACCCAAAACGCGGTAAAAAATAGTCATTTTTATCTTCTTAAGGAGAACCATAATGTTTATTGGCAATTTAACTAACCTAGATTATGCTCGTGGCTTACCAAAAGTTATCATCGATGTATGCGAACATTTAAAAACCTTGAATTTGGTGGAATTAGAAAATGGTCGCCACGATTTAACGGACGACATTTATATGAACGTGATGTCGCCAGAAACAGGTGCATCAGATAGCAAAAAGGTGGAATTACACCATGATTACATTGATGTGCAACTGTTAATTGAAGGCGCAGAAAATATTGAATATGGTATTGCTACACCGGATCTATCCTTGTATGAAGAATACCATGCTGATGACGATTATCAGCTAACCGCGAGTGAATTCGCTGACAAAAACACTATTCTGATGCGTCCCAATATGTTTGTTGTTTTCTTACCTTACGAACCGCATAAACCTTGCGTAAATGTTGATGGTAAAGTGGCTAAATTAAAAAAACTCGTGGTCAAAGTGCCGGTTAAATTACTTTAATATTTTAAATGAAAGGATTATTCTTACGTATTGTAGCGAGTATCGCATTATTGTTGTGGGCAATCGATATGGTTTTCCCTTGGCAACAAATAATGCGATCCGAAGCCAATCATTATATGGATATTCAGAAAAATAAAACCTTGGTGGTTGGCACCGTCAACAATCCGGTTTCTTATTTTATTGATGGTAATGGTCAAAGTGGTTTAGAGTATGAATTAAGTAAAGCCTTTGCGGATTATCTCGGGGTAGAATTAGAAATAAAACCTTTGGAAAATAGTGTTGCACTATTTGATGCATTAAGTAAACATGAAATTAATATTGCAGCCGCTAATTTGTTGTATCAACCCCAAAAAGTAGATACTTTTCAGCTAGGTCCGTCCTATTATTCCGCCTCTTGGCAACTGGTTTATCGCAAAGGGCAACCTCGTCCGAATTCATTAAATCAATTAAAAGGCTCGTTAGTGATTGCCAGCGGATCAGAATTAGATAATATTTTACAAGAAAAGCAAGCCAGCAATCCCAAATTAACGTGGTCAGTGAGTAAGAAAGAAAATCAAGAAGAATTATTGTTACAAGTTGCAGATGGCAAAATTGCTTATACGATTGCTAATTCTATTGATGTGTCTGCCATTCAGCAAGTGAAACCCGAAATTGCGGTGGCATTTGATGTGACCGATGAATCCACTGTGCATTGGTATTTGCCGAACAGTTCTTATAATGAATTACAGGCTGCCCTGTTAGATTTTATGAACGGTGCGATTGAAAATGGTTTAATTGCGCGTATTGAAGAAAAATATTTTAATCACTTTACTAAATTTGATTATGCGGATATGCGTTCTTATACCAATGCGATTGAAAATATTTTACCTAAATACACCGCACTTTTTGAGAAATATAAGGGAGATTTAGACTGGCGACTACTTGCTGCCATCGCTTATCAAGAATCTCATTGGGATAAAGATGCTACATCGCCTACTGGCGTGCGTGGCATCATGATGCTAACCAAAGCCACAGCGGAACGCATGAAAATTATCGATCGAACCGATCCCGAACAGAGCATTAAAGCCGGTTCAGAATATTTACATTGGCTCATTTCACAAGTACCAGATAGTATTCCGCAAGAAGATCGTATCTGGTATGCTTTAATAGGCTATAATATGGGGTTAGGTCACTTGCTTGATGTTCGCCGTTTAACTAAAAATCTAGGTGGCGATCCCGATAAGTGGTCTGATGTGAAAAATAATCTACCGCTACTCGCCGAAAAACGTTATTACAGTAATTTAAAATATGGTTATGCGCGTGGCTATGAAGCCTTTCAATATGTAGAAAATATCCGTCGTTATATGAATAGTATTATCAATTACCATCGCGTACAAGAAAATCAAAATAATGAAAATCAACCAACCGAACAGGTTGACCCACTAGAAAAGGAATAATTATGGCAGTAAAACGTAAATCACACTTAAAAAAAACCAATAAATCCTTCGCCGAACAAATTCGCAGAACGGCACGTATTCGACGTTTAAGATTGTCAAAACATCACATTGCAATGCGTCATGCGTTGGTTTTTCATTCGCAACAAGAAAGTTAATTCTTTTCACCGCAGTTTAAATACAATGAAAGTGCGGTGTTTTTCTACTCATTTTCTACTTGAATTCCCCTAATATTGCTGTATAATCTGCCCCCTACAGTCGTATCCTATTTTCGTTCCTTGCTTCCGCAAGATTGGCGACTGGTCTTACAGTCGGAGGCTGATTAACCCGTAAGGAGCAGTAATGCGTCACTACGAAATCGTTTTTTTGGTTCATCCGGACCAAAGCGAACAAGTACCAGGTATGATTGAACGCTACACAGGTTCTGTCACAGAAGCTGGCGGTCAAGTTCATCGCCTTGAAGATTGGGGTCGTCGCCAATTGGCTTACCCAATCAACAAATTACACAAAGCACATTATGTGTTATTGAATGTAGAAGCGCCTCAAGAAGTCATCGACGAGCTAGAAACCACATTCCGTTACAACGATGCAATTCTTCGTAACGTAATTATTCGTACTCAGCACGCCGTAACAGAAGCGTCCCCAATGGTTAAAGCCAAAGACGATCGCCGTCCAGCTTTAGCTGAAGTTGAAACCAACGATTTTGAGGATGCTGAGGAGTAAGTTGAACATTGCTAATCGTTTATCGTTAATCGGCATTGTCGCTGATTTACCCAAACGATCGAAAAGCCCAAATGGTATTGAACATTGTCGATTTTATTTAGAACATCGTTCCGAACAAATCGAAGTTGGACTCAAGCGTCAAGCTTGGTGCAAAATGCCAATCCAAATCAGTGGCGCTCAATTAATTCAACTCACTCAAAGCATTACGGTCGGTAGCCAATTATTGGTAGTGGGCTTTTTGAGTACCCATAAGCAAGCCAATGGCTTGAACCAATTAGTATTGCATGCCGAGCAAATCGAATTTATAGATTAGGAGAAGAGCCAAATGGCACGTTATTTCCGTCGTCGTAAGTTCTGCCGTTTCACCGCGGAAAATGTTGTAGAAATTGATTACAAAGATATTGCGACATTAAAGAACTATATCACAGAGAGCGGCAAAATTGTCCCAAGCCGTATTACCGGTACTCGTGCGAAGTATCAACGTCAACTAGCTCGTGCAATCAAACGTGCGCGTTATTTAGCGTTACTTCCATACACTGACAATCATCAGTAATTAAGGAGAACGGTAATGCAAGTCATTCTTTTAGATAAAATTATTCACCTAGGTAACGTAGGTGATCAAGTCAATGTGAAATCTGGGTTTGCCCGTAACTACTTAATTCCACAAGGAAAAGCAGTGATGGCAACCAAAGCGAACATTGAACATTTTGAAGCACGTCGTGCTGAATTAGAAGCGAAAGCGGCTGCAAGCCTTGCAGAAGCACAAGCTCGTGCAGCACAAATCACTGCCTTAGAATCCGTTACTATCGTTTCTAAAGCGGGTGACGGTGGTCGTTTATTCGGTTCTATCACTACTCGTGATGTGGCTGAAGCGGTAACCGCGGCGGGTGTGAAAGTAGAAAAATCAGAAGTGCGTTTATCCACTGGTCCATTACGTACCATCGGTGATCACGACATTCGTTTCCAACTTCATGGCGAAGTATTCGCAGCATTAAACGTAGTTGTTGTTGCAGAATAATTGTTTAGATTGAACAAAAAACCCGGCTATGCTGGGTTTTTTTATCGCAACATGCTTATCCTAGCTGCATTATTGGTACCCGATCAAGCGTAGCCTCATTCACTGCTACTAAATAATCCGGCACGCCATTATTCTCGACGACAGTGCGATGAAAACAAACAAAATTAGTATCTAATCCTTTTATCTCTTTTGAATTTTCAAAAAAATTGTTTTTCTGATAACGATTAGAAACAAACCAATAACAACAATAATCAATGGATTCCAAATATCTTTTAGTGGATATAATAGAATCACTATGAACCTCAATAAAAATAACCGGTTTATGTTTTGCAATTGTTTGTTTCGCACCAGCTAAGACTTTCAAATCAAACCCTTCGGCATCAATTTTTAATAATCGTAATGATGTCAATTTCTGAATTTCGGGATGACTATCTAAGGTAATTAAGGATATTGTTTCCCGATGCACTTCACCAGCAAATTCACCTTCGGTACTAAATCCTTTATCAATGGAAAAACTGCCATAATTCCAATCTGTTTGATAATCTGATGCTTCAATCTCGGTGTTTGCACATTCATCACTTACACCTTGATTATAACAATAAACATTTAACAAATTATTTAACGTGATATTACAGCATAAATGCTGAAAAACGATACGTTGCGGTTCAAAGCAAAACAATTTACCTTTTGCAATAAATTGAGCAATCGGCACAGCATGCATCCCCTGATTCGAACCGACTTCAATAACATTAGCATGCGGATCCAACAATTTGCCAAATAACATCACTTCAAGCTCAGACCATTCGCCATACTCTTTAGCCCAAAAACTAATTAAATCATGGGGTAATAATTTAAAATTACCATGCCTTAATTTTAGTACAGGAATAGGCTCATTGATTGATTGATTGATTGATTGATTGATTGATTGATTGATTGATTGATTGATTGATTGATTGATTGATTGATTGATTGATCATTCATTATATGTCCTATATTATACTTGTCAACGTTGTCGTTATATTACGCTATTATACGTGCAAATAGAATAAAATAATCCATCAAAGTGCGGTTTATTTTGCCCCATTTTTCTATGAATCTGCTAAAATACGGTCACTTTTTTTATTCAACATTATTCAACAATTATGAGCTTATTAAATATATTAATTTATCCTGATGAACAATTACGCACCATTGCGGAACCTGTCACTGAATTTAATGACGAACTACAAACCTTTATCGATAATATGTTTGAAACCATGTATGAACATGAAGGGATCGGACTGGCTGCAACACAAGTGAATGTACATCAACGTGTAATTACCATCGATATTGATGGGGACAAGACCAATCAGATCGTGTTGATCAACCCTGAAATTTTACAAAGTTCGGGGGAAGCCGGTATTGAAGAAGGTTGCTTGTCCATTCCGGGCTTTCGTGGATTAGTGCCTCGCAAAGAAAAAGTTACGGTCAAAGCATTGAATCGTCAAGGTGAAGAATTTATCTTTGAAACAGATGGGTTATTGGCAATTTGTATTCAGCATGAAATTGATCACTTAAATGGTGTGTTATTTGTGGATTATTTATCACCCCTCAAGCGTAACCGCATTAAAGAGAAATTAGTCAAACTACAAAAACAAATTGCACGGGGTAATCCTTAAAGTGTGATTTAGATCGCAGTTTTATATCCCGTTCTTACAAACCTATAAAATCCTATAAATAACTACAAAAAGCTATACATGGGATTTTTGTTGTATTCCTACTTCAACCTTGCTGGTTACAATCCGATTTATTGCTAAATCAGATTGCATTGCCGTCAAGTCCATAGGCGTAAATTCGGGCAGAACTTGCCCTATTTGTTTTTCCATTAAGCGTAGTAAATTTATTGAAGCATTATAATCACGACCTATTTTCGCTCCGCAATCTTCGCAATAATAAATTCGCTCACTTAACTTTAATTCTTTTTTAATTGAACCACATTGACTACACGTTTTTGAGCTTGGATAAAATCTATCTGCAAAAATAATCTCTTTCCCATTATATTTTGCTTTGTATTCAAGCTGTCTTCTAAATTCGTAGAAACTTACATCAGCAATAGACTTAGCTACTTTATGATTTTTCATCATTCCTTTTACATTTAAATCTTCTAAACAGATATAATCTGCCTGTTTAATGATTGATGAACTCAGTTTATGGGAAAAATCATTGCGAATATTGACTATTCGCTGATGTAATTTAGCTAGTTTTAAACTTGCTTTTAGATAATTCGCCGACTTTTCCGTT
>Ga0192271_1045_pt1 | contig 21132 bp, 20 predicted proteins | sample Koala_Koa24_D3_FD_131264 | JGI IMG/M metagenome (GOLD analysis project Ga0192271, IMG submission 131264) | Enriched cells from koala feces incubated with labeled cellulose particles, San Francisco Zoo, California, United States - Koala_Koa2-4_D3 ...
CGGGGGATAAAATTATAGTCTATGCAGGCTGCGTTATTCCCTTTGACGGCACTGTTGTCGAGGGCGAGGCGATGGTAAACCAAGCCTCCATGATGGGAGAAAGCGAGGCAGTACACAAAAAGGCTGTCGACAGCGTTTTTGCTGGTACGGCAGTGGAAGTGGGTACACCCACCATTCTTGTAAAATCAGCGCCTGACGAGTCGCGGCTCAGCAGGATTATTTCCCTTATAGATGAATCGGAAAGCTTAAAGGCGGGTGTACAAAGCCGTGCGGAGAAGCTTGCGGACAGTATCGTCCCTTACAGCTTCTTGGGCTTTGCACTTTCCTATGCGGTTACGCATAATATACAAAGAGCGCTTAGTGTGCTTATGGTTGATTTCTCCTGTGCAATAAAGCTGTCTACCCCTATTTTGGTAATATCCGCTATGCGCGAAGCTGCCGAGGGCGGAGCTGTCGTTAAGGGAGGAAAGTATCTCGAGGCTTATGCGGAAGCTGATACAATGGTTTTCGATAAAACAGGTACTCTTACCAATGCCGCACCCAAGGTTACGGACATCGTGCCCTTTAACGGCTATGACAGAGATTATGTACTTAAAACCGCCGCTTGTCTTGAGGAGCATTTTCCCCATAGCATGGCATCCGCCGTGGTTAAGTGCGCGGAGGAGGAGAATCTTTTACATGAGGAGGAACACGCCGAGGTTGAATATTTGGTAGCCCACGGAATTGTTACACGGCTTAACGGTGAACGTGCCGTTATCGGCTCGGCTCATTTTATCTTTGAGGATGGGGGCGTTCCCGTTACGGCGGAGCAGAGGGAAGCCATTGACGAAAGAAGTGTAGGCAAATCCTCTATATTCCTTGCCATAGGCGGGAAGCTTGCAGGTATGCTTGTTATCGATGATCCCATAAGGAGCGATGCATCGGAGATTATCGGAAGGCTGCGAGAGTGCGGGATTAAGCGAATATGTATGCTTACAGGTGATGCGGAGCCGGCGGCTAAGCGGGTTGCGGATAGCTTGGGACTTGATATGTACATATCCCAAGTGCTGCCCGAGCATAAATGTGAGTATGTTAAGGCGCTTAAATCCAACGGTCACAAGGTCATAATGATAGGCGACGGCATAAACGATACTCCCGCATTGGCGGCGGCGGATGTTTCCGTGGCAATGGGTGCGGGATCGGATATTGCACGGCAGGTTGCGGATATTGCCCTTACGAGAGATGGACTGATACAGCTTGTACATCTGCGCAGATTAAGCGAGGCGCTGATGAAGCGTATAAACAGCAATTATGGCTTTATTGTAGGCTTTAATTCGGCGCTTATTCTGTTGGGTATATCGGGAATAGTTACCCCCTGCGGCTTTGGCACTCTTACATAACGGTTCAACTATAATTGTTTCCGCACGGAGCATGACGAAATTGCCGAATGTGGAAACGGGATTGTTAAAATAGAATAGGACAATAAAAACGCTTCTCATAATCCGATTAATGAGAAGCGTTATTTTTCGGTGAAAGGAGCATTTTAATGACAGAGGTTATAAGGGGAATACTCATTCCCTTTTTGGGAACAACGTTGGGCGCTGCCTGCGTGTTCCTTATGAAAAACAACATTAATCGTACCCTGCAACGGGTGCTTATGGGCTTTGCGGCGGGTGTAATGGTGGCGGCATCCATATGGAGCCTGCTTATACCGTCTATAGAGCAGTCGGAGGGAATGGGTAAATTAGCCTTTATTCCTGCGGCATCGGGATTTTTAATAGGCATATTCTTTTTGCTGGCGCTGGATCATGCAATACCTCATCTGCATATGAACAGCGAACAGGCGGAGGGACCGAAAAGCAAGCTGAAAAAACCACAATGCTGGTGCTTGCGGTGACGCTTCACAATATACCCAAGGGAATGGCTGTGGGAGTGGTGTTTGCGGGCAGACTGATGGGGGATTCCGCTATAACAGCCGCAGGCGCGCTGGCACTTGCCATAGGAATCGCAATACAGAATTTTCCGGAGGGTGCGATAATTTCCATGCCGCTTTTAGCGGAGGGCACAAAAAAGCCGAAAGCATTCTTGTACGGAATGCTTTCGGGTATAGTAGAACCTATAGCGGCAATAGTGACTGTACTGGCGGCAGGGCTTGCGGTGCCGATTTTACCTTATCTGCTTAGCTTTGCGGCAGGAGCAATGATATATGTGGTAGTGGAGGAGCTTATTCCGGAAATGTCCCAAGGGGAACATTCCGATTCGGGCACAATTTCCTTTGCCATAGGCTTTGCGGTTATGATGATTCTTGACGTAGCGGCAGGTTAATTGCCTTTCAAATCCAGAAGATGCGCCATTTTTGCAGCCCACTTTTCATTCACAAGGTAGGTTTGATTATCCTGCGCCGTGAGTATATCCCCCATGTCCGTCACAATACGGTCGTAGGTGTCGCGGGAAAGGAGCAATTGCAGATTTTTACTGCCCCTGATGAACATTCCGTATTTGTCCTTAACGGGGGCAAAGAGAACGTTATTGACGGTTATATCGGGGTAATCACTCTTTACCTTGCTGTAGGCGGACAGCTTCATCATTTCAATTACCCTGTCGTCCAGTCCGCTGCGGAAAATGAGCGCTTTTTCAATAAGATCCTCCGAGCTGCACACAACTCTTACCGACACACTGTCCCCCAGCTCCATTTTCAGCTGATCGGCGACAGTGAGAGCGGGTTTAAAGTTTTTCTCGTTGTTGGCGTATTGCACTGCGATTTTATCCTTGCGGTTGATATAGAGGAGGGGAAAGCTTAACCGCAGCTTTTCTCCGCAGCCTGTGCATTTATAGATAAAAAGCTCGCCGGTAAAAATCTTTTCCGCCATTTGAGGTGATTTTTCCGCATCTATTATATCGGGAACGGTTACTCGCCCCTCTGCATTGCAGCAGGGGCATTTTAAATTCATAATATTTTCAGACATATTATCCTCCTACATAGCTGTACCGGCGGCATGACCCGTGCTGAACGCTATTTGCAGGTTAAATCCGCCTGTGTAAGCGTCTGCATCGATTACCTCTCCGGCAAAATAAAGTCCGCTGATTATTTTTGACTGCATGGTTTTGGGGTTAATTTCCGATGTAACCACGCCGCCGCTTGTGACTATGGCTTCGGCAATTGGGCGAAAATCCGCCACAGTCAGTGTAAAGCCCTTAATCAGCCGTACCAATGACGCTCGCTCTGTACGGCTTATTTGGTTTACTTTTTTTTCGGGTGATATTCCCGATTGTCTTACGATAACGCCAATCATTTTTGAGGGCAGCAGCTTTGAAAGGCTGTTGGAAAAGCTTTTATTTAGATTTTCGGAAAAATCCCGCTGAATTCTGTTATCCAAGGCTTTTTCGTCCAGTCCCGGCTTTAGGTCTATTTTAAGCTTATAGCTGTTTTTTTTCGGTTCGCGTATATGTCCCGAAGCGGAAAGGACAAGAGGTCCCGACACTCCAAAGTGTGTAAAGAGCATCTCCCCAAGCTCCGAAAAGAGGATTTTCCCGCTTTTCTCGTCTATCAGTGAAAGAGTGGCGTTTTTCAGGGAAAGTCCCATCATTTCACCGCAGCAGCTTTCCTTGATTGTAAGGGGAACAAGGGATGGGCGCAAGGGGGTAACGGTATGTCCAAGCTTCCGTGCAAGCTTATAGCCGAAGCCATCCGAGCCTGTTTTGGGATAGGAGCATCCCCCTGCGGCGATAAGCACGGAGGGCGCTTCAAGGAATGATCCCCCTGCCATAACACCTTTAATACAACCGTTCTCTGTGACAATGCTGTCCGCGGCAAGGTTGGCTTTCAGCGTAATAAGTTCCCGCCGATGAGGGGCTTTAATTGCCCTTTCAAAGGCAGCTGCTATATCCGCCGCCTTGTCGCTGACGGGAAAAACACGATTACCCCGCTCTACCTTTAATGGAACGCCTAAATCCTCAAAAAAATTCATGGTGTCGGAGCAGTCGAAGGCTGAATAGGAGGAATACAGAAAACGTCCTCCGTTTACGATATTTTCCATAAACTCATCGGCAGTGCAGCAGTTGGTAACATTGCAGCGCCCTTTTCCCGTGATAAGCAGCTTTCTTCCTATGCGGTCGTTTTTTTCAAGCAGCAGTGTCCGCTTACCGCAGTCTGCGGCGGTAACTGCCGCCATAAGTCCGGCAGCGCCTCCGCCGATTATTATACAATCATACATATTATTACCTGTTTGATAGGATTGTGGTTGGTGGGACAACGCCCATTTTCAGTTTATCTTATCATGAGGGATAGATTCCTCATTTGTTTCGGTTTTTTCGTAAACCTCATACTTGTCCCAAATGGTTTCAAGCCGCTGAAAGCTGTCGGAAACGTATTCCTTTCTTTGCAGCCCTACAGCGGTAATCAGCGCGTTTATAAGGCTCATAGGTGCAACCAGAGAGTCGGCAAAGGATGCCATATCGCTGTGCGCCAGAAGCAGGTGATCCGCATACTGCGCCAAGGGAGATGCCTTTGTGTCGGTTATGGCTATTACCTTTGCACCGTTGTCCTTTGCGTATTTGAACGCCTTTATGGTATGCTTTGAATATCTGGGGAAGCTTATTCCTATCATGATATCCTTTTCGCCGATACCTAAAATCTGTTCAAACATTTCACTGGTGCTTGTGGTGTGAATGATTTTTACATTTTCAAACATTATGTTGAAGTAGAACACTATAAAACGCGCAAGCACCGAGGCGGAACGCGCGCCTATTACATAGATGCGGTCAGCCCTGCTGATGGTGTCCACGGTGGTGTAAAACTCATCCTTGTCTATTTCCTCCATAGTGCGGCGGATTTGTTCGATATCAAAATTGAGAATTTTGCTAAGGACATCCTCCCCCGCAAGCTGGTCGTTCATGACCTCCATACGCTGGACGGTAGTGAGCTTGTTGCTGGTAAACTCCTTAAGTGACTTCTGCATTTCGGGGTATCCCTCGAAGCCAAGCTCTATGGCAAATCTTACTACTGTGGATTCGCTTACGCCCACGACATTTCCCAGTCTTGAGGCAGTCATAAATGCCGCTTTGTCATAGTGCGCGAGAATATACTCGGCAATTTTTCTATGACCCTTTGACAGCTTGGGGAGCTTTTCGTTAATGGTTGTCAGTAAAGTATTCTGCATTTTTATTACCGGCTTTCTTTTGAGGGTATCACAGTACCATCGTTATTATTCATCCCAAAGGGAATTTTGCAGGTTAATAATTTTTTGGCGGCGTGCCGCTGTGGCTGCATCGTCGCGGACATATATTCCGTCCCGCAGGGTAAGCACGTCACCCTCTTTTACGGCAGCGTCCATAAGCGTTGGGGCAATTGTCCTTTCTGCGCCGTCTATGGAAATTACAGCCTTATTCGGGAAAATGCGTTCGAGGATTATCATTGGCTTTCCTCCGTACTACTTTCGCAGGAAACATACAGCTTTGAACCGTCGGAATAAACCACAACAGTTCCGTTTATATCCGTGCGATATATTTTGTCGGTGTATTCCTCCAAGCGGGAAAGGGCCTCATCGGTGGGATGACCGTATGAATTTCCGCTGCCGCAGGAAATAAGGCAAAGCCGCGGAGTAACCGCTGCGAGAAATTCCTCCGATGAAGCGCTTCTGCTGCCGTGATGACCGACCTTTAGGGCGGTTACATCTATATCCGCACCCGAAGCGAGAATATCGCTTTCCCCCTCCTCGGAGAGATCTCCCGTAAACAGCCATGAAACGCTGCCATAGTCAATCCTTACAACAACGCTGTAGTTGTTAAGGTCGCTGTATTCGGCATTTTCCGTTGGTGCGATAACGGTCATGGTAACCGTCTGACCGTCTATTTCCGTAATATCGTAAACATATCCCGCTTTTGCGGCGGTCATTTTCAGTCCCTTTTCGCTTACAGCCTTAAGCATTTTCTCATAGCAGGAGGTTGTGGGAACCATATCGTCAGGCAGCTTCGGCACAATCAGCTTTCCGTATCCCATCTCGCTGATAACATCAGCCATGCCGCCGATGTGGTCGGCGTGGGGATGTGTGGCTATTATGTAATTGGGTCGAGTTATACCGAGGGATTGCAGGGCGGAAATAACCTTATCGGAGGTTTCGGCTTCACCCGCATCTATGAGAACAGATTTTCCGTCCGCATAAACTATGTAGCAATCCGCTTGTCCCACGTCAACGGCATATACACGGAATTTTTTCGCGCTTTCGGGCATTTCCGTTGTGACGGAGTCGGCGGATACCGGCTCTGCTTCATCAAAAACAGAAAAATCCAGCTTGTCCCGAATATCCGGGAGGGAAATAAGTCCGGTTTCCACAAGTGCGCCGAAAAGCAGACCCAACGTGGTAATGAGTATTACTATACAGGCAGGCAGCGCCTTAATAAGCTTTTTCAGCAGTGCAGTACCGTCTCTTCGGCGCTTTCTTTTAGCGGACAAGACACTTCACCCGACCTTTATGTATCATCGGAAATAGGCTCGGCGTCCTCCGTATCGGCGATACCGATACCCAAGCCGCTGCCTCCGTTCAGCTTGCGCTGCAGAAGCATTTCCCTTGTCATAAGAACCTGTCGGGGCTTTGCGCCCTCGTAGGGTCCAACAACACCCATTTCTTCCAATTCGTCCACAATTCTTGCGGCTCTTGCATAGCCAAGCTTCAGCTTTCTTTGTAGGTAGGAAACGGAAATTTGTCCCGCATCTACGGAGCATTCGATAGCGCGCTCAATGAGATCCTCGTCCGAGCCCTCCGCATAATTTTTGTCGTTATCGGAGCTGTTTTTCTCACCCTTCGGTGCGGGGATAGCGTTTTCTATTTCACGGATAATCGTATCGTCATAGCTTACATTTCCCGCGCCGTTCTTGATGAAATCAACGGTTGCGGCAATTTCCTTTGATGTGGTAAAGCAGTTCTGTACACGGACAGGCTTCGGCGCACCGTTGGGAGCATAGAGTAAATCTCCGTATCCCAGCAGCTTTTCTGCACCCACTCTGTCAAGTATCGCTCTTGAATCCACGCCCGAGGAAACCTTAAGCGCTATTCTTGAGGGGATATTTGCCTTGATAAGTCCCGTGATAACGTCAACGGTAGGACGCTGTGTTGCGATAACCAGGTGCATACCTGCGGCTCTTGCCATCTGTGCAAGTCGGCAGATGGAATCCTCCACCTCGCTTGCGGCAGCCATCATCAAATCGGCAAGCTCATCGATAATGATAACAATTCTCGGCAGGGGATCGATACCGTCCGTAACAGCCGCCTTTTCGTTGTAGTCTCCAATATCACGGACACTGTTGTCCGCAAACAGCTTGTAGCGCTTCAGCATTTCTTGAACCGCCCATGCCAGCGCACCCGCCGCCTTTCGGGAATCGGTTACAACCGGTATAAGCAGGTGGGGAATACCGTCATATATCTTAAACTCGACAATCTTCGGGTCAATGAGTACCAACCGCACCTCATCGGGAGTAGCATTATAAAGTATACTCATAATGATACCGTTGGTGCAGACGGATTTACCCGATCCTGTAGTACCTGCAATAATGATATGGGGAAGCTTGGCGATATCACCTAAAATAATCTGACCGTCAATGTTCTTTCCCACAACAAAGGTAAGCTTGCTTTTAGCGTTTCTAAATTCATCGGAATCAATAATTTCTCTAAAGGAAACCGTGTCCTTGACCCTGTTGGGGACTTCTATTCCCACAGCCGCCTTTCCGGGGATAGGCGCTTCAATGCGGACGCTTTCCGCCGCAAGATTAAGGGCAATATCATCAGCAAGTCCCGTTATCTTGGAAATTTTAACGCCCGCATTTGGCTGCAGCTCGTATCTTGTAACGGTAGGTCCTCGGTGTATATCCACTATCCTTGTCATAACTCCGAAAGATTTGAGGGTTTCCACAAGTGTGTCGGCATTTTGCTGCATTTCCGCTGCCGCATCCTCCGCATTAACCTCATTATGGGCAACGTTCAGCAGGTCAAGGGGCGGGAAAACATACTCCACAGGTGCGGGAACATTTTCCACAATCTCGTTCTGTATATCCTGTGCAGTCATAGCCTCAAGCTCTAAATCCTCATCACCGGTAATCTCGTTTGATGCAAGTGTAGATGTCTTTTTGTCGGATTTTTTAAACAGGGAGGGGGATTTTGGAGGGGGAGTCGGGTTTTTACTGTCCTCGGCAGCCTTGGTCGCAGCCTTTTTTATAATGGCGGAAAGATCGCTGCCGCCGTCCTTTTCAGATGTACTTTTAGCCTTTGCCGCTTCGCGAATAGCAAGCTTTTCCGCTTCCTGCTTTTCTATCTGCTTTGCTATCTTCTCCGCCTCAATATCTGTCTGTGTCTTAGGCTTTTCTGCTATAGGTGCGGGAGAATTTGCTTCTTCTATGCTTGCGGTGGGTTCTACAGCGTTCTTGTCATTATCGGTATTCTTTTTTTCCGTGAAAAATGGAATATCGATATTAAATTTACTGCGGTTTTTCTCGGCGATCTCCACAGGTACGTCCGAATTGTGAACCTTTTCCGATGCTGCAGCCTTATCATTCTTGGCTTTTGCGGCAGCCTTTTTATTTTTTTTCGTTTTGGCAATTCCGGGAGGGGAAACAAAATCCTCGGTTTCCACATACTCCGCCCTTGCGCTGTTGGCTTCACGCACCATATTGCGAAAAAACCTGAATACATCTACGATGGTTTTGTTGGCAAGCAGCATAATAAATACAAAGGTGAGCAGGACTATTATCACAGCCGCTCCCACCTTGCCGAACAGCTTAGCAAGGGGTACGCCTATGACTATGGAAAACAGTCCGCCGCCCTTAAATTCCTTGCCGTTTTCGTATAGGTCGGTAACTATTTTGCCGAGAGTAACGCCCTCTTCAATGGGGTCGGAAAAGAAAATTTCTATTACCGCGCAGAAAAGTAGTACAAGCACCAGTCCCTGTATTACCTTTCCCGCAACCGTTGAGCAGGTTTTATCCGTGGCAATCATAACAGATGCGTAAATCAGCACAACAGGAACAAGTACAGAGGCTATTCCAAACAGCCCCAGTATAAGATTATGTATGGCAAGCCAAGCGGATTCTCCCTCTATAAAGGCAAAAGCCGCTATGAGAATACCGACAGCGAAAATCACCGTTGACCACAGCACCTTATCGGTACCGTTTGACGATTTACCCGAAGAGGAGCTTCTGCCCGATGATGTTGTTTTCTTGGTTGAGGAGCTTTTTCTGCTCTGTGCCACTTTATCACCCCAATGAAATTATATGACCTGAAATATGTTCATAGATACCTATTCCTGTAACGACTATTCCAAGAATAAACGTATATACCGCGAATATCCCGAAGCGGTCGGAGGACATAAGCCAGTTAATAAGCTTTATAGCGAAATATCCCGACACCGCTGCTACAATCATTCCCACAATCAGCGGGAGAATTTCTATATTTGCGGCGGTTTGTGAGGATATATCCAGCGCTTCCGACAATGCGCCCGCCAATATAACGGGGATACCCAGAATAAAGCTGTATTCAACAGCATCCTCACGCTTAAGTCCCGATATAAGCGCAGCTGAAATTGTAGAGCCTGAGCGTGATACGCCCGGTAAAAGGGCAATTCCCTGAAAAGTGCCTATGGTGAGCGCGTCCTTGACGGTGGTTTCACCGGAGGATTTTCCCTTGCCGATTTTGGAAATTCTGTCACTTAGCGTAAGCAGTGCGGAGGTGTAGAGGAAACATATACCCTCAATGACAATATCCTTGTCGGATGAAACGGAGGAGAACCAGTCCTTGAATATGTAGAAAGCAAACAAAGGCAGTATGGATATTATTATCATAACAATCATACGGCGGTTGCCGTTCATTTCACTCCATTTGAATTTTCCGGTGAATATATCCTTAACCATTGCCACAGCTTCCTTGATTAAAGCCGTTAGCTTTGTGCGGAAAGCCACACACACAGCTACCAGAGTACCTATATGCAGCGCAATAGATGTGAGGAATGCTTCCTCACCGGATATACCGAAAAAGTGCTGTGCAAGGGAAAGATGTCCCGAACTGGAAACAGGAAGAAATTCGGTCAGTCCCTGTATAAGTCCCTGGATAATCGCTTCAATATAAGTCATAAATATCACCGTAAAGGACGGCAGCAGCCGCAGTATTGTATATGCAGCTGCATTTGCCGAAGGTTTTACTCGTCCGCATAGCGCTTCGGAGTTTGTTCTATCATTTCGTAAAGTGAGTCAACGGCGTCCGACAGGCTTCCCAGCTTGTCGATAAGTCCTTCCTTAACGGCAGCCTCGCCGTCCAGAACCGTACCTACGTCCAACACAAGCTCGCCGGTATTCATAAGCAGCTCGTTAAAGCGGTCTGCAGGAATCCTGCTGTTGCTGCAGACAAAGCTTGTTATGCGCTCCTGCATTGCTTCAAAATAGGCAAAGGTCTGGGGTACGCCCAAGACAAGCCCATTTGTCCGCACGGGGTGAACCGTCATGGTTGCGGAGGGTACGATAAAGGATCTTTTTGCCGATACCGCAAGGGGAACGCCGATTGAATGACCGCCCCCAAGCACGACCGATACCGTAGGTGTTTTCATACCGGAGATAAGCTCAGCTATTGCAAGCCCCGCTTCAACATCACCGCCCACGGTATTGAGTATAATGAGCAGTCCCTCAATGGAGCGATCCTGCTCAATAGCCACCAGTGCAGGCATAATATGCTCATACTTGGTGGTTTTGTTGTTTGAGGGCAGCACATAGTGACCCTCAATCTGTCCTATTATTGTAAGGCAGTGTATAAGGTGCTTGGAATTGACGGAAACGGTCTGCCCCAATCTTTCCGCCAGCTCCGCTCTTTCGTTAAGCTCGCTTGTATCGGAATTGCGGTTTTCACCGTCATTTTCCTCATCTTCTTTGTCACCGTTAAAATTATATTCGTTATTCATAAATTAAATCACCCTTTCGGAAAACAATAATCCATGCTATTATCTGCCGAAAGAGGGATATTTATTCACAAAAACTCATCAAAAATATTATACACCCATATACCGAAAAAATCAAGCGTGTTATGGCTTTACGCGGGCATTTGTCACCGCTTTCATATATCTTTCCATATATTTTTCAAAGCCCTTTACCGTATCCGAGTCGGGGGTAACGGTTGTATGCTCACCTGAGGAAAATACTACGCTGTTAAGATATTCTCCCAAGCTTAAATTTCGGCTGCCTGCGGTGTATGCCGCAAGAAGCGCTATTCCCCATGCGCCGCCCTCGCCTGCGGTTTTCATCACGGAAACAGGCGCATTTACCGCAGCCGCCAGTATTCTTTGCCCTACGCCCTCGGTCTTGAAGTAGCCGCCGTGGGCGAACAGCTCGTCAATCTGCACATTTTCCTCACGCAGAATATCCATTCCGTATTTGAGAGCCGCAAGAGCCGTATAAAGCTGTGTGCGCATGAAGTTTGCAATGGTGAAAGAAGAGCCTATTTCCCTTTCAAAAAGCAGACAGCCGTTTTCTGCGGCGGTTACAGGCTCGCCCGAAAGGTAGTTGACCGCTGTAAGCCCGCCGCAGTCCTTATCCCCCTTATCAGCCTCCGTGAAAAGCAGTTCAAAAAGCCTGTCCTTGGGGCAGTCCGTGCCCGCCATGGAGATAACCTGTGAAAACAGCTCCGCCCATGCGTTTATCTCGTTGGTGCAGTTGTTGCAGTGAACCATCGCGGTGGGCGCACCTGTGGGAGAGGCTATAACGTCAAGCTCTCTGTGAACCCTTTCAAGGGGCTTTTCCAGTACAACCATGCTGAATACGGAGGTTCCTGCGGATACATTGCCTGTCCTCGGCATAACGCTGTTGGTTGCAGCCATTCCCGTGGCAGCATCGCCCTCCGGCGCGCATAGAATCGCACCGCCTTTAAGACGACCGCTTACATCGAGGAAAGCCGCGCCCTCGTCTGTAAGAATACCGCTGCTTTCACCCGCAGCCAGCACCTTGGGGAGAATATCCTCCGTTTTCCATGAATAGCCCTTATCCGCAATAAGGTTATCAAACAGGTCAAGCATTCTCCTGTTATAGCCGCCGCCCTCAATGGGGAACATACCCGATGCTTCGCATATTCCAACGGCGTGTGCGCCCCCAAGCAGCCGATTTACATATCCCGCAACGGTTGTAATGGTGTGTATATTCCGCACATGGGGTTCGCCGCAAAGAATAGCGTGATACAGATGCGCTATGCTCCAACGCAGGGGAATGTTGAAGTCAAACAGTTCCGTAAGCTCCTTTGCCGCCTTTTCCGTAGTGGTGTTGCGCCATGTGCGGAACTCGCAAAGCTGATTCATATTCTCGTCAAAGGGAAGATAGCCGTGCATCATTCCGCTGATGCCTACAGCCTTAAGCCGTGTTATGGTTACACCGTAACGCTTTTCAACATCGGCGGCAAGGTCTGCGTAGCAATTTCTCATTCCCTTACGTACATCATGGAGAGAGTACGTCCACACTCCGTTTTCAAAGGAATTTTCCCAAGCATAGCTGCCCGACGCTATGGGTTCAAAGCCCTCGCCTATAAGCACAGCCTTAATTCTGGTTGAGCCTATTTCAATTCCCAAAACAGCGTTTCCGCTGCCGATATATCTTGCTGTTTTCATGCTCTTTCTCTCCTTGTTATGCTGTCGGCTGTACATCAACAACGGTCAGAAGTAAGCCGTCAACCTTGAATTTTATCTCATAATTTCCAAAGGGGAATCCGTATATTCTTTCGGGGTCATTGTGGTAAGCGGGACGAGGGTCATTGGCGAGAACCTCTTTCAGCGGCTCACGCAGGGAAAGCGGCAGGACTTTCATAAGGCTTTCGGGAAAATCCACATCAAGCCTGTAGAGGGCGGTGCTTTCCGAAAAGCCGCCCCTTGCGTCCCTCTGTGCATCAATGTGTGGGATATAGGGCTTTATATCGTATATAGGAGTATTATCCATAAGATCCGCACCCAGTACGTATATAACAGGTCCCATTGATTCAGTCATTTCAATGCGGTCAATTTTTACGCAGGACAGTCCTATTGGATTGGGTCGAAAGGGGGAGCGTGTGGCGAATACACCCATACGCTTATTTCCTCCCAGTCGGGGAGGGCGAACCGTGGGTGACCAGCCGCTGTCCGCGTTTTCGGAAAATTGCCATAAAATCCATATATGGGAGAATCCGTCCTCACCGCCCAGTCCCCTTAAAGCATCCGCGGAACGGTATTTCGGCTCAAACACGATATGGGAGCTAAGCTGCGGTACAATGCCGCTTTGACGGGGTATACCGAACTTCTCGGGAAAGCTGCTGTGCATCCTCGCTATAATATCAAGCTCCATACTATTCCCTCCGATATCATTGGCAGCTGCCGATAAATTTCTCGATTATATCCAGTATTTCGCTGCTCCAAAATACACTTCCTCCGTGACCTGCACCCTCAATTTCATACAGCTGAACATTTTTTCCTGCGTCCGTGAGCTTTTTGTACAGCCTTCTGCTATGCTCGATATCTACCTCACTGTCTGCCGTTCCGTGCATAAGGAGCATAGGCGGCAGCGGTATATTCGGGGCAATGTACATATCACAGCCTGCCTTTTTTGCTGCATCAAGACCGTCTGGTATATCGTCCACTCCCAAAAGTGCCTTGGTGTGAGTTCCCGAATGATTTTTACCGCACATGAACATATCCGTTGGTGCAGATTCGGCTATTACACCGCTTATTTTCAGGCTTTCTGTCATATTGTTAGCCGACATAAGTGCCGTCATAAGCGCAATATGCCCGCCTGAGGAGTTTCCCATAAGGAATAGGCGGCTCATATCCATGCGTAAATTCCGTCAGGGCTGCTCATTCTGCTTTTTCCGCAGAAAATCAACAGCGTTTACTATACCTCAACCTGTACGGGGAATTTGGCTATTTCCGATTCCCTGTGCTGAATAATTGCCGTTACATATCCTCTTTCCGCCAGCTTTGCATAGGACGGGACTGCATTATACATTTCTTGGCGGTGCCAAGCGCTTCCGGGAATGAATATTATAACGGGAAATACGGTATCGTCCTCCCATTTTTGCCTGTATGGGACAAACAAATGCATATGCCGCTTGCAGTCGTCATATTCCTTATAAACAATATCCGGGACAAAAAGCCATTCCAAATCATCGGATTGAACATTAATTTTATGCTCCATATAATTTCACTCCACCCTATGTTATCCTAACATCAGTCCATTTAAAAGCAAAAGTCAAAGACAAAAAACCGCAATTAGCTTTTGTCCTTGACTCTATAGTCGTCAACAGGGCGTTATGCCTTTTTCTTTTTCAGTGACATATTCGTGGCAACAAGGGGCTTTGCGCCCTCGTCCACACAAGCCTTGGTAACTGTAACCTTTACTATATCCTCCGAGGAGGGAGCATTGTACATTGTGTCGATCAGAATACCTTCAATAATTGCCCTCAAGCCTCTTGCACCTGTTTTCTGTGCAATAGTCTTTTGTGCAATGGCTTTCAGTGCATCGTCATTGAAAACAAGCTCTATTCCATCGTATTCAAACAGCTTCTTGTACTGCTTTACAAGAGCGTTCTTAGGCTCATTGAGTATTCTCAGCAGAGCAGGCTCATCGAGGGCGTCAAGCACCGTAACAACGGGAAGTCTGCCCACAAGCTCAGGCACCATGCCGAATTTAACCAAATCATCGGGGGTAACGTCCTTGAAAACGTCCTTTTCCACTTCAGCCTTACTCTTGACATTCGCACCAAATCCGAGGGTCGAGGACTCCGTTCTTCTGCGTATAGTCTGTTCAAGACCGTCAAAAGCGCCGCCGCAGATAAAGAGTATATTCTTGGTGTTAATATGAATGAAATCCTGATAGGGATTTTTTCTGCCGCCCTGGGGAGGAACGTTTGCCACAGTGCCCTCTATGATTTTCAGCAGAGCCTGCTGTACGCCCTCGCCGCTTACATCTCTTGTGATGGAGGTGTTTTCCGACTTTCTCGCTATTTTATCTATTTCATCGATATAGATAATTCCTCTTTCGGCTGCCCCTACATCGAAATCCGCCGCCTGTATAAGACGGAGCAGCACATTTTCCACATCATCGCCAACATAGCCCGCCTCGGTAAGAGTAGTAGCATCTGCTATGGCAAAGGGCACGTCAAGGGTTCTTGCAAGGGTTGATGCAAGCAGGGTTTTGCCCACACCTGTAGGTCCCAGCAAAAGGACGTTACTCTTGTTTATTTCAACGTCATTGTCATCGTCGGTTAAGGAGTTAAGCCGCTTATAGTGGTTGTAAACCGCTACGGAAAGAGCTACCTTAGTCTGCTCCTGACCGATTACATACTCGTCAAGCATCTTTTTAATATCGGCAGGCTTGATAAGCTTCAGCTTTTTGCCGTTCTGCGAGCCGCCGCGAGCGCCGCTCTTGGCGTGCTCCGGAGGGGGAACATAACCCAGTGCCTCGTTATTCATCAGCATTTCATAGCAATACATTACGCAGTCATCGCAGATATTTGCATTTCCTGCGGAGAAAATATTCTGCACCTCATTTTCTGTCTTGCCGCAAAAGCTGCATCTCTTCATTCCGGGAATCAAATCCGAACCATCCTTTCACTCATCAGCGGCGAGAAATAACCTTGTCTATAAGTCCGTAAGCGGCAGCCTGTTCGGAGGTCATCCAGTTATTTCTGTCGGTATCCGCCTCAATAGTCTTGATATCCTTGCCTGTATTTTCCGCAAGGATACGGTTAAGGTTTGCCTTGGTATCCAGCATATGGTCGGCGCTGATCTTAATATCGGTACACTGTCCCGATATACCGTTTCCGGCAATAAGGGGCTGGTGAATCATGATTTCCGCATTTGGGAGGGCAAAGCGCTTGCCCTTTGCGCCGGACGAAAGAAGAAATGCGCCCATTGATGCCGCCATACCCATACAGATTGTGGAAACATCGCACTTGATGTACTGCATGGTATCGTAAATCATCATACCTGCCGTAACAGAGCCGCCGGGGCTGTTAATATAAAGGTTAATATCCTTTTCCACATCCTGCCCCTCAAGAAAGAGCATTTGCGCCACAACAAGGCTTGCGGTGGTATCGTTTACCTCGTCCGAAAGCATAATGATTCTGTCGTTAAGCAGTCGGGAAAAGATATCATACTGTCTTTCTCCTCTGCTGGTTTGTTCGATTACATATGGCATATAGCTCATAAATCCATGCACCTCCGCTGACATATCTAAGGAACCGTTGATTAAATTGTTTCTCAATCCTCTCAGTAAGGGCTTTTCGAGGGTTGGAAACGATTGCTGACGCATTAATCAGCGCTTCCCTAACACATTACAAATGAACACTGCACAATTAGCTGAACCGATACATTGCCGTGTAGTGTTCAAAAAAATTATTCGCTTATCTTTGCATTGTCCTTAACAAGCTTGAAAGCATCGGTTACAGCAGCATCGGCTTTCAATGTGGAGGGCGCAATAGCCTTCTTTACCATATCCGCCTCAACGCCGTACTTTTCTGCAAGAGGTTTATACTCCTCTTCAACCCTGTCATCGGATATCTGAATATTTTCCAAAGCGGCAATCTTTTCAAGGGCAAGTCTTGCCTTAACGTTCTTTTCAGCCTGCTCTCTGTAGTTGTTTCTGAAATCCTCCTCTTTCATTCCTGTGAAAGAGAGATACATTTCAAGGTCAATGCCCTGCTGAGAAAGTCTTGCTTCAAAATCCCTTACAAACTCGTCTATCTTTGCTTCAATCATGCAATCGGGGATTTCCGCAGTCATCTTGGAAATGAGAACGTCATAAATGCGGTTGTCAAGCTCGGTATCTGCATTCTTTTCAGCAAGTGTTTCCAGTCTTTTTCTTACATCGGCTTTCAGCTCTTCGAGGGTATCAAACTCGGAGGCATCCTTTGCAAAATCATCGTCAAGCTCGGGAAGCTCGGTTTCCTGGATTTCGTGAAGCTTAATCTTGAACTCGGCGGGCTTGCCGGCAATTTCCTCCATCTGATAGTTTTCGGGGAATACAACGTTTATGGTAAATTCCTCGCCTGTAGACTTGCCAACGATCTGCTCCTCAAAGCCAGGGATAAACTGACCGCTGCCGATCTTAAGGCTGTAATGCTCCTCGCTGCCGCCCTCAAAGGCTTCACCGTCGATATATCCCGTAAAGTCGATGTCAACGGTATCGCCATTCTGAACTGCTCTGTCCTCAACGGTAACAAGTCTGCCGTTTCTCTCCTGCATTTTCTTAAGAGAGCCCTCAACATCCTCCTCGGAAACAGTCTTGACAGGCTTTTCAACTTCTATACCCATATAATCGGAAATTTCAACCTCAGGCTTGGTTGTAACCGTTACCTCGAAGGAAACACCATCCTCCTTGGAAACTGCTGTAACCTCGATTTCGGGGCGATCAACCACCTCAAGTCCGGACTCGTCTATAGCGCCGCCGCATATATCGGCAACAAGACCGTTTACAGCCTCCTCGTAAAAACAGCTTTCGCCGTAAAGCTTTTCAATCATCTTGCGTGTTGCTTTGCCTTTTCTGAAGCCCGGAACATTTATCTTGTTTTTCTGCTTCAGGTATGCTTTCTGAATGGATGCCTCGAACTCTTCGGCAGTGGCATCGGCGAGAATTTCGTACTTGTTTGTTTCTATTTTGCTTGTGGATTTAAGGCTCATTATAATTTCCTCCATTTTTTTATCAAGTGCAGGGCATCCCCGCACTGTAAGGGAACAGCTTTTATCCCTTAAAAGGCGCACGGACAGCCTTCTCTGTAATTAAGTTTTTAGACGCGCCCACATAAAAACATTATAACACAACGAATTTCATATTGCTATAGCTAACAGCTTTTTTTGGTGAATTTAACAAATTTATATTATCTTCATTGGACAGAATTGCATATAATCACTTGAAATCAGCTTATATTCTATTCCGTTCCGATTCCCTTGCAGGGCATATTTGAAATGCTTACCGTGAAGATGACCATAAAAGCAGCGTTTTATATGGTGCTTTTCCATCACCTCAAGTATTGCGTCGTTGGTTTCTCTCCCATAGACGGGAGGATAGTGCAGGAAAGCCAAGGGTTCAAGTCCCGCATTTTCGGCGGAGCAGATGGACGTTTCCAGCCGCTGCTGTTCGCGGCTGATTATTTTCGCATCAAATGGCTCTGATGAATCGTTTACCCAGCCTCTTGTCCCGCATATTCCGTAGCCCTCATAGGGGTAATGGTTGTTGTGCAGGATTTTTATGCTGTCAAAGCCGTTTTCCTCCAGAAAGCGGTTCAGCTTGCTGACCGTATCCCACCAGTAATCATGATTACCCTTGGAAATGATTTTTGTGCCCTTAAGGTTGTGTATAAACCGAAAGTCCGGTACAGCCTCCTTAAGGTTCATCGCCCATGATACATCCCCCGGAATGACCACAGTGTCGTCCTCGTTCACAACTCTTGCCCAGCACTCACTCAAGCGGCTGACATAATTCTTCCAGCCGTCAAACTTATCCATAGGCTTATTTGTGCCCAGCGATAAATGCAGGTCGCTGATTACGAAAAGAGACATTGGGGGAATCCTCCTTTTGGGCGTTACTCCGTTATACCCAGTGATGAAAGCACGAAGCTTTCCATTTCCGTTCTGCCGATAACCTTATCGAAGCGAACAGCCTTGCCCTTAAGCTCCGCCAAGGATTTCGGTATATCGTAGCCTGACAGCTCGCAAAGCTTATCTACCATTGCATATTCATCGTCGGAAACAGCACTGCTGTCGATTGCGTCAAGCACACTGGCACTGAATTTGTAAGGGCTTGCAGTGGAAGCGATAACCGTCTTGGTATTGTCGCCCGTCTTTGCCTTGTAGTCCTCATAGACCTTGTAAGCAACGGCGGTATGAGTGTCCATTGTATAGGAATATTTATCGTAAACGCTCTTAATAGCTTCCTTTGTGCCCTTGTCGTCACAGTACCCTGCGCAGAAGCTTTCGGAGATAAGCGCCTTTACGCTGTCGTCAACCTCATATCTTCCCGTTTTGGAGAGAGCGCCGAACCATTCTCTTATTTTAGCATCATTCTCGCCGCTGAGGATGTAAAGCAGTCTTTCCAGATTAGAGGAAATAAGTATATCCATTGACGGGGAAATGGTGGTGTAGAAGCTCCTGTTTCTGTCGTAAACACCTGTATTGATAAAGTCGGTAAGAACGTTGTTGGCATTTGACGCACATATCAGCTTGTTTACGGGAAGCCCCATTCTCTTGGAGTAATATGCCGCAAGTATATTTCCAAAATTTCCTGTGGGAACTACTATATTTATCTTTTCACCCTTGCTTACAGCGTTGTTTTTCAGCAGCTCCGCATATGTGGATATATAGTAGATAATCTGCGGTGCAAGTCTGCCCCAGTTGATAGAGTTTGCACTGGAGAACATCATACCATGTTCATCGAGCTGCTTTTTAACCTTTTCATCTGTGAAAATAGCCTTTACACCGTTCTGACAATCGTCAAAATTGCCCTCCAGTGCACACACGGAAATATTTCCGCCGTCCTGGGTGGTCATCTGCCGCTTCTGCATAGCCGAAACGCCGTCACGGGGATAGAATACCATTATTGAGGTGCCCTCCACATCGGCAAATCCCTCAAGAGCGGCTTTTCCCGTATCTCCCGAGGTAGCAACCAGTATTACGACCTTCTTGTTCATTCCCAGTTTTTTCAGCGAGGTTGTAAGGAGATAAGGGAGAATTTGCAGCGCCATATCCTTAAACGCACAGGTAGGCCCGTGCCACAGCTCCAGTACATAGGTGCCGTCAAACAGGTGGGAAAGCTCCGCGATATCTGCGGTTGCAAAGCTTTTATCGTTGTAAGCGCTTTCGGTGCAGTATTTCAGCTCTTCATCGGTAAAGTCGGTGAGAAATTTAGAAAAAATGCAGGCAGCTCTTTCGGCATAGGTCATATCGCCCAGCGCCGCAATTTCATCCATTGTTATGCTCGGTATTTCCGCGGGAACGAAAAGTCCGCCGTCATCGGAAATTCCTTGAACAATAGCTTGAGCAGCGCTTATATTTACACTGCTGTTTCTCGTGCTTTTGTAATACATATCTACCATCCTTTATCTATAGTATATAATCGGAATTGCCGCCGTCAAAGGCATTATCGAAATAGCACAGCCTAATTGCCTTGCCGTTCTTTACGGTAACCTCGGCAATATCAAATCTGGGCTGCATATCATGGGGATATCTGTAGGAATATTCCTGTGCCGCCCGCAGAATAAGCGATTTTTTACGCTGCCTTACAGCCTCGGCACCCGTTTCCATAGCGGAAATATCCCTGGTCTTTACCTCCACAAATGCTATTATTCCGTTACGGCAGGCTATAATATCAATCTCTCCGCCCTTAATGCGCCAGTTTCGGCGCAGAATTTCGTATCCTGAACGCTTCAGATAATATGCGGTAAGCTCCTCGCCCAGTCTGCCGATTTCACTTTTACTTCTTTGCGGCATAGTATTTTTTTAAAAAGGAGTGCCTGTGAATAGGCGATTCTCCGTATTTGTCCAGCATTTCATAGTGAAGCTTTGTTCCATATCCCTTGTGCTTCTCAAACCGCCACCGGGGATATTCAAGGGCAAGCTCCTCCATACGGCGATCCCTCGTTACCTTTGCAAGAACCGAGGCAGCCGCTATACTTGCGGAGGTGGCATCTCCCTTTACCACGCTGATACATTCACATTCAAGCGTAGGACAGCGGTTGCCGTCCACTATGGCAAGCTGTGGCTTTACGGAAAGTCCGTCAACCGCGCGCTTCATGGCGAGCATGGCGGCTTCCAGTATGTTAAGGCTTTCAATTTCCTCAACCGTCGCAATGCCGATAGAGTAAGCCGCAGCTCTTTCGATTATCTCATCGTAAAGACGATCACGCTGCCTTGGGGTAAGCTTTTTGCTGTCGTTAATCCCATCTATCACGGTGCTTTCGTCAAGAATGACCGCCGCCGCATACACGTCCCCCGCAAGAGAACCTCTGCCCGCCTCGTCAACGCCGCAAAATATCGGGTAATCGTTCCTTACGGCTTTGTCGTATTCATATAAATCGATACTGCCCTTCATATGCTGCCCTCCGTGGGAAGCTCAAGGGTAACTCTGCCGATTTTCCCGCTGCGAAATTCGTCCACAAGGGTAATTGCCGCCCTTTCGGT
>Ga0192271_1049_pt1 | contig 19617 bp, 14 predicted proteins | sample Koala_Koa24_D3_FD_131264 | JGI IMG/M metagenome (GOLD analysis project Ga0192271, IMG submission 131264) | Enriched cells from koala feces incubated with labeled cellulose particles, San Francisco Zoo, California, United States - Koala_Koa2-4_D3 ...
TGGTGCAGGAGCGCATTATCTCCTCCTCGGTGATATTCTTGTTGATAACATCGCGAAGCCTCTGCGTTCCCGCCTCGGGCGCAAAAGTAAGACCGTTTTTCTTCACCTTTATAAGCTGCTGCGCTATCTCCTCGCTGAAACGGTCAATACGCATGGAGGGCAGGGCAAGGCTTATCCTTTCTCCCTCGGTGTAATCGGTGATTTTCGCCAGCATATTCTCTATATCGGAAAAATCGCTTGTGCTTAGGGAGGAAAGGGAAACCTCCTCATATCCCGTGGATTCGCAAAGGGATTTTACCTCTTTGCAAACTGTGTCGGTGGATTTCTCCCTAAAGGGGCGGTATATAAATCCCGCCTGACAGAACCGACAGCCGCGAATACAGCCGCGCAGCACCTCCACAACAGCTCTGTCGTGGACAATTTCTCCGAAGGGCACCACAAAGCTTTCCGGATAAAATACATTGTCAAAATCCTTGATAATACGCTTTTTTACCCGTGGGGGAATATTATCCCTGTTGGGCGTAACCGAGGTGATAACTCCGTCCTTGCCGTAGGAAACGTCATAAAAACGTGGGACGTAAATACCCTCGATTTGCGCGGCTTTTTCAAGAAAGGCTTCCTTTGAATATGTACCGCTCTTTTTCATGCGTTCATACAGATCCAAAAGCTCCATATTGACCTCTTCGCCCTCACCCATTATAAAAAGGTCAATAAAATCGCACAGGGGTTCGGGATTGCACACACACGGTCCGCCCGCAACGATTACAGGGTCAGTATCGCTTCTGTCGCTGACTCTGACGGGAAGTCCCGCTAAGTCCAGCATATTAAGTATAGTGGTATAGCAAAGCTCATACTGTATGGTAAAGCCTATAAAGTCAAATTCCTTTATAGGGTCAAGGCTTTCCAGTGCGTAAAGAGGAATATCGTTGTCGCGCATGACCTGTTCAAAATCATCCCAAGGAGAAAAAGCTCTTTCGCACCACCAGTTTTCACGGTTGTTTTTGAGAGAATAAAGTATCTTCATGCCGATATGGGACATTCCCACATCATAGGTGTCGGGAAAGCAGAATGCGAAGCGCACATCAACCTTTTCCCTGTCCTTTACCACGCTGTTAAGCTCGCCGCCCGTATAGCGCGACGGATTTCTCACCGTCAGCAGAACCTCTTTAAGCTTGTTTTCTATTTCCTTACTCATTTCGGAGCATATCCCCCTTTACTATGCATATATATACCCAATTTCCTTACATACAAATGTGACCGTAAAATACCGACACACTATATTTACTGTGCCTGCGGATACTCAATTCCCGCAATTTTGCAAATGGATTTTATTACGCCGTTATCGTTGTTGGACGGTGCGATATATGCCGCCGCCTTTTTTAAATCGGCGTGAGCATTTTCCACAGCAAAGCCGTATTTGCACTGCTTAATCATCTCGTAATCGTTCAGATAATCCCCGAACGCCATAGTTTCATCGTAATCTGCGCCCACATAAGCCATAAGCTCCCTTAGTGAACGTCCTTTGCTTATGTCGCCGCCCACAACGTCAACCCATACAGCGGCGGAGAGTATTACATTCAGATTCGGTTCAAGCTCTTTAAGCAGAGGATAGGAGCGATTTTCCGCGTCCTCATCGTAAATAGCTATTTTTATAATCTTGTCCAGTGAAAGTGCTTCCTGCCAGCTGTTTACGACCTTAACGCGCCCCTTTCCGCAAAATACCTTTACCCTGTCGATAAATTCGGTATCATTGCCGAAAAGGTAAACCGCATTTTCCCCCGAAAGCTCCATGCGAACACCCTTGCGGTAAAGACCGTCTATGGTTTCGGCGATGCGCAATATATCGGAGTTATCGAGAGGGTGGGAATAAATCATTTTTCCTCCGTCAAAGGCAATTCCGCCGTTTTCCGCTATAAAGAGCATTTTATCCCTGACCGGGGCGAACACCTCCTCAACGCTGTAATACTGTCGTCCCGAGGCGGCGGCAAAGCTGATACCGTTTTGCGAAAGGGTGTCCAGGAAATCAAAAAAGCCATCGGGCAGCTGTTTTTTGTCATTAAGAAGAGTACCGTCCAAATCGGACGCAATCAGTTTTATCATTGTAAGAAATAACCTCGCTTTTGGAAGATGGAGAATGGAAGATTGAGAATAGAAGATAAAGAATGGAAGATTGAGAATGGAAGATTGGGAATAGAAGATTGAGAATAGAAGATTGAGAATGGAAGATTGGGAATAGAAGATTGGGAATAGAAGATTGAGAATGGAAGATTGAGAATGGAAGCCGGGGAAATTGTTATAGCTTATCCCAAAAATTATTCAACAGCGTTGCCAGACAATCGGGAGCGTCTGTATTTACCTCATGGCTTGCGCCGCTTATCATGTGCAGGCTTGCGTGGGGGATTCGTTTTTCAAGCTGAATTGCCGCTTTACGGTTTGCACTGTCCTTTTCCCCGTAAATTACAAGGGTGGGACATTGTATATCCGACAATTTTTCGGTAAAATCCAGTGCCGCCATTGAACTGCAAAGGCTCATAAACTGCTTTTTAGTCACACCCATATCCTCAAACATTTTGTTGGGCATAAAGCGGAACATGATATTTTGCAGCTTTATCAAGCCCTTTGGCATTGAAAATTGTGTGCCGATAAGTGCGAGGGAGGAAACTCTCATGGGATTTTCCAAAGCATATTGCAGCGCAAGAATCCCGCCGAGGGATAGCCCGCAGAGGCTGAACGGCTCGTTAATTATGTCGGCATATTCCGCAAATCCCGCGTAAAGCGATTCATAACATACCGTATCGGCTCGGATAAAATCCCACAGATTCGGTATAGCCAAATCATCACGGTTATATAGCAGGGATACGGTTTTATCCCAGCTTGAGGGTGCTTGTCCCAAGCCGTGCAGCAGGATATATTTCATGATCTGTATCGTCCCCCTCGGAGTATTGATTTTAATGCCGAATACAGATAGGAATGAATGCGGCAGTCGGTCAACACACCGGCGGTGTAAGTCTTACCTGCCTTGTCTTCCTCGTATCTCCTCGATATTGATTCCGAATTTGTCAAATACATCGGCGGCACGGCTGGTTTTCGAGGGAAGTCCGTGCCTTATTCTGTAAAGCCGCCGCCCGCTTTCCTCGTCAACCTCCGCTATAATGCTATCGGGCTTGCTGCGGCAGTCGGGATCGGCAGCTATTTCATCACACATATATCCCAGATCGGTAAGGTGTGTGGCAAATATTCCCCTTACACCTATTATGCAGAAAATCCGTACCAGCTCCGCCGCAATTTCCGTACATTCCTTGGGTGTGGTGCTTTGTATTGATTCGTTCATGAGCAGCAGGCTGTTGCTTGTAATAGTGTCGCTTATGGTTTTAAGCTGCTTTATTTCTGCGGTAAATCGGCTGGAGTTTATCCCTGTTTCCTCTTCCCTTGGGAAATGAGTGTAAATAAAGTCGCATATAGAAAGCTCGCAGCTTTCCGCAGGTACATAAAAGCCTGTCTGCGCCATTAAAAAGCAAAGTCCCACGGCTCTTGTAAAGGTGGTCTTTCCGCCGTTATTTGCTCCTGTAAGAATGAAAAATCTCCCGCTTTCATCCATGGAAATATCATTCCTTACAATAAGCTCATCGCCCTTAAGCTTACTGTTGGCGGCAGCCGCCTTTGCATAAAAGCAGATGTCGTACAGCTTTCGTATATCCGCATTACGCTCACGGTCGTCATAAAGTGTCGGGCGGCGCATTTTTACTCCCCGTGCCTGCGCATTTTCAGCAAGCGCGGCAAGTCCGTCATATATATCAAGCTGATCCTCGATAGCGGACATATGCTCGAATGTCAGGCGGTCATAGGCTTTAAGCGCACCCGCAAGCCTGCCTATGTATTGTGATGTGATTTTCTCAAGCTCACCGAAAAGCGCCTTGTCCGCTTCATTGACAAAGCCGTCCTCGTTAGGGCGGTTGGTACGCATTTTTCCCATAACATAGGTATCGGGACGGGCGCTGTTACGGTAGAAAAGCCTGTCAAACACGGAGGGCTTTTCCCCTGCGGGCTTGTTGGAATAATCCACAATTCCCGCCGCAATGGGGCGCATTTCCTGATCAAAATTTATAGCAATGGTGACACAGCGGATTTTTTCGGAGAGAGCCTCTTTAAGCTCCGCAATATCCCTTTTCATATCGGCGAAATCCTCGGAGTTAAACCGCTCCTCGAAGCAGGCAAACATACCCCTAAATGCAAGAGAATTAAGCCCCTGTCCCTCGCTCATGTAGAACTCATGCAGCTGTTCCATGCAGGATATATACGCATCAAGAACCTCAATGCAGGCGCCAAGCTGCGAAAAGGTGTCGGGGGAATCCATATTCCGCACGTTTTTCCTTTCCCCGTCAAGCATTGTCCTTATTATTTTATGCATAACAGGGGAAAGCTTGGGGTGATTTTGTATATCCTCAAAGGCGTCCAAGCGATACTGTGCAACCTCTTTGTCACAGTTGAACTCACGGAAAAGCCGCATGACGTTCTGTGGATTTCTGCGGCAAATCATAGCCGATACCGACTCTGTCATAAGGTCGTTGAGATAGTCGCAGGGCAGCTTTTCCTCTATTTCTATCCGACGCTTTTTAAGGGCGGCGCGTTTTTCGGTGGAGGGATAGAGCAGATCCGCAATGGGCATATGCTCTCTTTCCGAGGTGTTGTTAGCCATAATTATCAATCACTTTCTCTTTTTCATTACTGAGCGAAATTCCCTGTGCTTGATCCGATTTATAATAGGTGTAATTATTTCCGGGCCGAAGAAGATAAGGTAATTTATCGCAGCCATAAGTATAGAAACCTTTGCGGAGAAGTCGCCAAGCACAAAGGCTATTGCCATAAGGACAGCCACCGCTATTCCCATTGCCTTTGCGGTTATGGGAATAATGAAATATATTCTGAACTGCTGCCGCGGGAAAAGGGTTGCGTAGGCAAAGAACAGGGAGTAATTCAGATAGTAATTGTAGGTGTAGCCGGTGATAAATCCCCCTATAATTGTGAGAACCGTTCCCACAAGGTAATAGGAGAAAAATTCCGCTCGACCCCAGGAGTTTTCCAGGGTTGTTCCTATGAGCCAGTAAAAGAAAAGGGAAAAAACTATCCATAGAATGCTTGAATTGGGCGGCAGGGCGATAAAGGTAATAATTCGCCAAATCTGCCCGCTTAGTATCATGCTGCGGCTAAAGCCGAAAAGGGAATAGGAATCAAAGCCCCTGCTTGCGAGAAAAAGGTCAAGGATATAGAAAATAGCCATTGTAGCGACTATATAGTTCATCAGACCCGAAATACGCACACGCCTGAACATTCGTGTAATTTTATCTCTGAAGTGCATGAAAAAACGTACCTCCGTTTCCGCTTATCTACTCGCTTACTCCATAGTTGCGCTTGTGGGGATAATCCTCGATAGGCTTCAGATTTTTCCGTGACCAAGCGGCGGCGGCAACGGTCAGCAAACCGTCGGTTGTGGAGCAGTATACGCCGTTATTCTCGTAAATGCCCTCATCGGACAGCCGTTCCTTTCGGCTGAATATCCGATTATAATGCTCCTTTCCCATAGAAACGGCGCGGCACCTTGCGCTTAAAAACAGATCCTTTTTCACCCTTTCGTTTCCGAAAAGGTCGTCCGACCATTCCTTTCCCCCGATTGCATCGATAAGCTCCGCAAGGCGGTCGTCAAAGCGGAATATGTAGTCGTCCTCGCAGTGGCTAAGGTGGCGTACCAGTGATGATACTACCGCTTCGCTGTCGCCCTCGTATTCGGAATCTATGGTATCTATAATGCTCCAAAAGCTCTCATCGGTAAGGGTAGGGTCTATGTGTTGAGTAAGGTTAAACAAATCCATAATTATGCTCATAATACATTCACTCCTTTCCGCCGTACATAAATAATATGCGCTGTACTATTCACATTATAACACATTTTCACAAAAAATCAACAAGCATTTGCAGAAAAACATTCGCTTTTCACAAATTTTTCGGTGTAATACTTTTTCTGCTATGGGACAGGAGGGATAAATCGGGTCATATCTTTGTAAAGGTCACATCTAAAGTCATGCCAAACAAAAGCTTAACAAAAAAGCTACAAAATGTATTTGCAACGCATTTATAATTATAATAAGGCTAAATAAATGAAAGGGGATGATTTTATGGCTAAAGAAAATATGACATTGAGGAGCGAGCCGAATGAGCTTACCTATGCGGCGATGGAGGAGGGCGAGCAGATGCTCAAAGACAGGAATACGAAGAAATTTTCCGATATTGATGAATTGTTTGAGGACTTGAATTCCTGATGAAATATGAAATTGAGAGAACGACAATGTAATATATCAACATGGGTAGTTATTACCAACTTCACAGCCCCGACAACGAAATACTCGGACAGTCGGGGCAATCAACACTTCAATCAATCACTCCACATTTTTCCCAAAACGCTTGATTTTATTGGTTGAGGTTCTCTCAAACTCGCTGTCCGTAATTTCCGTCAAACGTATGCGCTTGAATGTGGGCAAAAGCTCGTTTATCTCCTTAATCGCCCGTGCCACGGCGTCGCGTATTTCCCTCTCCGAGGGGTCATGCTTCAGCATTTGAGAAATCTTATCCCTGTTCGGAAAAACCTTTGCCCTTACACACTCTTCACCCTTGTGATCCGTTCCTTTTAATACAATAGCTTCTGCTATTATTTCCGAGGACAAAAGCTTTTCCTCTAATTCCTCCGGATAGATGTTTTTTCCGTTTGGCGTGACAATCACATTTTTTATTCTCCCCTTTATGAAAAGCGCGCCGTTTTCGTCTGTATATCCCAAATCGCCTGTGCGGAAATAGCCGTTTATCATAGCTTCATTGGTTGCGGCAGGGTCGTTGTAATATCCAAGCATGATATTATCACCCTTTGCGGCTATCTCACCCACACCGTTTTCATCGGAATTGATTATTTTAAGTGCTACTCCCGGAACGGCTCGCCCCGCAGAGGAAGGATCAAGGAAGAAATCGCTGTTTCCCGCAAGCAGCGGCGAACATTCCGTCAGACCGTACCCCTGCAGGGTTCTTATTCCCAGCGCATTGAAATCCTCTATAAGCTGCGCTTCCACAGCCGCCGCACCCACTATTATCAGCCGCAGTCTGCCGCCTAAGGTGTTTTTTACCTTGGCGGATATTATATCCCTAAGGAAAAAGGGAATATGGGAAAGAAACCGTGAGAGGGTGGGCTTTTCCCTGCGGATATCCGACATAAGGGGAAGTGCTGCCAATCGCTCCGCTATTTCCTTGTATATCGCATTATTTATTCGCTTTGAAAGGTAACTGAGCAATGCGGGCACGGTAAGCATTACTGTGGGGGAAAAGCCTTTAAGGTCGGCGGCAAGGGTGGCAAGCTCTCCTCCAAAGCAGATACAGCCGCCTCTTGACAGCATAAAAAGGCAGTTAAGGGTACATTCGTAGGTGTGGTGGAGGGGAAGCAGGGAAATGGTCTTATCCGATGCCGTTATTTTTACGATTTGAGATACCTGATAAATATTTGTGCAGATATTGTACTGGGACAGACAAACGCCCTTTGCGCCGCCGGTAGTGCCCGAGGTGAATATAAGCACCTGCATTTTGTCACGAGGAATGTCAAGCGCATTTACCTCATGCCGCTGTGCCGCGGTGGGCGGGGGAGAATTTTTCACACACTCCTCAAGGCTGTGAACAAAGCCTTTGTCCGAATAGGGCAAAATCCTTTTTGTCAAGGTATTGTCCGCAAATATCGCCGCACAATCAGCCTCGCCGCAAAGCCGAATAATATCCTCTCCGCTTAGCGATTTATCTATGGGGACGGCTACACCTACCGTAGAGGCGGTAAGATAGCATAGCAGCCATTCCACGCTGTTATTCCCCGTAATCGCCAAAGCCTTTCCGTAAAAGCCTTGGTATATAAATCGCATACACAGCGTAAAATATAACTCACCGAAGCGCTTATAGCTGATATAGCTGTAGGTGCCGTCCTTTTCCTTAATGCAAAAAGCGTTTTTCAGACCGTATTTTACGCTGCTGCTTTTAATAAGCTCTCTGAAATTGTCAAAACGAGTGGCTCTATAATATTTTTCCTGCATAATTTTACCGCCTTTTCCGTTGTATTTCAGCCTTATTATCTGCATTTTGTGAAATATTATAAGTTGCCGTATGCTAACTTTACTTGTTATGATTGACATTTGTAGATAAAAGAGGTATAATATATTCAGTAGACTGTTTTAGTGTAGTAAAATCACGATAATTTCTAAGGAGGCAAGCAGTTATGCTTGAACTGAAAAATATATGCTACTCTGTGTCGGATAAGCAGATAATTTCCGATGTGAGCTTAACCTTAAACGACCATTTTGTTGCGATAACGGGACCCAACGGCAGCGGCAAATCCACCCTCGCAAAAATAATTGCGGGAATTGTCACTCCCACAAGCGGCAGGATCATATTCAACGGCGAGGATATTACCGACCTTTCCATAACAGAACGCGCCAACAGGGGTATAAGCTATGCATTTCAGCAGCCTATCCGTTTCAAGGGGCTTACCGTAAGAGATCTTATGCAGCTTGCGGCAGGAAAGGATGCCAAATACATTGAGCTTTGCGATTATCTTGTTCAGGTGGGACTTCCCGCAAAGGAATATATCAGGAGAGGACTTGACGACAGCCTTTCGGGGGGAGAAATAAAGCGCATTGAAATAGCAATGGCATTTGCAAGAAGCTCCGAGCTTACCATATTCGATGAGCCCGAGGCGGGAATAGATTTGTGGAGCTTCCAAAAGCTGATACAGGTCTTTAAGAAAATGGTCAATGAAACGGCAGGGAATATACTGATTATCAGTCACCAGGAACGTATACTGGATTTTTCCGATAAGATTATTTACCTAAAGGACGGCAGTGTTGAGATGTACGGGGACAAGTCGGAAATTCTCCCGCAGCTTCTGAGCGGCACTGCGGGCGGCAGCGTGTAACCATGAGGAAAGGAGCTTTTTACTATGGCAATAGATGAAATTCAGAAAACCCTTTTGCGCCAGGTGGCGGATTTGGATTCCCTCCCTGTGGGCGCATACAATATCCGTTCCAACGGAAAAACGGAAAGCAGAAACGTCACTGCAAATATCGATATAGTATCAAAGGAAGATGTTTCGGGGATAGATATCCGCATAAAGCCGGGAACAATGCACGAAAGCGTGCATATACCTGTAATTATATCGGAAACAGGACTAAAAGAGCTGGTATATAACGATTTTTATATCGGCGAAAACAGCGATGTTACCATAATAGCGGGCTGCGGTATACACAACTGCGGGAACTCCGACAGCGCGCATAACGGCGTGCATACCTTTTTTGTGGGCAAAAACGCCAAGGTGAAGTATATAGAAAAGCATTACGGCGAGAGCGATGAGGGAACTACCGGAAAAAGGCTCATGAACCCCACAACCGTCGTTCATCTGGACGAGGGCGCGCAGATGATAATGGAAACAGCGCAAATTGCGGGAATTGACGATACCGAAAGGGTCACAAATGCCGACCTTGCAAAGGGCGCTAAGCTTGAAATACACGAAAGCGTTATGACTACGGGGGAGCAGAGCGCGGTGTCAAAATTTACCGCCGACCTCAACGGTGAAAATTGCAGCTGTGATATAATAAGCCGCACCGTGGCAAAGAATAACAGCAAGCAGCATTTTACCAGCCGTCTTAACGGAAATAATGTCTGTGCGGGGCACAGCGAATGTGACTCTATCATTATGGATAATGCCGTTGTCCTGGCAACTCCCGAGCTTGAGGCGTCCTCCACCGATGCAAGCCTTATTCACGAGGCGGCTATCGGAAAGATTGCGGGAGAGCAGATAATAAAGCTGATGACATTGGGACTTACGGAAAAAGAAGCCGAGGAGCAGATTATCAAGGGCTTTTTAATGGGAAATTAATTACAATATCCGTAACAGTATATAAAGAGTGAAGAGCGGTGAATTTCCGCTCTTCACTCTTTTCCTTCTGCAAAAAAGCTTATTTACATTATCCAAAACGACATAATGCGTGCTTTTCATGGGTTATAATAATTCTATATTTGTATGCAATAAATGCGCAAAGGGTGATGTTAAAATGCTAAAGCAAAGGGAAAGACAGGAAAATTCGGGAGGAATATTCATTTCGTTGAAAAAGGGATTTGCAAAGGAGGATAAGGGGGATACAGCCGCGAAAAAGCGTTCATATGACATTTTTTGCGGAGTATGCCGAGGGGCTGCTTTGGCGGCTGTTTCTTTTTTCCTCACAGATGTACATATAGGCTATGCGCTGTCGCCCTTTTCGGCGTCGCTTATCGCTTCCCTGCCGCCCCTTGGGGCAGCGGCGGCATTCGTGGGAATGGCTGCGGCACTGGGTGCGGGCGACAGCTTTATATCCTGTCTTGCGGAATTTTCCGCAGGGGCGGTAATGCTTGTTTTCAGAATAATCTTCGGAAAAAACGTTTCACCGAAAATCTCTGCCGCCGCCGCATTTGCCGCATACATACTGTCTGCCGCCGCCGTTACGCTGGGGTATGATTCCCCGCCGGATATGCTGCTGATTTTCGCTTTGGCACTAAGGGCGGTGCTTTGCGGAGGAGGGGCATATTTTTTCTCTGTAACACGGGAATTTGCGGAGAAATCGGATTCGCTCCGTGACGACCGCAGTAAATGCCTGTTGTCCATGGGTGCGGTTTATATTATCGTCATTTCGGCGCTTTGTTCCAAAACGGTGGGAATTTTCTGCATGGGAAGAATAATCGCCGCATTTTGTACCGCAGCAGCCGCACGGAAATACGGCGTTAAGGGCGGGTGCATTATGGGTACGGTTTCGGGTGCGGCGTTTGTCCTTGCGGACAGCGGCTACGCAAGATGCGCCGCTATGCTTTCAGTTGGGGGCGCTGTGGCGGGAATGTGCTCCGCAAAGGGGAAGCATAGCGTAAATGTGGCATTTATCTGCGGTTCATTCGGAATAGCCGCCGCCGCGGGATTGCCCTCGGGTGCTGCTGAATTTGTTGCCGATATGGGTGTTGCCGCAATTATCTACTGCTTTGTGCCGGAACACATATACCTCCCGTTTGTCAACGATTTGTTCGGTGCGGCTCCCCGCATACATTCTCACAGTCGGGACAAGCTTGAGTTTTCCGCAGATCTTTTAGAGGATATGGGAAACGATATATGCTCCGTTTCACAGCTTCTTGCCGCCTGCCGCAGCAAGGATGAGCCTGTTTCCATTGGCAGCGGAAAAATATTGGACAGCTTTAACGAGCAGCTCGGCGCATCCTGCTGCCTGCTGAAAAGCATATCCGCGGAAGCGTTGGAAACGGATGAGGAATTAAGCCGCCGTGCCGAAAAGGCGTTGACCCGCTTTCTTGAAGCTGACTGTACTGTTACGGTAATGACGGACAGTGAGGGCAGAGCATATGCGGAGGCATTTACGCAAAAGGCGGCAAAGCTTTCTCCGAGCCGTCTTTTGGATATTACCTCACAGCTTTCCGATATAGTGGGGTACGAACTGGAGCTGCCTGTTTCCCTGTCGGCAGGCGAGGGGAAAATAAGCCGCCTGCGCTGGTCTCCTGCGGCGAAATATGTGGCTGAATGTTCGGTCATAGGCTGCTCCGCGGAAAACGGTGTATGCGGCGACAGCTGTATACACTTCGAGGACGGGAGAGGTAACTATTATGTAATCCTCTCCGACGGAATGGGGCGAGGAAACAGGGCGGCGGCGCAGAGCTGCACAGCGGTGAATATTTTGCGGCGGCTTATCCTTTGCGGAGGGGATATTGCCGGTGCGGTTAAATATCTTGGCGTAATGCTTTCCGCTGCAGCGGACGATGAGGTTTTCACCACACTGGATATACTTCGTGTAAATTGCTTAAGCGGTGAGGCGCAGCTTGTGAAGTACGGCGCTGCCCCAACATATATACGTTCCGTAAATGATGAGGGTATTTGGGAAACACAGACCTGTGAGATATGTGCGCCGCCTGTGGGAATACTTACCTATGAGGAGCTTTCGGGAGGCACGGAGGAATTGCCCTGCTTCAATTTCACTTTATGTCACAACAGTGCCGTGATTATGGTTTCCGACGGAATAACCGCAGACTGCGGACAATATATATGTGAGGTGGCGGAAAACGGACGGCTTACTCCCGACACTGCCGCCGAGAAGATAATCGCTTACTCGGATGAGCTTGAAAACAAGGACGAAAAGCGAATGAGCCAAAGGGATGATAAGACTGCAGCCGTTTTAAGGCTTTATAACTCACGACTGATGTCCCCCGCCTCTTCGGGCGGGGGAGCATACGGTCTTTCAGTGGGGGACCCGGTCACCCACTGAAACCCCTAAGGGGCTAACGCCCCCAGTCGTTCGTTGAATGACGGGGCGCTGCCCCTTATTGAACTCTCGATCGGCAGCCGCTTTTGGGGAATAGAGGATGAAAATCTATATCAAAGGCATTGTATAAATAGCGTTTGTTTGTCAGCCCACAGTCGGCGGAATGTAAAATGTAAAGGCGGATTGCGGAGAAAAAACGGCAGTGGAAAAAAAGCAAAAATGCCCTTTCTACGGTGATTTAACCAAAATTTTTTTACGCTCTCTGTGAAAAATACACTATATTTATATTTAAAGGATAATCGGTGTTGAAAATTTTCGTTAAAATACACAACCAAAGTAATAAGTTTAAGTGAGATTTGTAAAAATTTGATAAAAACACTTGAAATATATCTCGACTTCTGCTACAATATAAATAAACAAAACCTTGGAGGTATCAAAATGAGTGAAAATGACGCAAAGGTTATGAATGACTATGAGTTCCCCTTGTATATTTTTCATGAGGGCAGCAACTCTACCGCATTTGAATTTTTCGGCGCACACAAGGGCGTTAAGGACGGAGTAGAGGGCGCTTATTTCAGAGTATGGGCGCCTAACGCAAAGTCTGTTTCCCTTATCGGTGACTTTAATAACTGGGACAGGCGAAAAAATCCTATGAAGCGGCTTTCCGACCCTACCGTATGGGAAACCTTTGTAGCGGGTGTGGACGAGTATTTTGCCTATAAGTACAGTGTTGAAACCGCCCACAGAAGTATTGTTGACAAGGCTGACCCCTATGGTATCCATATGGAGCTGCGCCCCAGCACCGCTACCAAGTATTACGATATTTCCGATTATGAGTGGCATGACGGCGATTGGTATGAGTTAAAGAAGAAAACCAATGTTTACAAAAGTCCCATGAATATCTATGAGGTGCATCTCGGCTCGTGGAGGCAGTATGAGGACGGTTCGCCCTACGACTATGTGAAATTCGCCGAGGAAATGTCAATTTACCTCAAGGAAATAGGATATACCCACTTGGAGCTTATGCCGTTGGCGGAATACCCCTATGACGGCTCATGGGGATATCAGGTAATAGGCTACTATGCGCCCACCTCGCGCTACGGCACGCCAAAGCAGTTTATGGAGATGGTAGACATATTCCACCAAAACGGAATAGGCGTCATACTCGACTGGGTTCCCGCGCATTTTCCCAAGGATTCGGCAGGCTTGTTTGAGTTTGACGGAGATTGCTGCTATGAGTATAAAGATCCCTTGAAACGTGAACACGCGGCATGGGGTACGAGGGTTTTCGATTACGGCAGGGGCGAGGTTCAGTCTTTCCTTATTTCCAATGCCGTTTACTGGATTGAAAAATTCCATGTGGACGGTTTGAGGGTTGATGCGGTTGCTTCCATGCTGTATCTGGACTACGACAGACGTGACGGAGAGTGGCGGCCCAACAAGGACGGCGGTCACGAGAATTACGAGGCTATAGAGTTTTTAAGAAAGCTGAACACGGCTGTATTTGCCCGCAATCCGGACGTGCTTATGATAGCGGAGGAATCCACTGCATGGCCGTTGGTTACAAAGCCTGCCGATGTGGGAGGATTGGGATTTAACTTCAAGTGGAACATGGGCTGGATGAACGACACCCTGGACTATATGCGTACAGATCCTATCTTCCGTGCGGGAAATCACGGCAAGCTTACATTCTCATTCTTCTATGCTTTCAGCGAGAACTATATTCTCCCCATTTCCCACGATGAGGTCGTGCACGGAAAGGCATCACTGGTGGGAAAGATGAGCAGCTCAACCATGAGCGGAAAGCTTGCTTCCCTGCGTGCGTTCATTGCCTATATGATGGCACACCCCGGCAAAAAGCTTAACTTTATGGGCAATGAGTTTGCACAGGTTATCGAGTGGAATTACGAAAAGGGTCTTGACTGGCAGATTATGAACGATGAAATGCACAGGAAAATGCACAGCTTTTTCAAGACTATCAACAATCTCTATAAGACCACTCCCGCCTTTTGGCATGATGATGATTCTTGGGACGGCTTTAAGTGGATTTGTGCGGACGATTACACACAGAGCGTTATCTCTTTCAGAAGAATAAACAACGCAGATCCCAATAACCCCGAGGAAATTATCTGCGTGTGCAATTTTGTTCCCGTGAAGAGAACCGGCTATAAGATAGGTGTTCCCTATGACGGCGTCTATGAGGAAATTCTTTCCACGGATGATCTGAAATACGGCGGTTTGGGCGAGGTTGTAAACGGAAAGGTTAAGGCTGTGGAATATTCCATGCACGGCTGCGATTACTCCATTTCTCTGAATATTCCGCCCCTTTCGGCAATGTACTTTAAGTGTATCCCCAAAGAGGAGAGAAAGCCCCGTACAAAAACCGCTTCCGCAAAGACATCCAAGGCGGCGGGCGAGCCTGCATCCCAAGAGAATGTGTCCGCGCCCAAGAAAAGGGGCAGACCTAAGAAAACCACCACTCCACAGTAAATAAATCACAAGTGTTTCCGAAACACAGCAGCGCTGGTATTTCGGTTTCTAAATAAAGCGGCATTGCATAAAATACCGTCTGCGGTGCTGCGGTAATACAGGAGGAAAATATATGTATACCAAAAAAGAATGTGTCGCAATGCTCCTTGCGGGCGGACAGGGCAGCCGTTTATACGCTCTTACAAGGGATATGGCTAAGCCTGCCGTTCCCTTTGGCGGAAAGTACAGGATTATAGACTTTCCCCTTTCCAACTGCGTAAATTCAGGCATTGATACCGTAGGTGTTCTGACCCAGTATCAGCCCTTAGTACTCAACGATTATATAGGCAACGGTCAGCCTTGGGATTTGGATAAGCAGTACGGCGGCGCTCACTGTCTGCCCCCTTATCAGACCGCTCTCGGCGCTGAATGGTACAAGGGTACCGCCAACGCTATTTATCAGAACATAGCTTTTGTTGACAGCTATAATCCGGAATATGTTGTAATGCTTTCCGGCGACCATATTTATAAGATGGATTACAACGCTATGCTGCAGTTCCATAAGGAAAAGAATGCGGTAGCTACAATTGCCGTTCAGGACGTTGCCCTTGAGGAGGCATCCCGTTTCGGTATCATGATTACCGATGAGGACAGCAATATTATCGACTTTGAGGAAAAGCCGAAGAATCCTCGTTCTACCTTTGCGTCTATGGGTATATACATATTCACATGGAGCAAGCTCAGACAGTACCTTATCGACAACGAGAACAATCCCGATGAGGATAAGGATTTCGGAAAGGCTATTATACCGAATATGCTTGCAGCGGGCGAAAAGATGGTTGCATACACCTTTGACGGCTACTGGAAGGATGTAGGAACTCTCGATTCTCTTTGGGAGGCAAATATGGATTTGCTTAATCCCAATATTCCTATCGACCTCTATGACCCCGACTGGAAGATGTATTCCAGAAATCCCGTTCTCCCGCCCCAGTATATCGGCAATGAGGCTCAGGTTGAGGACTCCATGATTGCCGAGGGCTGCTGCATAGACGGAAAGATCGATTTCTCCGTTATTTACGAGGGCGTTACCGTAGAGGAGGGCGCAACCGTTACCGATTCCATAATTATGCCCGGCTCGGTTATAAAGAAGGGCGCTGTGGTTGAATATGCCATAGTGGGCGAGAACTCGGTTGTAGGCAGCGGCGCGCATATCGGTGCAAGACCGGAGGGCTTTGACAACCGTGACGATTGGGGAATTGCCGTTGTAGGTCACAGAATCAATATTTCCGATAATGCTGTGGTCGCTCCCAAGCAGATTATTTCGGAAGATATGTAACAGCGGGAGGATAAGGAAATGAGTTTGAATAAAAAGGTACTTGGAATTATTTTTGCCAATATGCATGAAAATACGGTAAGCGAGCTTACCCGTGAAAGAACTATGGGCTCCGTTATGTTCGGCGGACGCTACAGACTTATTGATTTCACCCTTTCCAATATGTCCAACAGCGGTATCGATGAGGTGGGAGTTATCACAAAGTCCAACTATCAGTCGCTCCTTGACCATTTGGGAAGCGGACGTGAGTGGGATCTTGCCAGAAAGAACAGTGGTCTGCACCTGCTGCCGCCATTCAGCAATACCTCAAACGGTATGTACAGAGGCAGACTCGAAGCACTGTACGGTATTTGGGATTTCATGAAGGTATCCGATGCGGATTATGTGATTATGTCCGACTGCGACGTTGTTGCAACTATGGACTATAACCCCGCTTTGGAGCAGCATATAGCTACGGGTGCGGATATAACCGTTATCTATGCGCAGGAAAAGCTCACCCTTGAATCCGCTGCCCACTCTACCGTTTTGGGTATCGATACCGAGGGCAGAGTGAACAATGTATATATTCGTCCCGCTATAAGCGGCGAGTGCGATATTTCCCTTAATCAGTACATACTCTCCAAGGAGTTTTTGAAAAATCTCGTTGCCGATGCCAAGGCAAAGGGCGTTTACAGCTTTGAGGAGAGCATTCTCCAGGGTAAGTGCCGCGAGTTCAAGATAATGGGCTACAAGCACGAGGGATATTTCTCAAAGATAACCTCCATTAAGTCCTACTATGACGCTAATATGGTGCTGCTTAATTCCGATAACAGAAACAGACTGTTCCCCGAAAGCGCACCGGTTTATACCAAGATTAAGGATAATCCTCCGGCTAAATTCGCTATCGGTGCAAAGGTTAAAAACTCCCTTATTGCAGATGGCTGTATCATTGAGGGTACCGTTGAAAATTCCATTCTGTTCAGAGGCGCAAAGGTAGGTAAGGGCTCTGTTGTCAAGGATTCCATTATCATGCAGGACAGCGTAATAGGCAAGAATTGCCATGTTAGCTGTATCATCACCGATAAGATCGTTAATATTTCCGATCAGAAAATTCTTACAGGCTCGGCTAACTACCCGATTTACATCGGCAAGGGCGCACAGATTTAAGGCAAGTACAAAGGCGGTCGGCTGCCGCTGACTGCCTTTTTGTGATAGAGTAAATACGGAGGTGACGATTTATGAGAATATTGTATACAGCTTCGGAGGCTGTTCCCTATGCCGCATCGGGAGGACTTGCGGACGTTATAGGCTCTCTCCCCGCCGCAGTTGCAAAGGCAGGTCACGATTGCAGGGTGGTATTGCCTCTTTATAAAAGCGTAAGCGCAGAGCTAAGACAGGAGCTTACCTTTCTTTTCAATTTTACCGTGGACGTTGGCTGGAGAAAGCAGTATTGCGGCGTTTTTGAGGGAAAATCCAAGGGCGTAACCTACTATCTGCTTGATAATGAATACTATTTCAACAGGGACGGTCTTTACGGATTTTACGATGACTGTGAGAGATTTGTTTTCCTTTCCCGCGCGGTGTTGGAGCTTATAGGGCATTTGGACGACTGGAAACCGCAGGTAATTAACTGCAATGACTGGCAGACGGCTCTTGTGCCCGTTTATTATCAGATTTACTATAAATACCAGTTCGGCTATGAGGACATAAAAACCGTGTTTACCATACACAGTATCCAATATCAGGGTAAGTACGGAATGGACGTTCTTAACGATGTTATGGGAATACCCCTTTATCATGCAAATTTGCTGGAATATGACGGTTCAATCAATCTGTTAAAGGGCGCATTTGAAACGGCGGATAAAATAACCACCGTGTCGCCCAGCTATGCAAAGGAAATTCTTGACCCATGGTATTCCTACGGCTTGGACAGATCCCTTGTTCACAAGCAGTATAAGCTGACGGGATTTCTTAACGGAATAGATACGGAGCTTTACAACCCTCAAAAGGACAAGCTTATCGCAAAAAACTATTCGGCAAAAAGGCTTGCGGGCAAGGGTGAATGTAAAAAAGCCCTTATTGCCGAGCTTGGACTGGCAGAGGGCGATGCTCCGATTATAGGCATAATCACCAGGTTTGTTTCCCACAAGGGAATTGACCTCATCCGCTATGTTTTTGAGGAAATGGTAGGCTTAGGCTTCAGGTTTGCGATTTTAGGCGCGGGAGAAAAGATTTACGAGGACTTTTTCAGGGAAATGTCCCTGCGCTATCCCGACAGCGTAAGCACTACCCTTGGGTTTAATTCGCAGCTTGCAAGGAGGATTTACGCAGGTGCGGACATATTCCTTATGCCGTCACAGAGCGAGCCATGCGGTCTGGCACAGATGATAGCCATGCGCTACGGCACAGTGCCCATTGTCCGTGAAACGGGAGGATTGAGGGACAGCGTAAAGGACTGCGGCGGTGAAAACGGCAACGGATTTACCTTTAAAACCTACAATGCCAACGATATGCTTGATGCGGTAAAGCGTGCTAAGGATAAATACGAAAATAAGACCGAATGGAAAAAGCTTGTTACAGCCGCTATGCAGGCGGATTTCAGCTGGGACAGCTCCGCACAGCTTTATATAGGACTTTATAAAGAGCTTGCGCCCGATGACGAAACGGAATAAGTGAATAAACAGATAACCGATGGGAGGGATACGCTTTCTGTCGGTTATTTTTTATATAGGGCATAGCGGCTTTCAAAAGCTGCTTTTTTATTCTACGGCGTGAATAAATACACTGAATTATCATAATTCATTTGCTTATTTGTTAATTGTTTTTGTTACTTATGACGGTTGATTTATATATGTAATTATGTTATGATTTTATTAGACCGACAGTCGGTCTAAAGGAGGCAGGATAATGAGAACAATTAAGGATGCCGATGTACGTAAGGGTGAGATACTGGATGCGGCTGAAAAATTATTTAACGAAAAGGGATATTCCAAGACAACCACCGGGGATATTCTGGAAATGACAGGTATTGCAAGGGGTACGCTTTATTATCATTTTAAGGGCAAGGAGGATATTCTACTGGCGGTGATTGACCGTCAAATAGAAAAGCGTGAACAGTCTATGCGTGAGCTTGCGGATGATAATACTGTTGCCGCCGTGGAAAAGCTGTTCCACGTGATACGCTTATTATCCCAAAGCGGGATGCTGGCGGAGGGTCTGCACGAAAAGGATAATTCCGAGCTGCATCAGAAAAGCTTTCAGCGCAGCCTTTTGCGCTATTCCCCCGTTCTCACCGAAATTGTGAAGCAGGGAATTGAGAGCGGCGAATTTTCCTGCGATTATCCGAGAGAAAGTGTTGAATTGCTTTTTTGCGCATCACAGCTGCATGATCCGGGAGTATTTGCTTGGACACAGAAGGAACGTGAGCGTAAAAAGAAGGCTTTTTTCCGTATGCTTGAAATAACCCTCGGCATTTCC
>Ga0192271_1051_pt1 | contig 19027 bp, 17 predicted proteins | sample Koala_Koa24_D3_FD_131264 | JGI IMG/M metagenome (GOLD analysis project Ga0192271, IMG submission 131264) | Enriched cells from koala feces incubated with labeled cellulose particles, San Francisco Zoo, California, United States - Koala_Koa2-4_D3 ...
TCGTTGTCTGTTTTCATTTGCGTCTTTCATAGAGGCTGTTCCTTTCTGTGATGCTTTCTATATCAATGAGGGTGTTCTTTACCTGTTTTGGACGTTTACCGGAGCGAGGAATGGGTAGTAAGTAGTAAGTAGTATTTTCCGAAACTGGCAGTATTATACTGTGAATATGGTGGCCGCGTTGGTTTATGTGGTTGCCGGGACGGCAATTTTGTAGTAAGATGCTGGTAACTGTGAAGCTATGAATCGTTATGATAACAGGCAGAGAGAAAGAAGAGGTTTTCGGTTTTATGAAGATCGTATACAAAGGCGGCGAAGCCGAGATTGTAGAAAAAAAATCCCGTTTTATTGCCACGGTGCATCCGGTGGACAATGAAGAGGATGCGTTGGCTTTCATTGCCGCCATGAAGAAGAAATATTGGGACGCGAGGCACAATTGCTTCGCTTATGTGATCGGAGAGCGTCAGGAGCTGCAGCGGTGCAGCGATGACGGTGAGCCGCAGGGAACAGCGGGACGGCCGATGCTGGAGGTATTGCTGGGCGAGGATGTTCATAATATGGTAGTGGTAGTGACACGGTATTTCGGCGGCGTTCTGTTGGGGACGGGCGGCCTGGTGCGCGCTTATTCGAAGTCTGTGCAGGAAGGGCTTAGAAACAGTACCATTATCGAAAAGCAGAAAGGCGTTCGCCTGGCAATCCGGACCGATTACAGCGGCATTGGCAGGATTCAGTATCTGCTGGGTTCGCGGGGGCTGCCTATACTGGATTCAGAGTATACGGATGCGGTGCTTTTGCGCACAGTCGTTCCGAAGGAGCAGGCGTCTGCGCTGCAGGAAGCGGTGACAGAGGCGACCGCCGGCAGGGCGGAATTTCCGGAGGAAGCGGCGGTCTGCTACGCGATGGTTGACGGAGAAGTGGTTTTGTTTTAAAATGATAAAACAGTTCCAGGACAGCATCAAAATGAAAAGACAGACTGAAAAAACGAGGTTTACGTTTATGGAAACGAATCATATGGCCTGCAGGGCGTCCATCGGTGTTTTTGACTCCGGTGTCGGCGGCCTGACGGTGGCGCGGGAGATTATGAGGAATCTTCCGAAGGAGCATATCGTTTATTTTGGAGATACGGCGCGTGTGCCATATGGCAGCAAGTCGAAGGTTACAATCGTTCGTTATGCGCGGCAGATCATCCATTTTCTGCGGACACAGGACGTTAAGGCGATTGTGATTGCCTGCAATACTGCGAGTGCGCTGGCGCTGGATGAGGTAGAGAAGGATCTGGACATTCCGATTATCGGTGTGATCCGTCCAGGCGCGCGGGTGGCGGTAGGCGCGACCCGGAATCGCCGGATTGGCGTGATCGGGACGGAGAGTACGATCAACAGCCATATGTATCAGAAGCTGATTTATGAGGAAGACCCGACCATCACGGTTTATGAAAAAGCCTGCCCGCTGTTCTGCCCGCTGGTAGAGGAAGGGTGGCTGAAGGATCCGGTTACGAAAGAGGTGGCGCGGCGGTATCTGGATGAGCTGCTTGAGAATGACATAGACAGCCTGATTTTAGGCTGTACCCATTACCCGCTGCTGCGTTCGCTGATTCGGGAAATTGTGGGTGAGAAGATTACGTTGGTGAATCCGGCTTATGAGACGGCAAAGGAACTGGGAGAGCTTCTGAAGCGGGAGGGGCTTGAGAATCCCGATGAGCCTGCGGATCCGCCTGCGACAGAGCCGTATCGCTTCTTTGTCAGCGATATGGCGGAGAAGTTCGGGCATTTTGCGAATTCGATTTTGCCGTATGATATTGAGACGATACAGAAGATAAATATTGAGGAGTATTGAAGAGAACGTTATGACAAAAGATGTCTGGATTAGTGTAAAAGGGCTGCATCATGTGAAAGATTCTGGCAATGGCTCGGCTGAGGGTGCGCCGGAGGATGAAGTGGAGGTTTTTTCTCCCGGGCAGTATTATTTTCGCAATGGCAAGCATTATGTGGAATACGAGGAGATGGATGAGGAGAGCGGCGAGGTGATGAAAAACCGGATTACGCTGCGCGGCCGTCATCTGGAAGTGCTTCGCCGGGGTTCCATATACACAAAAATGATTTTTGAGGAAAATACAAAGAATGTGAGCTGGTATAATACGCCGGCCGGGAATCTGCTTGCGGGTTTTGACGTGGGTGTGATGCAGGTATCGGAGAGCGAGGATCTGATTGAGATTACGGTAGATTACGCGCTGGAGCTCAACTACGAGCATGTTTCTGATAGCCGTATTCAGATTTGTATTATGACGAAGGATCATCTCCCGCCGCTGTCATCGTTTCATACGCCGCCGCAGACGATGAGCGGGAGACCTGCCGCGGAATGTGTGTAGGATTGTTGCGAAAGCGAATGCAATCGACCGGGAGTTTTGAAATGATTTCTGGGAAAAATGCGCCGATTCCGGATGATATAGAATAGGTATACAGGAAACGCCCCACCGATGTCAGATCCGGTGGAGCGTTTTTTCATTTAGGCTTTGTTTGATTTTTTGGATGACTTTTGTGATTTCTGCGAATTTCTTGCTTTCTCTTCTTCGTTCAACTCTTTCTGCTTTCTGGAAACGAAAGAAGAAAGACGCGCGCGCCATCCGGGCTTTTTGTCCGGCTTCTTCTCCAGTGTACCGCCGCGGACGCTTTTGACTTCCATGATGTAGATACCGCTGACCACAGTCTTGACTTCCTTTTTGACAGGGATTACATCGAATACCTTGGCGTCAGCCACCAGGGTCATGATGCGGGGGCCGACCTTTGCTTTCACGATCGGCAGCTTGGAGCGGCGCATCAGCTTCGGCGTCTGGTCGATCACCATCTGCGGGAGTCCGGATTGCTTTACGGGCAACATTTTCTTATCTATAATCAGCATGGAAACGGTCTGCTTGGCGGCTTCCATCTGCTCTTCCTGAGCGATCTGCTTTTTCTGCATCCGCCGTCCGACGAAATAAAGCACTACCAGCGCGACTACAAGGATAATCAGGATGATCAGTAATACTTTTAGAAAGGTTGACATAAGTACCTCCGTCTTTTGAATTTCGTAGGCAGAAAACGGGATTCGCCTGTCTCCTGCAACGGGCTTGCTTTTTGCAATTTCACTGTGGATTATTCTACCATTCTTTAGAGAAAAGGGCAAGTGTAATTTTGGCTGGAAGCAAAGCGGCATGTAAAACATAGATTGGTAAGCGATATTTTTCTTAATTTTTATTTACTGGCTGGAAAAAAAACAGAGATATGTTATACTGGGTAAAAGCGTTTGCCGCCAGGAACCAGCTGTGTGAATCTGGTTGACGGCAGGCCGGCTGTTTTGAAAATCCAGAAAAGGAAGGAATTACTTTCATGAAAAGAAAAAACTTTTTGATGGCGCTCTCCTGTGTGTGTGTGATGGCAGTCAGTGCCGCTCCGGCGGTTGTGATGGCGGACGAGACGGAAAATGTGGAGACGGAAGCGGCCACAGAGAATGAAACGGACGCGGATGTGATCGTGGAAGACGATACGGAGGAAGAGACGGAAGCGGAGACAGAGGCAGTGCGCCCGACTTACACCGCGCTGGATTATGTAGTGCTTGGCGAATATAAGGGGCTGACGATTCAGGTGGAGGCATCGGAGGTGACCGATGAGGATGTCCTGGCGGAGGCGGAAGACTTGATCAGCTATTCAGATGCGGTGGAATGGCTGACGGAAGGCACGGTGCAGGATGGCGATACCGTGGATATCACGTATGTAGGTACGATGGATGGAGAGGAATTTGACGGCGGATCCGGGGATTATGAGCTGGAGATCGGTTCCGGTACTTTTATCGATGGTTTTGAGGAAGGTCTGATCGGAGTGGAAGTGGGAGAGACGGTAGATCTGAACCTGACGTTCCCGGAGGATTATTATTATGACGAGCTGGCCGGAGCAGATGTCGTGTTTACGGTTACAGTGAATTCGATTATGAGTGTGCCTGAGCTGTCAGATGAGGTGGTGGAGACGGCGACGGACGGCGAGTATACGGATGTAGATTCCTACCTGGAATATATCCGCAGCTATCTGGAAGAGGACGCGGACGACGCATGGCTCTATAACGTGCAGGAGGCGCTTTACACGGCACTGGCTGCCGGCTCAGAGATTACGGAATATCCGCAGGATCTGGTTGATTACTGTGTGGACGACGCGGTTGCGTATTATGAGCTGATCGCAAGCTATTATTCGATGGAATACACGGATTTTATTGAGGCGTATTTTGGATCAGAAGAGGAATTTATGGCACTTCTGGAGGACGCGGTGAAGGAAAGCCTGCAGCAGGAGCTGCTCCTGGTCGCAGTCGCTGAGACGGAAGGCATGGAGATATCAGACGAAGAGTATCAGGAAAGCCTGGAGGAGTACGCGGAGTACTATGGATGTGAGACTCCGGAGGAGATGGAAGAGTATTACAGCAAAGAAGAACTGACGCGGTATTTTCTCATGGATAAGGTCTACGAATTTCTGCAGGAAAATGCGGTGATTGAAGAGAGCTCAGAGGGAGAGACAGAAACAGAGACAGAGGCGTAAACGAATCACTAAGGTCTCAACATCCCGGCTTGACATAAGATGCGGGGGTGGGCGGCGATTGTGATTATAATTGTCCTGCTGGCTGCATATACTGCAGTAAAATAGGTAACAGTTCCGAACTGTTACTGAAAGTAAAGCAGGGCAGTGCTATGTTTCGAAATGGGAATGATGTAGTATTTTGGAAAAAGGCGGCGGTGGCAGTTTTGTTTATCGCCGCTTTTTTTACAGGAAGACTGGCTGCGTATCTGACCGCGAGTGAACCGTCGAATACAGGACAGAGTTCGGAAACAGCAGGAGAACCAACCAGTGATGGGGGCATCTCTGATCTGGCTGGGGAGGAGGCCGATGCGACATTTGCTGAGGATTCTGATCCGGATAGCGCGGCTGTGTCGGCGGAGATGACAGAAAACTGGGGTCTGAGCTTTCAGGAGGAAGGAAAGACGCCGGTGGCAAATGCTACGGCAGAGGAATTGGCGCAGTATGACGCGTATTTTGTCGGCGATACGGAAGAGAACGTGATTTATCTGACCTTTGACTGCGGCTATGAGAATGGGAATACTCCCGCGATATTGGAGGCACTGAAAAACCATGGCGTCTCTGCGACATTTTTTGTTGTGGGAAATTTTGTGGAGGATAATCCGGGACTGGTGAATCAGATGCTTGCGGAAGGGCATACGGTGGGAAATCACACGGCGCATCATCCGGATATGTCCGCGATTTCGGATATGGAATCGTTCCAGGCGGAGATGGAGGAGCTGGAAACGTTGTTTTACGAGGCGACCGGGCAGGAAATTTCGAAATATTATCGGCCGCCGCAGGGCAAGTACAGCCAGAGCAATCTTTTGATGGCACAGGAGCTGGGGTACCAGACCTTTTTCTGGAGCCTGGCTTACGTTGACTGGTACCAGGATGACCAGCCGACCGAGGAAGAGGCATTCGAAAAGCTGCTTGGCCGGATTCATCCCGGCGCGGTTGTACTGCTGCACAATACCTCCTCGACGAACGCGGCGATTCTCGATGAACTGCTGACACGGTGGGAGGAGATGGGCTATCGGTTTGGGACGCTGGAGGAGTTGACGCAGGCGAGCGAGAGTGTTTGACGTGGTCGGACATATATATGGAGGAAGTTGGCTTGGGAAAATACTTACTGGATAAATTAACAGAATATACAGAGTCGGACGCCTATCCATTGCATATGCCAGGACATAAGCGGCAAATGCGTTCGTTCGGGGATGCGTTTGCGATTGATATTACGGAGATTGATGGTTTTGACAATCTTCACCATGCGGAGGGGATTCTTCTGGAAGCGCAGAAGCGGGCGGCGCGCCTGTACGGGGCGGATGAGACATATTACCAGGTAAATGGAAGTACCTGCGGAATTCTTGCGGCGGTTTCTGCTTCTGTTCAGCGCGGAGGCCGCATTCTGATGGCGCGAAACAGTCATAAGGCCGCCTATAACGCCGCGCTTTTGAACGGACTTCGCGTGACCTGGCTTTATCCGGAGACGGATATGCGGCGCGGCATCTGCGGAAGCATTCGGCCGGAGCAGGTGCGAGCTGCTCTGGAAGCGGGGATGCGCGGGCAGGAAACCGATTTCTCAGGAAAGTTCTATTGCGACAATCAGAAACGAGCGGATTCCAACGCAGTCAGAGGAGAAAAGAGCGGCAGAATTGCGGCGGTTCTCATTACATCCCCAACGTATGACGGTGTTGTATCGGACATCCGCGCCATCGCGGAGGAGGTACATCGGGCGGGCGCAATTCTGATTGTGGATGAGGCGCACGGCGCGCATTTTGCGATGCATTCGTATTTTCCGGAATCTGCACTCTCTTGCGGAGCGGACGTGGTAATTAACAGCCTGCATAAAACGATGCCTTCTCTGACGCAGACCGCGCTTCTCCATGTAAAAGGAGCGCGCGTGGATCGGGAACGGCTGCGGAAATATCTCGGCATTTTTCAGAGCAGCAGCCCCAGTTATGTCCTGATGGCCGGGATGGATGAATGTGTCCGCCTGATGGAGACACAAAAAGAAGAATTGTTTGATTGCTTTGTGCATCGGCTGCAGGCATTGCGGGAGCATCTTGGGAAGATGAAGCACCTGCGCCTTGTGACAGGGGAAGAAGCGGAGCTGTATACGTTTGCCTTTGACCGTTCAAAAGTATTGATTTCAACAGAGAAGTGCGGGAGCCTGACCGGACCGGGGCTTGCAAAAATCCTGCGCGAGCGGTATCATCTGGAAGTGGAGATGGCTGCGGAGCGGTATATTACGGCGATTCTGACGGTCGCGGATACGCAGGAAGGGTTTGACCGCCTGGAATGTGCGCTTCTGGAGACGGATGCGGGGCTTGAGCGTGAGATTGCTGATATTGCGGCAAATAGAATGACTGCGGGAAAAAAACGGACAGGCAGCACTGCGCCGGAAGAATCAGGTACAGGCGAAAAGCTTATATGCCAGGAATCTATAGATGTATCGGCATGGATCATGCCGCGGACAGAGGAACGCTTCACGATGGCGGAAGCAGACGAGCTTCCCCATGAAACCATTCGGTTAAAAGACAGCCCGGGGCGGATTGCAGCGGAATTTGTTTATCTTTATCCGCCTGGGATACCGATTCTGGTGCCAGGAGAGCGTATCCCCGAAGAACTGCCGGGGCTGCTTCTGCGTTACCGGAAAGGCGGATTGAATGTGCAGGGACTGGCGGATTACAGCGGAAAGACGATTCAGTGCGTGGCGCATGGATTACGGCAGGACGATGGAGATTGAAAGGAAATGGGAAAAATATTTTATATTATGGGAAAAAGCGCGAGCGGAAAGGATACGATATATGCGGAACTTCTTTCTCGGACGGAGCTGAATCTTCGTCCGATTATTTTGTACACAACCCGTCCGATTCGAGCGAAAGAAACCAATGGTGTGGAGTACCATTTTGTGACTGCAGATGTTCTGCGGCAGATGCAGGCAGAGGGGAAGGTAATCGAACTCAGAACTTACGACACGGTACAGGGACCGTGGCATTATTTTACGGCAGACAGCGATGCAGTGGATATGGAACATTTCAATTATCTCGCGTTGGGGACACTGGTGTCTTATGAAAAGATTCGGGACTACTATGGAGCCGATCGGGTTGTGCCGTTGTATATTGAGGTAGAAGATGGGCGGCGGCTGGAACGCGCTATGAAGCGGGAAAAAAAGCAGGCAGTGCCGGATTATTCCGAGATGTGCCGGAGGTTTCTGGCAGATCAGGAGGACTTTTCGGAAGAAAACATCACGCATGCTGGAATTGAGAGACGATTTCTAAATAACGATGACAGAAAAATCTGTATGGACGAGCTGGCGGAGTACATACGGGAGAAACTGTGAAACAGATAGGGGAGGACACTCCCCTATTCAAGTGTGAAAGAAGTCGACCGCAATTATCTGCGTCTTCTTGACGTATGTTTTTTTCGTCCAAGTAACCGTTGGAGCTTGGCATCTTTTTCATCTCTTTCTGCGATTATTAAGCGTATAAACTCGTCTTTTTCGGCTAAAGCAGAGTCTTTTTCGGCTAAAGCAGAGTCTTTTTCGGCTAAAGCAGAGTCCTTTTCGGCTAAGGCAATATCTTTTTGGTTACTTTCGCTGAGAACATTTTTCTTTACTGCATCATCTAAGATAAGTATAATATCCTGATAGAAGTTTGTCAATTCTATTTTTGCATTATGAAATTCATCGTCTGTTCGTGGTGGCCTGTCGCTTTTTTCGTCTATCGAATCTGGCCGGACCAGATGACTGAAACGAATTGGCATATATGGGATTAGAATATAAAGCTGTTTTTCTTACAAAATGAAGTATTTTTTTGTTTCATAGGATGGTTTGGCAAATGGACTTTACAGGTTAGATAATCAGGCAGCGTAGTAAAATACACAGTACCGAATGAAAAATCTTCCTGAATTTGGAAAAATATTTCGAAAACAGGTGGAAATATCTACCACTTTTTTGTATAATCAGACATATAGTCGGCGTAACTGTTCAGAAAATCATTTTCGGGAAGGGAGGTCAGAAAAGAGCTATGAAAGGGAAAACTCGCGAAATTCGTGGCATGTATGTGCTGCTGCTTCTGCTGTTTTTTGCATTAACGATGTGCCGGTTCTCCGCCGGTTCTCTGACTGCGTTGGCGAGCACCGAGGCTGAGGTTGACGACGCTGCGGCGGTATCGGAAGACAGTACGACCAAGACGAAGGCCGGCTGGGTTAAAATCGATGGTTATTATTACTGGCAGCGGGCGAATGGAACTATTGTCACGTCGAAGGGGTTTAAAAAGCTGGGCGGAAAGACGTATTATCTGGCGTCTGGCGGCCGCAGGAAGACGGGGCTTCTGACGATCAAAGGGAAAATCTATTATCTGAAGCCATCTCTTGTATATGGGCTGACGACGGTCAAGGGAAATACCTATTATTTTGATGAGACGACCGGAGCGGCTGTGACCAGTGACTGGGTGACGATTAAAAAGAAGACATATTATTTTGACGCGAATGGCTGTATGGTAAAGGGACAGTGGATTGAATATGAGGGACATTATTACTATATCAAAAAGAACGGCGTCCTGCATTCGGCGGGTAAATGGATGACGCTTTCCACCGGGACCTATTATATCAGTAAGAAGGGGTACCGGGTGACTGGCCTGAAGACGATTAGCGGGAAAAAGTATTATTTCCTGTCAGACGGGACGCTGGTTACGGACAAGACTGCTTATGCGATCAATGGAACTTATTACACGATCAGCTCAGATGGTGTAGCGACGGTAGCGGATACCAGCAATGTGAAGGTGCAGTGTTCGATTAAGACGCAGGAGTTTATCGCCAAGCATACAAGCTCAGGTCAGACGAATGCGGAGAAGTTCCGGAAGTGCTTTAATTACATTATTGCTTACACGCGTTTTACCGGTTATGATCCGCTGACGAGTTCGGAAGCTGCTACAGATACCTGGCCGTATTCCCGGGCGCTGGAGATGCTGAACACGAATCTGACCGGCAATTGCTATGGTATGGCAAGCCTGATTGCTTCCTGTGCAAAGGAGCTGGGATACCAGCCGTATGTGGTTGCGATCACTGCGCAGCATGGATTTGTGATCATTGACGGAAAGTATTATGACAATATGGGGGCGCGCTTTGGCACGGATCAGCCTGCGATTTACCCATATACGGTCAGATGCCAGATCGAGTTCTGACGATCTGGGGAATTATTGGGCAATTATGGGGCAATTATTCAGAACAGCAGGCCACAGGTCTGCGCTTCGCTGTTCTGAATTGTTATAAAAAATGGGAAGGAGAAACATTTATAATGAAAAAAATGAAGAAAGTTTTAAAAAAGGCTCTGCTGTTGATTCTCTGTCTGGCGATGGCGCAGACACCGGCTGTCTCAAATGTGATCGGGGGGACATCCATCACGGCACAGGCGGCGACGCAGAATGGCCTGGTGAAGAAGAACGGGAAATATTATTATTATAAGAACGGTGTAAAGCTGAAAAACACCTGGAAGACGGTCACCAAGACTTCTTCGAGCGGGAAGACGACTACGAATAAGTATTATTTCGGCTCTAACGGCGCTGCTGTGATGGCGACGACAACGATGGACTGCACGTATAATATCAAGGTCAAGACCATCAATGGAAAGAAATATGGATTTGATACGAAAGCGCGTCTGGCGAGTGGAATTTACGCTGACGAATTGACCGGAAAGCTTTATTATTTCAATGCAAAAGGCGTCTACAATGCTACGAAAACAAAGAAATTGCGCGCGGCGGCAAAGCAGGGCTCAGACCTGGCGGCGCTGGTGAAGCTTCTGGGTACGCCGAAGAGCCGTACGGAATCGAACAGCTGCCTGATGCTGGGTTATACGGATATCACGCTTACCTATGCGCATTTTACCGTCTACGGCCTGCAGGCACCGGATGGCACGGAAACGGTATACGCGATCTATACCATCTGACGTAATTGGCGAGGACATATCCCCCACGAAGTGGGAGGATGCCCGTCCGGCGAGGACCAGTGGAGAACATCTGAGATAAAGGGAGGAGGCCTGAGAGCATGAAAAGGATGAAAAAAACCTTATTTTTACTGCTTTTAGCTATGTTGATGACATTTTGCGCAGCTCCGGCTGTGACTTACGCGGATTCGAGTACATCTTCATCTTCTTCGACGACGAAAAATGGTCTGATAGAGAAGAATGGTAAGCTGTATTATTATAAAAATGGAAAGCTGGTTAAGGACAAGCTTGGCATCAAGATTGATGGCAATTATTATAAAATCAGCGCGAAGGGCGTCTGTAAAAAGGTGAGTGAGGCGGCCGGCCGGGCGGGGATTCAGCTGGAGAAAATCGGCCGGGAAAGCACAAAGAGCAAAACGCTGAAAAAGGCGTTTACCTGGTATTCGACGGAGATCACTTATGCGCCGGTGACGGGGTCGCCGGCTTCGGGACAGACAAAGCTGGCTTATTATTCTATTTATGGATTTAAAAAGAAGGTGGGCGACTGCAATGTGATGGCCGCAACGTTTTGCCAGATGGCAAAGGTGCTCGGATATGACGCGAAGTTTGTATCGGGTTATATTATTTCCAGCTATGATTCGGACGGTAATCCGGTTTTAGCGAAGCATGCCTGGGTTACGATTAAGATCAGCGGGACGACGTATGTCTATGATCCGAATTTTGCGTATGTGCAGCATACGCTGAATAACAATACGGCGGCGCACAGCGGGTATAAAATGACCTATACCAAGACCGGCACGAAATTGCAGTATACATATTATTCATCTAAGAAGAAATTGCTGAAATAACGGCTCTTGCGAGACGTCAGGCTTGCAGAACGATCAAAAAATAAGATGGAAAGAAAATATGCCTGGATAGAAGACAGGAAGAAGGAGAAAGGATTTAGGATATGAAGACAGGATATGCAAAACAGGCGGGAAGCATTTTACTGGCGGTTCTTCTGGGCGCGTCGGGTGTCATGGGGACAGGCTGCCTGGCCTTTGCGGAAGAGGCGACAGAGGCGGTAAACGAGCAGAGTGAACTGGAAACGGAACTGGACGCTGACGCAGCGGATGCGGAGATTGAAATCACCGAGCTGGAAATTACAATTGGTGAGGAGACGCTGATTGTTTCAAATGCGACGGGAATTGCAGTGGAGCCTGTTTCCGCGGGAGGAGCAGTGGAAGACGCGGATGGCGCAGAAGACACTGATTCCGAGAGCGCGGAGAATGCGGATGCTGAAACCGCGGAAGCTGCGGATTCTGAAACTGCAGAGGGTGCAGATACTGAGAGTGCGGAAGACGATGCGGCCGTTGTCCTTGTGTTTACGACGGAGGACGGCACAGTGCATACGTTTGAGATTGCGGATGCGGAGGAGCTGACGGCTCTGACGGATTTGACCCTGACGGAGAAGATCGGATTCTTTTTCCTTTATGGAACGGACGGAAACGGAGACGCAAAATATTATTATGAGACGGCGGATGAGATTACGCTGGAAGAAGCGGTGACGATGTACACGACCGGTCAGGTGACGGTTCGTGAGAGCGCGGACGGTTCTTCGGAGGCATTGGGCTATGCCGACCGGGGAAGTGAACTGGAGGTTCTTGGCGGTACTTCGACCTGGTTTCTGATTACCCAGGGGCGACCTGACCGGTTACGTAGCGGCACGCTATCTGACGGTAGATGCGGAGGAAGCGCAGGCGGCAGTTGAGGCGGAGGAGAACGCACAGGCGGCTGCGGCAGCAGCAGCGCAGGAGGCAGCAGCGGCAGCGGCGGCACAGGCAGCAGCGGCGGCGGCTGCGTCATCGGCCGCATCAGATAGCAGCTCAAGTTCTCAGACAGAGACCACACAGACCGATAACGCATGCCTGACCGGAGGAGTTTTAAACTAAAAGATTATGTCATTCGTATCGAATACCTTTCTACTATTTGCGGGGGCGAGTGTCATTCTTTACTACCTGGCTCCCGCGCGATTCCGCTGGGTCGTGCTGCTGGTGTTCAGCTATATTTATTATCTGACAGCGGGGGTGCGCCTGGTCGGTTTCCTTTTGTTTTCCACGATCGTCACCTTTGTGGCAGGAAGAGTGATCGGGTATCTGTATGAAAAAGGCCGCGAGCCGAAGCAGGTTCGGTGGATTCTGATCCTGGCCCTGGTTCTGAACTTTTTTATGCTGGGGCTTACGAAGTACACGGGTATGCTGATTGACGCGCTGAACGCACTGTTCCATATGGAACTGCGCGGACTGGATCTGGTGCTGCCGCTGGGGATTTCTTTTTATACGTTCCAATCATCCGGCTACCTGCTGGATGTCTATCTGAGGCGGATCACCGCGGAAAAACGTCCGCTGCAGTATGCGCTTTTCGTTTCGTTCTTTCCGCAGATCATGCAGGGACCGATCGGGCGCTACAATCAGCTGGCCGATCAGCTTTTTGAGCCGCATGCCCTGAAGGGGGAGAATCTCATCCGGGGCGCCGAGCGGATGCTGTGGGGCTTCTTTAAGAAAATGGTCATCGCAGACTGGACGGCTGTTTTTGTTGACGCGATTTTCGCCGCTCCGGATCAGTATCAGGGGCTGGCGTTTTTCGGAGCGTTTCTGTATCTGATTCAGCTGTACGCGGATTTTTCCGGCGCGATGGACATTGTGATTGGCCTGGCGCAGATGTACGGGATTACGCTGGAAGAGAACTTCCGCAGGCCGCTGTTTTCGACTTCGGTTGCGGACTTCTGGCGCCGCTGGCACATTACACTTGGCCGCTGGATGAAGGATTATCTGTTCTATCCAATGATGCTTTCCGGCTGGATGACGAAGATTGCCAAGTGGGCAAAAACGAAATTCGGGCGCAAGACGGGGCGGATGGTGCCGATTGCCCTGGCGGATGTACTGGTATTCCTGGTCGTCGGCATCTGGCACGGCGCGGGAGGAACCTATGTTTTCTTCGGGTTCTATAACGGTCTGATTATCGGCGCGAGTGAGCTGCTGGCCGATCGTTATCGAAAATGGAAGACCGCCTTACATATTTCCGGTACGGAAGCGTGGTATCACGGTTTTATGATCGTGCGCACATTGCTTCTGACCATCAGCCGCATGTATTTCAGCCGCGCGGATTCGATGGCGCAGGCGCTGCAGATGATCAAAAACACCTTCACAAGCTTCCAGCCATCGCTGCTTCTGACCATACCGGCGGGGCGGGACGGCCTGTCCTTTACGCCGTACGCGCTTTTGATTATCGTGTGCGGGTGTATTGTACTGCTGGCGGTGGATATTTTACAGGAGCGGGGAGTAAAAATAAGGGAATCACTGGCAAAGCTTCCGCTTCCGGCCACAGCGGCGATTTACTTTGTACTGCTTTTATCTATCGGTTTATTTGGCTCAACAGACGCAACGAAAGGCTTTATTTATGCACAATTCTGATAAAAAACGGCGGCTGACCTGGTGGAAGGTCCTGCTCGTCGCGGCGGTTTTTGTATTGCTTCTATATGGATTAGATCTCGCGCTGTACCCGTGTACCTTTATGCGCAATGATATTCATGCAATTACGACCACGCATTATGATGACATTATCGTGGGGACTTCTCACGGCAAGATGGGAATTGACCCGGACACGATGGAGGAGATCACTGGCAGGAGCGCACACAACGCCTGCGTGGGCGGGGAATATGGGATAGATGTTTACTATCTTACTAAGCTGGCCATTGAAACGCAGGATCCTGAACGCATCATCTATGAGGTAGGCCCCGGCTATTTTGCGACGGAAAAAGAAGAGGGGAACAATTACCTGCTCTTTTACCATGAATTTCCGCTGTCACTGACCAAGGTGGAATACTTCTTTGACTGCATTGCGCAGACAAATTTCCGAACCGTGCTGTTCCCGTGGTACGAGTATTCCCTGTCCTATGAGCTTCCGCAGGTATCGGAAACACTGACGCGCAAGCTGACGGGCGATTACAGTGTGGACAGCCTGAAAAGCGATTCACAGGAATATCATGAAAGCGGCTTTATTGAGCGCTACGCTGTGGATACCTCCACACTTCCGCTGACCGTGCAGAATCTTTTTTCACTGGACGCGCTCGTAGAGGAGAATATGGAATACCTGGAAAAGACCATTGATCTCTGTGAGGAAAACGGGGTTGAGTTTGTGGCGGTCATCACGCCGATTCCGGCGGCGACGCTGGGTACCTGGTGGGATAATTTTATGGATGCGTATGATTTATTTGCGGAACTCTTCGAGGAAAAGGGAGTTACCTGCCTGAATTTTAACACGGATTATTATTTTGAGGCCTCGCATGAGATCGAGGATTTTACGGACTACGATGGTCATATGAACGGCGACGCGGCCAGAGAATTCTCGAAGGTATTGGCAAAGTATCTGAATGCACTGGAGGAAGACAGTGAGATATAAGCAGCAGTTCAGAATAGCTGCTACAACTGTACTATAAAAGGGCTCTTTGAGCGGAAAATAAAGGGAGAAAGGCAGAAGAAAATGGAACAACAGGTTTTAGAGCTTTTAAAAGAAGAATATCCGGAGATTGAATTTGAGACGACGAAGCGGCTCTGGGATGACGGAATTCTGGATTCCGTTACGTTAATTGGCATTGTCGGGGCGCTGAATATGGAGTTTGGGATTTCGATTCCTTACGTGGAGATCATTGAGGCGAATTTTAACTCTGTGGCCGGTATGGCACGCCTGGTCGAGAAGCTGCAGGCCGCAAAGTAAATGCCAGAGATTGCTGCCGGAAGCGGATGGTTGGCGTAATCATACGCATGGCCTGAGGCAGTTGCCATAAGAGAGAGGAGAAAAAAGTGTGGAAATCCATTGAGGAGTATGTTTTTGAACATGCGGAAAGGACACCGGAGCGCAAGGCAATTATTACAAAGACAAGGGAAGTGACGTACGCGCAGATTGTTCACGAAGTGAAATGCTGCGTGAGCTATCTCAGAGACAAAGGCGTTGGCCGGGGCAGCGTAGTGGTGGTAAAGACCAGCCAGACGATTGAGCACATTGTCCTTTATCTTGGCATTCATCTTGCGGGAGGCGTGATGGCCTCTCTGGAGCGGACGATTTCAAACGAGGGCCTCGCGAACGCGGCGAGGGCGGTGAATGCGGATGCAATCATCAGTGACGATCCCACAGTGGCGGAATTGTACCCGTCGATTTTTATGGACAGCCGAATCGCGATTCCGGATATCGCTGATGAAGAATTACCGGAAATTTCTTTCCCGAAGGCAGAAGAGCCGGGGGAGATTTTATTTACGACAGGAACGACGGGCAAATCAAAGGGCGTGGAGATGTCGCACGGCGCGCTTTTTGCGCTGGCGGAAAATCTGATCTACGGGGTTTCCTGCCCGGATGACTTCGTCCTTTTGATTCCCGGCCCTCTGAACCACGCGAACGCGATCCGCAATCTGACTGCGGCTCTGGTAAAAGGCGGCGCCGGTTATCTTTTAAATGGCATGATGAACCTGCGGGATTTTTACGAAGCGATGGATTATCCCTGTGAAAAGGTCAGCTGCTGTCTGCCGCCGGCTTATATCCGGATTCTTTTCATGCTGTCCGGGGATAAGATCGGGGAGTATGCAGATAAGATTGATTATATTATGTCTTCCACCGCGCCGATTCCTGAAGCGGACAAGGAAAAGCTGAGTGCGCTTCTGCCGCATTCCAGGCTGTACAACAGCTATGGCTCTTCGGAGTCCGGCATGATCTGTATGTACAATTACAATCAATATCCTGGCATGAAAAACTGCATAGGCCGGGAGACGAAGAACTCAGAAGTCCGGATTGTGGATGAGGAGCGGCATGAGATTGCTTCCTCCGCGGAGAATACCGGGCTGATTGCCTGCAGAAGTACCACAAATATGATGGGATATGTAAACGAGCCAGAGCTGACCGCGCAGTGTCTTTGCGATGATATTTTTTACACGAATGACATTGGCTACAAGGATGAGAATGGGTTTATTTATATTCTTGGACGAAAGGGCGATGTGATTAATGTCGGCGGGATGAAGGTGGCGCCCTCTGAGGTGGAGGACGCGGCGCTTGCAAACGAGACGGTACAGGACTGCATTTGCATAGGCGTGGACGACGCCATCACCGGGAAAGCGCTGAAGCTGCTGGTTGTGATGCGGGACGGACAGAAGCTTGATAAAAAAGAACTCCGGCAGTTCCTCGTCTCCAGGCTGGAAGCCTATAAGGTGCCTGCCGGCTACGAGCAGGTAGAGCGGATTAAACGCACGTATAATGGAAAACTTGACCGGAAAGCGTATTTATAGTGAAAGTAAAACGACTTACGTCGTTTACTATATAACCTGCTTCACAGAATCCGCAAAGTATGCTATACTGTAACAGGTAAGAAAAAGTAACGATTACAACGATACCGTCCGCGATGCGCACAGGAGGACATAATGGCAGGATTTCAGGGCATTCTTGGACATAAAAAAGAGATCGCGCACCTGGAGAGGGCGATTCGCTCCGGGAAAGTGAGTCATGCGTATATATTGAATGGCGAAAAGGGAACCGGGAAGAGCGTGCTCGCGAAGGCGTTCGCTCAGACCTTGCAGTGTGAGAATGTGAAGATGCCGGAGCTCATCGCCGGAGGGACGGAGGAGAAGCTTCTTCCGGAGGAGCAGGCAGGTCTTGACGTAGAGGCTTGCGGGAAATGCCATTCCTGCAGGCAGGCCGAGAGCGGCAATCACCCGGATATTATCTACGTGCGCCATGAGAAGCCATCAAGCATTGGCGTCGATGATGTGCGGGAGCAGCTGATTGGCGATGCGCAGATTCGTCCATATAATGGGAAATATAAAATATACATCATCGCTGACGCGGAAAAGATGACGCCGCAGGCGCAGAACGCGATCCTTAAGACGATTGAGGAGCCGCCGGATTATGTGATTATCCTGCTTTTGACGGCAAATGACCGTGCGCTGCTGGATACGATCCGCTCGCGGTGTGTGACGCTGAATCTGAAGCCGGTGCCGGATGAAGTCGTGAAAGAATATCTGATGGAGAAGATTCAGATACCGGATTATCAGGCGGATATCTGCGCGGCGTTTGCCCAGGGGAATATTGGCAAGGCCGAGCGGCTGGCGTCCTCGGATGATTTCAACGCGATCAAGGCTTCTGCGATGCGCCTGGTACGTAATGCGGGGGACATGGAGATCAGCGCCATCATTGATTACGTGAAAGAGGTGCAGGAGTATAAGATTTCCATTCAGGATTATCTGGATATCCTCGCTCTCTGGTATCGGGATATGGTATACTATAAGGCGACGAGAGATATCGACGGCCTGATTTTTAAAGACGAGCTGCGCACGATCCGGGAGACCGTCCGCAGATGCTCTTATGAGGGGGCAGAGGAGGTCATGAAAGCCATTGAGACGGCAAAGACGCGCCTGAATGCGAATGTCAACTTTGACCTGACAATGGAGCTTCTGTTCCTGGTGATTAAGGAGAACATACATGGTTAAAATAATTGGAGTCAGATTCCGAAACGCGGGCAAGGTTTACTACTTTGATCCCAAATCTTATGAAATTCATTCGGGAGATCATGTGATTGTGGAGACATCCCGCGGGGTGGAATACGGCACGGCGATTGGCGGTGTCCGGGAGGTGGAGGATGACAAGGTCATACCGCCGCTGAAAGAGGTTGTCCGCATGGCAACGGAGGAGGACGACGCCCATGCGCTTCGCAATCGTGAGAAAGAACGGGAGGCTATGCGGATCTGCCGGGAGAAAATCCTGAAGCATGGCCTGGAAATGAAGCTGATTGACGCAGAATACACCTTTGATGATAATAAAGTCCTGTTTTATTTTACGGCAGATGGGAGAATTGATTTTCGCGAGCTGGTCAAGGACCTGGCAGCAGTATTCCGCATGCGGATTGAGCTGAGACAGGTCGGTGTGCGCGACGAGACGAAGCTTCTGGGCGGCATCGGCATTTGCGGTCGGGAGCTTTGCTGCCATTCCTATCTCTCTGATTTTGCACCAGTGTCTATCCGGATGGCCAAGGAGCAGAACCTCTCCCTGAATCCGACCAAGATTTCCGGGGTCTGCGGCCGTCTGATGTGCTGCCTGAAGAATGAGGAAGAGACCTACGAATACCTGAACAGCCGCCTTCCGGCGCAGGGCGATACCGTGACGACGGCAGATGGACGGACCGGTGTGGTGCAGAATGTCAATGTCCTGCGTCAGAGAGTCAAGGTTCTTTTTGAAGAAGGCGATGACAAGGAGCTCGAAGAGTTTGAGGTCGCTGATCTGAATTTCCGTCCGAGACGCAGGAAAGAAAAAGGCGGCAAGGGCAAGGACAGAGATAAGGATAGAGAGAAAGACAAAGAGAGAGACAAAGAGAGAGACAAAGAGAGAGATAAAGAGAGAGATAAAGAAAGCCGCCGCTCCCGCTCCGGCGGCGCCCAGACGCAGGAAGAGAAAGAACTGCAGGAGCTGGAAGCGCTCGCCTCCGACATCTCCC
>Ga0192271_1030_pt1 | contig 18487 bp, 19 predicted proteins | sample Koala_Koa24_D3_FD_131264 | JGI IMG/M metagenome (GOLD analysis project Ga0192271, IMG submission 131264) | Enriched cells from koala feces incubated with labeled cellulose particles, San Francisco Zoo, California, United States - Koala_Koa2-4_D3 ...
AAGCGATCATCGGAAATGATGGCAGATGAATCCACAGGAGCGACCAGAAGTGCAGAGTCCTCTGGAGAAAACAATGGGAGTACGGTTGCGTCGAATCGAAGTGGTTCTGGAAGGAACATCAGCGAATCAGCAGAAGAGAACGGAAATTCCTCTGCCGGAGCTACTGGTGGGGCTGCAGGGATATTCCCCGGACTTAGCCTTGTGCAAACAGCGGAGCTTGAGCAGGAACTGAAACGGACTGGAGTTCCGCTGCAGGATGTTCTGGAACGTTATTCACTGACATCTGCGGCACAGATGAGTGAAGAGATTTTTAAGAGCGCGATGCGTGCTTTGCGAAGAACCAGCAGCAAAAAACAGAGGGGTAATCAAAGTGTAGCTCAAAATCAGAAGGCCGCATAGTATGATGGATATGAGATGAATTTGTACTGGGAGGTGAGCAAGGAATGAGTAACCGGGTTATGGGGTATGCCAGAGTCAGCAGTCACGAGCAGAACCTGGATCGACAGATCATCGCGCTGAAAGCGTATGTTCCGGAGGAGAATATTCTGGTGGATAAGGCAAGTGGGAAAAATCTCGAACGGGAATCCTATATGGCGCTGAAAGGAGCACTTGGGTTGCGGGAAGGAGATACTCTGGTCATTACATCACTGGACAGGCTGTCCAGAAACAAAGCAGATATCAAGCAGGAACTGCAGTGGTTTAAGGATCATGGCGTCAGGCTGAAAATCCTTGACCTTCCGACTTCGATGATCGAGGTACCGGAAGGCCAGACGTGGATACTGGAGATGATACAGAATATTCTGATCGAGGTACTGGCAAGTATCGCGGAACAGGAGCGTGTCACTATAAAGAAACGACAGCGGGAAGGCATTGATGCGGCCAGACTGAAAGGACGGCATCTTGGAAGACCTGTGTCTGTCAGACCTGATAGCTTCGAGCTGGTCTATAGTGAGTGGAAATGCGGAAAAATTACTGCAAAGAAAGCGATGCAAAGGCTTGGCCTCTCGAACGCTACATTTTACCGGATGGTGAAGCAGTATGAAAATGAATCAAAAGGTTAAGCACTTTTGAGAGATATATCATAATTCCAAAACGGCCTTTTGAGAGACTATTTTACGGTAAAATGCGGGACTCTCAAAAGGTATAGGTTTTGAGAGAGTACTGCAGGCTATCCAGGAATGAAGCAACCTTGTATACAAAAACTCAAAAAATCATTGTAATAGTAAAATTGATCTTGCGTACAGGGCGGGTTTATGGTAATCTATAGACAGTTCAAAAGGAAGATGCTTGGAAGAAAGGTGGTGGTTCAAATGGATTATAAGGAACGGGTGCGTGAGCAGGATCTGCAGAAAATTCAGCAGCTTCGGATTTTTGATGATGAATTCCTGAAAGAAATTTTCGACGGAAATACAGAGGCTACAGAATTGGTGCTGAACATCGTGTTTGGCCGGAATGATCTAAAGGTTATGAAAGTCATCGGACAGCGCGAAATCAAAGGAATCGAAGGACATTCTGTAAGACTGGATATTATGGCGCAGGACAGCGAAAATCACGCATATGATATCGAGGTTCAGAGACAGGACAGTGGCTGGCTGCCATTGAGAGCCAGATATAACAGTAGCATGATGGATACAGTATTGCTCCCGTCGGGTGAAGATTATTCAAAGCTTATACCGACCTATGTTATCTTCTTTATAGAGACAGACACGGTTGGAGATAAGCGCCCACTGCATCATTACGTGATGCGTGATATTGAAACCAATGATCTCCTTGGAGATGAACGTCATATCATGTTTGTTAACGGGGAGAATGACGATGAAAGTACACGGTTGGGAAAGCTGGTGCATGATTTTAAGTGTACATCAGCGGATGATATGTATTATGATGTCTTGGCAAAGCGTGTGCGACATTTTAAAGAAACGGAAGGAGGCGTTTCATATATGAGTAAAATTATGGACGAGGTGAGAATCGAAGCAACTATCGATACTTTGAGAGATGTTGGGATTTCCGAAAGCGAAATAAAAGAGAAGATCATGGTTAAGTTTAAACTCTCTGAAAAGGAAGCAAAGAACTATATGGAGAAAAAAATTGCCTGATAGCTGCAAACAATACTTTTCATTTGCATAATATTAAATTACAAATGAATATGTAATGCATTATGATCCGGATTCTGGTATCTGTTACTGGAATCCGGATTTTTGTTGTCAATCAGGAGGCAGATATGGAACAAAAGAAACTGGTAGCACTGCTGCGGGCAAAGATTGCGGAAGAGATGAAGCAGTTCCGGAAGCGGATGTTAAAGGAACGACCGGAAATGATCTATGGGAGCGCGTATCAGATTGATACGAAGTTGAACCTGTGTGAGATACTGATGGAAATGAGCCAGAAGATGACTGGAGACGAGCTGCGGATGCTGCTTGGGTTCCCGAATCTTCTGGCTTTTCTATATTCTGAGTGGATACGTCGGAGCGGTGGTACACCGGGTATGGAAGAACTGCGTGGGAGCATTGATGAAAGTATCTGTTCGCTGCAAAGGCAGCGGGAAATTATGGAAAATGAGATTACAGAGGAAGGAGCGGCATAACGATGAGGCTGAGAGCAAACGAGGCGGATTACACACAGATTGTGATAAAAGGCATTCCGTCACTCTTTACAGAAACACGGGTGGTACGGGATTCTGTACCGGAGGGATTTTACCTGTATGAAGTTCGGTATGATGAAGCGGGGCTTGGTGATCCGGTACAGATCGGACGGTGTGTAATTACCAATTTCCTTGGTTCTTTGTTGGCAAGTGAAGAATTGGAACTTCCGTGGGGCGGTTATCTGGACATCGATCCGGAAAACGAATGGGAGAATGGGGCATTTATCGGTAATTTAAAGGATGGTATCTATTCCATTCGGCAGATGGTTTTCAGAAACACGCTGTATGGGATGCGGTGTTCGTAAAGATGCATAGAAGGGAGGATGGATATGCCGGGAGGGAACATGAAAAAGCTTTATTACGACAGGATATTCCCGTCTCAAAAGCATATTCCGAAAACACAGGAATATGAGGATACGCTGGATCTCTTCAATGTAGCAGAAGGGGAATTGCGTGAGCAGATGACTGCGAAGGAGGAAGCAATGTTTATCGATTACCGGAGCTACGTGGAACGGCTTACAATGCTGCAGAATGAGGAGTGCTTCGCCCAGGGAATGTCATTGGGAATCCAACTGATGGCAGAAGCCTTTGTTCAGGATCCGGGAAAAGCGGAGTAGGTGGAGGTGGACAAGGGGAAGTAAGAAATGGAACGGATTCAGAGTCTGGCTGCGTATTTATTGAGCTTGAAAATAGATCAGATCGAGGACGACCAGGAATTTTGCAATGCAGAACATGAAGCGATCCAGGAGTATTGTGAGCAGCATGGATATAAACTTTCCGAAGATGACTGGAGAGAAATTCGATCCAGAGGAGAGGAACAGACATTCCTGAATACTAAAGAGTGATTCGAAACACAGTGCTTGTAAATGAATGAAAGGTGGAGAATATTATGAACGATATTATGGATGATGCAAGAAAAGAAACGATCGGCAGCTCAAAGAGTAAGGATGAATTGAACTATGAGGAATTTACAGAATGGCTGAAACAGGCCATTGAAAAGTGTATGGAGGAACCAATTGAGGTGCGATTTTGTACGATCAGTAAAATCAATCGTCCGGAAGTGAAAGCAATGACAATTCTGCGGTCAGAGGAAAACACATCACCTGCAATTGAGCTTGCGCCGTACTATGAGGAATATCAGAATGGCGAGAATATAGACAATATTGCGGAAAAAATCGTTACCATCTATAAAGAAGCAGGAGAATCGGGCAAACAGGATGTGTCTTTTTATACGGACTTTGAACAAGCCAGAGATCACATCATATGCAGACTCGTGAACTACGAAATGAACCGAAGGCTGTTGGAGGCAGTACCATATCTTCGGTATCATGACCTTGCACTGATATATTATTACCAGATGAGTAAAGAGACAGTTAGAATGGGAAGCATACTGGTGCGGAATGACCATCTTGAAGCCTGGGGAATCAGCCCGCTTCAGCTTCATGCGGTTGCAGTTAAGAATACAAAGGAAACTCCATACTGCCTTACATCTGTAGGTACAGTGGTGGGTAATATTCTGGGATTCGTGAATCCGCAGGAGGACGAAACTACAGAAGAATCGTTAGCATATGTTCTTACTAACGATGAGATGTACTTCGGAGCAGTTAATATCTATTTTAGTGACACATTGCGCGAAGTCAGCAGCCAGATCGGCGGAGATTATTATGTACTTCCGAGCAGCCTTCACGAGTGTATGATCGTTCCTATATCGGAATGGACACGTACTGGTGCGAGTAAACTGCAGGCGATTGTTCATGAAATAAACCACAATCCAGAGTATATGCAGGTGGAAGAAATTCTGGGTGAATCCGTCTATCGTTATTATTCGGATACGGAGAAACTGGAGATTGTGGCGTAGGTAAGATTATAAATCTGATAAAATTAGAAAAAATATTAGTAAAAGCCAGAGCAATAGGAGAAAACTTCTTCTTGGCTGCTCTGGCTTTTTCATGACATGGATATGGCAGAGACATACAGAATAATAAATTGGGCAGAGGAGGGAAAATAAATACATTAGCAGACTGATACTATATTCTATTTGTAGTATAAGAACTTTCATGGTATTCATGACAGTGAAGCAAATAATTTCCATTCCTTAGCTCTGCCTGTTCACATGGAAAACAGGAGAAAAGATATACGGTGCAGTCGTGTGACAGTAATCGTGCTCTGCCAACGCATTGTTCCATTTCACTCTCAATAGAATATAATTGTACCTCCCGCAGCAGAGCATCGGAATAGGACATAATGACAAATTCCTTATTTTTATAAGTTACTCTTCTGCGGCGTGGACGAGAATCAATGCAGCTGTTCACGTCGGCACCAAGATAAAGAGCCACGAGCTTGTATGCCTGTTCCTGTTGAAAGTAAGTACCGACGATTCCAATATCCTTTCCACACAGTTTATTTATTCCTGCGCTGTTCCCAAAGTGCAGATCAGAGAAATTAATTTTTTTCATTTCAGTTTTTCCGGGAAAGTTAGCAAAGGTAATAAATGTGAGACTGTCATTGTCAGCCAGTCTGCAGGCATAAGGAAAAACCTGTTTTTTTTCTCCGAGATCCCGTCGCCCCAATGTATGGTATGGGTATTGAATCAGCCTTCCTGTATATCTTGCCTTTTTTTTAGGGTAAAGATGTACTTCCATCGTTGGTTCAAAGTATTTAGTATACAGGTTTTCATTCAAAGTTGCTGAAAGTACGATATATTTTAAGCTTGGAAGACGGGGCGGGCAAAAATAATAGACGGTCACTTCGCCTGTTTCACTATCTTTCAGTTTTACATACGTTTGTGCATGAACCAGATCATTCAGATTGTCATTGTAATCACTCTCTGTCGCATCCAGTTGTTCCTGAGTGAGCGGAGGACATTTAAAATGAGGCTGTAATCTGCCATAGACATTTTCCTCTGATGCCAATATTTCTTCCGCTGTTTCACTATAGATATCAATATTGAATTCACTCAGCTTTTTGACAGCTTTGATGGAAGTACACTTGATATCTTGAAAAAATTGAAGCAAAAGAATGTCCTCATCTATGATTATTGTATAATTTTTCAGAAAGTCACGCTCGAGATTCTTTAAATAAGCGTGAGTTGTTACAATAATCCGTTTTCCTTTTATATAGTTAAGTCCCAGCAATATGTCTTCATACTCCTTGATACGCTCAACACGTTCGGGATGTTTTTCTGTTTCTTTTTTGTACTGGTGTTCTATAATGTCTTTGGTCTGGCCGTAGATTCCCCGGCTATAGTTTTGGGAAATCCTGTCCTGAACTTTCTGTGGTATCAGGTCATTGTCCTGAATACTTTTGGTCATACAGACATCCGAGGGGCTGACTACATGAATCAGTTGCTCGTAAACTTCTTTTTTTAGATTATTTGTGGGCACTGCCACGATAAAATTCTTTTCTTCATGTTGGGCAATCAGCCTGACATAGCTATAGGTTTTCCCGGCTGCAGTTTGTGCTGTGATCAGATGAAGTCCCGGTTTATCACTGCGGATCGCAGCGTCAATGTTTTCCGATAATTGTTCTCTCATGTCCTCAATGGAACAATAATTCTCCTGCTCTAATATGCGAATATTTTTTCTGATGTAAGAGTATTTACTATATTACCGCAGTTGTCACATAAATTATAATATGGGCAAAAGCTGTCAGAACAGATCTGAGGATGGTAATCTTTCAAGTATTTTACATTGCGTTTCCATCTGTCTACATCTTCTGCAGAACGGTATTTGGAAAGAATATTAAAGAATAAAGATTCGCCGCCTTTGATATTCTTCAGGTTTGTCAGGATGGCAAAAGTTTTTCCGTGGTCAAGTTCTTTCCCGGAAATAAAATCATTCAAAAGCTGACAAGATGATTGTTTTGTACCGGAAATACCGGGAAGAGAACTCACTTTTTGCATTGTCGGTCCGCATATATGGCTTGGGTGCCTCTGCTCTCTTTCCTGCTTACCTCGGATCATCGAGGTGTCTTCAACTATGAAAAAGGACGAAATTGCGTCCTCTGCTATTATATGTATAATATTAGGGGACGCAAAATCGTCCAAATCACCAAAAACAGATCGTGCATCGTAATCTCCCATGACCGGACGTTCATTCAGCATGAAGATGTGTTGGTTGATACAAAATCGTTTGATGTTTCTGGCGTAATTGCCGCCCTGATCTAACGCATCGCAGAATGCCGTGAATAGCGGAACACAAGCAATATATGCGGATTCGTTGATGTAAATCAATTCTTTTCCGCCGTAGAATAAGTGGGACAAATCTTTACAGCTGGAGTCGCACTCCGGGAACACCCTGTGGAGCATCAACAGAATTATTTTTGCTGCGTAGACATCTTCAATTAGTGTATTATGAGTAAAGACAACTCTGAATTTTTCACATTCGTCAGAACTGCTGAAGGTGTGGTACGCGAACGAAATTGGAATATCGTAGCTGGAACAACGTCTGGCTATTTCTTCAAAAGATATTCCGCTATCAAAATCTAATACAAATAATTGAATACCTTTACAATTCGAGGAACATGTTCCTCCGATTAAATGTCCGGGAACAAAAGCATATCCTTTGTTTCCGACTAAATCAGCAAACTCTGCTATATTTACATTTACCCAGTTAGCTGCTGCTCGCTTTTTTATGATGCCAGCGCCTTTTTGGGGTTTAGTGAGACATGGTATCACGTCTAGTCCTGTCTGGATTGTCATAAATTTTTCCTCCTGTTATTTGATTATTGATATGATTTGAGTTCTGTCAGATCACTGCGGATCTAACGGAATCAAATTGGGTTTTATTGCATTAGATAACAGTTAATTGGATTTATAACATTTCAGTAAAGAAAACAGAAAGGAGAGCAAATGATGCTTGATCATTGCAACGACATTATGACAGTTCCAGAGGTGGCCAGACTTCTCGGCACCGGCAAAGGAAGCGTATACGACCTGTTAGCGAAGGGAGAATTAAACGGATTCCGAATTGGACGGGTATGGAAAATTCCGAGAATGGCTGTGGAGGATTACATCCTTACAAACAGTGGGATGAAGTAGATTATAAGAGCTATGATGGCTGATGTTACGCAAATATTGTTAAGGACAGAATAGATGTCTTTTTGAAAACATAACTGGATTGTAGAACAAGAGAACCGTCTGTATTATGCAGACGGTTCTCGATACTTTGTGGTTATATTACTTATCTATAAATAACCGTTTGTTCATACTCTACATGTCGACCTTTAATTAGTTCAGCGTAGGGTCCGGCTTTTTTGTTTTTCTTTCGTTCGGTTCTTTTCCCTGTAAATAATTTGGTTTTTTCTTTGTCAATAGATTTAGGATTATTTTTAAGGAACCTTTTTAGCTTGCTTACTGATACAGAAAACAACTCGGGGGCTACGATTGCACATTTATCATCAATGTTTTCCGGGCTTTCCTTTAAATATTCAGAGATAAAGTAATCAAAAAAAATGTCAATTTTTCTGCTTTCATCAGGGGCATCAAAGTCATCGATTTCCTTTCCCATAGCGAGAACTATGAGATAGTAAATTCCCTTTGCGTTATTTCCAATCTGATGTCCTTTTTTGTTTCGCCATCTGCTTAATGTCCCATCATCTACATCAATCAAATCTGCCAGATCTTTATATTTAAAAGATGAATATTTGTTGATGCTTATAGTTTGAGAAGAATTAGCAGAAGAGGCAGTTCCAGTTTTAATGGTCTTCGTGATGAAAGGAGCAACTTTATCTTTGGCGTTTTTATATGCATCTTCTATTATTTCCGGCAATAAATCTGGTTTCGTATATTTGCTCATAGCGCTTCCTCCAGAGGATATGAAAACATCAGTACTTGTGTACTGGGTTGGTCGTATTGCCATATTATTATGTCACAAGTAATTGATTATTTCAACCTTTAAGTAGTATGTGCCTGGGAATGTTTTTAATCGTTGTGTGTACGGTAATGAATACACAGCAAACACTTTGTCGGATTGCGAACAGTCATGATTGACCATTTATATAATAAGAGACTTCTCCGCAATTCGGTGTCAGGAACGGGATTAGAAATGTCCGATGATGAGAAGCACAAAATTTATTTTTTACTGCACATGGAGGGATCCTCCATGTAGCTAAAAAAAATAATATTTGTGTTCTTTCTTCAATGATTCTGAATGCTGAGAATGGTAAGATCGCAAGATAGGTAGAATTTGAGCATAAAGGTACTTTATAGTTGTAAGATTGACAATCGAGTTCGTCAACGTCTCACTTTGATTGAAAAAACAGGGCGTGCGTGAGATTTGTGAGATTCTCATGGGATTCAGTTGTTTTTTAGGATCAACTGATTAGTCTGGAAGGGAGATAAAATCTGATTTCGGATTGCTAGTCGCTCCGCCGCGGTAGTCAGTGTCAGATGTCATAGAGGAGCTAATACTTACCCGGTAAAACCGGGTGAGATGGCGAAGCTATGTGAAAATCTCAGAATGCAGTGAATCTTTGGGATGATCTATAGTTAAAGGATACATTGTATTTGGATCAGTTGGTGTTGTCTAAAAAATTAAAAAGGAGAGACAATAATTATGAAAATTCCGAGAAATCATCAAAAAAACCGAAATGAAAAACTAGTTGGCCATGATTCAAAAGAGAATGTCCTGTTTGAAACAATGGAGTTATCATTGACAGAAGGATCGAGTAAGGGGGGTTTTTACCCTAAAGGTCGTATAACCTACATTTAAAACCTGTTTCAGGCTCCCGGAAGGGAGCTTTTTCTTCAAAAAACGTTGGATTTCCGCGTTTTTTTACTTGTATTTTATTTGAGTGTATGTTATAATATACTATATTATATGCATTCAAATAAAGGAGGCGCGCCATGCCAGCAAAACCGTCAGGAGAGATTAAAACCATTCAGGTCCGAGTGAAGCAAAAGAACGGAGATACCTACATTGTTGAACGCCAGACGATCTATGAGCCGGAGAAAAAACGTAATAAAATCCTGAGCAGTAAGCTGATTGCAAAAATCCCAAAAGGCTCTGATACCCCGGTAAAAACACGCCCGAAAAGAAAAAACGGAGAAAAAAGTGAGGCTTTATCGGACGGTTTGGAGTCCTCCCGCAAGAGAATCGGAATGATGGGCATCCTGGAACATATCGGGACCACATCAGGAATAGACGCATCCCTGTACCTGTCCACTGATACCGGAACTGCCGATAAGATCATCTCTATCGCCCGATATTTGGTGGCAACAAACGGCCAGTCCCTTCCCGGCATCCTCACATGGCAGTTCAGGCACCCGATCCCTTACGAGGAAGGAATTACAGAAGATATCTATCATGAGCTGTTCAGGGAGGTCGGGCTTAACGAAACACTCCAGCAAAGCTTTTTTGCACACCGCTGCGATGGCCTGCAGGACAAAGCAGTCCTCGCGTATGATTCTACTACGATTTCTACCTATTCGGAAAACCAGATCGAAGCCAGATATGGTTTCAACAAGTCCGGGGACGGATTGAAAACGATCAAACTGCTCACCCTGTATTCTACAGAAACCGGGCAGCCTGTGGCATTCACGAAGCAGCCGGGCAACATCCCCGATGTAGTTACCATTCAGAATGCCCTGAAAGAACTGTCAGCGCTTGGGCTGGGGAACGCAGAGGTTGTCACTGACAACGGGTATTATTCTGAAGACAACATTGCGAAGCTGCTTGAGGCACATTTTGGTTTCGTGACACTCGTGCGGCCAACCATCAAATGGGTCAGGGCAGAAATAGATGTCCACAAAGAGGAATTAAACCTGGTCAGCAATTCATCCTTTGTCGTTACAGGCATATCTCCACTCATGTCAAGCTCCCCGTCAAAGAAATTCTCAAACCGCAAAATCACAAAATTCTTCTGCGCAAAAATCGCCACATGAATCAAACGCTTCTCCGGATCTGATACCTTCATTTCGCATTCTATCGCATTGTCCAACGCATTCCCCAATATGGCACACAAATCCATTGTATCAATAAAATCCAGCAATTTACCATCCGCCACACAGTTCAGGGTGATTCCATATTTCTGGCAGGTAATTGTTTTTCCTGTCAAAAGTGTATCAAGCACCTTATTCCCGGTTCGGTTCTGAGCCTCAAACTGATGTATTTCTTCTTCCATATCCGTAAGGTATTTCTCTCGTTTTTGCGGATCCGGCTCCATACGCAATATTTCAATCTGATGCTTCAGGTCATGATACTTATAATGTACCAGTTCAATACTTTCTTTCGACTGCTGATACTGCTGATACTGACTCTCCAGAATTCCTTCCATCATTTTTAACTCCTGCCTGTCATGCATCTCACACCGCAGGACATAGTGCGCATACATCATCGCAGCGCCACCCAGATCCATCATAGTCCGCAGCGTAGCAATTGATTCCCCTGAACCGGTGGTAAAAGGTGTGATAAACGGGAAATAGTTGGGAATGTAACTAAGATTACTAATGAAAAAAGTCAGCAATGCAATAAACAGCACCGTCCAAACATCTCTTTATAGATCTCTAATCCAGTTCCAGACTTATTCTGACTATGCAACATCCAATAGTAGAAAAAATCAATAATAATGCAAAAAAACAAAAGGGAGCAAAGACCTCCTGCGACCGAGAGGGTACTGTAAAAATAAAAACAATAGATCTGCCAGGAAAGAGAGGTTGCAAACTCGGCAAGCACAAATGCCTGCAAGGCACTATAGAAAGCCTCCCACCAGCCGATCTTGCAGCAACAAAAAATAAGAGAAATCATCAATAGAACAGCTATCGCCATAAATATAATCCATAAATAAAATATTCCCACTCCACCCGTGAAAACCAGAAACAGGCATTGCAGTGCCAGAGCAACCACGCCTATCACAGCCAGGCGTATTGCAGGAAAGCGCTTTGGAAGCAGAAAAATAAATATCATACATGCGCCCCACTGAGCGATCGCTGTATAAATCCTTGGTATATCAGGCAATTCATTCGTAAATGTTATCGTCATGGAGTTTCCTCATCTTTCTTCTTTCCTTACCTGCTTCACCGCACATTGCTCCAGTAATCCGTCAGCGCCTCCATAAATGGATTCCGCCTCGCCCGGCTCAGCATCAGTTCCTCCCCTTTTACAATCGCACATCCATCCCTCACGCTATCCACATGTGCCAGGTTGATCAGATACCCCTTATTTCCACGGCAGAAATCATACGGCGACAGGTTCTCTTCGATCTCTTTCATGGTACCGGCTCCCTCATGATTTCCCGAATTCGTATGGTAAATCAATGTATGTCCCCGGCTTTCTACATAATAAATATCTCCTGCGTCAATGCGCAGTACCCCGCCCCGGATATTCACCACCACATGGTTTTCTTGCCTGTGTTTCATACGCCCGATTGCCCGCCCGAGCCGCTCAGAAAAAGCGAAGTACGTGATCGGCTTTACGACATAATCGAGCGCATCCACCGCATAGCCGCGCAGAGCATATTGCCGCATATTGGTGATAAAGATAATCACGACCTCGGAGTCTTTCTTCCGGATCTCCTCCGCCGCGCTCATGCCGTCCATGAAACGCATCTGCACATCCATCAGGATAATGTCAAACTGCGCCTTATAGTTTTCCACGATCTCATCCCCGTCCGTATAGCGGGTAATGGCAAAATTCTCCTGTTTTTCCTGTTCATAACGATGCAGGTATTCCGTCAGCTGCTGCGCAAACGGAGCTTCGTCTTCTACAATTGCAATCCGAATCACGTGCTCACCCTCCTTTCTGAGATTTTTTTTTCATCCATATAGCCCGCTTTTTTTCTCACTCACCATTAATTCTGAATCCGAAAGCGAAAACTCCATCTGTCTGTATGATGATCTCTTTTCTGTTATAATTTCATAAAGTCTTTTGTCTGAAAGTTCATAGGGAATTCCACCCATACCGATTAATTTTGAGTTCCCGTCATACCGTCCATGATCCCACACAAAAACGCTCCCCCAGTTATTTTTTAATGCTTCAACAGCTCCTGCCCAGGTACCTCCCTTCCTGTAATCTGAGGCAATCACAAAAGTACCGTAAGCGGACGCATAAATATACTTGTTTCGATTCATTGCCCGTGCTGCAGAAAACCCGGCATCTGGCTTAACATCAGAAAAGAGTAACAGTTTCCCACGAATCAGAGCGTCAATTACCTCTTTTCTCCTGATTCTGGACAATAATGAATCTGCCAAAAATGAAACTGCTGCTCCTCCCATGCCAACGGCTGTCTGTTCTGAAATCATGTCCGCTCCTCTTGCACCACCGGAATAAATCAATAACTTTTCCATAGAAGCTTTTTCTGCCAGTTTTTTTGTAAACAAAATACCATCTTCATCGATGTTTCTTGAACCGGCTGTCCCGATTCCAATTTTTTTCGCCAATTCGATATTTCCTGAATAAAACAACACCGGAGGAGCTTTCTTTTTCAATCTTTTCCTGAGGAGTACTGGATAGTCTGAATCGAAAATCGTCACGACTTCAATTCCTTTTTTTTCCAGACTTTCCATTTCAAACGCAACCGCTCCGCCTCGCTGAACCAGAGTTTTGATACGCTCCAACGTCTCATTTTGATATCCCATTTCTTTTAAAACATCAATATCCTGGCTTAATATAAGAGCAGGTATTTGATGATGTTCTCTGATTTTTTCCAGAAAAAGATTCCATTCCCCCATAGAAAATGGCTTCCTATCAACATCTTGTATCCCAATATAGCTTGTTAAAAGAATAGCGCTCATTGCGTTATCTGACAATTCCATTTTCTATCACCTTCCCGCACTGTTTGCCAGTGCAAATGGATAAACCTTTCCGCTTCCAGCCTGTCTGAGTTTACATCCACAGACAGTTACAGTCCATTTTGAATCAACCATATCATCCACAAGCAGCACATTTCCACTCTGAACCTGATTTACCTGAAAGGAAGCATCCGCATTTTTATACTGCAGATAGCTTGTATTCAATTCTTTCTGACATTTTGCTGTCTGCGTTTTCCCTATGGATTCCAGATAAGGAAGTCTGAGCTTTTCTGCTAATCTTACAGCGAAATTTCTGACCAGATCTGGTCGTCTTAAAGAAGGAACACTCGTAAGCCATTCAATATCATTTTCCTTCACAAATTCACATAATAGCTCGTAAGAAGCGTTTACCAGAGTATCCTCAAAAAACCCCATCTGATACTTTCCTTCCATTACTTCCCGTCCCCAACCTGCATCTCCATAATTACTCAAAACCAATCCCTGTTCACAGGAAAGTGTAGACATAATCATGTTTTTCCCAAGCACAGTTATGCCAGATGGCCATTTTTTTCTGGGAGTAATGATATAAACTGCTGCTTTCATAAATCTTTGCGCCTCTGCGAGAACAGTTTTCGAAACGCTCTGAGGCAAAATCAAATGCCCCAGGCAATTTGCACATTTTCCACATTCCCCAGCGCTCTCATCATCAAGCACTTCCGCAATGTACTTCATATAGCACTTTTTTGTTTTCACAAAATCATTCATCTGTCTCAGTTCTTCTCTTCGAATTCTTGTAATCTCCTCACTTTTAGCGGTATCCGGCTGCCAATTGCGCGGCGTTTTATAGTATCCTGTCCCATCCTTGTATATCGCGCCATCTACTAAAAGATACTTAACGCACTGTTCAATTCTGCCATTTTTCATATTGACATATTTTTCCATTTCCGAAAGGCGAATTCCCGGATGTTCCAATATAGTAGTCACCACATCTGACATCAGCGTTTCTGTAGGAAAAGCAGAATCAATAAAATAGTTGTTTATCGCATCATCTTCCTGCCCGACAAGCAAAACAGCCACTGCTCTGTCAATTCCACGTCCAGCACGCCCAATCTGCTGATAATAGGCTACCAGATTCGCCGGTTTTTGAAAATGAATGACAAATCCGATATCCGGCTTATCAAATCCCATGCCAAAAGCGACCGTAGCAACCAATGCTTTTATCTCATTATCCATGAATCTTCGGACAATTTCAAGCTTATTTTTTCCCTCTTCTGTCTCAATCGCGGAATAATAGCTTTCACAGGCAATTTCTTTTTTTGTCAACCAGTTATTGACTAAAATACAATCGCGCACAGTCAGACAATAAATAATGCCTGTACCAGGCAATGAATCAATATTTTCCGCAATCCAGGCAAGCCGTTCTTCTCTGGACCACAATTCTACAATTTGAATCTCCAATGAATCCCGCATAAGGTCTCCCCGGCTGATAATGATATCCTTTCCGAGTTGATTTTGAATATCACTGACTACCCGATTATTAGCCGTAGCTGTAGTTGCAAGCACAGGAATGTTTGATGGAAGCAAATGGATAATATCGACGATCCGTCTGTAATCTGGTCGAAAGTCATGCCCCCAGTCAGAGATGCAATGTGCTTCATCCACAACAAAAAGACTGATTTTCGGTATCAGTCCATTCTCTAGCTGCGAACGAAAGCTGTCATTTGCCAGTCGCTCAGGAGAAATAATCAGAGCATCAATCAGATTATCCCTTAAGTCACTATTAATGCGATCCCAATCCTCCACGTTTGCTGAGTTAATTGTCTCAACATGTACGCCTAACTTATTAGCTGATTCAATCTGATTATTCATCAACGCCAACAGAGGGCTGATTATTAAAGTGATCCCTGCATTCCTTTTTCGAAACAGCCTGGTCGCCAGAAAATATACCAAACTCTTTCCCCAGCCAGTTTTCTGCACAACCAGCAACCTTTTTCCCAGCAATAACTCCTGAATTGCTTCTGCCTGTCCGCTTTTAAACTGCGCATTTGGACCATAAGCCTCTCTTAGTTCTTCTAAAAGCTCATCCATCCTGATACCTCATCATTCTATACTTCTGTTTTAATACATTGCAAACACATAATAAATCCAATACAATTCTGATACTAGTATAATGTTTTTAAAATCCTTGTGCAAATAATTCATCTATGATATAATGATTGCATATCCGTATAGAAAGAGGAGATGCATCATGGGTCGTAATAAAAAATGGGGCAATATCACTATCGCTGACGAGGATCGTACTAAGCTTGAAAAAATCGCTAATTCTCAAACTGAAGAATATCGCAAAGTACAGCGCGCAAAAATCCTTCTTCTCAGTGCTGATGGTATGTCGAACACAGATATTGCCGCCACAATAGGTGTTCATCGAAATACTGTTGCAACGTTCATTACAAAGTACTCTGCAGCCGGTTTTGACTATGCGATGAACGATTCTTCGAGAAGCGGAAAACCTAATGTCATCTCTGATGACGAAAAAACCTGGATTACGAGTATTGCCTGTGTGAAGCCTAAGGAAATAGGTTACGCAGAAGAGCTTTGGACTTATCGCGCTCTTCAGAAACATATTCGAACCCATTGTAATGAGGCAGGTTACCCGGGACTTTCTAATATATCGCATAGCACGGTACGTGCCATACTGGAGGATAATGAAATCAAACCGAATAAGATGAAGTACTATCTTGTTCGCAAAGATCCCGATTTTGATAAAAAAATGCATGACGTACTGGTCGTATATAAGCAGGTCGAAATGTGCTTCGACGAAGAAGGGAACATCACTATAGATATGGATGAACCCAAAACTGTGACCGTGTCCTATGATGAGAAGCCCGGAATACAGGCACTCAAAAACATCGCACCCGATCTGCCACCAACGGAAAAACATGGCAAAGTGGCAAGAGATTATGAATACAAGCGACTTGGAACATTGTCATTGCTGGCGGGTATTGACCTGCTCACAGGAAAAGTTATTCCTCTTGTTAGCGAAACTCACAAGAGCTCAGACTTTATTACCTGGCTAAAGAAAGTCGATTCCATATATCCTGAGCAAGACACAATACGACTCGTGCTTGATAATCATTCAGCGCATACATCGAAGGAAACTCAGGCGTATCTCAATACACGTCCTGGGCGGTTTGAGTTTGTATTTACACCTACACATGGATCATGGTTAAATCTGATAGAGAGTTTCTTCAGTAAGCTGACCAAGCAATGTCTTAAAGGCATTCGCGTAGAAAGCAAGCAGGAACTTAGCGACCGCATCTATCAATATATGGAACAGGTGAATGATGCTCCAGTAGTCTATCATTGGAAGTATAAGATGGATGAAACCACCATCTAATTATTTGCACACGTTATTTAAGTACGATGTACTAGAGCATCCAACCGCAGCGTTATGGTTGCAGATGGAGACACTGCACCTGGCGGAATAAAGGAAGAATCATTTGTGTTTGTTGAAATTTACAACATATGAATGAAAAGAACGTATTCACGAAAAAATCCATTGATTCAACTGAACACATCTGTTTTTAGCTGTTCCCATGCATCCTCATGTTCCACGTAATATAATGGGCAGGATTTTCCACTCACGTCATAATGGCGGAGGATATCTTCTTCTGTCAAATGATACATCTGGCAGAGAGTACGAAGCAGGCGTACCAGAGAAGAATATGTTTCGGAAGTAAAAGCACCGTCTTCGCCTGGATGACAGCATTCAATGGAAATCGTGTCATAGTTTCGGTTATTCGAACAGTAAGCAATTTCATCCATAGGTACACATTGAAGAATTTCTGCCGGGAGAATTTTTTCTGACCGTTAATTATGAAAAGCAGCTCAATGATTCGCTAATGACCGCTCATTTTCTTCGGAATTTGCACCGTATTGTAGGGATCCGCAGATGCCATTTGATTTTCAAATCTTAAAAAAAATACTTGCATTCCTGACATATCTGTGTTATTATCGCTAACAGTTGTTAGAAGTATCTAATAAAAATTCTAAACGGCTTACCGGATAGCAGTCCACTATACTCTATAGTGGCTATTTTTTTGCCTTTTTACGGAGGTTTACATGAAAAAAGGAATCTTGAAAGAACATATGAGCACCATCATTCTTGCTGTGGTACTGCTTTTACTTTCATTTTTTTCGCTTTTTGTCGGAGTGATCGATGTGAATCTCGCGGGTCTGGCTGCGGGAGATTCTGAGCAGTGGCTGATTTTTATGGCCTCGAGACTGCCAAGGCTGCTGGCAATTTTATGTACTGGCATGGGCATGAGTGTGGCGGGGTTGATTATGCAGCAGCTTTGTATGAATAAGTTTGTGTCGCCTACGACCGGCGCGACGATCTCCTCTGCTGAGATGGGGATTCTGCTGGCGCTTCTTTTTATGCCGAACTCGACGATTTGGAGTCGGGCGCTGTTTTCGTTTACGACCGCGATCCTGGGTACCTGGATCTTTGTCTGGTTTATTCAGCGCATTCAGTTTAAGGATGTAGTGATGGTGCCGTTGGTGGGCATTATGTTTGGCAACGTGATTACGGGAATCACAAATTATTTTGCTTACCGCTATGAGATGACGCAGGCACTTTCCACCTGGACAGTCGGGCATTTTTCCATGGTCATTCGCGGAAGATATGAGCTGGTATATCTGGTCGTGCCAATGTTGATTCTGGCTTTCGTCTTCGCAAACCATTTTAATATTGTAGGTATGGGAAAGGATTTTTCCAATAATCTGGGAGTCCATTACAATCTGGTATTGTTTGGTGGGCTGACCATTGCCGCGCTGATTACGGCGAGCGTGGTGGTGGTAGTCGGATCTATTATTTCAAACTACGGAGGCTGAGTATGGAACATGAGCGATGTTTAAGGGAGACAAGATTCGGGGAACCCTGCCGGATGTTGCGCTGTTCGGAGCAATCTTCGTGCTGGTATGTGATATGGTTGGTCGGGTCGTGATTGCACCTTATGAGCTGCCGATCGAGCTGATTATTGGCATTCTTGGCAGCATTCTGTTCATCGGACTTCTGATGTATCGCCTGAAGCATGGGCGAAAAGCGATCCGTGTTGGGG
>Ga0192271_1011_pt2 | contig 18162 bp, 18 predicted proteins | sample Koala_Koa24_D3_FD_131264 | JGI IMG/M metagenome (GOLD analysis project Ga0192271, IMG submission 131264) | Enriched cells from koala feces incubated with labeled cellulose particles, San Francisco Zoo, California, United States - Koala_Koa2-4_D3 ...
TTAATGGCTCTAACACATCAAGCACGCTATTTAAATTCGCACGCCAAATATTACGACCCTCGATCACACCCGTAGACAACACTTTGTCATAATCAGCGAAAGTCGCTAATTGTTCAGGCGAACGCACTAAATCAAGGTGTAAACCAGCCACTGGTAACGCTTTTAATAATGGAGCGTGTTCTGCCACTGAACCGAAGTAAGTTGCCAATAGTAATTTGGCATTCACTTTGCTTAAGTCTGCGTACACGGACTGGAACGCATCAAGCCATGGTTTTGGTAAATCTAATGCCAATGCTGGTTCATCAATTTGAATCCACTCGGCACCCTCATTGGCAAGTGCGGTTAAAATTTGTTGATAAACTGGGACTAATTTTGCCAATAAATCAAAACGGTTGAAGGCTTCGCCTTTTTCTTTCCCTAACCAAAGGAATGTTAACGGACCAACGATTACAGGTTTTGCCTTATGTCCGTTGGCAACAGCTTCACGATATTGATTGACATAATGTGCTGGATTGGCTTTGAATTGAGTGTTTTTGCTAAATTCGGGGACTAAATAATGATAGTTGGTATCAAACCATTTAGTCATTTCAATGGCAAACTGATCTTTGTTACCACGTGCTAATTCAAAATATTGTTCTAAAGTTAATTTTTGACTGTCAAAACCAAAACGAGCAGGAATCGCCCCTGTCGCCACTTGCAGATCTAAAATATGATCGTAGAAAGTAAAATCACCAGTTGCCACGAAATCGGCATTAGCATCAGCTTGATGTTGCCAATTTTTTTCACGCAAGGCTTTGGCTAACTCTAATAAATCTTGTTCACTTAATTCTTTACGCCAGTAGCGTTCTTGTGCAAATTTAAGTTCACGTTTGGCACCAACTCGTGGGAATCCTAATACATGGAATGTGGTCATCATCTTGCTCCTATAATGGAAATAATAAATGTCTATTTAGACGGCTAAACGTCCGCTTGATCAAGATAATGCCGAATTCTGGTTTATTAAGCAAACTCATAATTTTCATTTTTTGTATGAATAATTTTAATAATTGAATGACTGATAAAAAATAGATAAACAAAAGTGCGGTGAAAATCTTTTTTGTTTTTGAAAAATAAGTTTTGCGAAAGACCGCAATTTAGGGTAATATTCACAGCCTAGTTATTTTTTAATAAAAAATAAGGTGTAAATATGAAAAAAGGAATTCATCCAGATAATTATCGTACTGTGCTATTTTATGATAGCAATGCCAAACAAGGCTTTTTAATCCGTTCTTGTGCTAGAACGACAAATACAATGCAATGGGAAGATGGCAAGGAATATCCCGTGTTTATGTGTGATACATCTTCCGCATCACACCCGTTCTACACAGGCAAAACACGTCAAATCGGCAATGAAGGTCGAGCTAGTGACTTTACTAACCGTTATGGTAAGTTCGGTGCATTAAAATCAAAATAGGAGATTAGCATGCAAGTATTATCATCATTAAAAAGTGCCAAAACTCGTCACCCAAATTGTAAAGTAGTTCGCCGTCATGGGGTGGTGTATGTGATTTGTAAGGAAAATCCACGTTTTAAAGCCCGTCAGGGTATGAAGAAAAAAAGAAGATAGGGATTTTTTCTGGTTCTTTTGGTAGAAAAAGCGGTGGATTAAAAAATTCACCGCTTTTCTTGTTTCGTCTTTTTTAATTTAAAACAATACACTTGCCCCCATTACCACATTACGTCCCATTAACGGAATGTGGGATAAATAAGATGTACTCGCATACACTTTCCGATTAAGAATATTATTAAAATCAAGGGTTAAACGATAATCAATATGCTGACTTAATGAACCTAAATAAATAACACCCGCATTCAACATAGCATTGCCCTTAACTGGTAGCTCATTATAGGCAGTGTTATTTTGGTTAAAAGTATGAGTATATTCAATGCTGGCGGACAATTTATCACTCAAGTCAGCATTCAGACGAGAACCTAAACGCATCGCTGGCATACGTGGTACATTGCCATTTTGTAATTTTCCTCGCACATAATCACCGAAAACAGTAAAGCGATATTTAGGGGTGAATTGATAACTCATATTACCCTCCACGCCATAAAAACGTGCAGGTTGTTGAGCGTAACGTATCAAACGAAAATGTGCAAAACGATCCATGGTATGAGCATAGATATAATTGCTAAAATACTTATAATAGGTGCCGAAATAGCTTTGCCATCTGTCATGATTAAATTGCACACCGATGTCCAGATTATTGGATTTTTCTTTTTTGAGTCGTTCATTAATACCAAATTGATTATACACATCGGTATCGATCTGCAAATTATGAATGGTTCGGTCATATTGTTCATCACCAAATTCATAGGAATTGGTGGCAACGTGCGTGCCTCGAGCATAAAGTTCTTGTACGCTAGGGGCTCGTTCCTGATGAGAAAAGGTTATCCAACTTTTAAGTGCTGGGGTAAATTGCCAATCAATACCTGTGGCGAAAGAATAAGTATTGGTGCTGTATGACATACTGCGTAATGGTATAATATTTTTCCCACGATGTAATTGTTTATCATCAAGTAATTGAATTGCTTGATGATCTACACGTCCAGACAAAGAGAACGTAATATCTTGCCACTGATAACGTTCTACCGCAGATAACGCATATAGTTTGGTAATGCTTTTATCTAAAATTCCTTCATAGCCTGAACTGCCAATCTGATCTTTGCTATATTGTGCAACCCATTTGCCAGAAATATGTTGAGTAGGTTTATGATCTAATTCAATACGTACTGATTTGCCATTATGCTGAAAACTAGACATCGTGTATTGCCCTTCAATTTCATCATGACGATAGCGGCTATCGTTAGCGATAAAACGAATTTGTTCAATACCTGCTATAGGTTGAATAATCGCACCTCGTAAATCCACACGTTTTAAATGTAATTTAAGTTTGGCATATTGTTCAGGTTGACTAGGATCGTGATTGTGGAAATCTTCATCAATATTGATGCTGGTATGTTCACAATGTAGGTTAATCCCCTCTAAGTATTCATCATTTTCTTGATGAGTATGAATATGGCAAAAATGAGCTTTATGCTCGTGTCCAGTTAAACCATAACGATCGCGTCTATCGGTATAAGCAATACCAAGATAACCTTTTTCACCAATCCATGACAGCCCCACAGCCCCTTGCTTAGATTTTGCTTCGGAATTATTAATATAACGATAATGCTTTGATTCTACGAAATTTTCTTGATAATCATCAGAGAAAATAGCCTCAATACATTCTGATGTATTAGAATTATTACAAGGATTTTCCACGCTATATTGTTCCGTATAACCAGCTGATTTATAATTTTTTGCATGACGAGTTAAGCCCTCTAAATGCAGAACCAGATGATTATTTAGCCGTAAATTCGTGGCTAAATTGTATAACTGTTCTTGGTTATTGGTGTTGTAACGAGTATCTAAACTGCCCTCAACAGTACGCGATGGTAATTGTGTCGGAATTTTATCATCTTCTACATTCACCACCGCACCAGTGATACCTGAACCGTATAATAGCGTATCCACGCCTTGAATAACGTTGATTTCTTTCGCTAAAGTAGGGGCAACCATAATGGCATGATCGGGTGACATATTGGACATATCCACTACATCGCTGCCATTTTGCACAATTTTATTGCGATAACTTTCTTGCCCGCGGATAACCGGTGTTGAAGCACCTGAACCAAAGTGATTGGCTTGAATCCCCATTTGTTTTGACAAGGCATTACCTAGTGATGTTGAGCCGTTTTTTAATTCGCTTTGTGATACGCTTTTAAAGGGATTATTGCTCACTTCCGTGACCACAATTTCATCTAAAATTTCGGTTTTTTCCTCCGCACTTGCGGGGGAAATTGCCCCCAAAGTGAGCATAATTGCCCCACTTATTTTTTTCAGTTTCATTATTGTTATTTCCATATAAAGATAATTCGTGAAGAAAAATAACTTTATATGAGAAAATTTGCAAGTGTTTTTTATAAAAAAATCATTCTTATTATGAAAAAATCATCTAAAATTCCACCGCACTTTCATCGTCTTTTTGTTAAATGTTTCTGAAATTTACTGTAGAATAAAAGCCTTATTTACTATTGATAGATAAGGCTATGAAACCCATATTTCTCGAACTCCGCCATTTAAAAACCTTGCTTGCATTAAAACAAACAGGCTCTGTTTCGCTTGCCGCGAAACGGGTTTATTTAACCCAATCAGCCCTTTCTCATCAAATTAAATTACTGGAAGAACAATATGGTTTGCCATTATTTGAACGTAAAACAATGCCGTTACACTTTACCCCGGCGGGAGAACGTTTAATTAAATTAGCCCATGATGTGTTGCCGAAAGTGATTGAAGCGGAGCGAGATCTTTCACGGGTGAAACAGGGCGAAGCCGGCGAGTTACGGATTGCGGTGGAATGCCATACTTGTTTTGATTGGTTAATGCCTGCTATGGACAGTTTTCGCACCCATTGGCCTTTAGTCGAATTGGATATTGTATCGGGTTTTCATACGGATACTGTAGGATTATTACTTAGTCATCGTGCTGATTGGGCGATTGTGTCGGAGATTGAACCGACGGACGGCATTATATATAAACCTCTATTTTCTTATGAAATGGTTGGGCTTTGTGCCAAAGATCACCTGTTAGCCCAAAAAGAAATTTGGCAAGCGGAAGATTTTGCTGATCAAACTTGGATTACTTATCCTGTCCCTGATGATATGTTAGATCTCTTGCGTAAAGTGTTGCGACCAGCAGGCATCAATCCGACACGCCGAACCAGCGAACTGACTATTGCCATTATTCAATTAGTTGCCAGTAAACGAGGCATTGCGGCGTTACCATTTTGGGCGGTAAAACCTTATTTAGATCGCGGTTATGTGGTGGCTCGTCAAATTACCGAACAACGCTTACATAGCAATTTATATTGTGCCTATCGAGAAATTGACGCAGAGAGTGCATTTATTGATGATTTTTATGATACCGTAAAATCACAAAGTTTTTCTACTTTACCGGGGCTTTCAGTATTGGAGTAATCGTGACAGAGAATAAAAAATCAGCCGTGATTTGGACGGCTGCTAAAGCTGCCTTTCCTTATTCGGTACCGATGATCATCGGTTATATTTTCTTAGGTATTGCCTACGGTATTTATATGAAAGTGTTGGGGTTTGGTGTTTGGTTTCCGTTTTTTATGGCAGCGTTAATTTATGCGGGTTCAGTAGAGTTTATTGTGGCAACATCATTGACGACTATTTTTTCTCCACTTTCCGTGTTGTTGGTCACCTTAATGGTCAGTGGGCGACAGGTTTTTTATAGCATTTCCATGTTAGAAAAATATGGTAAACAGTTGGGTAAAAAACGCTGGTATTTAATTTCAGCCATGTCGGACGAAGCCTTTTCGTTGAATTATATGGCAAACGTGCCAGAGCACTTAGATAAAGGCTGGTATTACTTTTTTGTGAGTTTATATTTGCAAGTCTATTGGGTCATTGGAGCGGTATTAGGTAATCTGTCAGCGGACATTGTTCCGTTTAGTTTAAAAGGTATAGAATTTGCTATGACCGCGCTATTTATTGTTATTTTTGCTGAAAATTGGCTGAAAGAAAAATCTCATGAAAGCTCGTTACTGGGTTTAGGTATTACTTTATTCTTTCTAATCACCATTGGCAAAGAACATTTTTTAATTCCAACCTTATTCGCTATTTGGGGTGTGTTGACCTTACGCCGAACCAAACTGGAAAGCAAAATTATTCGTTTAACAGGGGGCAACCAATGACTTTAACCGAACAAATTATCACCATTACTATGGGCGTAGTTGGCGTACAATTTTGTCGACTAATCCCTTTTTGGATTTTCCCAGCGAATCGCCCGATCCCTGAATATATCCGTTATTTAGGTAAAGTGTTGCCAGCGGCGATGTTCGGTATGTTAGTGGTGTATTGTTATAAAAATATTGATATTTTACAAGGCTATCACGGCATACCCGATTTTATTGCTGGCATTGTCACTTTAGCTTTACACCTTTGGAAGAAAAATATGTTCCTGTCCATGGCAGTGGGAACGGTGCTGTATATGGTATTAGTGCAAGGGGTATTTGTTTAAAGTGGGAGAAACGGCGTAAAGTGCGGTGAAAAAATCTTACATTTTTCATCGCACTTTTGTGTTATTGAGCTTTAAATCTTCCCACCGATGCCTTTAAATTTCTCCACAAACGCAGCAATTTTTTGAAAAATACTTTGCTTTTTACTCAAATATTGCGGATTGAGCGGACTCATTTTCGGCAATAAATCGTTTAATGCTGTGCCGCTGTCGCTGGCGTATTCTCGTTTTAGCGATACCTGAATATAGCGTTTGGCAGCATCTTGATTTAAATGTTCGCTTTCAATTAACGCTGCCGCTTCCCGTTGATGTTCGGCTTTAAGGCATCAATGGTGGCCTGCTCCAAATCACGGAATGTGACGATATTGCCGAAAGTTTTGGTGCTGTTGTAAATGCGATTGGTGCGGGAATAGGCTTGAATTAAACCGTGATAACGCAGATTTTTATCCACAAATAAAGTATTGAGCATCGGTGCATCAAAACCCGTTAAAAACATGCCGACCACAATCAATAAATCAATCTCTTGTTTTTTTACCCGCAAACTCAAATCACGGTAATAATTCTGAAATTCAAGGCTTTCCACGCCGTAATTGGTTTTAAAATAAGCATTGTAATCATCAATCGCACGGCTCAAAAATTCTTTGGCACTGCTGTCCATGGCGGTAGGTTCAAAACTTTCATCGGCAATATCGCCTTTGGCATCCTGCTCTTCATTGGCGGCAAAAGAAAAAATCGTGGCAACACGCAAAGGCTTTTCGTAGCCTTGCTGCAATTGCTTAAAGGTGTCGTAATAGTTTTTTGCAGCACTCACACTGCTCACTGCCAACATGGCATTAAAACCGGGGTTACCAAAACTGCGGTGCGTTTTATGGGAGAAATTGGTCAAAATATATTGCACAATTTTTTTAATGCGTTCGGGGTGTAAAAAGGCGTGTTGGCTTTCTAAACTGCTTAGTATTTGCTCATCTTGTTCCTGTTCGAATGCCTTAAATTGGGGGAGAACATTATGATAATCCACCTTGAATTTCAGCACTTTTTCATCACGAATGGCATCGGTGATGATATAGGAATGCAATTCCCGCCCAAAGACGCTAGCCGTGGTTTGAGCGGTTAAGGCATTTTCAGGGAAAATCGGCGTGCCGGTAAAACCGAATTGGTAATATTTTTTAAATTTACGGGTAAGGTTGCGTTGTGCCTCGCCAAATTGGCTGCGATGACATTCATCAAAAATAAACACCACTTGTTTTTGATAAATCGGCAAATGCTCTTCGCTTTTAATTAAATTATTCAGTTTTTGAATGGTGGTCACAATAATTTTGTTATCGTCTTTTTCAATATTCCTTTTTAAACCTACGGTACTGTTTGAACCATTGACGCTGTCGGGGCTAAACCGCTGATATTCTTTCATGGTTTGGTAATCAAGGTCTTTTCTGTCCACCACAAAAAACACCTTGTCAATAAAGGGCAGCTCGGTCGCCAAACGTGCCGCTTTAAAGCTGGTTAAGGTTTTGCCCGAGCCTGTGGTGTGCCAAATATAGCCGCCGCCTTGAGCGTTACTCCAATTTTGGGCTAAATAACTGCTGTTGATTTTCCACAAAATCCGCTCCGTTGCCGCAATTTGATAAGGTCGCATAATCAGCAGCGTATTGCTGACATCAAACACCGAATAATGAATTAACACATTGAGCAAGGTATGTTTTTGCAAAAAAGTGGCGGTAAAATCTTTTAAATCTTTAATCAGGCTGTTATCCGATTTCGCCTAGTTCATGGTAAAGTCAAAACTGTTTTTATCCCGCTTAGTGGTATTGGCAAAATAACGGGTATCCGTGCCGTTGGAAATTACAAAAATTTGCAAATATTGAAACAAAGAATGTTCGCTGTTAAAACTCTCTTTGCTGTAACGATGCACTTGATTAAAGGCTTCACGAATAGCCACACCCCGCTTTTTCAATTCAATTTGGATTAACGGCAAGCCATTAACCAAAATCGTCACATCATAGCGGTTTTTATGCGTCCCCGTTTGTTCAAACTGGTTAATCACCTGCACTTTATTATTGGCAATATTTTTCTTATCCAATAGATAAATATTCTGAATCCGCCCATTATCAAACACAAAATCATGAATATAGTCATCGTGAATTTTGCGTGTTTTTTCCACCGCAGTTTCATTGGCTCTGTCCAAATATTCTGCCACAAACCGCTGCCATTCACTGTCCGAAAACAGCGTTTTATTCAACTGCTGCAACTGCTCCCGCACATTTGTCAGCAATGCTGTCTGATTGTGTAAATCTCGGCGGTATTCATAGCCTTGATTGACCAAATCCGCAATCAATTCCTTTTCCAAATCCGCTTCTGTTTGATAGCTCGTGCCTTTTTCAATATTGACGTATTTGTCTAACACAATGAAATTGTTGGTTTCGGCGATGGGGGTGGTTTCAACGATCATAGTATTTATTCCTTAAAGGATAAAATTAAACACGCACTAACTCTAACATTTTTTCAAAAGAATATAAGGTGGATTTTCGTCCGCTTGCTTCTTCCATAACGCTTAAAATCCCTTGTTCATACAATGCCTTAGTAAAACGGTTTGCCGTTGCAGACGGAATGCCTGTTTGTTCACTCAATTGGCTATTTCTAAAAATCGGATAAGTAAACACAAAATCCAATACAGCCAAAGCGTGTTTACTGGCTAAAATCTCGCTAAATTGCTGTTTCATTTGTTCATATAAATCACGGATATTTTCAGCCACTTGTAAATTGCGTTGTGATTGACTGGTAATAGCTTGTAAAAAGAAATTGAGCCATTCATGCCAATCGCCTGTTTGCGACACTTGACGCATTAAATGGGTGTAGCGATTTTTGTGTTCTTCCAAATAACCACTAATATAAAAGTATGGGGCAGAAATAATTTGACTAGACCATAACATCAAGGTAATCAACATTCGCCCAATTCGTCCGTTACCGTCCTGAAAAGGGTGCAAGGCTTCAAATTCTAAATGACTGACGGCGGTTTTAATTAACACGGGGTCTGAATGATGATTGATATAATGGAATAAATTTTCCAAACCATCGAGTAATTTTTCAGGGCTAATCGGCACAAATAAAATCTCACGACTAACGGTATCGGCTAAATAATTTTGCTCTTTTTTAAATTCCCCCGGTGATTTATTCGCCCCACGCCCAAGGGATAATAATTGTTGGTGCATCGTTTTGAGCAAATGAACGCTAAGCGGATAACCGTCTTGCATCGCAAGTTGGGCATTTTTTAGGGTGCGTTGATATAGCACGGTTTCAATTACATCATTACGCACATTGGGATTATCACCATTAAAGGCATCGGCTTCATAACGCAAAATCTCTTCCATAGTGCTAATTGTGCCTTCCATACGCGAAGAAATCACCGCTTCTTGACTACGCAAAGGAGCAAGCAAAATCTCGCTATTGTGCATATTTTTAAGCATTTGGTCATAACGAGCAATGGCGTTGGTGGCTTCAAGCAATGCGGTGATAATCTGGCTAAAATCTATGCTTTGCGGTGGGAATTGCCCATCACGATAATGCACGGCGTTGTTAAGATTAAAATTATTGATCATTTTGTTACTCATTTTTTGCTATTTTTGATTGACAAACTGTATTGTGCTACATCTATGAGCGACAAACAAGTTTGTCAATCAAATTTTGCATTTTGTGATTAACAAAGTGGTTTGTCCCACATTTATGAGCAACAAATTATATTGTTAATCATATTTCGTCTTTTTTGATTGACGAGGTGGTTTTGGAAAATCCAACAATAACCCCCGATAATATTCATACTGTTTCTGTCTTAATTCAATTTCTTTCGGCAGTCCTTCGGTGAGAGAGTTTACCAAAGTATCAAACTTATCCAAAATAGCCACAATGCGTTGTTGTTCGGAAAGATCTGGGATTGGGATTTTTATCCGTTCTACACTTTCTCTTGATAGTCTTGGAATGCTTGCTCGTCTTACTTGTTGATATAATTTATTTTGTTGGTTCATTAAAGCATAATATAAAAATTTACTTGATAAGTTTTCAGGCGTATTCAATACAAAAACATCATCCGCCGCCCCAAAATCCCTATCAGAATAAGCAATATCGCCAGCCGCACCTACACTAATAATAATGGTTGTATCAGCTTTAACATTGAAAGCATCGTAAAAACCTAATGGCGTTAAACTACAGGATATTTTCCATTTTCTAAAAGCTCTTTTCTAACTAAACGCTTACCACGTTTTAATTCTATCACTTCCCCCAACGGTTTCCATTCCACATTACAATTTCTAATTTGATCTAACAGTTTGCTCATTTTGGTTTTCTCTGTTTTTTTGTGAAAGTGCGGTTATTTTTTGCTGAGTTTTTTTGTTTGTTTACCGAGTTTATTAATGCTTTCCAAATAAGCAATTTCCACATCGTCAAGGGTTCTCGCTTTGTATTTACGGTATTCCGTTTTGGCTTTTTCTATGGCTTGATCGTGCGAAATACTGCCCGAATTGGTTAAAATTTTGCGATTGGCGGACGTTAAAATGCGATCGAGTTCCTGCACAAAATCCGTCATTTTCATTGGGCGTTCTTCAATGGCATTTAATTCAGCAAAATCAAAATAGGCGGATACAATATTATTCAAGACTCGCAATTCTTGTTCGCTTAAATAATTTTTCGCAATCATCGCTTCCGCTTGAGTGGGCTGACTGCCTTTAAAATGAGTTAAACCTGCAAAAGGTTTGTCGCTATCTACCCGAAAATAAATCACTTCGCTGGCAGTGTTACCGTGGGCGGCGTAATGCAATTTATTTTGTACGATTTTAAAAAATTGAAGACTGGTTTCGCTTTTGGCATCGTAATCCATTGCGGTGGCGTATAAATCCAGCACCTGCCGATACATTACTTTTTCGCTAGAACGAATTTCACGAATACGATCTAGTAATTCTTTCCAATAATTGCCACCGCCTAAGTTTTTCAGGCGTTCATCATCCATTGTGAAGCCTTTAATCAAGTATTCTTTTAATCGTTCAGTCGCCCAAATGCGGAATTTTGTACCTTCTTTGGAATTAACCCTATAACCCACGGAAATAATGGCATCTAAATTATAATATTCAATTTGCCGTGTAATTTGGCGATTGCCTTCGGTTTGAACTGTTGCAAAATTTGCAACAGTTGCTTCTTTGCTCAATTCTTCGTCCGCATAAATATTGCGTAAATGCCGAGAAATCACCGATTTGTTTCTGCCAAACACATCAGCCATTTGTTGCAAACTTAGCCACACGCTTTCTTGCTCAAAACGCACATCTATTTTAGTTGTGCCATCAATGGCTTGATAGATTTGGATTGGATTTTTATCGCTCATTTTTATCTCCTTGAATTATTCGAAAATCTCGAATAACTGAAATTATTGCAAATGTGCGGTTATTTTTTACCGCACATTTGCAAAACTTATGCCGCAATTTTCTCCACGATTTTATCAATTTGCTCACGCAAACTATCAATATTCGCCACAATCGTTTTTAATTCGCTATTTAACACCTGAATATCAATTACTTCACGCGTATCTTTCGCTTCCACATAACTACTTACTGCCAAATTATAATCATTTTCGGCGATTTTGCTGTTATCCACAAGTTGCGAGAAATGTGCAATATCTTTTTTCTCATCAAAGGCTTGAATAATTTGAGCGATATGCTCATCGGTTAATACGTTATTATTGGTTTCTTTTTTAAATAATTCAGACGCATCAATAAATTGGGTTTTATTTTCCTGTTTATTTTTGGCTAAAACCAAAATATTCACCGCAATACTTGTGCCAAAAAATAAATTTGGCGCAAGTGAAATGACGGTTTCCACAAAATTATTATCCACCAAATATTGACGGATTTTTTGCTCTGCACCGCCACGATAGAATATTCCGGGAAAGGTAACAATCGCCGCTTTTCCTTTAGGCGATAAATAAGAAAGGGCGTGCATAATAAAGGCAAAATCGGCTTTCGATTTTGGGGCAAGCACGGCGGCTGGGGCAAAGCGTTCATCGTTAATTAAAGTCGGGTCGTCCGAACCTATCCAGTTGATCGAATAAGGTGGATTAGACATAATGGCATCAAAAGGTTTGTCGTCTTTAAATTGCGGATTTAATAGCGTATCGCCCAAGGAAATATCAAAATTATTGTAGTTCACATTGTGCAAAAACATATTCATACGGGCAAGGTTGTAGGTGGTGTGGTTAATTTCTTGCCCCCAGAAACCGTCTTCAATAATATGGCTATCAAAATGTTTTTTCGCTTGTAAGAGAAGTGAACCTGAACCGCAAGCAGGGTCGTAAATTTTATTGACGCTAGTTTGTTTGTGTAAGGCAAGCTGTGCAATCAATTTAGATACATTTTGCGGCGTGAAAAATTCACCGCCTGATTTGCCTGCATTTGCCGCATAATTCGAAATTAAAAATTCGTAGGCATCGCCGAATAAATCAATATGGTTATCTTCAAAATTACCAAAATTTAAATCCGCCACGCCTTTTAATACGGCGGCGAGTCTTTTATTTTTATCCGCCACCGTATTGCCTAAGCGATTACTGGTAATATCAAAATCGGCAAATAAGCCTTTAATATCACGTTCCGATTCATAGCCATTAGCAGAGCTTTCAATTTCATCAAAAATTTCCGCTAAATCCATATTTAAATGCGGATTATTATTCGCATTTTTCGCCACATTGCAGAATAATTGGCTAGGATAAATAAAATAGCCTTTGGTTTTAATCGCATCATCTTTTAACGCATCGCTAATGACATCATCAGGCAAAGTAGCGTAATCGGTTTGTTCATCGTTAAAAAAATTAGCGAAGTTTTCACTAATAAAACGGTAGAAAAGCGTGCCGAGTACATATTGTTTAAAATCCCATCCGTCCACAGAGCCACGGACTTCGTTTGCGATTTGCCAAATACGGCGTTGCAGTTCGGCGCGTTGTTGAATGCTTGTCATCATATCTTCCTTAATAGCTTAAAAATAAAGTGAATTTTACCGCAGTTTAGCACAGTTCCTTAATGCTTTGCTCAATTTGTTTCAAGCCGTTTAATCTTGTACTGCTTAATCGTTGAGCGATACCGAGTTCAGTGAAAAATGCTGTTATATCAAAATGTTGTAATTGAATAAGTGGTTTACCATTGAGTGCGTTGATTAATACATAAAGCAAACCATTCATAATCCGTGCTTCGCTGTAAGCCTGTAGCTGTAAAGTGCGGTCTGAATTTTGTGAGATTTTACACCATAATCTGACTTCGCAGCCTTGAATTTCCATCCATTGGGCGAGTTCGTTTTCTGTGGGTTTGGTTAGGTTTTTACCTGCTTGAATCAGCAAGCGATAGCGTTCTTCCCAGTTTTTAGCTTGTTGAATTTGTTCAATTATTTCCATTTTTTAGTCCAATAATGATAGTGCTTTATCTAAGGCAGTAAAAAAGACTTGTACGTCTTGTTCGGTGTTGTAGGGAGCAAAACTGAGCCGTAATGTGCTAGGCATACCTAAGCGGGCAAGATAAGGCATGGCACAATGCACGCCTGTGCGTAAAGCGATATTTTGTTCGGCAAGCAAGGTGGTGAGATCAGAACAAGCAATATTTTCAAATACAAAGCTGATCACCGTGCTAGGTTGTGGGGCAGAAAATAAATGACAATTCTGGTAATTGTTTAACCGCACTTCAGTTTGTTTGGCGAGATGTAAAGCGTACTGTTCTGCTTGTTCAAAATCCCATTTTTCTAACCATTCTAATACGGCGTTAAAGCCGATTACGGCGGCGATATTTGGCGTGCCAGCTTCTAAACGATAAGGTAATTCTGCATAGCGAATGTCTTGTTTCGATGCAAAGGCAACCATTTTTCCGCCGTATTGCAGCGGTTGCAGTTTTTCTAAAGCAGATAGTTTGCCACTTAACACGCCTAAGCCGTTCGGTCCGTAAATTTTGTGGGCGGAGAATGCGATAAAATCTGCATCTAATTTTTGTACATCGATTTTGATATGGCTAATGGCTTGAGCAGCATCGACTAAAATCAATGCGGTGGAAAATTGACGAATTTTTTCAATCAGTTGTTGGATGGGCTGTTGGGTGCCTGTGACGTTAGACACGAAATTTAACGCCACCAATTTTGTGCGTGCGTTTAAGGCGGAAACGAGAACCTGTTCGTCAATTAAAAAGTTATCCAGTATTGGCAAAATATGTAATTTTGCACCGCACTTTTTCGCAATAGCGTGCCATGTGACAAAATTGGCGTGGTGATCGGCTTCGCTGATGATAATTTCATCATCAGGTTGAAGATAGGGGATTAAGCCGTTGGCAACGGTATTAATCGCTTGTGTGGTGCCGGATGTCCAAATCACCGCCTGTTCGCTTTCCGCATTGATCAGCTTTTTGACTTGAACGCGAGCTTGCTCATAAAGTGCGGTGTTTTTTTCATCATATTGACTGCGATGAACAGAACCGGCGGATTGATAAAATTCCACTGTGGCATCAATCAACGCTTGTGGTTTTAAAGCAGTGGCAGCGTTGTCTAGATAGATGACGGCGTCTGGTTGATTAAAATAAGGAAATTGTTGACGAAATTGGTGAACGTTAAACATTAGTGCTGTCCTTGTTTGTTATGCTTGTTATGTTGACGTTGAAGCTGACGAAATTTATTAGGTGGTATGGGGTGAGGATCTTTCCATAATCCAATTCGTTGAGCTTGCGCTTGCCGTTGAGCCTGTAAATATTGTGGGTTTTTCATATATTGTGTATAGGCCCATGCCATACCTAGTTGTACCATTTGCATGTTAATATTTTTCCCTTGCGGAGTGTAAATCGTCGCAACGGTACGACCATAGCGGTCATAATCTGAGATTTTAAGTGTGACCTGTGTTTTATGTACTAGTTGGGCTAGGGTTTGTTTCGCGCGATTGCCAAAGGCTTGGGCTTTTTCGGGGGCATCAATCTCGGCTAAACGCACTTTGATTTGTTTTTTATTGCTTAATAGACAGGTTATGCTATCACCATCACTAATACTGACCACACGGCAATTAATCCAGCGTTCTATAGCAAATGTGCTGTTAGAAAACATAAAAACAAAAAGTGCGGTGAATAAAAACGTTATTTTTTTCATATTTTTTGATATAAATTACAAGATAGTGACATTTTACTGAAAAAATCACAAAAGTGAAAAAAATAAGCGTAAAATAAATTTATAAAAATTATTAAAAGAGTTGAAAATGATATGGCAAAAAGAAAAATAATTGAATTGATACGTTCTTTGGCGATTTTATATGCTTTTCTTTGGATTGGGAATGGCATTGTGTATTTGGTTCCCCTTGGTATTCCGGGCAGTATCGTAGGATTATTGTTACTTTTCTTCGGGTTAACTACGCAATTGATAAAAGTAGAATGGATTTTTTTCGGCGCTAATTTGTTGATTCGCTATATGATGGTGCTGTTCGTGCCGATTAGCGTGGGGATTATGCAACATTTTGATGTGCTTATTTCGCAAGCGAAAGCGTTGCTGATTCCAAATATTGTGAGTTCGTTAATTACGTTGGTTATCGTGGGAACCTTGGCGGATTATTTATTTATGCGACATTCTTTTGCTCGTTTACGCAAGAAAGCATTACAACGTAAAATGAAGGATAGACTATGATTTATTTATATTCTTTATTAACTATTGCGAGCTTCTTTTTGGCATTGCAAATTAACAAACGATTAAAGTCGGTGTTGTTAAATACCTTTGTTTTGACGGTATTTATCTTGATTGGTGTATTGTTGCTTGTTAACGTGCCTTACGAACATTATATGGCAGGCAATGCGCCATTAAATAATTTGATGACTGTCAGTATTGTCGCGCTGGCGTTGCCTTTATATGAGCAACTTCGTCAAATTGCTACTTTTTGGAAAAGTATTTTGTTTGTAACGACATTCGCTTCCATAACTGCCATGTTGACGGCAGGAGGACTCGCACTATGGTTGGGGGCAAATCCCGATATTGTGGCAACCGTGATGTCTAAATCGGTCACTATGCCAATTGCAATGGCGATTTCAGGGCATTTAGGTGGTATTCCGGCCATGGCATCCGTAGGTGTTGTAATTGCCGGGGTGCAAGGTGCGGTGGTGGGTTATGTAATTTTGCGTAAGTTGCGTCTAACCAGTTCAGAAGGTATTGGTATTGCGGTAGGAGCAACATCTCACGCCATTGGTACCGCTGCATTAATGGAACATGATGTTAAGGCTTCTACTTATAGTTCAATTGCGTTAGTGTTATGTGGCATTATTAGCTCTATTCTTGCTCCGCTCGTGTTTCATTTATTATATATGGTGGCGTAAATGTTAAAAAATAATCTTAATCCTATTTGGTTAGAACGTCAACTCAATGATAAACCAAGAGAAAAAGATCATCGTCCGCCATTTCGTCGTGATCGTGCTAGAATTTTACATAGTGCGGCATTTCGCTGTTTACAGGCGAAAACGCAAATTCACGCAGTGGGTGAAAATGATTTCTTCCGTACTCGATTGACCCATTCTTTGGAAGTGGCTCAAATTGGCAGTAGTTTGGTTTCACAATTAAAATTGGTAGATACTTATAAAGCTTTAGCCGATCAATTAAACATAGATAAAACTAAGCTACAACAAGAGATTAAATCATTATTGCCAACTGCCGATCTTATCGAAAGCCTGTGTTTTGCCCACGATATTGGACACCCACCATTTGGTCACGGTGGTGAAACTGCTTTGAATTCAATGATGTATGATTCAGGGGGATTTGAAGGCAATGCACAAACTTTCCGTTTATTAACTAAGCTAGAACCTTATACGCCTAATGCGGGTATGAATTTAACACGTAGAACCTTATTGGGCGTGGTGAAATATCCTGCCATTTTAGATGAAACTTCGCCAAAATACACCGCACTTTCTTTTGCAGAGCAAGATTTTAGATCGGTGGACTGGCGACCGGGTAAAGGGATTTTCCGTGATGATTTGCCTGTGTTTGATTGGTTATTGCAGCCATTATCTGAGCAAGATCGGATATTATTTACTTCGCTAAAAAAAGTGCGGGCAGAACCAAGTGAATTTTTGAAAACACGTTTTAAGTCCTTAGATTGTAGCATTATGGAATTGGCTGACGATATTGCTTATGGTGTACATGATTTTGAAGATGCGATTGTTGTCGGCATGATTAACCAAAATCTGTGGCAAATTGCGTTACAAGAATTAAAGGCCTGTTCATCAGAATGGGTTGTCAAAAATATTGATGCTTTAACCACTAAATTATTTTCTGAATACCATTATGAACGAAAAAACGCCATTGGGGCATTGGTGAATTTCTTTATTACCAACGTGCGGTGGAAACTAACGGCAGATTTTGCCGAGCCATTGCTACGTTATAATGCAGAATTACCAACTGAAGTGGAAGATGTTTTAAACGTGTTTAAGGCCTTTGTATTTAAATACGTGATTCGTGATGTGGAAACCCAACGAATTGAATATAAAGGGCAACGCATTTTAACCGAAATGTTCCAAATTTTTGCTAGTGATCCTGAACGCTTGTTACCACGCAATACCGTAAATCGTTGGCTGAAAGCAGAATCAAACGGTAAAAAACGGATTATTTGCGATTATATGGCGGGCATGTCAGATGCTTATGCGTTAAAAGTTTATCGGCAGTTGACGTAAAAATAGACTGAAAAGTTGAAAAATTAAACATTCAAATAATTTTCTCAATATTTTTACAAAAAACACTTGCAAAGGATTCTAAGATCTCTATAATACGCCCCACACAACGACGCACAGTTGTGAAAACATAAACTTTCTAACGTGCGTCGTTTTATTTTCGCTTTAAAATAGTAATATGGGAAAGCGAAAACGTTCTTTAACAATTTATCAGACAATCTGTGTGGGCACTTGTTGATTGATTTCGGTTTAAAAAATTTTAAAAACTTGAAGTCTTGATAGGTGCTTAACTTAGAAATTCATTAACTTTTTGTTCTTTTAAGAATGAGAAGAAAGATTTAGAAGCAAGCAGTT
>Ga0192271_1055_pt1 | contig 17349 bp, 18 predicted proteins | sample Koala_Koa24_D3_FD_131264 | JGI IMG/M metagenome (GOLD analysis project Ga0192271, IMG submission 131264) | Enriched cells from koala feces incubated with labeled cellulose particles, San Francisco Zoo, California, United States - Koala_Koa2-4_D3 ...
AACCGGACGGGCTGCGATAATGGAGGGTTATCCGAGTACAAGGGAGTGAAGCTGATTCCGGTGTCGACGTTCAAACGCAAGGGTGATGGAGATATAATAGGGACAACCACGAAGAAGCCTTTATTTACAAGGATTTCTGGCTTGGCTTAGTCTCCTTGAGGGAAGTTTTCTTTTCAGTTTTCATTTTTCAACATAACTCCTCTCAATCTTTCAGACAGCCAACAGTTCCATATTTCCAAGCCCTGTGTGGGCACCATCCCCGCAAAAATATGAGTTTTTTGATGTGCTAGAAATACCCACGACACCATGAATCGTTGCTACGACACATCGTTTTTTACAAAAAATCGCCGGTATCCACATCCAGAAGCATGGCCCCTCGGCGTGGAAATGGATAACATCGTAATGACCAAAGGTCGCTTTGAGCGTGGCAAAGAAACTACTCGTCATTGCCGCCAGACCCTTCCGTTTAAACGTCGGAACGGGAACCAGCTTCACTCCCTTGTACTCCGTCAGCCCGCCATTGTCACAACCTGTCCGGTTGTAGCAGGTAACCTCACAGCCCATCTCTACAAGTCTCGGTGCAAGCTCCTCCACGACAACTTCGATACCGCCACGTGAACTGTCCATCGCAGGAACCGTTTTGTGACCCAGCATTGCAATTTTGAGAGAGTCGCTCTTTTGTTTTCCCATTTTCACACAGCCCCCTCATATGCCAATCCGCCAAGTTCACCAGTTCCAAATCTATAACTATGCCCTGTATGGGCATCATTCCTATAAATAAATGAGTTTTTTGATGTGCTAGAAATACCCGTGTCACCATGAATCGTTGCTACACATCTTCTTCCAAAGAGGTGAGGTATCCACATCCAGAAGCACGGTCCCTCGGCGTGGAAATGGATTACATCATAATGACCGAAGGTCGCTTTAAGTGTGGCGAAGAAACTGCTCGTCATTGCCGCCAGACCTTTACGTTTGAAAGTCGGCACTGGTTTCAGCTTCACACCCTTGTACTCCGTCAGTCCGCCGTTATCACAGCCTGTCCGGTTGTAACAGGTGACTTCACATCCCATCTCTACCAAGCGAGGTGCTAACTCCTCTACCACAACTTCGATGCCGCCGCGTGAACTATCCATTGCCGGAACTGTTTTATGCCCCAGCATTGCAACTTTGAGGGGAGCCTTCTTTTCAGTTTTCATCTGTTTTCCATAACTCCTCTCGCTTCTCTATGCTGTGACCCCATCTTATCCTTCCTCATCTTTCTGGAGCCCTCCTGTCGTTTCTCTCATTTTGTAAAACATTGTGTTATATTTCCTTGTTTTTATGCGCACATTGTGCTACAATAGTGTAAATTCAATTTAAGGAGGAACAATACAATGGCAATGGCTAATATCAATATCCGTACGGATGAGGAAATTAAAGCAAAATGTGAAAGTCTCTTTGAAAGCCTCGGAATGAACATGTCCACAGCAATCAACATTTTTCTGAGGCAGTCACTCCGCACCAACGGATTACCATTTGATGTCAAAGCAGATACTCCAAATGAAACTACCCTTGCTGCCTTCCGCGAAGGAGACGCGATCCTTGCCGATCCTTCCGTAAAGGGATATACCAGCATCCGAGAATTAAGGGAGGCTCTTGAAGTTTGAAATATGAAGTCAAATTCACTGCACAATTCAAGAAGGACCTCAAACTCGCGAAAAAGCAAAATAAGAATCTAGATAAGCTGTTTGAAATCGTTGATCAACTCGCCAGTGACCTTCCTCTGGAGCCCAAATATCGAGATCATGGCCTGACCGGAAATTACATTTCTTACCGAGAATGTCATGCGGAACCAGATTGGCTACTCGTTTACAAGAAAGATGCTAATGTTCTGGTTTTGCTTCTTTATCGCATGGGCAGTCATTCAGAATTATTTAGCTGATCATCTTTCTCCCACTCTCTTTTAAGCACCCTCCCGAGTGCATATTAAAAGGATCTCCCGTGTGGTCATCCCGACTATACGTCAGGACCTTTTAATAAATACTCTGGTTCCAAAAAACCTTCTATTGGTCAAATATGAGTTTTTCGATGTCGCAGAAATACCCACGTCACCATGAATCGTTGCTACGACACATCTTTTTTTACAAAATATCGCCGGTATCCACATCCAGAAGAATGGCCCCTCGGCGTGAAAATGAATCACATCATAATGACCAAAGGTTGCTTTCACTGTGGCGAAGAACGATGATGTCATCGCCGCCAGTCCCTTGCGTTTGAAAGTCGGCACTGGTTTCAGCTTTACTCCCTTGTACTCCATTAATCTGCCATTATCACAGCCTGTCCGGTTGTAACAGGTGACTTCACATCCCAACAGTACTTCGCACTTGCTGTGAGTACGTATAATAACGTAGAATATGCAGGGAAAAATTCCATCGCGTAGCGATTCTAAATGGACTTTTCCCTGTAACTGTGAAGGTGCTGAACAGTTACATTTGAAAAGGCAAGGTCAAACTAAAAGCCCTGTTAATTCTGGTTCTTCACTATTTTTAGCGCACAAAAATAAGAGCCCCCAACTGGCTCCTATTTTTCTATGCTTAATTCAATTATCTGCCGTCTTTGTTCTTACTGATTACACTTTTCAATCACACAGCTATGCCTCTTCGCATTCGCTCACTTTGCGTCTTTGTCGTAATTGATTCCTACCAGAAGCAGGTTTCACCGCTTTTTACTGCCATGGAATCTCTCATTGCTTTATCTTTTGTAAAAGGGTTTTTTTAACCGTATTTTATCAACAAAAGAATCCATGGCATTAAGAAGCGGTGAATACCCAGGTGCATCGTTATCATCTGTGTTCCTTACCGTGTACCTCAGCGCATTCCATGCTGCATGTACACCTTACTCTGCCCCTTTCCGAAACAGAACCACCCATACAGTTTTAAACAGGATCTTGATATCCAGCCATATGTTCCACTCACTGATATATTTTTTATCCAGCCGCACGACTTCTTCGAAGTCTGTAATGTCGCTGCGCCCACTGACCTGCCACATACCGGTGATCCCCGGTTTTATCGCGAGGCGCGCCCGGTGATGAAGCTCGTACTCGGATACTTCTCCCGGGAGCGGCGGCCTTGTACCCACCAGGCTCATTTCTCCCTTCAGCACATTAAAAAACTGTGGAAATTCATCCAGGCTGCTGTCTCTTAAGAACTGGCCAAAGCCTTTCTTTTTCCTTCCATCCGGAAGAATTTTATTTCCAATCACTCTGGGATCGAAGTCCATCTTGAACATCTTCCCATCCGCCATCTTATTTTCTTTCAGCAACTCCTCCTTCCGGGTTTCCGCATCTAAGTACATGGAGCGAAATTTATATAGTTTGAATTTTTTACCGTTCTTTCCGACTCGCTCCTGCGAAAAAAAGATCGGGCCGGGAGACTGTATGTAAATCACCGGAGCCACGAAAATAAAAATCACTCCTGTTAAAATACAGCCAACAATTCCCGCTGCTATGTCCATCATTCTCTTGAGGAAAAGCTGTCTGGCCGACGCATAATTGATGCTGGTAGTAAGCACAGTATACCCGCCTACTTTTTCAACAATCTGCTTCTTCTCCGGCTCATTGGATATTCTTGCCAGGTTCAGATGAATAGTGACCCCTGTCTCCTGCAGTTCATTCACCAGTTTCTGTGGAAACGGCGTCGTTTCCGCCGGAACCACAATCACCTCATCAATCCACTCTCTGCAGACATACATCGCCGCCTTTTCACTGGTAGCAACGATCGGGACGCCGCCGACATAATTGCTGTAGCAGTTATCTTTCTCCATAGTTTTTGCAGGTGTTTTTCCTGATTGTTCCGCAGATGCTTTCCCAAATTGTTCCGCAGAAGTTTTTTCCACCGCTTTTGCCGCAGCCGCCTCCCTGCGCGCGAGGATTTCTGATTCAGAATTTGCCGGGACAGCAATATTCGAAGTAAGGCCAACATGCCCCTCTGATTCCACCTCCTCCATGATTCCCGCAATTCCATCATCCATCAACACGGCACCGGCGATGGTGTATCCGGCGTAATTATTCTTCTTCAGATTTTCAATCACTTCCTCCGCAATACCGGAAGAAGTGACTATCAAAAGCGAACGCTCCCCGCCTACCGCCCTGTGCTTTACCAATACCTCTTTCCAAAGCAGCCGCAGCGCACAGGTCAGGTCGCATAAAAAACAAAATTCAAAAACAAAGCCAACCGGGAATACGCCGTTCCCTGCTGCAGCACAAACAGATAAAGAAGCGATAGCGCCATCAGCACAGCCACATGCCGGGATGTGAAAATAAATTCCGCATGCCTGCTGCGCTTCAAAACACCCTTCAGTGTGTCCATCGAAAAGATCACCAGCAGATCCGTGAGCGTCAGAAATATCGCCATATTTCGGTATGACATAATCTCATATGGATTCCATCCATGACCACTGAACGCATATTGCAAATTCCGGCCCATCGGCGTGAGCTTTCCGAAATGAGCGGCGTGTGAATTCCGACATGACGGCGCGGCTATTCCGCCACAAACGGCGCGCCTTTCTTTATAATGGATGTTGTAACTTATCAACCATCCATATGAGAAAGGAGCACCAAATGCAAAGTTACTCAACAATCATTGGTGTGATAGAACTACGCCTGCAGGGTATTGGCTATCTCACCACCCAGCGTCGGTTCAACATTGGGAGCAGTACTGTTACCCTTATCATGAACCGTTTCAAAGAAATCGGAATTCCTCTCGATGATTTGAAAGCCATGTCACCAAAGGATGTGGAGGCCGCTTTCTATCCGCCGGAAAACCTCCGCCGGTCCGAAAAGGAACCTCCGGACTTCTATGAGATCCATCGCCGTATGATGGCAATGAAGCGGACGGATCTCTCATTCGTCTGGATGGAATACAAACAGGCACATCCAGACGGCTATCAGCTGTCACAGTTTTACAAACTTTACGGCGATTTCGTAAAAGAAAACTTTGGACAGGATTCCGTCTCTATGCCGGTAGAGCGAATTCCTGGCGAGCGGATGTATATTGACTGGGTTGGTGACCAGCCAGAACTCCTGACAGACCCGGCTACCGGTGAAATTCATAAAGTCCATATATTTACAACGACCATCGGCTTCAGTAGCTGTGTTTACGCGGAAGCCTTTCCTGATGAGAAGCTCCCCAGTTTTATCACAGGAGTGGTTCATGCCCTGGAATTCTATGGGGCTGTGCCGAAATACCTGGTGCCGGATAATCTCCGCACTGCAGTCTCCAAACACACAAAGGATGAACTGGTTTTGAACTCAGCTTTTTCTGATCTGGAAGACTTTTATGACACAATCGTACTCCCGCCGCCAGCCCGCAAGCCACGGGGAAAAGCAACGATTGAGAACCACGTACGTTTTCTGGAAACCCATCTGGTTGAGCGGTTAAAGGAAAAAATCTTTACCAGCCTGGAAACGCTTAACGGGGAAACCGAAAAGATAATAGCGGCAATCAATCAGGACGGCTTCCGGAACAAAAACGACATCCGCAGGACACGGAGCTACGCGTTTGAGACCTATGACAAGCCGCAGATGAAGCCGCTCCCATCAAGCTGCTTTACGACTTGTGATTACAAATACTTTTTGCGTGTACCGGATAATTACCATCTTGAGTATGACGGCCACTATTATTCTGTATTATATACATACCACGGCAAGCCTGCAATACTCAAGGCCACAATGAGTGAGATCCGAATCTGTGATGAAAACAACCGGTTTCTTTGCAAACATGTACGCTCTTATAAAGATTTTCCGCGTTATATCACAGATGACTGTCATATGCCGCCGCAGCACCAGTACTACAAGGAACTGAATGCACATGACGGGGCATACTACCGCAGATGGGCATCTGTTTACGGGGAAGCCATGGTAACGCTCATTGACCGGATCCTCCGTGGTGTTAAACATGAGGAACAGGCATACAACAGCTGCAAGGGAATTCTGCATATGTGTAATGATGTCCCGAAGAATATCGCAGCTGAAGCCGCCCAGACCTGCATTGATTCATCAGCCTGTAAATATACCTATTTTAAGAAAGCCCTCAGCCGGTTGATGAATCACGAGACGACTGGCAGCAGTACATCCGGCCAGCTTCCGGAGCATAAGAACATCAGAGGGAGGGACAGCTATCAATGAATGAATCCATTTCTCTGAATAAAGAAGAACTTCTGCTCTGCGAGCGTCTGCGCAGCCTTAGGATGTCTGGGATGGCAGATGCATTTGAAGCCCAGATGCTGGACCCAAATGCGGATCTGGTACCTTTTATGGAGCGGTTCAGTTCAATCGTAAACAACGAATGGCAGATCCGTTACAACAAGAAATTTAACCGTTTGTTGAAGAAAGCACATCTGCGGTATCCGGATGCTGATCTGGATGAGAGCATCTATGATCCTGCACGGAAGCTGGACACTGCTACCGTTGAACGCCTGGCAGACTGTCACTGGATTGATGAGGGGAAGAACCTTCTGATCACCGGCATGACCAGCAGTGGGAAAACCTACCTGAGCAATGCACTGTGCATCTCAGCGCTGCGGCAGATGAAAACAGTCTTATACATCCGGGCCAATACACTGATGCTGGAACTGGAACAGGCAAGGCTGAAGACCACTTATCTGGAACAGGTGAAAAGCCTTTCAAGACTGGATCTTCTGGCGATTGATGATTTTAGCCTGATGGAACTGGATCTGGATAAATGCCGCGACTTGTTTGAAGTCATAGACGGACGGGATGGCCGTAAGTCCACCATCATCATCTCTCAGTTTCCTGTCAGCTCATGGTTTGATCTGCTCAAGGAACATACCTATGCAGACGCCTGTCTGGCACGTATAACCGATAAGCGTCATAGTTATCGGCTTGAGATGAACGGTATTAGCATGAGGGAAGTTAACAAGTAAAAACCAGTAAACCCAGGAGCGTCGTTCCGCGCCGTTTAAATCGGACTGAGCGCGCCGTTGGCGCGGAACAGCCGCTCCGTTTTATCGGAATTCGCACATATGCCAGAACAAACGCAATATGAAGACACAGGATATCGAGAATTATAAAATCGTAATGTTTTAACCAGCCTTCTGTTTCTATTCTATACATAACTCTCCCCTTCCTCCCAAAATGGATACAGCCATCCTCTATGGACTTTTCATCCCAGTCGTCTTCCTCCTCATTTCCCTTCCATCATAAACAGGTTTTCTATAACCACACTCTCTCAAAATTGATTTCCACCATAATTCTCACTTTTAAGCGCACAAGAATAAGAGCCCGCGCAAGGCTCTTATTCTTCTGAGTTTAATTCCTTTTTCGAAATAAAATAAGATTTATTCGCAACGTTGCTAATCAGCCAATCCAACCTGCGTCAGCTTCATCTGCAGCTGGCTCATCTGCTTCTGCAGCCATGAAACAGTAGCCAAAAGTTCCTGATTTTTCTTTTCGGAATCCTGATACCTTAGCTCTGCGGCATCCGCTCTGAGACGCTCCCGCTCCGTGTTCGCAATCTCTTCCTGCCTGCCTTCCAGTCTTCCTTCTTGTCTTCCTTCTTGTCTTCCTTCTTGTCTTCCCTCTTGCCTTCCTTCTTGCCTTCCTTCTCGTCTTCCTTCATCCATTATTTTTCTTGCTTCTGTTTCTATCAGTTTTCCGCCCATTATTTCATCGACTCCTTTCACTACGTTCTCATAATTCCTGGCCAGTTTCCCTACTACCTTGTTTGACAGCTCGATCAGGGTTCTGTGATAAAACTCACTCAGTTCACCCTTGTCAGTCAACTCCTCAAGATAAGACGCGATCCTGCGGTAATCATTTGTAATGGTTTTCAGACGCTCCGGATCCTCATTACACTTTTTCAGCCTGTATTTACTGAATTTAAAAAGATAAAACGGAAACAGGAACAGCATATCCTTTTCTATCATCTCATCCAGCGTATAATCCCGCACTTTCATTACAAAGACATCTACAGAAAGATTTCCCTGCGGAGATGTAATCTTTATCCCCATCTTATCCGGCGTACTTCTCGTACTTCTCAGAAATAGTACCGCACAATTAGGATAATCTACCCTGAGTATCTGGTCCTCTTCTATCCTGCACCGCAAAGCAACTAAAGCCGCATACTCAAACATCCTGACCAGCATACTATTGTCCGGATTCACCTGGCATTCCAGCAAATAACGCTTTCTCACTACCCCGATGATCTCAAATACAGAATCCGTCATCCGCGTCTCAGCATTCTCTGCCCGCCCATTGAACTTGTATATATCCTTCGAAAATACTATCTCATCCTCTTTAGTAAAGTTTTCATCAAAAATCTCATTAATCATCGGAATAAGTAGCCTGGGGCAATCCGATACCAATGTACGATACACATCATCGTACGGCGTACCAATCGGTTCCTTTTCCCGGCTCTCATTCAGCTCTATATGTACTTCACCAAGTACCTCATCATTCGCAAGCGCAACACTCATTGTCCTGTAAGCCATCTCAGCCACCCCCGTCTTCCCTCATTACAACACAACGTGCTTTCTGCAATCTTCCGTGCCCTCACAGCGGCATTGGCTTTACGAATACCGCCATCTCCACATCAGCCTGGTCTAAGCCTAAAACCAGGCATCCTGCAGCTTCCTTCAACGACAAAACCAACAGTGCTCCAGACATATATGTCCAAAAATGAATAAAAATCAGCTGATGCACTCAGTATAGCATATTCGAGCGAAGCTGTCATCCAAGTTGTACTTGGATATCGAGGGTGAATCGTGTTGACATCTCACATTTCAAACCGGTGATAGGTGCGGTTCTTGTCAATACTTGATATTCCGAACAGCATCGTAGCTCTCTCTGTCACCGATATCATATCGTTTCCCAGGCATAACCCATGCATGTACGGTAGTTTTTTGAGATAACCATACAGCGAAGCTTCCGGGTGCGTCTTAAATTTAGTTACCTTAGTCTTAGATATCAGCCATGCAAATACGGTTTTTATAACATCCTTAGAGTTGGCTGACACCATATAAAGATTACCCGTTCTCCCCATGATTCAGAGAAGAGCAAAACCTTTTTACATTTTTGCTCACAACTTTCAAGGACGTTATAACGATCTCATTTTTAACTATCAACAATAAACCAAAATAAAATACCACAGAAATTAACACAACAATAATAAATCGCGCTGCATTCGACAAAACCGGCTCTAAAAGCTGCGTCATAATTACAATTTCAACCGCCATTGCCACACTAGCAATAATAATCGATCCGTAATATTTTTTATTGAATTCCAAGTGATAATACTTATGTGATGACACAAGTAAAACAGCTGTAACAACAATTTCAGCCGAAATGGATGCCACGATTGCACCATCTTGCTGTAATCTAGGGATCAAAATATAATTCAATATTGCATTTATAATCGCGCCCACAATTGTTGCACGTAAAATTGCATTTTCTTTCCCTACAGATATTAATATCACATGCCCCAAAATATATGCTATAGAAAAGACTAATATCAAAATGCTCGCCATTTTAAGAACATTAATTGATGGCGTGTATTCTGAGCCAAACAAAATCAATACAATATTTTCAGCTGTACCAGCTAACCCAATGATACATGGAACTCCTAAGAGAATAATAATTTTAAATGCTCTATTTACCAAAAAGTTACTCTCATCATTTTCTCCTTTTTGTAAATGATAAGCTATCCTTGGATAGAATGTGGCAACTACAGCGATTACAACAGTGTATAAAGTCCTTACAATTTTGGTAGCATTAGTATAATATGCTACATTCGCGCTCCCATAAAAGTACTCCAACATAATGGAATCAAGTGTCAAATATAATTCTGTTGCAATAGATGAAGCCAAAAGTATCAGAACTGGCTTTAAATGTCCTACAATATTCAACTTGTAATGTCCAAAAGATATATATCTTTTTATAATACATATATTAAAAAAATAATTCCCAGCTGTCGCAATACATAAAATCAATGCGTATTTCAGATAATCACTCGGTTTTTTCACAAAAAAACAACCAAAACAAATGACAAAACCTTTACTATAATACTTCTTACTGATATAATCCTATACTCTTCAATACCTTGATAAAACCAATCCACATTAAAATAATTTAATATCAACAAAAGTCCCATAACATTCAAAACCAAACGTTTGTTTTGAAAATACGTAAAATTGTTAACAATACTATAATATAGTGCTAAAAAAACCGAAGTTGAAATACCATTAATAGTAAAAAGTTCAAAAAAATTTTTACTTCTTTCTGCTATGTTATTTCCTGCATTTGAAATATATTTAACACCATAATTTGGAAGGCCTAACGATGCCAACGTAGTAAAATATGTAACTATAGTTTGCGCGTATGAAACAAGCCCCAATTTCTCGGGTAGAAGCGTCCTAGCAATATATGATGCCGTAATCAGGGGAAAAAGCGCTGTAAATCCTTTGTATATAACATTAAATATTGAATTAACAGCTAACGAATTCTTCTTCATCTATTTACTTCCACTTCTCTAAGATTATTTTTTATATTACAATTCAGGTTTAAACCATTCGATTTTCATAGGTGAATTAACAACCCCGGTGCAAGCACTCAAGCGCCATCCGGCACTTGACTCCTGCTTCGCAGGAGCGTGGTATAGTGATCCCCCCACCGAACAAGTTCGGTATTAGCTTGAATGATGCAAGTATCAGGGAATTTATCTTAATTGGATTTTTATGTTTCAAAAGAAAATCTCGAGGTTCTCCAGTTCCTATCAGGGATACTTAATTAGATTTATTTCCTGTAAATGCGTCATTTCTATCTGTCACCATATATTCCAGACGTTTTCGTGTCTCATTTATGCTTCTCTCATGTATATGATTTATAGTGTTTTAAAATCAAAGAAGGACGCTGTGCGTCCAATATTTCAGTGGCGGCACGAAAATGATCTTCATCTCAGTCGCCAGATACTTCTTCTGAAACACAATCATATGAATCTACACGTTTCCTCAGGATATCACAGATGCCATCGTGAGGAGTATCCAAGAATCTTTCGCCGAATTCCATGTGAATTATAAGCCGCTTGCAGATATCGAAAAAAACAGTCCAGAAAAAAATCGCCTTATTGCAGCTATATATTTTGCACGAAATTGTTATCAACACTCAAATCAATCGGTTGTCTTTACAATCAAAGAATCAAACGCTAGGGCACCAACATGACCAAGAGACCAAGAAGAAAAGTAACTATATGGAGCAAACTCCCGCAGCTCCCTGATCGTCTAGCAAAGTACGATCAGATCATCACCAGAAATCTCACGCCATCCTAGACAACTTTATACGGAATTTAACTTTCTTCCTTTTACGTACAGCCTCTTTCTTGAAAATACACCTTCTGCTTTTATAGTGAATTCCGTAATCGACCCATAATATGATAAACATTAATAAAAATACCACCATCGTAAAATTCTGAACAAAAGAATAATAAAACAAATACATACTTCCCTGTGAACATACGCAAGCACAAAAGTAAACTAATAGCAACTTATGGAAACTAATTTTCCCCTGATTCGTTCGAATTAGTCTCGTTACCAGAAGAGAAAATATAACAAAAATTATAAGTGCAACTATTGGGCCAAAATCCAAAGTAAAATCACCAACAAAAGTGTAAAAACACGAATCATCCATTTTCAAATATGCATATTTTTTTCTAACAGCATAATAATCTTGCGGCGGATTCAACCCTAACAACACTTTAAAATAATTCATTGTTCTGTCACCATGCCTTGTTCCTCCTGCGTCAAGGCCATACTGGTTAAAATTCAATGGAGCCTGCCCCAAATAAGACAATATGGACCACATCGGAGAATCACTATAGTTATTTGCGTAAAATCTACTAAATGTAAGAGTTAAAAAAACAAATAACATGAATGCTCCGCCTATAGTTATAACCAGAGAAATAATTCTTCTCAATTTTGGATCCCAATAATCTTTAAAAATAAAGTATGCCGAACCAGTTGCAAATAATATCATAGCAAATGATGTTCTTCCACCAGAAACAAGCCCACTAAAAATGTCAAGTGCCAATACGATTATTAAATAAATGGTTAATGTATGTGAGCGTTTTTTTCCGACATATAATAAAATAAAAAGAAAATAAAGCATTCTCTAAAGAAGTTTCGTATCAACGATGCCAATCCAAATAATCCTGAAATCCCACCCTCGCTGGTTGAGCTACTCATATTAATAAGGTATAATGTATCACCCGCATTTGAATCATATAGAAAAATTTGAAAGTTTGATATTAATTGATTAATGACAACTGGCATAGATAGCAAACTGCATGCACCATAAATAATAAAGAAAACGTGAACAATAGATCTACTAGGACATATTATTGAATTCACTTGGCGATTATCATACTTGATAGTTGGCATCATAAACAAAATCACCATAATATACAAATATATAAAGGGAAATAAAGTCAAGTTGCTATATGAATCACGTAAATCGTTATTATATAATAGAAAAGAAGTGACAGCCCATGTCAAGTATAAAACAGTCAGATAACTACTAACACCAAATGTCTTTTTACCCCTTTGTTTTCTATATGTAGCTATCCACAAAAGAATATAAATGATTATACAAATATAACTGTATAAATTTTTTCCTTTCATAGTTTATTATTTCTATCCCTTCTATGTAATGAAAATTCATGTTCTATACAGACACACTAAAAGAATCAACTCACATATAAGCTTATTTATTTGGGAAATATTTATCATCCTTTATGTGAGACACCAATTGCGCATCTTTTAACGCTTCTAAATATCCGTATCCATTTTGCTCATCTGGTTCCAGATGAGCACCTTCAGCCCATTCATTCCAAGCATTAATAAATAAATATTGGCTTTTATATACATTCTTCGCCCGACTATAGCGTTCAATCATATATTTTTTAAATTTTTCAGGTGTGGCTTTCTGGTATGTAATCCCCCGAATACCCTTTCTAGGAGTGTTATCCCACGATACGAAAGCCCCAGGAGCAATACGTTCATTCTGTGGAATTCTATTGTTTATACATTTCCAGATCTCATCATAACTATTAATCAATGGTACTTTAAAAAATACATGTAATAGCTTCATCAAAATACATTTTATTTTTTTCAAACACTCTTTAATTGAAATTTCCGTATTATCATAATTATTAATACGCATTTCATGATTAGCCGTATAGGAAGGTTCGAATTCTATTGCCATATCAAATTTAGCTATGAGGTCTGAATATCCAAAATTATCAGTATGCTGTACCCCCCAATAAATACCATCAAAACCTTCTTCTTTTGCTAACTCATTCCAACACGACATTATTCTAGTAATATCATTTATAAGGTAAGGCTTATAAATAATAAACAACGGTTTATTATTCTCTTTTATATACCTATCATCTTTAAAAAACGGGAGCAAATATTTAAAATGCATCGTTAAGCTTTCTATATCTTCATCGTATTCTTGAGGCATTAAGATATCGCTTCCATGTCCGTCCCAAGTTCGAGTCCAAGCCTCATTCGCCCAGCATAGGCAAAAAGGAATATTAACATTTCTATTATGCAACATATTCTCTATTGGTTTTTCCAATAGTTTTTTGCCATTTTTAAACCAGTAATGATAATAACAAAAAGCATCTACTCCATATTGCATAGCAAGCTTAGATTGCCAGATCATTGTATCAATATTTGAGAGATCATAATAATTATCATTAAGAGGAACTTCCGGCATACTATGTCCCCAAAATAAGGATTTTGATTTTTTTACATTAGTCCACTCGGTAAAACCCTTGCCCCACCATTCATCATTTTCAGGAAATGTATAAAACTGTGGTAAGTAAAATGCAATTGTTTTTATCATATCAATCTCCATTCTGCGCCACTGACGCATGCGAGAAAATAACAGTAAAAAAGGTTCTTCCGTTTTTCGTGGTGATTCTTCCGCTTTCCATGGTGTTTCACCATGTTATTCGGTAGTTCTTCCGTTTTTACTGGTGACGTTCAAAATCTACCGCTACTCCTGGTGTTTTCATCCCATCACCATGTTATTCGGTAGCTCTTCCGTTTTTTCTGGTGTATACCCTATGTAGGTATAAGGTCTCCGCTTAGCATTTCATCCTGAAATCTGCTCTCATTCATTTGTATTAACATCCTCCTGAAATACTGCCCATAGCCGCTTAACAGCTCTGTACCTGCCAATCGTTGGCGTCAGCGTATCGGACTCAGGATGGCCTATCAAGGCTATATAAACGCCTGCGGCGGCCTTGACAGACCATCCTGAATCCGATGTATATCAGCCAAGCGATTGACAGGATGATTTTGACACTCTGTGTCTTCAAGTAAATATGTTGCTTAAATATCTAGCCATAGCATTTTACCTATGCTATAACATTTGCGACCAAACAAAATCTTATACAGGAGGTAAAAAGTATGGCCAGATATGTAAGCAACAATCGTACCTATCAACTCCCGCCCGATGTCAAAATCAGATCAACCGTCGAGCATCCCGCTGAGAATCGTATTGATGTCTCTGTGATTCTTCCCAACAAACTGGAACGCACCTGTCCCTGTTGCGGCTCCCACCACTGCGTTATAAAGGACTCCGGCAAAGACAGGACCGTCAGACATGTTCCCTCTTCAAACCGCTCTGTTTTTATCACTTTTCATCAACGCCGTTTCCTTTGCAAAGAGTGCGGCACTTCCTACTATGAGCCTGTCGAATGGGTCCATGACCGGCTCCATATGACCAACACGCTTGTCGTGGACATCTGTCTCCAGCTGACCGAAATGCTCTCCGTTCAGGAAATCGCCAGAAAAGAACTGGTTCCCGATGATGTCGTCTTCAGTGTTTTCGATATCATCTCTTTCCGGCCACCCGAGGCCCTTCCGCATGTCATGTGCGTAGACGAATTTAAAGGCGATACTGGCGTCCGCGATCCGGAAACAAAGCGCTGGATCACCAATAAATTTCAATGCAACATCTCAGACGGTTCCGCCAAAGTACTCATTGATGTCCTGCCCATCATTACAAAGGAATATCTCATTGACTACTTCATGCGCTATTCCAAGGAGGAACGTTCCAAAGTGGAATACTTCTGTTGTGACATGCACTCAGGGTTCATGAGTGTTGCAAAAAAATGCTTCCCAAATGCTGTTATCTGTATTGACTCCTTCCACATAGTCAACCGCCTTAACGATGCGATGGACGATATCCGTCGGCGCATCCAGAATGAACTGGAAGAGGCGGAGGATTCTGACGGCTGCGTCAAATACCTCAAGGATTCTTCCTATATCCTCAAGACAAAGGAAGCCAACAAAGCCAGCAACTGGGGCACACAGTACACTAAAAAGCAGGCGCGGCTTGAAAATATCCTGGATCTTTACCCCGACATCTGCGAGATGTATGACCGCCTCCAGGAGTATCTCGCGATTATCGATATGGATTCGTATGCCCACAAGCGCGTACAGTTCACTGACTGGCTGCATCGTGCAACATCATCTGAGGTTCCTGAAATATTGTCAGCTGCCAACACCCTGCAGCACTGGCGCGGCTATATCCAGAACACATGGAAGAGCGGTCATACGAATGGCATCGCGGAAGGCCTGAACAATAAGATCAAAGTGTACAAGCGTATTTCCTATGGTCTGCGCAGCTTTGAGAATCTCCGCAAGCGTCTCCTGCTCGTCTGTGGCACTATCCATCTTGACCACTCACCTGCCAGCACCTTTAATCAGATACTCAGTGAAAAGAAAGGAGTCATCGAATTATGAATACTGCTAATGACCATCTTCCAATGAATCCTGACGAATGCATCCATGTCCCTCATATTCGTTGTGCACATGCTGAATGTCCATGTGACCGGGCACGTTTCTGTGACATCTGGATGGAATACCAGATAGCTATGGTTTCACTCCATGATTCTGAAGAACTCTCCCATGGAAACTGGCATGAAATCACATATCTACGAAACTATATAGACTACCTTGAAGGACTTCTACATAGTCACGGCATCCATTATTACGATGAATATGAAGCTCAGGAGCATTGTTAACCATCCATGCGTTGTGTTACAGTCTTATTTAATTTGTCTTGTGAAAGGAGGTGAGATACTTCAAAAAATCCCACTCAAAAAGGACCATCCCGGTCCTTTCAATCGCCATCAGGTGAACGTGCATTCGATTGTAATAACTCCAATTTTCTCATTTTTCTAAGCCTCTCTATCGTCAGGTTAGCGGTAGCATGCCCTTTTTTAGACTTTACAGAATTGAAACAGCCAGTTTTCCTTGTAGTTAAGCCATTTTCTCTTAAAAATCACCATGTTTTACGGTAGAGCCGTAAAAAATAGGAGGAACCCCTTCTATGCTAGTGCATAATAGGCTTCGGGAAACCATTCTACAAAGAACGAGCGGTATAGTAGAAAGCCGCTTTAACCTTTAAAACTCAGATATTATCAATCAGTGTATGTTCCACCTCCCCAATACAAATGAGTAGTACCCTGAGTCTGAAACCTAAGGATTATTTAAATCTTATTAATAATGTCAAATAGTAAATGTCTTCTTCACCATATTTTGTCAAAAAGCGTTTTTTATGAATGTTTTTAGAAAACCTTTTGAGGCGTCAAAGACCATCCAATCCGCATTGTTGTTAAAATATCACGAATAATTCAGATTAATAACTCTTATCGCATCATCTATATAATCTTGTACACCCGCTTTATTTTTTTTCATTAATTTTGCACGTTTAATTCCACGAACGTACCATGCTATATCTTTGTTTCTGCGTGAATCTAAAAACATTTTTATTTCAAACGCAAAAAATATCACGGGCCATTTAATTGGATAATTATCCTTGTAATCAGACATTTCAAGATATCGATTTCTTCCCATCAAATATAATCTCCAAAACTCTATCCTCTTTGATTTGTCATGGTAGTGGCGAGCATAATTCTTTTTATCTTTCATCCATAATATTTTTTTTGAATTAAATATTATTTTTTTGCGAAACAACTTTCTTCACCATACATAAAGTAATGTTCTGGAAAGCCGCCCACTCCTAAAAACACTTCATTATCTACAAGCAATGCCGACCCTTGTGCTTCACTTATTGTTTCTAATGTATCTGACAATTTATAATTTGGGGGAAGGATTTTAGCTTTTCTTAATACCTTTAAATATGTTGAATCATTCTGATTAAGAACATCCCCTTTAGATGTTACATTAAAGATTAGAGGAGCAACCACAGCGCAATCTTTTTGATTTTTCATAATCTCAATCATATTTTTTAATAATCCACTACCTACCAACGTAATATCA
>Ga0192271_1056_pt1 | contig 17234 bp, 13 predicted proteins | sample Koala_Koa24_D3_FD_131264 | JGI IMG/M metagenome (GOLD analysis project Ga0192271, IMG submission 131264) | Enriched cells from koala feces incubated with labeled cellulose particles, San Francisco Zoo, California, United States - Koala_Koa2-4_D3 ...
GGTATACTTTGCAATGGAAAAAGCCAATGGAGTTATATTTCCGAGGCCAGGCCACCGAACGATAAGAGCATGAAGCAATTGCAAAAAGCTGTGGCGATTTTGGCAAAAGTTTAAGAGATACAAGGAGAATCTGAAAATGAAAAAACCTACCGTTTTGATGATTTTGGATGGATATGGATTGAATGAGAAGACAGAGGGCAACGCGATTGCGCAGGCCGCTACCCCTGTGATGGACAACCTGATGGCGACCTGTCCGTTTGTGCAGGGGGCGGCGAGCGGTCTTTCGGTTGGACTGCCGGACGGACAGATGGGCAATTCAGAGGTCGGCCATATGAATATGGGCGCCGGTCGCGTGGTTTATCAGGATCTGACGAGAATTACAAAAGAGATTCAGGATGGAGATTTCTTTGAGAATCCGGAGCTGAAGCGCGCGATGGAGAACGCGAAGAAGAACGATTCCAGCCTCCATATGTGGGGACTGCTCTCCGACGGCGGTGTGCACAGCCACAATACGCATGTGTACGCGCTGCTGCAGATGGCGAAGAATTATGGACTGAAGAAGGTGTATGTACACTGCTTCCTGGACGGGCGTGATACGCCGCCGGCATCCGGAAAGGATTATGTACAGGAGCTGACCGATAAGATGCAGGAGATCGGCGTCGGCGAGATCGGTGTGGTATCCGGCCGCTATTACGCGATGGACAGAGACAATCGCTGGGATCGCGTGGAAAAGGCTTACCGCGCGCTGGTTTATGGCGAGGGCGAGACGGCGAATTCCGGCGTTGAGGCCGTAGCGCAGTCCTATGAGAAGGACGTGACGGATGAGTTTGTTCTTCCGACGGTGGTCATGAAGGACGGCGCACCTGTTACGACCGTGAAGGACGGAGATTCCGTGATTTTCTTCAACTTCCGTCCGGATCGTGCGCGTGAGCTGACCCGCACGTTCTGCTGCGATGACTTTGACGGATTTGACCGCGGACCGCGTGTTCATGTGACCTATGTATGCTTTGCGGATTACGATGTGACGATTCCGAATAAGACCGTCGCGTTCCCGAAGATTTCCGTGACAAATACATTTGGCGAGTACCTGGCGGCGCACAATATGACGCAGGCGCGTATCGCGGAAACAGAGAAATACGCGCATGTGACATTCTTCTTTAATGGCGGAGTGGAAGCGCCGAATCCTGGCGAGGATCGGATTCTGGTGAAGTCACCGAAGGTGGCGACTTATGATCTGCAGCCGGAGATGAGCGCTCCGGAGGTATGTGAGAAGATTGTCGGCGCGGTGACCTCCGGCAAATATGATGTCGTGATTACGAACTTCGCGAACCCGGATATGGTTGGCCATACCGGCGTACTCTCGGCGGCGATTAAGGCCATTGAGACGGTGGATGAGTGTGTTGGCAAGGTCGATGAGGCGGTAAAATCCATGGATGGCAAGCTGTTTATCTGTGCAGATCACGGAAATGCGGAGCAGCTAATCGATTATGAGACCGGAGAACCGTTTACAGCGCATACGACGAACCCGGTACCGTTTATCCTCGTGAACTGCGGCGAGGGCGTTGGCCTGCGTGAGGGCGGACGTCTGGCGGATATCGTTCCGACCCTGATCGAACTGATGGGGATGGAGCAGCCGGCGGAAATGACAGGACAGTCACTGCTGACGCACGAAGCGTGACGCGATTGGAAGACGATGTACTGGCTGTTTTGCAGGCGACAGTACAGGAAACTGGCTGCAGAATCATTTACAGTGTGATTGGAAAGACCCGAAGGTTCGCCTTTGGGTCTTCTTTTTACCCACCACGGCGTGTAAAAAATATTTCAGCTGTCTCTGAGAGTGGATGGCTTTCCTAATCCTGTCTTGTTAAAAATGAAAAAAAGAATTAATGAAATCTTAAAAAAGCTTGCGGCATTATGGTATTTTCGTTACAATATGATGCAAGGGACAACGGGACAGAATGGAACGCCTGCGTTCTGATTCATGACCTTGGGGACTGTAGTATCATCCCACTTTTGCCGCTCGAAGCATAGTATGGTAAAGCAGAAGATTTATTGGTTTATTTCAGAAAGGACAGGGTGAACAGATTGAGATTCAGGGGAGCGATAGCGGGGGCATTGTTGACCTTCGCAATGTTATTGATGACGAACCCATGGCTGGCACAGGCATCAGCGCCGGTGCAGGGAATAGATGTTTCGAAATGGCAGGGGACAATTGACTGGGAAGAGGTCAAAGAGGACGGGATCGAGTTCGTTATGATCGGGACGGGCCGCTTTAAAAACGGCGTGGCGACGCCGGATGCGATGTTTGAGACAAATATCCAGGGCGCCATCGACGCCGGGATCTACGTGGGCGTTTATCACTACGCGACGGTCACAACGGTGGCGGACGCGCGCAATGCGGCGGATTACGTACTGGACCTGGTGGACGGGTATAAAATATCCTATCCGATTGCAATTGATATGGAAGATTCGGTGTATTCGAGCATGACAGCGGCGAAGCGCTCTAAGATTGCCGTTGCTTTCATGGAAGTGATTGCGGACGCCGGATATTACCCAATGATTTATGCCAGTAACAATTATTTCCGGGATTCTCTGGATCTGAGCATTCTTTCCGGATATGATTATTGGGTGGCGACCTGGTACGCGGAACCGACCATTTCTTCGTTTTCCATGTGGCAGTACAGTTCGACGGGCTCTGTCAATGGCATATCGACCGCGGTGGATCTGGACTATAGCTATAAGGATTATTCGAAGATCATTACACCCAGAACCACGGCTGCCTCGCGCCGTTCCGGGAGCGGCTGGCAGACAGATGGCACAAATTACTGGTATGTAGAGGAAGACGGAACGATACCGACGAGCACCTGGCTGACGGTGAATGGAAAGACTTATTATGTGGATTCGAATGGTTATCGCATTACGGGCTGGGCAAAAATCGGCGGGAACTATTACTATTTCAGATCATCTACCGGTGTCATGCAGACGGGGTGGCTGAATCTGAACGGGAAAAAGTATTATCTTGATTCGTCTACGGGTGCGCGGAAGACGGGCTGGCTGGAGCTTGACGGAGAGACCTATTAACTGCGGAAAGGCAGCAGTCCGGCCGGACGTATGGCGACTGGCTGGGTGAAGATCAGCGGAAATTATTATTATTTTGATGAAGCTACGGGAGCGATGCAGAAGGGCTGGACGACAGTCGACAGTAAGATTTTTTATCTGGATGCCAGTACCGGGGTACGTGTGACGGGCTGGCTGGAGCTTGACGGGGAGACCTATTTCCTGCGCAAAGGCAGCAGCCCGGCAGGCGTCAGAGCGACAGGCTGGGTAAAAATCAGTGGAAAATATTATTATTTTGACAAGTCCACCGGCGCAATGCAGAAGGGGTTCCTTACGATAGGCAGTAAAACGTATTACCTGAACAAGAAGACGGGTGTGCGCAAAACCGGCTGGGTGACTGTGGATGGCAATAAGTATTATTTCCGCAAGAAAAGCGGTTCGGTCGGCGTGATGGCGACCGGTTGGGTGAAAATCGGCGGAAAGTATTATTATTTTGATAAGACGACCGGTGTGATGCAGACGAATACGACCATTGGAAAATACATCCTCGGTTCAGATGGTGTCTGCACAAACCGATAGCAAGAGAAAATCAGAGCTTTTTCACATTTGTGACACATTCGGGCGATATATTGTAAAAACAAAAACCAAAACGAAAGGGGATTGCGGATGATGAAAGGCTGGAAAAAATATAGCGCGATTGCGATGGCAGCTGTAGTGACAGCAGGAGCCTGTGCGCAGGGGGGCGCTTTGTACCGGGCGACTACGGCAAGTGCGCAGGAGACAGAAGAGACGCAGCGTACCACGCTGAATATCGTGAAGGATGAGGAGGAGACAGAAGTACCGGAGACAGAAAAGCCGGCCGGCACGGCCGGAGCACAGGAGACGGTTGCCTCAGATACGGAAGCTGCTGCGGACACAGTGTCAGATACTTCGGATGAGGAATCGGAGCGGGTAACGCTGAACCGGGGGGATGCTTCCACTACGGTTTCGGACGATGAGGAGAATGCGGCGGAGACCGAAACGAGCGAGGCATCGGAGACAGAGGAAGAAACAGAATTGTCAGAAGATGCAGACAACACAGATTCGGGGAATATCGCCCTTGGCAGTAGCCAGACAATTGACACAGCAGAGAGTGTTTCAGGCGGCGCATCCCTGACGGATGTCTCAGAGATTGTGGAGAATTGTCTGCCGTCGGTTGTTTCCGTGACGGTTGTTGCTGAAACAGAGGAAGCGGACGCGGATTCGGATTATAGCTCTGATTACTATGATTATTATTACTACGATATGGGTTCTACGGAGACGGAATCCCAGACGCAGAAGAGGACGGTCTCCGGCGTCATCATCGCGCAGAATGAGGAGGAGCTGCTGATCGCCACCGGGTACCAGGCGGTGAGCGATGCAGAAGAATTAACAGTCACTTTCTCTGTCGGGGCGGAGGAGGAAGATGACCTCACGGTATCCGCGAAGGTGAAGAGCAGCAGCGCCAGTTCAGGGCTGGCCGTACTGGCGGTCGATCTTGACGAGATAGAGGAAAACGTTCTTTCGCAGCTGAAGATTGCAAATCTGGGAAGTTCAGAAGATCTGAAGATGGGGCAGGCTGCGGTTGTGCTCAGTGACTGCGGATATGGACTGGTGGTGACGGTTGGCATCATCAGTGCGACGAACCTGACTGTGACCCTGAATGATGTGTCTGTGGAGGTTATTCTGACAGATGCGGCGGATGGCAGCAGCAGCGGGGGCGCATTGCTGAATACTTCTGGTGAATTGATTGGTATCTGTGTAACGGATGACAGCGGGGAGGACACCGACGGCATCGGCTACGCAATCCCGATTGATACGGCGGCGCCCATCCTGGAGCAGCTGATTAACAAAGAGACCAGAGACAAATTGAGTGACTCCGAGCGTGGCTATATTGGCGCGACCGTACTGACGGTATCGGATGAAGCGACTGGGACTTATAATATGCCGGCGGGCGCATTTGTCTATGAAGTGACAGAAGGCTCTGCAGCGGATGAGGCTGGAATTCAGAGCGGAGATATTATCTCGGCGATTGAAGGCGAAAGCGTGAGCAGTTCTACGGAACTGATAGAGATCATGAGCTACTATGCTCCCGGCGAGACGATTACCTTAGAGGTACAGACTGCAAATAACGGCACCTACGAGGCGCGTGAGGTGGAGGTCACCCTGCAGGCGGCGTCCGGCGCTTCGGGCACGTCAGATGAGGATTCTTCGTCCTCTGATGAAACTGAGGACGGCAGTGACGAAGACAAATCCGAACGGTCTTCGGATGAATTTGACGACGGCTTTTCCGATGGATTTGAGGAGTACAACAGTCAGTTTCAATAAAATTGGATGCCTGTTGTTCTATCGTTTAGAACAGCAGGCCACAGACATATGCCGCTTGCGCGTCATATGTCTGTGGCTTGATGGGCGTTTCGCCCATCCCGAAATGAAAATACAGCCTTTAGCAGATAAACCTGCACAGGCTGTTTTTTCATTTCGATGCTGTTCTAAACTGGGAAAAAAAATGGAATTCGTTTTTTGAGTGAAAAAAAGAGGACAGGACATACTATTCTCAGAACTCAAAATGGTTTATAGATCAGTCTGAGGAGGGAATTGTATGTGCAATTATAAGTCTGTCACGGATGTTTATGCCAGGGAAATCCTGGATTCAAGGGGTAACCCAACGGTAGAAGTGGAACTGATGACGGAGGATGGCACGGTCGGTAGAGCGGCTGTCCCGTCCGGTGCGTCGACCGGCGAACATGAGGCGGTGGAGATCAGAGATGGGGAAGAGCGCTACCATGGAAAAGGAGTCAGGAAAGCCTGTGATTACGTGAATACCATTCTGGCGGACGCGGTAGTCGGGGAAAATGTGTATGAGCAGGCAGCGGTTGACCGGATTCTGCTGCGCAGAGATGGCACGGAAAATAAAGGGTGTCTGGGGGCGAATGGAATTCTCGGAATTTCCATGGCAGCCGCTGTAACAGCTGCGAAATCACTGGATCAGCCGCTTTACCGTTATCTGGGCGGAGTGCGCGCGCATCGCCTGCCAGTGCCGATGATGAATATTCTGAACGGCGGCGTGCACGCCGCGAATACGGTGGATTTGCAGGAATTTATGATTATGCCGGTCGGGGCGGACAGCTTTGAAACTGCCCTGCGGATGTGTGCGGAAATTTATCATACACTAAAAGCAATCCTCACAGAGCGGGGGCTCTCCACCGCTGTCGGCGACGAGGGCGGATTTGCGCCTGATCTGGCTGACGCGAAAGAGGTGCTCGCTCTGATTGTAGAGGCGGTGAAAAAGACGGGATATCAGCCGGAAAAAGACATTGCCATCGCATTGGATGTGGCAGCGAGTGAGCTTTATGAGCAGACGTCCCATACGTATGTGTTTTCCGGCGAAGGAAAAATGAAAGGCCAGGAGGTGCGCAGAAGCACAGAAGAGATGATCGATTACCTGGAGGAGCTTTGTAGTGCTTTTCCGATCATTTCAATCGAGGACGGCCTGGATGAGAATGACTGGGAAGGCTGGAAAAAGCTGACAGAGCGCTTGGGCAGCCGTATTCAGCTGGTCGGGGATGATCTGTTTGTCACAAATCCCAAACGGCTGGCAAAGGGAATCCGGGAGGGCGCGGGCAATGCCATTCTGATTAAAGTCAATCAGATCGGCACTCTCTCCGAAACCCTTGAGACAATTGAACTGGCGCAGACGCACGGCTATCGAACGGTAATTTCGCATCGATCCGGTGAGACAGAAGATACCCTGATTGCGGATCTGGCAGTCGCCGTCGGGGCCGGACAGATTAAGACCGGAGCGCCCTGCCGTTCTGAACGCGTGGCGAAGTACAATCAGCTGCTGCGTATCGAAGATGCTCTTGGCCTGGCGGCATCGTATGAAAATCCTTTTTTGACCCGGGAAAACTTATAGTAACAGTTCAGAACCGAAGCGTAGACCTGTGGTCTGCTGTTGTGAATAGTTATAATTTATAACAGTTCGGAACGGCAGCAGAAATTTTTATGAGCTTCTGTAAAAATATCCTTGCAATCCGGGAAATCCTGTGATAGACTATCTCTGTTTGACGGTGGAGAAAGTATCTCTGGTTTTTCTCCATTTGGGAACGTGATATAGGAGGTGTGATTCGTGGTAATATTGAGGAATATTTTGACGGTTATCTTTATCCTTATATGCATTGTCCTGACCGTGCTTGTACTTCTGCAGCAGGGGAAAGACGAGGGGCTGGGATCGATCGGCGGTATGGGTAATACCTACTGGAGCCAGAATAAAGGACGTTCGATAGAGGGCACGATCGTGAAGGCGACAAAATGGCTGGCAGTAGCGTTTATCGTGTTTGCGGTTGTTTTAAACCTTGGTTTTTGATGAGCGAATGATGGGGACTGATGCGAAAGAAGGCATGAGTCCTTTTTCATTATAAGTAAAGCAGCGAAGGGCATACGTGGAGTACTGTTTTTCTGATACGGAGTTGTGAAAATGGGAGAATCCATTAAATTAATTGCGAATAACAAAAAGGCATACCATGACTATTTTATTGAGGAGACTTACGAGGCAGGGCTTTCTCTGCATGGGACGGAAGTCAAGTCGCTGCGCATGGGGAAGTGCAGCATCAAAGAATCCTTCATTCGCATAGAGAATGGGGAAGTCTTTATTTACGGGATGCATATCAGCCCATACGAAAAAGGAAACATTTTTAATAAAGACCCGCTGCGGGTAAAGAAGCTTCTGCTGCACAGGCAGGAGATCGGGCGGATGGCCGGCAAAATTGCCGCGAAAGGCTATACTCTGGTTCCGCTCCGGGTTTATTTTAAAGGAAGTCTCGTGAAAGTAGAGATCGGGCTTGCAAAGGGTAAAAAGCTCTATGATAAGCGGCAGGATATTGCGAAGAAAGATCAGCGGCGCGAGGCGGAGCAGGAGTTCAAACAGCGGCTGAGGTAGTTTTAACCGGTATTCAGGAAGGAGGAATTATTATGCCAGGAAGAGCAGGAGGCGGCCATGGCGGAGGTCCGGGCGGAGGCCCCGGAGGAGGCGGCCCAGGCGGAGGCTTTGGAGGTCCGGGCGGAGGTTTCGGCGGCCCGGGCGGAGGCTTTGGCGGCGGTCCGAGAGGCGGCTTCGGAGGCGGCCCGATGGGAGGTCCGCCACCACCGCGCAGACGATGGGGCTGGGATCGCTGGAGAGGATATGGCAGAGGATGTTGTTTCATGCCATTTTGCTGTTTTATATTAGTGGTTGTTGCAATTGTCGCGATTATTCTGTGACACACAAATGATGGGTGTTAAAAGTTTTGCTGCAACAAGATGCAGCAGGAAAAGGAGACAAACGGTCATCGTGGAACTGATCGATTGTCTCCTTTTTATGCGCAGGGCCGGGCATGGTGTTTTGCGGCTTAAGCCGCCCCGGCCCGCGCGGGGCGAGTAGGAGCCGACGAGCCGCCTCCTACTCGATCACAGAGCCGGGTAAGATGAAAGAGATAGAAGCATAGCTTTCCGCACTTAAAAATATAATAGACAGTAGGATGTTCAGATCAGAATTCTGTAGAGTGTTTAGGAAAGGGCGCAGAGATTGGATGAGGCGTAAAAAAGTCATCGGACACCTGGTAATGGTTTTGGAGATTGTGCTTCTGGCGGGGATGGTGCTGCTCTCTTTTTATTTGCTGTTTCGGTATATGGAGAAAGGGGAGCAGGCAGTGAGCGGGACGGCAGTCGAGGTCGAAACGGATGATTCAGGAGAAGAAACTTCCGAGGGGGAAGACTCGGAATATGCTGCTCAGCTTGCACAACCGATGGAGGAAGATTCTGTTTTGATTTGCGTCCGGATTCTGGATGATGACTATGAAAGGGATTTGTTTGAAACAATAACGGTGGCCGCTGCGAATGGGTTTACGGTGGAATGGGGGACGTATGATGACACATATAATTTTGAAGGCGACGGGGAAAGTGAAGAAGAGCGTGAGACGCTTACGGAGAGCGAGCGCGAGACGGTTGCCGTATATGAGGCGTGTGAAAGCTTCACGATAACTGCAAAAGAACTTCGGACTGGCGGGGCACTCCGGCTGCTCCCAGTTGACGACGGGACAATTACTGTGACGAGCCTGACGCGCGCGGATGGCTCTCCGGCGTATAAGGGAGAGCTTTGTATTTATCGTCTGGAGAGCGGACTTGCTCTTGTGAATGTGCTGGATCTGGAGGAATATCTGTATACCGTTGTTTCCAGTGAGATGCCGTCCTATTTTCCGATAGAGGCATTGAAAGCGCAGGCAGTCTGTGCGAGAACCTTTGCACTTCTTTGCATGGAGGAACAGAAAAAGAAAAAATCAATAGCGGATTTGGATGACAGCGTGCGATTTCAAGTGTATAATAACCGCGAAGCGACGGATGCAGCCCGCGAGGCTGTGGATGCGACATGCCGGATGATTCTTTCGCTGGATGAGGTGCAATATTATTCTACCTCCTGTTTGTCGGAGAACCGGAAGGATCTGGATGAGGAGCAGGCATTTCAGGCTTTTTTGTCAGAAATGCCCTATGAAGGAGCTGAGTATGGATCAGCCTGGGTACGGTGGGAGATGGACATCCCTGTGTCACTGGTTCTTGAACGGCTGGCGGACACATACGGCGTTCAGACCGATACACTGGAAACGATTTCTGTGGAATCCCGCAGTGGGAACGGACAGGTGCAGCTTTTGCAGATAGCAGCAGGAGGAGAGACCGTGGAAATCGGGGGCGAATATGCCATCCGGCAGTTCCTGTCTCCAGCTGAGACAGAAGTAGAATTGATGGATGGGACAATGGTGTCCGGACTGCAGCTTCTGCCGAGCGCATTTTTCTGGATAGAGATCGAATCCTGCTCTATGGAGAGCGAGGATATTGCGGATGATATGGCAGTAGAAGGAGATATGCTGCACATTTACGGAGGCGGGTACGGCCATGGAAACGGGATGAGCCAGTATGGCGCAGCGCAGATGGCGTCGGAAGGAGCTTCTTACCTGGATATTCTGGAATATTACTATTCGTGATCTGATTAAAATGATTTTGTCGTCGAATCAGTTTTTTGCTATATATAACAAGGAGAGCAAGAAAGAAAAATGAAAAAAATCCCCGAGTATGTCCAATTTGTTCGAAATGTGATGAATAAAGTCAATCATGACCATGTGCGGGCGCATTCCGCAGAAGCGGCTTTCTTCCTGATGATGAGCTGCTTTCCGCTGTTGATGCTGCTGATTACAATGTTAAAATATACTTCCGTTACGCCGGAGGCGATCATCAGCGCAATCGAAGAGCTGACGCCGTTTGATGTGAGGGAAATGCTGGAACCGATGCTGGATTCCATTTATAATCAGACGATCGCCCTGGTTTCTACAACCGCGGTCGCCGCGATCTGGACGGCGGGGAAAAGTGTTTTGGGAATGGCGGATGGCCTGAATACGATCTACCGGATTGAGGAGACGCGAAATTATTTTGTGGTTCGGCTGCGCGCGGCTGTATATATTGTAGCGCTGGTGGTGTCGCTTGGCGCGAGCGTGATCATTCTGGTGATGGGCTATGGCTTCAGCGGTTATGTGGCCGAGAAGATCGCATTTTTGCAGTTTTTGCCGGATTTCACGACGATTATTCCGGCGCTGCTCACCGTAGGGCTTCTGGCGGTTTTGTTCCTGTTGATGTATACCTATCTTCCGAACCGCAGGATGAGGATGTCCACACAGCTGCCGGGCGCGATTTTTACTGCAATTGCATGGTGCGTATTTTCCTTTTTCTTTTCGGTTTATCTGGAGTATTCGGCTAATATGTCAGTTATCTACGGCAGTCTGACGACGCTGGTGGTAGTGATGCTGTGGCTGTATGCGTGTATGTACCTGTGGTTTCTCGGAGCGGAGCTCAACCATTATCTGGCCGCGCCGGAACTGTTTTCTCCGGATGCGCCGTGGAAGCAGGAAAGAGGCCGGGATGACTGAAAATAATTCTTCCATTTTTGGGAAATGTAGTATATTATCTTTAACGGAATTTGCTGCCGCATAACTGTTCCGTACCTTCACAGTTACGCTGCCGCAGCTTCCGATCAGCTTTATTTTCAGATTACGATCAGGTACAGGAGGACAGAAGATGCCAAAGTGGTTAAAAGATGCCGTATTTTATGAGATATATCCGCAGTCATTTTATGACACAAACGGAGACGGAATCGGGGACTTCAACGGAATTATTGAAAAACTGGATTACATAAAAGGCTTAGGGTGCAATGCCCTGTGGATCAATCCCTGCTTTGACTCGCCTTTTCACGACGCGGGCTATGATGTGCGGGATTATAAAAAGGTTGCGCCCCGATATGGGACGAACAGTGACCTTTACCGTCTCTTCGGCGAGGCGCACAGGAAGGGCATCCATGTCCTGCTGGATCTCGTGCCGGGACACACCTCAGAGGAGCATCTGTGGTTCCTGGAAAGTCAGAAAGCGGAGAAAAATGAGTATTCAAACCGCTATATCTGGACAAACGCGGCTTTCCAGCCGGCAAAAGGCTTTCTTTATATCGGCGGTGAGACAGAGCGGGATGGTGTATACGTGCTGAATTTCTTTAAAAGCCAGCCCGCACTCAACTATGGCTTTTTGAATCCGGAGGAGGACTGGCAGCTGCCGGTGGATCACCCAGACTGTGTCGCTACGCGTGAGGCCATGAAGGATGTGATGCGTTTCTGGCTGGATCATGGCTGTGACGGCTTCCGTGTGGATATGGCGGATTCCCTCGTGAAAAACGACGATGAAAAAAAATCCGGTACCAGTGCGATCTGGAAAAACGTGCGTGAAATGCTCGACGCGGAATACCCGGAGGCAGCGATGGTGTCCGAATGGAACGGCCCGGAGATGGCCATCAATCAGGGCGGATTCCACATGGATTTTTACCTGAACTGGAGCGGGAACGGCTACAGCTCCCTGCTGCGGGATTACGAGAGTGGCGAAGAGGATCACAGCTTCTTCAAAAAAGACGGTTCCGGCGATATTATGCGTTTTCTGGACGAATATCTGCCGCGCTACGAGGCGACTCGGAAGAATGGCTACTACTGCCTGATCACCTGCAACCATGACACAAAGCGCCCGAAGTACAATCTGGATGACTCTGAATTGAAAATCGCATATGCGTTTCTTTTCACCATGCCAGGCATCCCATTCCTTTATTACGGCGACGAGATCGGGATGCGCTATCTGGAGCTTAAGACGAAAGAGGGCGGCTACGGCCGAACCGGCTCCCGCACCCCGATGCAGTGGACCAGTGAAAAAAATGCCGGATTTTCCACCTGTCCGGCGGACGCGCTTTACCTGCCGGTCGACACAGCCGAGGGAGCGCCCAGTGTGGCCGCGCTGGAAGCCGATGAGAACTCGCTGCTTTCTACAGTAAAAGATCTGCTTCGTCTTCGCCATGAGGAAGAAGACCTGCAGGCGGATGGGGATTTTGAAGTGGTTTATGCGGAAAGGGGAAAGCTGCCATTTGTGTATCGCCGAGGCAGTCTGCTGCTGGCGTTAAACCCATCCACAGAGCGTGTGAGCGCACCAGTCGCCGCGGCGGATGCGGAGAAAAAGGTGATCTATGCGATCGGAAACGGGGAAGTGAAGGGGCAGGAGATTATGCTTGCACCGCAGTCATTTGTAGTGTTGAAGTCAGAAAGAATTAAAAATTAAATTGACTTTTTGCAAGGTAGGGTATATGATATTTGTAGCTAAGGAATGCGGTGATTCCATATGGCGCAAAAAACGAACAGCCCAGAGGGTGCCGTCCTCTGGGCTGTTCTTGCTCATTACGGTGAGCTAATCCTTTTAGGCTGTTGCTGTCTACTTATTTCTGCCCAGCCATTTGCTTATGTAGTTGCCGATTACACTTGCTCCGACAGAAACAAGAAAAGCGGTGATTAAATCCACCATATGGCGTCACCTCCTTCCTGCTGGAATGAGCCGACAGCAACATAAATATATCACATAACCATAGATATTTCAACCGAAATCAACGCTACAATATTGAAAAGTGTAGAGAAAAGCTATTTATGGACACTTATTGAAATGTGATTTTTAAATAATACCTTGACAACCTGTTTTCCTGTGTTAAAATGGGTTTCAGTGAGAAAAATGAAGATGGTGCAAAGTAGTGATCTGACTTCATCCAGAGAGAGGGTGTCATCGGTTGGAAACATCCTTATGTTCAGGCAGGGAGCGAAATTCACACCGGAGTTCTGTTTCTGAATTGTTTCTTAGCTGAGCACAGGTAACGATTCAAGGCAGCAGGCCGCAGACGGCCGCTGTTCTGAACTGCTGCGAACATAGTAGGAAACGGCGTCAATGCACGTTACGCATATCGAGTGTCCGTTTTATTGTTTTCAGTCTATATTGCATGAGTTTTGATGCTGCAGTGAGGATTTGCAATGAAAAGAATTTTTGCAATCCAGATTGTGAAAGGATGAAAACAGAAGCGGGAAGCAGGGTGGTACCACGGAGTAGATTGGCTTCGTCCCTATTTTGGGATGGAGTTTTTTTTACGTTTCATACGCAAAGCCGGGTAAGAAAGATTTGTGGCCGAAGCCGCATTGGTTCGCGCGGCGCCATCCTGTCCGACAAATTAACAGTAGAAAGGAAGAACATTATGAAAGACAGATTACAGTCCATCAAAGAGGACGCGCTTGCACAGATCAAGGATGCGGATATGCTGGATCGCCTGAATGACGTGCGGGTGAATTTTCTTGGCAAAAAAGGCGAGCTGACCGCGCTTCTTAAGAGCATGAAGGATGTGGCGCCGGAAGAGCGCCCGGCGTTTGGCAAGCTGGTGAATGAGACACGCGCACAGATTGAGGAGGCGCTGGATGAGTCGAAGAAAAAGCTGGAGCAGATCGCTCTGGAGGCGTCGCTGAAAGGAGAAGCCATTGACGTGACCCTTCCGGCAAAACGCAGCCAGGTCGGTCACCGCCATCCGAATACAATCGCGCGGGAAGAAGTGGAGCGCATCTTCGTCGGCATGGGTTATGAGGTCATAGAAGGTCCGGAGATTGAGTATGATCTCTATAATTTCGAGAAACTGAATATTCCTGCCAACCATCCGGCAAAGGATGAGCAGGATACCTTCTATATTAATAAAGACATTGTACTGCGTACGCAGACCTCTCCGGTGCAGGCGCGTGTGATGGAGCAGGGAAAGCTGCCGATCCGCATGATTTCCCCGGGGCGTGTATTCCGCTCCGACGAGGTCGACGCGACCCATTCGCCGTCCTTCCATCAGATCGAGGGACTGGTCGTGGATAAAAATATTACCTTCGCAGATCTGAAAGGAACGCTGGAGGTGTTCGCGAAAGAACTGTTTGGTGAGGAAACACGGACAAAATTCCGCCCTCATCATTTCCCATTCACAGAGCCGAGCGCAGAAATGGATGTCTCCTGCTTCAAATGCGGCGGAAAAGGCTGCCGCTTCTGCAAAGGCAGCGGCTGGATTGAGATTCTGGGCTGCGGCATGGTACACCCGCACGTATTCGAAATGTGCGGCATCGACCCGGACGTCTACACCGGCTTCGCCTTCGGCGTCGGCCTGGAGCGTATTGCTCTGCTGAAATATGAAATAGACGACATGCGCCTGCTGTACGAGAACGATGTGCGGTTTTTAAAGCAGTTCTAAAAGTAAAAGCAGCAGCAAAATAGAAGGAGATTTTGATTATGAATACAACATTATCGTGGATAAAGGCATATGTCCCGGATCTGGATGTGACCGCGCAGGAGTACACGGACGCGATGACGCTCTCCGGGACGAAAGTAGAAGGCTATGTGGCGGCGGACCGCGATCTGGACAAGATCGTGATTGGCCAGATTGAGCAGATTGAGCAGCATCCGGACGCGGATAAGCTGATTGTCTGCCAGGTGAATGTCGGCGAGAAGACGGTTCAGATCGTGACGGGCGCACCGAATGTCCATGTAGGGGATAAGATTCCGGTTGTGCTGGATGGCGGCCGCGTGGCGGGCAACCATGACGGAAAGATGACCGAGGGCGGTATCGAGATCAAAAAGGGCAAGCTTCGCGGGATCGAATCGAATGGTATGATGTGCTCGATTGAGGAGCTTGGCTCTACGAGAGACCTGTATCCGGAAGCGCCAGAGTATGGCATTTATATTTTCCCGGAGGATGCGGAAGTGGGTTCTGACGCGGTCAAGGCGCTTGGCCTGGATGATGTGACGTTTGAATATGAGATTACATCAAACCGTGTAGACTGCTTCTCCGTGATCGGCATTGCGCGCGAAGCGGCGGCGACGTTTGGAAAGGAATTCCATCCGCCGGTGGTGACTGAGACACCGAGCCGTCCGGCAAAAGAAAATGACGAGACGGATAGCCGGAAGCAGGCGTCGGATTACGTGAAGGTGACTGTGCAGGATCCGGATCTCTGCTCCCGTTATACCGCGCGTATTGTGAAAAACATCCGTATCGCGCCTTCACCGAAGTGGATGCAGCGCCGTCTGGCGGCAGCCGGGATTCGTCCGATCAATAATATTGTCGATATTACAAACTATGTCATGGAAGAGTATGGCCAGCCGATGCATGCGTATGATTATGATACCATTGCCGGTCATGAGATTATCGTGCGCCGCGCGGCAAAGGATGAGAAATTTACAACACTGGATGGGCAGGAGCGCACCATGGATGAGAACGTCGTGATGATCTGCGACGGCGAGAAATCGGTCGGTATCGGCGGCATCATGGGCGGCGAGAATTCCATGATCACGGACGATGTGAAAACAATGATGTTCGAGGCGGCCTGCTTTGACGGCACGAATATCCGTCTCTCTTCGAAGCGAATCGGTCTGCGCACAGACGCGTCTTCGATTTTTGAGAAAGGCCTCGATCCGAACAACGCGAAAGCGGCGATTGACCGTGCGTGCCAGCTGGTGGAAGAGATGGATGCCGGAGATGTGGTTCCTGGCATGGTAGATATTTATCCGGTGGTAAAAGAGCCGGTGCGCATCCCGTTTGAGCCGGAAAATATCAATGCTCTGCTTGGCACGGATATTTCCGCAGAGCAGATGCTTGCGTATTTTAAGAAAATCGACCTGGAGTATGACGCGGCAGCGAATGAGGTGATTGCGCCGACGTTCCGTCAGGATCTGTTCCGCACGGCCGATCTGGCGGAGGAAGTAGCCCGTTTCTACGGCTACGACAACATTCCGATGACGCTGCCGAGCGGTGAGGCGACGACCGGAAAACGTTCTTTTGAGATGCGTGTACGCGATGTGGCACAGGAGGTTGCGGAATTCTGCGGCTTCTCACAGGGCATGAGCTATTCCTTCGAGAGCCCGAAGGTGTTTGACAAGCTGCTCCTGCCGGAGGATTCTCCGCTTCGCCAGGCAATTAAAATCACCAACCCTCTGGGGGAGGATTACAGCATCATGCGGACGACGCCTTTAAATGGGATGCTGACTTCCCTGGCGTTCAACTACAATCATGGAAACCGAAACGTGCGTCTGTATGAGCTGGGCAACATTTATCTGCCGAAGGCTCTGCCGCTGACGGAACTGCCGGATGAGCGGATGCAGTTCACGCTTGGTATGTATGGCGAGGGCGACGCTTCCACGAAGAACGGCGAGGGCAATTTCTTCGTCATGAAGGGTGTGGTAGAGGAGTTTCTTGAAAAGGCAGGGCTCAATGGCAGAGTGACCTACGACCCGGCATCCGACCGGCCGTATCTGCATCCGTGCCGTCAGGCGGACATTATATATAATAAGAAGAAACTCGGCTATCTCGGTCAGATTCATCCGACGGTATCCAACGATTCCTACGGCATTGGTGAAAGAGTTTTTGTGGCGGTGCTTGATATGCGGGAGGTCACTTCATTTGCCAGCTTCGATTATAAATACACCGGCATTGCGCGCTATCCGGCGGCGACCAGAGACATCAGCATGCTTGTTCCGAAGAAAGTGCTTGCCGGTCAGATCGAGGCGATGATCCTCCAGCGCGGCGGCAAGATTCTGGAATCCTGCAGTCTGTTCGATGTCTATGAGGGCAAGCAGATTCCGAAGGGATATAAATCCATGGCTTACTCACTGGCTTTCCGCGCGAAAGACCGCACGCTTGGCGAGAACGATATCACAGCTGCCATGAAGAAAATCTGGAACGGGCTGGAATCACTGGGGATTGAGATTCGGTCATAATGAGT
>Ga0192271_1057_pt1 | contig 17024 bp, 16 predicted proteins | sample Koala_Koa24_D3_FD_131264 | JGI IMG/M metagenome (GOLD analysis project Ga0192271, IMG submission 131264) | Enriched cells from koala feces incubated with labeled cellulose particles, San Francisco Zoo, California, United States - Koala_Koa2-4_D3 ...
TCATAATTGCTGATCAGCACCTTAGCGTTCTGCATCAGATCCGCGTAGTTCACAACATAGGCAAAGGTGGTGTCCTTCAGGACAATCACCAGTTCGGAAATCAGCGCCGGAATCACATAACGCAAAGCCTGTGGAAAAACAATCTTAAAAAACACGCTCCCGTCCCGCATCCCCAGAGACAGAGCTGCTTCACTCTGCCCTTTCGGCACCGCGTTTACACCAGAACGCAAAACCTCTGCAACGACTCCAGAGGCGGAAATCGCCACTGGAGCAGTAATTTTCCAGTATGCAGGAAGCTTCAGCCCGAACTGTGGCGCAATCAGGAAGAAAAAGTAGATAAACAGCAGTGTCGGAACGCCGCGGGTAAATTCAATCAATGCCCTGCTAAGCCCCCGAAGAACCCTATACCTGCTGATTCGCCCAAGCATCATTATCATTCCCAGCACAAATGCCACTGCCCCGGCTCCAAGCGCCACCTGAAGTGTTCCGACAAGTCCTTTTCCCAAAAAGCGCCATGTCGTATAGCGGGTAAACAGAGTCCAATACTTTGCGTCCAGCTGGCCATTGACATAAAACTGTCGGATCACCAGGGCAACGAGTATCGCAAGCCCAACCAGAGAAACCGCAGTCACCACAGCAATTACTTTGCGCGTCTTTGGCCCCGGCGGCTCATAAATTGCATCCCTTATCGAAACATTCCCACTCATCGTATAATCCTCACTTTTTGATCAATTTTATTTCCAATCAGGCCAATCACAACAGCAGTCGCACAGTAAAAAAACGCAGAAATTGCAAAAGCCGTAATACCGCCGACCGTTCTTGTATTGATATAGGATACAATACCTGTCAGATCCGTCGGGTTCAGCGGAACCAGAGCCGCCAAAGACGTAGTAAGCATGGTCGCAACCAGCAGATTTGTCATCTGTAAAACTGAAGACCGTAGTGCCTGCGGAAGAATCACACTTTTTACCATCTGGAAGAATGTCATTCCCAGAGACCTGGCCGCCTCAATCTGCCCGACGTCAATGGTATTCATGCCAGCTATCAGATATTCCGAGCAGAAAGCTGACGGAATCAATGATGTAGCGATCAGTACGCACGTATAATAAGACCAGAGAAACCCAATGTACGGAAATGCGTACACCAGAAGGATCAGCAAAGCGGCGCCTGGTATATTACGGAATACCTGGACATAAAAATCTCCGACCAGACGCAGCGGCTTGATCGGACAGATCCGCATAACCGTAATGACAATGCCAATGGCAAAGGCCAGGATAAATGAAAAAAAGGTCAGCCTCCAGGTCATCAGAAGTACAGACAGATATTTGTCTCCATATTGTGTTAACAGGGCTGATACTGACATAAAACTCCTCCTATTTGATGTATGAAAGCTTTCGGACAGAAAAGCAAAAGGGGATCGCAAAACTGCGAATAAGGCCCTCAGGGGTACTGTCCTTGAGAGCCTTTCTCCATATTGTCCCTGAACATTCAGATGCAGAGACCTGCATCTGATGACAGGGCATAACATAACTGCAATCATCCATTGCAATCCGGATTCGAAAGAATCCGTACGCTTTATTCTTCCCCTACAACCGGAGCATCCGGTACTGTGTCAATCCCGGTACGATCGCCGAGGGAAATCTGCCACAGCTCCGCCCATGTGCCGTTATCAATGATCTCCTGAAGGAATTCATTCACAAACTCCACTCCATCCGAGTCAAGAGGAAGTCCAATGCCGTAATTGTCCTCTGGTCCGAACACATCGCCCGCAATCTCATAGACATCCGGATTCTTAACAATCGCGTTCAAAAGGAGTGTATAGTCGGTAACATAAGCATCAACTCTCCCCTGTTCCAGGGCTGTACGAGCTTCCGTATCGGTCTCGAATTCCTGTACAGTAGCTTCCGGCGCATACTCAGCCAGAATATCCGGACCGGTTGAGCCTGCCTGCGTAGCAACCACCTTACCAGCCAGGTCATCCACTCCGGTGATCTCCGTATTGCCAGCCACTACAAGCACTGCCTGCTGAGAGGTGTAATACGGGCCTGCAAAAGAAATCACTTCTTTGCGGGAATCCGTAATGGAATAGGTCGCTACTACAACATCTACCTGGTCACTCTGCAGAACTGCCTCGCGTGTGCTCGAATCTACCTGCGTCAGTTCATAAGCAGTCTCATCTCCCAGAATGTACCTGGCAAGGAGCTGATAAAGACCTGCATCGAATCCGCGAAGACTGTCGTCCGTCTCATCCAGCTGGCTGAACAGGAAAGAAGTCCTCGTACCGCCAACTCTTAACACACCTGCTTCTTTAACAGCGGTCGCCCACTCACTGGAGGCAATCGTATCGTCATCCGCCACAATACCAGAGGCAATCAACTCATCAAATGCATCCTTGTCAATCGCCACAGAATTATCTTCTGTCTCGGTTTCCGTTTCGTCCGCAAGTGCACTCGTTCCCAGCGTAAAGCTCAGAGCCATAGAAAAAGCCAGCGCATACGCCATTACCTTTTTATAAGCCTTCATATTCATTTCCTCCTTATTCCCCTACTTCTTTAGTAGGAATAATATGTTTTTACACTTTCTTATCATACACCTTAACGACCGATTCGTCAAGTCTATATACCTACTGTTTTAGTATTTTTTTATTCACCTTTACATCTGTCAAGGAAAAAACGATACACCATACGCCCGTCAGCAAGTCTGTCCGTATTTTTATTTTCCGTACCTTCGGCCGACATGGACGGCGACGATTCCTTCAGAAATCTCTGCATGGTAAAATCTTTTCCCCCGGAGATAGAAAAACCGCAGCGCTCCGGATGCCACTGGACTTCCCAGATCGGATACTTTCTGTGGGTAAATCCTTCCAGTATGCCATCTTCCGCAAACTGATTCAGAACAATCCCGTCGCCGGGTCTGTCTACTGCCTGATGGTGGTGGCTGTTGACGTATACATGCTCTCCATAGAGCTGCGCCAGCCAGGAGCCTTTGGATGCCACGGCTCCATGCAGACAATCTCGGGATCCGTCCCCATTATGTGTGTCTCGTTCATCCATATCCTGAATCAGCGAGCCTCCCAGAAAAACATTAATCAGCTGCATTCCCCGGCAAATACCCAAAACAGGCTTCTCTGCACGAATAAACTCCTCCAGCATTTTCATCTGAAGATCATCTTCCGCATCATTGATACCCTGGCTGCCCAGATTCAGCTGTCCATACCGCACAGGATTGACATCACATCCTCCCGGCAGCAAGAGGCCATCAAAATGCTCTGCCGATTCAAATGCTTCTATAACGACAGGCTTTGCTCCCAAATGTTTTAACACTGCAAGATAGTTATCCGGCCTGTAAGACAAAACCGGTATCGCAATTCTTTTCATACTATCCCTCCTGGAAACTACATGTATCATAGCACAAGTTCCTCCATGATACAATCAAAAGCTTGCGGATATTTTTCCAAATATATTTTCCGGTATTCCCGCAAAAGTTCACATAAATTTTCATCATGTTTCAATTGACATCCGTCTAAAAGAACAGTAAAATAAGAAAAACAGCCCCGATAAATGTCAAAATGACATGCTATGGATAGTATCTCGCATTTTCAGAGAGGAACAGAATGACTTCAATACACGTACATCGGATTAAAAATTATCTTCGTCTTCTCATATTCATGTTTCTGTTCTCTTTGCATTTTATAGGTTTCTCTGGATTATCCGGACACTCCGGCTTTGTTTTGAACGCGCAGGCTGCTTCCTCAAGTGTTCCGAGCCTGAATGCCAAAATCACGCAGAATAACATATTGAAAATTCTAAACGCATATGATACAGACGGCGCGTACCTTATCAAAAACCGGATCGAGGCTGGCGATAACATCCTGACCTGGTTCGCAGGCTGCTCTGACATCTTAAGCGGGATCGATACCGCAGTCCATGAGGAGACTCATATCTATTCCTATGCGGCAGAGAAAAAAGGAAAGGCTGCTTATTACGTGGGCAATCAGAAAGTCATCTATGTTCCCTATACAGATGTATTTCTGACCGTGGAAATGGCTTCTTCCATCCCTTCGAGTCTCCGTACCTTCCGGTACAGCGCTTATATCGCAGATCCGAGTGAAAACCTGGCCTCAAATGTAGACGGCATTTACGGCCTGCTGAATGAATTTATGGCCTACCGCTCCGGCATGAACACCATTGTCTCCCTTTACGATTGCCTGATGGATCAGGATGCCGACTGGGATACCTGGATGCTCTTTATCAATGAGTGTGAAAATGACATGCAGGCTTACGCCGAGTTTAAGTATTACATCCTGCATTACCTTTACTATGCAAAGCAAAATTATCCTGCCGTTTACAAGGCGATCATTCAGAACACCCAGTTCTGCAAGGCCTACAAAAAACTGGAAAGCAGTTACGCGAAGCTGATCCGCCAATACCAGAAGGATCTGACAAAGCTGCAGAAGTATTACGCAAAAAAGGGATACACGCTCACGATCAAAAACAGCACGATTTCCCTGACTACTCCTGAGAAAAAGACCATCAGTCTCTCCCGCTGCTACAGCACGTATCTGAAACTTGAAAAGCAGCTAAACAAAACACGCTATACAAATCTGCACAATAAACTGCTCGCCGGAGTCAGCTGAATGGCAGCGGCCTGCTGCTCTCACGTAATGTTTTTCCTGAACAGCAGGCACTTTCATTTTGAATCAGCATTTTTCTGTATGTTTTCTCTTTCATCAAGGTCACGCTGCAGCGCGTCCAGATAGGGCACCAGAAGTCCGCCCCGCGGATGAATGTAATAATTCTGATCAAGCTCCACATAGCGGAAGCTCTTTCGCCCGCCGTCCTGCGCACGGTTCCAGAATTTCATCATGTCACGGTAGGGCAGATAAAATAATTCGTTTCTCACACTGAAAAACAGGATCAAAAAAGAAATCCCGCCCTGCTCCTCAAAGCGGGTCATAAATTCCACCTGATGCGGATGGATATTCTGGAGTGCAAAAGTATCTACCGTACATTCCTTGGCGTCAAAGCAGACCGGGATTCCCTGCACCACGCCGATGTAATCGACCGTACTCTTCTGTTCAAAATAGGCGAGCGTAATGTGGCGCTCGTCTTTATCGATTTTCAACGGCGTGATCGGCGTCGGTATCTTCTGAATCAGCGCAAGCTTCTTCTCCAGATAAACCTCATTGGTTCGATTGATCAGCTCCTCCAGAGTTGAACCGCGCAGCCCGCGCGTATTCCAGGTCGCCATATGATTCCTCCTGCTGTTTCCAGTACTTTTTTTCTACAAATTCCGCTTTCGAGTCCTGTTTTCGCTCTGATCCGTCCAAGACAGATGCCGCTGAGTTATGCTTCCTTTCCATCTGTCACCAGGGATTACAGGTCACTCCATGATCAAATTGACTCAGCTTTTATCTCTTCAAGTGTGATCGGTAACCATCAGAGTCTCAAACACTTCCGGCAGCGGAGCGCAAAAAGACTGCCCGGACAGATAAGAGAGCGCCCCCTCTATCTGCGGAAATTCCAGCCGATAGGCATGCAGCAGCTGGCTGTGTATGCCGTGGGAGTGTGCGAATGCCTTGTTTTTCACCGGATTCCCGTATTTTGGATCGCCGAGAATCGGATGTCCGATACTTGCCAGATGCGCACGGATCTGGTGGCTCCGGCCGGTAATCAGGTGAACCTCCAGAAGTGTCAATCCATGTGCGGCAAAAAGCACGTGGTATTCGGTCTCAATCGGCTTCGCCCCTTGAGATGGCGCATTTGTCACCGTCACTGTATTGGTTCGCTCCTCCTTTTGCAGATATCCGCGCAGGTGGCTGTCGGCATGCAATTCCCCGCAGACGATGCAGCGGTAATATTTGCGCACCGTCCGCTCTTTCAGAAGCCGGTTCATGGTCTGAAGACCCGCGAGACTCTTTCCGGCCACAACCAGGCCGCTCGTATTGCGGTCCAGCCGATTGCAGATCGCCGGACGGACAAGCTGCATCTGCTCGCGCGTCATAGAATCGGAAGAGAGCAGATACGCGTTCAGATATTCCACCAGAGAAACATCCCCCGGCGACGCTTTCTGTGAGAGCATCCCCACGGGCTTATTAAACAAAAGAATATGCGCGTCTTCATAAACAATCTCCGGCGGCTGTACGCCTGCGACAAGGGTTGAAACCTCCGACCGGAGGTGAGACGCAGGTTTTCTGACCGAATCTGTACTTCTCAGAGAATCCGATGCCAGAGAATCGGAATGATCTGGCGCCTGTTCCCTCTCCTGGACGCCCTGTTGAATTCGCACGCCCCCAAATTTTTCGTATGTCTCCTCGGAGAGAAACAGCTTCACGAGATCATTGGGCTGAAGGATTTCCCTGCCCTCCGCCTTTTTCCCGTTCAGAGTGATATTCTTTTTTCGAAGCATTTTATAAAGAAAGCTCTTGGGCGCCTCCCGCATATAGCGCGCCAGCAGCTTATCCAGCCGCTGGCCGGCGTCACCCTCCTCTATCCGAATCTGTATCATAATGATTTTCCTGCTAAAGGTTGTTCTGAATAGTTACGTTTTCCTTAATTCCGCGAAAGGGAAGCCTGTCCTGCCCATTCTACAGCGAAATCGCCAGCAGCGTCTGATAAATCACCTCATCGCGCGACAGCCCCGGATAACGCTCATCCGGGGTAAAGGAAAGTCCCTCCCGGTATTTTTCCGGATTCTTAGCCAGAACAGAAACCCGCTGTAAATATGGCTTCAGATCCTTCATCACCTTTACCTGTGCCTCGGTAAATCCGTTCGAAGAAAGCATCTGGCGGATATGTTTTTCCAGATAAGCGATATCCGTCTTTTCATCCGCGGTAAAACAGACCACCTGATCGCCGCAGATCACCGCCGCCTCCACCAGGCTCGTATGCTCATAGGCAGTAATCACCAGCTCATAGCCCACGGTCAGGCTTCCAGCTGTCTGTTTGATTGCGTCATATCTGTCATCTGGCATTGGATGCTGCATCAGCATCATAATCAGCCCGACCATCGACCGGCAGGCCGGCAGACAGCCAAGAATCGCAATCACCGTAAAAAGATTCAGCCGCGATTTCACTGTAACATACCCGATGATATAGATGCCTAGCGGCAGAATAAACATAAGCAGCGTCATCAGAAATCTCTTTTTCTTTTCATAGCTGATATAACCACGGGTTCCCTTTTTCACTTTCTTCATGAAAAACTGTCATCTCCTTTTGTGCGTCTTCGTATGTTTATCCTTGTCTTTATCCTTGTCTCTGCGCGGCCGAATCAGGCAATTCGGGCCGTAACCGATCAGATCCGTCCTGCCGGCAATCTTCAGCGCTTCCACGACCAGCTCATAATTCTCCGGATTCCGGTACTGGATCAACGCGCGCTGCAGGCGCTTGCGGTGCGGATTCTTTTCCACGTAGACCGGTTTCATGGTGCGCGGGTCAAGCCCTGTGTAATACATACAGGTCGAAATCGTGGACGGCGTCGGATAGAAATCCTGCACCTGCTCCGGCATGTATTTCAGATCACGCAGATACTCCGCCAGCTCCACGGCCTCCTTCATAGAACAGCCCGGGTGGGACGACATCAGATAAGGCACCAGATACTGATTCATGCCGCAAGCCTTGTTCATTTTCTGATATGCGTCCGTAAATTTCAGGTAAACGCTGTGCTTTGGCTTTCCCATCATCTCCAGCACACGGTCAGAAACATGCTCCGGCGCCACCTTAAGCTGTCCGCTGATGTGGTATTTGACCAGGTCGCGGAAAAATGCCTGCGAACGATCCGCCATCAGATAATCAAAGCGAATACCGGAACGGATAAAGACCTTTTTCACCTTCGGGATCTCCCGCAAGCGCCGCAGCAGCTTCACATAATCGCTGTGATCCGCATCCAGGTTTTTGCACGGCTCCGGGAAAAGGCACTGTTTATTTTTGCAGACGCCCTTCTCCAGCTGTTTTTTGCAGGCCGGATGGCGGAAATTCGCGGTTGGGCCGCCGACATCATGGATATAGCCCTTAAAATCCGGGTCTTCGGTCATCTGCTCCGCCTCCCGGACGATCGAGTCATGGCTGCGCACCTGCACAATCCGTCCCTGGTGGAAGGTCAGCGCACAGAAGCTGCAGCCGCCAAAGCAGCCGCGGTTGCTGACCAGGCTGAACTTCACTTCAGCAAGCGCCGGAACCCCGCCCTGCGCGTCGTAAGACGGATGCCAGGTACGGCAGTAAGGCAGGTCATACACGTCATCCATCTCCAGTGTCGTAAGCGGCTTCGCAGGAGGATTCTGCACAACATACAGAACACCCTCAGAATTCAATTGCGCAGGCACTTGTCCGGTTTCCGCAGAGCCCTGCCTCTCGCGCGGCAAAGCGTTTTTCCCCCTGCGATACGGCTCCACCAGCCTTTTGGCAGTGAATGGATCCGTATTGCAATACTGCGTATAAAAGCTCTCCGCGTATCGGCGTTTCTCAGCTTTCAGCTCCTCAAAAGAGGGTAAAAGCTCATAATCATAGACATCTTCCAGATGTCTGGTCAGATAGCAGGTGCCCTCAATAAAAGTGATATCCTGAACAGACAGTCCGGAATCCAACGCTTCCGCGATAGCTACAATCGAGCGCTCGCCCATCCCGTAGGAAACCAGATCCGCCCCGGAATCAATCAGCACAGACGGTTTCAAAGAATCTGACCAGTAATCATAATGCGTCAGGCGGCGCAGACTAGCCTCGATTCCGCCCACAATAATCGCCGCGTCCGGATAAGCCTGGCGGATGAGCCTGCTGTAAACAGTCACCGCGTAATCCGGCCGCTTCCCCATCACTCCGCCCGGCGTATAGGCATCCGCCGAACGCCGCCGTTTGGAGACCGTATAGTGGTTTACCATGGAATCCATATTCCCGGCCGACACCAAAAAGCCAAGACGCGGCCGTCCAAGCGCCGTCACACTCTCTTTTTTTCTCCAGTCCGGCTGTGCGAGAATCCCGACAGTAAACCCGTGCGCCTGCAGCAGACGGCTGATGATTGCATGCCCAAACGAGGGATGATCCACATAAGCATCCCCGCAGACATAAACAAAATCCAGCTGACTGATTCCCTGCGCTTTCATTTCTTCCGGCGTAGTCGGCAGAAATTCCATTTTCGACTCCATTCCGCCGTTTATTATTCGAACGGCCTTTCATACATAAACACGCTGATCCTGCCGCACAGGAAAAGCATCTCTCATGGCAGCAGCTCACAGCCTCCATCCGATCTTTTCCTACAGAACCTCATAGCTGCCATCAAGTATCTCCTCGTAGCTGCGGATATAATAGTCCGCCAGCCGCCGCACCTCCTCTTTGCGCGCGGAAGAAAAATCATCCTCCATCGCACAGACGCGCATCCCTGCGTTTTCCCCGGCGAGCACACCCATCGGCACATCCTCAAATACCAGGCAGCGCTCCGGACGGACGCCAAGCTTTTCGGCCGCAGCGAGATAAACATCCGGCGAGGGTTTTCCTTTCGCGACCTCACAGGAGGTCACAATCGCGTCAAAACAGTCATCCACCTGGTTGTTCGCCAGCGCAGCGCGGATCAGCTCCTGGCTGTTGCTGCTCGCAATCGCGACCGGGTAGTCATTATCCCTCAGATACCGCAGAAAAGCCACCGCGCCAGGCTTCATCGGCACCCTTGTACCATAAACGCCAAGCGCCATCCGGTTCCATTCTTCCTTGATCTCTTCAATCGTCAGCGGGAGGGAAAAGCACTCCTGAAAATAAACGGCGGTCTCTGTAAACCCCATCCCTTCAATCGCGACGGTCAGCTCCGGCGTAGGCGCATATCCGTAGCGTCCCAGAAAATCAATATCAATATCCGTCCACACCCACATGGAATCGACCAACGTTCCATCCAGGTCAAAAATCACGGCTTCCGCCTGTTCTAACATATGTATCATCCTTTGTCGTATTTTCCGCTCCCTCACTGCAATCTCCAGCCGGGATAATATTTATTTTTCAGACTCCCGTTTCCATATTTCCCCCAGCCGAGCCCATGCCCGTCTACACAGACCAGCACCCAGCCTTCCGCCAGCCTGTCCGTCTCGACCGCCTCAAGGGCAATTGTCTCACCTTTAAGATAGCGCAGCACCCGCTCGTCCTCCGCCTCCAGATCCAGTACCGCATCAAAGCAGGAAGAATCCAGCAGCATCGCCAGCTCCTGGGATGGCTCAAAGCGCCCGCGCTTCAATGTGCCGACCCGCACCCCCGTGCGCAGATAACGAATGCTTTTGGGCAAATCAAAGGGCGGCACCAGCAGGCACTGTTCCCCGATCTGTTCATACCGAAACTCCTCCAGCCAGGCCTCCGTGCAGGAAATCCGTGCAAAAAAATCCCGCACCTCCCCGGGAAATCTTCCACTTCTTCCGCTCCTTAGATTCTTTTGTATCTTTTCTGTGCAATCATTTCCCGATCTGTCTGACGCTTCCCCTGCATTTTTCCTCTTCCATCCGGACGGTACATTTTCAACGCTTCCGTTTCTCAGACTACCTGCTGCTTCATTGTCATTTTCTTTCTTTGGCTCTTTCCGGAGCAGCGCCGCAAAATGTCCTTCCCCTTCCACCCGGTGCGGATAAAGGCGAACACAGCTTTCCAGGCCTCTTCCAGGCGCTGCCCCTTCTATCCTTTTTGCGGGAACCAGAGTCAGCTCTGGAAATCGCTCCAGCGCGTCTGCGACAACCGCCTCATCCTCTTCTTCGGAAAAGGTACAGGTCGAATACAGGAGCATTCCGCCCGGCTTTAGCATCCGCACGGCCCAGGAAAGAATCGCCTTTTGCAGCGGCGCGTATTCTTCCGGACCTTTCTCCATCCAGGAAGCAATCAGACTGCTGTCCTTTCGGAACATCCCTTCCCCGGAACAGGGGGCATCCACGAGAATTTTATCAAAGAAACAGCCAAACGCTTCAAAAAGGCGCTCCGGGGTCTCCGCCGTAACACAGACATTCGCCGCGCCCCACACAGCCAGATTTTTCACCAGTGCCTTTGCCCGGCTTGCGCTCACATCATTCGCTACCAGAAGTCCGTTTCCCTTCAGACGGGAAGCCAGCTCTGTGGCTTTGCCCCCCGGCGCCGCGCACAGATCCAGCACCCTGTCGCCCGGTGCAATCGGAAGAAGGCTTGCCGGAAGCATGGCGCTTGGCTCCTGAATATAATAAAGCCCTGCAAAGTACCAGGGATGCCGCGAAACCGGTGCATTCTCCACATAAAAACCATTCTCTGTCCAGGGAATCGGCCGGAGGACAAACGGCAGCTTCTCCGCGGCGTCCACCGCCGATATTTTTCCAGTATTTACACGAATGCCGGAATATGCATCCCGCTCATAAGAAGACAAAAATGTCTCTGTCTCTTCTCCCAGCTGGCCGTGCATCCGCGCGACAAATTGCTCAGGAAGCCGTTCTCTCACAGACATAGCTCTATTCTTCCTCTTCCACCGACTGGACACGGTAGCCTTCCGCAATCAGATCCAGCTCTTTTCCAAACCGCGCCAGCTGTTCAATATCATCCAGTTCGTAAATGCGGTAAAACTCATCCTGTATCTTCTGAATCTCCCTCTGGTTTGCCACGCGGTAGAGATTCTGAATATTATTCAGGATATCCGCCACCAGCCTGGAGTGAATCTGAGAAGAATTCTGCACGTCCATAATCTCGCTGCGCACCGAAGACATCTCATTGTCCAGGGAAATGATCGCGTTCGCCGCATTTGTCAGCTTCTCTCGAATATGGTCCGGAATGTTTTCCCGATACTTGTACTGGAGAGAATGCTCAATCGTGGACCAGAAATTCATCGCCAGCGTGCGGATCTGAATCTCCGCCAGGATCTTTCGGCTGCCGGAGATAGTCTGCACCTCATAGCGGATAATCATATGGTAACTGCGATAGCCGCTTTCCTTCATATGATGGACATAATCCCGCTCACTGACCACTTCCATATCCGTCCGCTGCCGGATGATCTCCACGACTGTCTGAATGTCCTCCACGAACTGGCAGATAATCCGTACTCCCGCGATATCGGAAATACGTTCCTCGACTTCCTCCAGCTTCACATTTTTTCTCTGTGCCTTTTCCAGAATACTGGCAATTGTCTTCACACGGCCGGTCACCTGCTCAATCGGGGAATAAAGACCCTGATTCCGGTATTCGCTTCTCAGGTGTTCAAATTTTAAAGTGAGCTCTTTCACCGCCAGATCATAGGGGCTTAAGATCTCACGCCACAATAGTATTTCCATCTTTCTCTCCCTAAACGGCGCAGCAGCCGCCGATTCAGGCCCGTCGCCCGAATCATATACCACAGCACCATACATGGGCAAATCTCGGGGCTACGTTACAGCTTTCCGCCCGTTATCATAACATACAAAACCAAAAGATGCAATGCATTCGATTACATCAGCTCCGCATACCGGAGCACCCAGTAGGGGTTGACGCTCTGTTCCTGCGATTGCTCGGTTCGAATGTAAATCCCCAGGTGAAGATGCACGTCAAACATCCCCCGCGTTCCTTCCTCGCCGTACCCGGTATCCCCCATCAGGCCAAGCCGTTCCCCGGCGTATACGCTGTCCCCCACCGCGAATTCCCGCGCATAGGAATCCAGATGCGCGTAATAAAAATAGCCGCCGCTCGTGCTTCGAATCCCAATGCGGTATCCTCCCTGCTCCAGCCAGCCAACCTTTTCTACCACTCCGTCGGTCATACTGACGACCGGATACACGCCAGACAGATTTTCCTCAGGCATCAGATCCGTCCCCTCATGCCCGCGCAGGCCGCCATAAGTACGCTCAAACATCCAGGTATTCTCATAAGAAACCGTTCCCGCCGCGACCGGAAAGCATTCGATATCGTCCCAGATCGCTGCGTACGCGCTCCACACAGCCTGATAGCCGCTTCGGTTTTCTTTAAGAAGTGCGCTTCTCCAGGAAGAAAGCGCTTTGCCATCCCATTGTTTTGGCCAGGAAAGCGTTTCTTTCCGGCAAAAAGGATACAATGTCGTCAGAACCTCCCCGGGTGTCAGGCCTTCATCCACTGCATTTGACAATTGGCAAAGCGAATACTCCGACAGCTTCATCTACCGAAATGAATCCGATTCCGTCACCTGGGCGCTAAGCGCAGCAGCCGCTTCCCGCTGATACAGAAGCGCAGAAAGCCACACGGAAACGCCCACAAGAAAAAACAGAAAGCAGATCCAGGAAAGCCCCCTCGTTCGCATCCCATGCTCCTTCCGGTGCCGAACCCATTGCCTGGGACGATGGCAATCGCTTTCCGGCACGCAGGCTGTCTGCACAGTATATTCCGCCAGAGGGCAAATTATGCCAGAGCATGACCACTTTTTAAGCTACCTGGTTCCTTCGCATCGCGTGAGGCAGGAACTTTTCAATCATAACGAAGGAAATGTTCTCATACAATTTCATATCACAGGCTCAAAAAGGAGCACAGCATGTCAAAAAAATCTCTATTCGTGATTTTCCTCTTATTTATATACCTGCTTCTTTGCCCCCCAGATGGCCCTGAATTCCGCCCGGGAAGGCCTGCTGCTCTGGTATCATTCTGTACTTCCGGTCGTCTTTCCATTTCTGTTTCTGAGCAGTCTGGCCATACGCCTCGTAAGCGCGGAGGATATGCCGAAAATACTAACACGGCCCTTTACGCGCCTTTTCGGCTGTTCCGCATACGGAGCCTTCGTCATTCCGGCCGGTTTCCTCTGCGGCTTCCCGATGGGCGCCAAACTCACCGGGGATCTGTACCGGGATGGAAAAATCACACGGGAAGAAGCCCTGCGGCTTTTCGGCTTCGCAAACAACCTGAGCCCTGGCTTCATCGTCTCCTACCTGGCCGCCGAGCAGATGCAGCAGCCCGCACTGGCCGGATGCTTCCTCCTACAAATTCTGGGGGCGGCGTTCCTTTATGGGTGGACGCAGGGCTGGCCGCACCATGTCCATCAGCGTCCGACGCCTCCGCAAACGCCACCCTGCCATGAAAAAGTATCCTTCTCCCTGATTGACGACTGCATCTACGGCGCCATGGAAAGCGCCCTCCGGCTCGGCGCGTATATCCTGCTTTTCGCAATCCTCAGCGGAGCCATCACCCAGGCCACACCTCTTTCCAATCCGGCCATACTATTATTTGCATCCAGCATTGAAGTAACCAACGGAATCCGGCTGCTCGCCGCTTCCTCCCTGTCCGCAGGAGGAAAATACGTCGCGGTATCCGCACTCGCGGCATTCGGCGGATTCTCCGCTCTGGCACAGAGCGCAGGAATCGCCCACATGGACAAAGAAATGCTCCTTAATTACATCAAAAGCAGGGTGATCATCACCCTGCTCTCCATTCTGATATCTATTGTCCTATTCCTGCTGCTGCAGGCAATGCACTGACCTGGATCAATCTCATAAAAACAATCACTCATCCAGCGGCTGCTCCGGAAGCTCTTCTTCTTCCGGCTGTGTATAGCTCGAAGGCTCAACGGTCGGAGAAAGCTCGGAGCGGTTCTTGCTCACAATATCATAGCAGGACTGAAGCGAATTGATAAAATTGCTGTACTTCGTCCCGGCTGTGTCGATCGTATGGCTCATGATCTTCTCCAGATTCGCCAGCATATCATCCGTGTAGCGAATCGCGCTCATACGAATATTATTTGAATCCTCCGTCGCCCGATCCATAATATCCTGCGCCTGTGCATTCGTCTCGTCAATCAGCTGCTTAGACTGCTCCACAGCAATCCGCATCACTTCACTCTCGCTGACGATCTGCTGCGCCTTCGTATTCGCCTCCGCGATAATCGCGTCCGCCTTCTGCTGCGCGTCCTCCAGGATCGCGTCCTTATTGCTGATGATCTTCTGATAACGCTTGATCTCATCCGGCGTCTTCATACGCAGCTCACGAAGCAGCTCCTCAAGCTCCTCTTTGTTCACTACGATCTTCGTCGAGGAAAGCGGCTGAAACTTACAGCTGTCAATATACTCCTCAATCTCCTCAATGATCTGTTCAATTCTACTGCTTGCCATGGTTCCCTTCTCCTTACTTAAAATATTTATACTCCGGTCGTTTCCAATTGCAGTCAATCTCTTCCATACGCATCCAGCCTGCATCTTCGGCAGAGCACGCCGACTCTCCTCTTGCCGTGCGAATGGTTATGATCTTTTTACAGTGCCAATTTTCGCGTAAACATGCTCCGCGACCTGCGGCGGTACAAATCCTGAAATATCCCCGCCATAAAATGCAACCTCTTTTACGATCGTCGAACTAATATAAGCATAATTCAGCTCCGTCGTAAAAAACAGCGTATCTACTCCCCGTTCAAGACTCCTGTTTGTCTGCGCCATCTGAAGCTCATATTCAAAATCGGTCACGGCTCTCAGGCCGCGGACAAGGAACGAGGCATCGCACTTCTTGCAGAATTCAACCGAAAGTCCGGAAAAAGCCTCTACCCGTACATTTGGAATATGGGAAGTCACATCTTTTAACATATTAACACGTTCTTCCACAGAAAACAACGGTGTTTTTTCATTATTATTTAATACACCCACCACGAGTTCGTCTACCACTGCCGCGGCCCGCTCGATGATATCCAGGTGCCCTTTTGTCACCGGGTCAAAACTGCCCGGATAAACTGCACGCCTCATAACTCCAGTCACTCCTCCTCATGAATCGCCAGGGCGAGAAAGATATGCTTATTTGTCTTATATGTTTTCACACGAAGAATCTCATATCCGTAATCCGCCAGATGCGCCTCATCCGTCTCAAGCGCCATCTCCACGATAAACATCGTCTGCGCATCCACAAACGTCGGCCTTTTGGCCGCGATAGCCTGTAAAACCTGATCCTCCAGCCCTTTCCCATAAGGCGGATCCATGAAAACAATCTGATACGGCGGCTGTCCATTCAGCCGCTCAAGCGCCATGCGCACGTCGCAATTCATCACTTCCGCCTGCCGCTCCAGACGCGTAAAGCGAAGATTCTCCCGGATGCAATCCGCAGCCGCCCGGTTCTGATCAACAAAACAGGCAAAAGCAGCGCCGCGGCTCAAAGCCTCAATCCCAATCCCGCCGCTCCCGGCAAACAGATCCAGAAACCGGATCTCATACAGATCATTCTGTAAAATATTAAACAGCGTCTCCTTAATCCGGTCTGTCGTCGGCCGCGTGCTATCGCCCGCAATGGTCTTCAGCGGAAGTCTCCGCGCTTTTCCTGCAATCACTCTCATATTCGCTCATAGCCCATCTTCTATCTTTCCCGTTCGGTGCCACTACATTTTCACCCCTGATCCCGCAGCAAATGCATGGTCAGGTTGCGACCAGTCACCCCCGTTCGTTCTCACACGATTATAATTTTTTCAACCCTGACTGTCAATACAAAACACATATTCGATTTAAAACGATTTTAAACAGAGCCTCAAAAAACAGAGTTATCGAAAATGTTTTCTTTTCAGAGACAGCGGTAAACCATCAGGCGTCTCCGAAAAACAGACAAAATCAGGAAAGTGTGTAAAAATGGAAAAATACCGCTTGACAGAGAAAAAGACTTTGATGCATACTTCTGAATAAGAGCAGCTGCGAGAACAGGCTTTTACCTGTTTTTGGCGAACGCTCTGCCTGATTTAATCAGGGAAGACTTTGCTTACTTTAAGACTGACTTGAACGGAGGTTTCTTTTATGCTGGTTCCTGTGATCTTGTTTCTGATAGGACTCTTGTTTCTGATCAAAGGGGGCGACTGGTTCGTGGATGGCGCGACCGGAATCGCCGAGCGTTTTCATCTCCCTGATTTGCTGATCGGTGCCACCGTCGTTTCCATCGGGACGACCCTGCCGGAGGTTATGGTATCCGCCACATCGGCCGTCAGCGGGCACAGCGAGATCGCCTACGGGAACGCCATCGGTTCCATCATCTGCAATACCGCCCTGATCTCTGCAATCACCATCGCCGTCCGCCCGGGCAAGGTATCCCGTAAAACGCTGACCCTGCCAATCTGCTTTTTCTTTGCAGCGGCACTTTTCTATGCGGGAGTCGCCTACACGA
>Ga0192271_1063_pt1 | contig 15278 bp, 6 predicted proteins | sample Koala_Koa24_D3_FD_131264 | JGI IMG/M metagenome (GOLD analysis project Ga0192271, IMG submission 131264) | Enriched cells from koala feces incubated with labeled cellulose particles, San Francisco Zoo, California, United States - Koala_Koa2-4_D3 ...
CATTGACAATATCGTCAATTACGACATAGACGGAGAGAAGCTGATATCCTCCGACTACAGTGCGATATTTGAGGACGGCACAACGGACATCAAGCCTGCGTACTCATTCGCGAAAACGGTACTTGCCGACAAATTGTCAGGCGAAACGGAGAGTAATTATACATACGGAATCAGCGGAACCGAAGACGATGCGTTCTACATCGAAGCATACTGTGAGTATGACGCCGAGAATAACAATGTTGTAAAGAATTATCTTTGGATTCATGTGAATGCGCAATTTGATACGGATGAGACTTCGTACAATAAAAACAGCAATGAGCCTTTTAAAAATCGCAGCTTTGTAGTGAAGTCTGAGGACGGAACGGAAGCAAAGATTTCTTATAAGGAGCTTTTGCAAAAAGCATCCGATATTTGGTCAATAACAATAACTGCCGATGACAATTATGATTTTTACGACGGCATGGTAATTGAAACAGAACTTAAATTTAATTTGGTTACGCCTAAATCCGGTCAGAGCGATAAATACGATGTATACTATGATTATTTGGATTCGTCAAATTCAGTCACACCGGATACTGTAGATACAATGAACTATCATTACGCTTCTTTCAATTTTTTTGATAAAGTGGGCAGAGCGGGAACAGAAATGAATTTGGATGGAAATCCGAATTTAAAAATGTACAGTGAACCTTTAGTCGGCGACAATTATACTGTTGAACAATTTTGCGTAGTATTTGCCCATGAGATGGGTCATGTGCTTGGATTGATGGATGTATACGGAGACAACAATCCTCACAATTACTATGTAGAACCGATGAGCAAGGATGAGGACGGAGAAATATACTACGATACTGAAGTGTTTTACGGTGAAAGCGACACAGGCGAGCTGATGTATAAAAACAATGCCGTCAGCGCGAACGATATAGAAATGTTGCTGTGTGCAAGACAGGAAAGCGAAAGACAGTGGTTTGTTCCAATTGGCAGAACCAGTATGACTGTAGATGTCATAGATTCCGATGGAAAAAAAGCAGAGAATATCAAACCACAGATAATTCTTTTAGGTTGTCCAAAGCCATTAAACAAAGATATTTTTATACTGTATACAGCGCATATACAAACGATAATTGTTTTACAAATGGTGAAATCAACATAGAAAAGGGACATTACTATTGGTATAACGAAAGCTTGGACAAGTATGTTGAAGTTGAAAATACCGATGAAAGCAAGCAGGAAATTATCAACATATTCGGTGACGACTTTGATGAAGAGTATTATAACAAGGTTTTAGAGCTTGTAAAAGCGCTTGAATCTTAATTAAGAGAGGGAGAATATTATGAAAAAAATAAGACTGTCAGCATTATTGGCAACAGCGGTATTGATAATTTCATTGTTGTTTGGAACTAAAGCGTTTGCATGGGTAATATGGTATAATGATGAAGATATAGATGATTCGATTAGGATATCGTTTGCCGATGAGTATTCGGATTCATGGGATCATTGGCGTTTTTTTCTTGCAAGCCGTGCATATCAATCATCACCAAGAATAGTTGAGATTCTGGGAGAAAAAATGTCGAGGAATATGACAACTATTATATTATTTCAAGTGATGTGTTAGAAGAGACATGGTTTGATGAGTACAGCACTGATCGTTATTACTCGATATATGAGGATCGTAAGTTAATAATACCGGAAAATGCGTATGGTAAAGATGTAATAGGTATATTGTTCAGCAGTAACGCATCGGAATTTCAAGTCAGCGATACAAATAAATATTTGAAATGTGTGGACAACATTATATTTGATAAATCGGGTGAGATTCTTCTTTCATATGCAAGATATGATGATAGAGAGCAGTACACAGCACCCGATGGGACGGAGGAAATATACGACGGTGCAATGATCTATTGCTGGAATATAAAGGAAGTATATCTGCCAAAAAGTGTTAAAGAAATAGAACCCAGCGTTTTTCGAGGTTGTAGCAGTTTACAAAAAGTTGTGTTTGATCAAAGCAGTGAGAAGTTAATCATCAATTGGTATGCTTTTTCCGGCACACCATTGTTGGAAGAAGTGATACTGCCGAGTTTCAGCGTAAGTATTGATGCTGCTGCATTTGGATATGAGTCGCGCTATATGCTATTTGGCTTTGATAATGAGGAGAAATTTTGGGCAGAATACGGAGGTTGGGGTGGACAAGTGTTGCCGGGGGACAGTTTTTGTAGATTGAGCGATGTCAAACTCACCACCTACGCCCAACCCACTCTGACCTCCGAGGGCACCACAATCAGATGGGAAGAAATCGAGGGAGCGACCTACTACGAGGTATATCAAAAGCTGAATGACGGGAAATATAGGCTGCTCGGAACGACAAGCGGCGGCGGATGCCGCTTCACAACGCTGAAAGAGGGAAAAGAGTACACATTTGCGGTAAAGGCATATGCCGAAATTCCCGCTGCGAACTATGATCCCGAAACGGACGATGACGATGAGGTTTTTTTGTTAGGCGAGAGAGTACCATCATACAGACTCAAAGAAACTTATGATGCGGATCTTTATCCCGAGAGCTTCCTGATAGAGGGGACTATGTCGGAGGATATTGTGCTGGTGGGGTAGAGTGGCTTAGTGGTATATATACGTTTAGCAGGTATACATTAGAAAAAATATTGACAAAACAGCCAAAAACATCCTATAAAAATTATCTATCTCTCCGATTATTTAAGATTATTTTAAGAATAACTTGACAAAAAGATAAAACTAATGTATATTTTGGCTAAATTTGTGCTTTATTAGATTTGCAGGATAATAAGCCCGGTTCTTTTGCGTTTTATTTTTATTCAAGGGGAGATAATCATGATTAAGAGCAGAACAAAGAGATTTGTTAACAGAATTATTGCGGGATTACTGTCCGGAGCCATGGCATTTACCATGGTTCCGGACATTTGGCTTCCGGTGTACGCAGACAGCGTAAGCAATGCAATAGCGGATGCGGATATTGCCGATTACGATGTAATCGAATTTGGCAATAACAGATATGCATTCATAGATGAGAGCGTTTTATGGGATGAGGCAAGAGAACGCTGCGAAGCTCTTGGTGGACATTTGGCATATATAAATTCGGAAGAAGAACAGGAATTTATAACCGAAATTACAAACAATACATATACGGCGCTTGGTGGCTGGGATGAACTATCAGAGGGCAGCTGGACATGGTTGGACGGATCAGAGATGACCTATACCAACTGGGCAAATAAACAGCCGGACAACAGTTCCCCTCACCAAAATCATCTGTATATAAACTACAACGGTCAAGGTAAATGGGATGATGGTTACGACAGCAAGAAAGCACCGTATGTTTGTGAATGGGAGTATGAAAACACCTCCGTTACAGATACGAAAGTGGGTCTGCTTTCGGATTATGCAATATTTTCAGCCAATAATACCGAGAATCTTACTCTTAACGGTTGGAAAGCATATTTTACGGGAAATATATATACCGGCAGTGATTTTGTCTGCAATCTTTCGGAGTTTTACCTGACAGGGAGAACCGATACTGTCGGAACAGTGACAGCAAACGGATGGCAGATAAATATTCCCGAAAGGAATGAAAACATTGCGGCTATAGCTATGCCGGATTTAAATGACGTTATAGTAAACAGCGCGGGGGACTATACTTATTATGCGGAAAGTCCGACATATATTCAGGACACGAATATTATCAACGGAAGTATAATGGTTTCAGGCGATGTAACAATAAGCGGTACAAATTTTGAGGGCGACTGTTATATAATAGCTGACGGAGATATAACATATAATGTAAACAACCTTGAAACCACAGGCAGGCTCGTTTTGTATTCAAGGAACGGAAATATTACCGTAAATGGCACAAATATCAATATTGACGGAATTATGTATGCTCCCAAAGGGAAAGTGTCTTTCAACGCAAATGAAACAACCGTAAACGGACGTATATGGGCGGATACTGTTAATTTCAGCGGAAGCATTTTCAATGTCAGCAGCGCCGATAGTGATTTGGACTTAATCGGAATGGCATTACAAAGTGGGAATACAAAAACGTATACAACAGATGAGGATTTTTCCGAGGGAATACTTGACGGAGTAAGTCTTACCGTACCCGATCAGTTGATTCTTTCGGCGGGTGAATATGATAACGATTCATCTGTAGAAAAAACCTATGGTGATTCTCAAACGGGTAATGGAGTAAAGCTTACCTATTCGGCGGATAAAACTATACTTTCAGGAAATGGAGAAACAGTCAATATTACCTATGGCCTCAGCGGTTTTGGCGAAATTCAGAGTGATGAGAATGCCATTGACCTCGTAATTCTCGTTGACCAATCAGGGAGCATGAGAGGTACCAGAATGGAGAATGCCAAAGCTGCCGCCAAAGAAGTTGTTGCGCAGATGAAATCGGGCGATAGATGCGCAATTATAGGTTTTACATCAAGCGGGAAAGTAATTCAAGGATTAACAACTGACAAGGAATTGCTCTATACAGGGATAGAGAAACTAATAGCGAATGGTGGGACCAATATCGAAAACGGACTCAGTTCTGCGATTTCCATTTTTGATGACGATTCGAGACAGAAGTACATAATGCTTATTTCAGATGGAGAGGACAGCAGTGATTCTGCCTCTATGTCTGCAACAGCAGGAGAAAAAGGTATTCGTATTCTTGCCATGATGATTGGTACAGGTTCTCTCCAGATGCAGACAGTGGCAATTAACAGCAACGGCATTTATAAGAATGCTCCCACAGCAGATGATATTGGTGAAATTATGTCATATTTTGCAGCGGAAGTATTCAATACGGCAGGGAGAAATACTGCATTCAAAACAACGGTCAAAGATAAAGATACTGTCGATTTGAATGCAATTGTACCTTCACCCTCAATGGTAACGGAGAACGCAGACGGAAGCGTAACTCTTGAGTGGTATTATGACAGAATTACTATTGATGAAACCGAAGAAATTACGATTCCCGTTAGGGCAAATGCGGACGGCGGATTTGCCGAACTGTTAACAGATACGTCTTGCTTGTACTACGATAGGAACGGAAAGCCCGGAATAATATATGCGGATGATTCCGTTATTTTGCAGTCGGATTATATTTCGAGTGGAAATTGGTCGGCTATATATGACAGTAAAAACGATGATACTGTATGGACAGGTGTCTATTGGAATGGTCTTAGATACGGCGATGGAAAAATTTCTGTATTTGTATCAGCGAGCGATGACGGGGTAAACTATTCTGTGCCGGTCTCTGCTGAAAATTGTGGCAGTCTTAGCGATGTTGTGGGAAGATATGTAAGGCTTGACGTGTCACTTGAATTATCATCGGACGGTAAAACTCCGGAACTTTTTGATATTTCCGTAACATCCGAAGAATTGCCGCAAATAGATAATTCAAAGCCGTCAGTTGCAATTTACGGAGAGCGAGAGGCAAAGGTAAATATTCCTGTAAATCTCAGGGGGATAGTTACCGATGACTGCATGAATAATAATATTACATTTGACTGGTCGTGCAGTAATGGAAATGCTTTTTTTGAGAATAGTAGTGCACTAATGACTTCCGTATATTTCAAGGCTGAAGGTGTGTACGAGATCGTCCTTACCGTTAATGATGGTGATGCGACAGAAACTACAGTGTGTGAAATAAGTGTAGAACCGGCAGAACAGTATGAGGATATTGGCCCTGAAGTCGGTGAGGCATCAGCCCCCGAAATATTTGTAAATCTTCCTGCATATGCGGACCGCAATCAGGTAATTACAGCCAAGATTGAAAATCTCAATAACACAGAAATTGCTTGGTACAGCGTCATAATAAATGACAGAAAAAAAGCGGAGGTATCCGAAGACGGAGAGTTTAGCCTTACTCTGACAAGCAACGGAACTCATAAGGTTGTTGTTCGTGCTTTTGACTGGTCGGGAAAATCCGATGTTAAAGAATATACTATCATAGTTAATACTCAAAAACCCACAATAGAAGTAACACCCTCCGCCGAAAGCGTTTATGAAGGAGAAGAAGCGTATTTCACCGTAAACACAACTCTTGCGGACAAAATATCGAGCGTAGAATATTTTCTCAATGATGAAGCCGTAACTGTGGATTCGGACGGAAAATTTGCACTTGATACAAGCAAGGCGGGAACCTATACATTTACTGCGGAGGCTGTTCCTTATTCAGGGACGGTAATAACCGATACCGCCGTTATAGAGGTCGTTTCGGCAAGCAAATTTGTTGTAGATCTTGTTTTCGATAAAAGCGAATACTGCTTGGGTGAGGACGTAAATGTAGCGGTTGCCGCATACGGCGATGATAATATAACAGGATATGCCCTTGAATATGACCGTCAGCAGGTAGAGCTTGACGAAAATAATTCCTATTGCATAAAGGCGATAACAGCAGGTACGCATACCCTTGTGGGCATTGCATGGAACGAAGCGGGTACTGTTATTACGGCAAGCTACAGCATTACAATTCCCGATGCGGATGAATATGATACTATCCTTCCCGAACTGAAGCTGACATATCCTCAAACCGAAACCTATGTGGGAGAAACCCTGCCCATATATATAACGGCATCGGACAACAGCGACATTGTTAATGTTACTGTCGAGGTTGACGGCGAAATGCGGGAATATGACGGAAACGGCATATTCTATTTTACCGAAAATGAAAGAGAAATTTATGATGTCGTTGTCTATGCAAGAGATCACATAGGAAATCTCCGCTGGGAGAGTGTAACTATCGGCGTAAATATCCGTGAAGAGGATCAGGATCTCTCCGCTCCGAGCGTGGAAATTATCCTCGAAAAAGAAAATTATTCCGTTGGTGAGAATATTGTCTTTACCGTTGCCGCAGATGATAATGTGGGAGTAACGGAGCTTATCGTAACGGTAAACGGTGAAACGGCTTATTCCAACGATAACGGCGAGTTTATTGTAGAAAATACTTCGGAGGGAGATTATGAGATAAAAGCAACTGCCTACGATGCAGCCGGAAACAGCCGTTGGGTTACAAAAACGGTGACGGTAAGCGATGTACAAACGGTTGATGAGCTTTCCCTCGAAGTGTATATGGATATTGATTCCGTTGCTGTGGGCGAGGAGTTTGAAATCACCGCAAGCTCAAGCGGAGGAAGCGGCGAAATAACCGTTGTCGGGGATGTAAACGGAGAAGCGCTTGAATTTAAGGGAGATACTGCCGCATATACTCCTACGGAATTCGGAGAATATGTTATTACCGTAACTGTCAGCGATGAAAGCGGAAACAGTGTAACCAAGATTATTTCCCTTACAGTCAATGATGACGGTGCAAGCTATGGAGAGATAATCGTTTCGGCAGCGCTCATTATCAATGGGGATTACCTTAACGACGGCGAACATAACGAGGCGATTGTAGGCAATGAAGTTACGGCAGTGATTGAGTTAAGCAATCTGTCTGACAGCGACATAGAGAGCATCATTCTTACGGTGAACGGTGAGGAGCTTGCGCTTGATGAGAATAAAAGCGCGGTATATGTTCCCAATACTGTGGGAGAATACCTTTTTGAGGCGGTATTGAATGACGTAAACGGAAATTCCGTTGAAATGAGTTATCTCCTTTATGTGGTTTCCGATAAAGACGGCGGAGAAACAGGCGACAGCGACGATGATATCGGGGATTTTACCGTTGAAATAACATCTCCGACAGACTGTATGGAAATAACCTCTCCCACGGATATTATAGGGTCAGCCTTCGGCGAGGGCTTTGTTAAGTATACTCTGGAATATGCGCCTGCAGGAACTGTGGATTATACTAAGCTTTTTGAGGGAACAGCCGCTGTAAAGGACGGCGTCCTCGGCAGCCTTGACCCCACCCTTTTACAAAACGGATATTATGACATTAGGCTTACGGAATATACATCCAAAACAAACGTAATTTCAACAGTGACGGTTTATGTCACAGGACAGATGAAGATAGGCAATTTCTCTGTCACTTTTCAGGATATGGACGCTACCGTTCCGGGGCTTGCTCTGACAGTTGTAAGAGGATATGACAGCAGAGATAAGGCTAAATCGGGAGATTTCGGCTATGGCTGGAGTTTATCCTTAACCGGAGCAAGCATTTCGTCAAGCGGCGATCCGTCCGAGAATTTCACTCAAACTCAAAGCAGTTCATTGATAACCTCCTACAGTTTAACGGAGGACAAGGCACACGAGGTTTCTGTGGATTGGGGCAACGGTACTGTGGAGAAGTTCGGTATGTCGCTCTCACCCGACAGGTCGCTGACCCCTATAACTGCCGGAATAACGGTGGAATACAAGGGAATAGGCGCTGCTGCATCCACCCTTGAACCGATAAACAGCGGTACTGCCGACTTGATTTACAATGACGGATTGCTTATGTATGCAAACGGAGATCCATATGCTCCCGTGGGCTACAAGCTTACAAAGCGTGACGGTACGGTTTATTATTTCAACGGAAAGGGTAATGTAAACAAGATAACCGATACCAACGGAAATACAATTGAAATTACCGATGACGGTATAATCCATTCCGATGGAAAATCCATTACCTACACTCGTGACAATGCGGGCAGAATAACACAGATTACATCACCCACAGGGAAAACTGTTTCCTATTCCTATGATGAAGGAAATCTTGTTTCCGTTACCGATATTTTGGGCGAAACAACAAAATTCACATATGATGACGAGCATTATCTCACCGAAATTATCGATCCGAGAGGGATAACCGTTTCAAGAAACATCTATGATGATAACGGCAGACTTGTGAAGGTTATAGACAGTGACGGTAATGAAATTATCTACACCCACGACATTGAGGGCAGAGAGGAAATTATTACAGACAGAAACGGAAATGTCACTCTGTATATTTACGATGATAAGGGCAATATTCTTTCACAGACCGACCCTAACGGAAACACAGTCACTAATACTTACGATGCAAACGGTAATCTCGATAAGACTGTTGACGCACTCGGAAATATTACCGATTACAGCTACAGCTCAAGCGGCGATCTGCTTACCCTGACCGATGCGGAGGGTCATACAGTCACCAACAGCTATAATTCCAAAGGTCAGCTTACCTCAATAAATGCAATGGGTATAAGCACTATTACCCTTGAATATGACAGCAGCGGCAACACCACATCCACCACGGACGCACTGGGAAATGAAATGGATTACAGTTATGACAACAAGGGACAGTTGACCTCGGTCACCGATGAAATAGGTACATACATGAATATGATCTACGACAGCGAGGGAAATGTTATCTCCGCAACAAACGGTGTGGGGACAGTGTCGCAGTTTACCTACGATGCGGACGGAAACTGCACATCAAAGACACTGACATACACATCGGACGGTGTTCAGAAAACCGTTGCCGAACAGTATTTCTATGATGCGGCAGGCAATCTTACAAAGATAATCGACAGTGACGGAAATGTTACCTCAACCGAGTACAACAGTATGGGCAAGGTAAGCTGTGCAACAGATGAAAAGGGCAGAAAAACGTCCTATGAATATGACGATTTCGGCAATCTTATCAAGATAACCTATTCCGACAACACAACGGAAACATTTACCTACGACCGTGAGGGAAATAATCTCACTGCCACCGACCGTATGGGAAGAACAGTTACCATGTCCTATGACAAAGCGGGTAATCTTATTTCAAAGACATATCCGAACGGTGCAGGCGTTTCCTATGTTTATGACGCAAATTACAACCTCATTTCCGAAACAAGCGCAAGCGGCGGAGTTACAAGCTATGAGTATGACAAGGTGGGCAGAAACACCGCTATCGTTGACGCTCTGGGCAATCGCACCTCGTTCTCCTACAACGCAAAATCGCAGCTTGAAAGCATGACCGACCCTATGGGCAGGACATATACATACAGCTATGATGATAACGGAAACAGAATCAAGACCGCCTATCCCGACGGTACTTCCGTTTCCACAGACTACGATGCAAGAGGAAGAATTACCCGTCAGAGCGACCAACACGGGTATAACACATATTATACCTATGACGGTGCTGACAGACTGACATCGGTAACAAATGCGCAGGGCGTGACTACAAGCTATGCCTATGACGAAGTGGGCAATATGACCTCTGTTACAGACGGAAACGGCAATGTGACCGCTTATGCATATGATGATTTCGGCAGGGTTATCCGCACTGCAAACGCTCTCGGCAGCACCGCTTACACCACCTATGACAACAGCGGAAATGTGCTGACATCAACCGATTATGCAGGCAACATCACAAGCTATACATACGACAGTCTTGACAGGGTTTCAAGTAAAACAATGCCCGACGGCACGGTGTACTATACCTACACGACAGACGGAAAAATTTCCTCCGTCACCGACAGCACAGGCACAACCATGTTTACTTATGACAATATGGACGGTCTGACAAGGGTTGATTATTCCGACGGTAATTTTGTAAGCTATTCTTACGACAATGCTTGCAGACTTACTTCCGTAACAACGCCTTTCGGCACTACTGCTTATGAGTATGACTTGCTTGACAGACTAACAAGAGTGGTTGACCGCAACGGTTATGCTACTGTTTACGAGTATGACGCAAACGGCAGCCGCACCGCTGTCCGCTATGCAAACGGAATAATCGTTACATACGACTACGACCTGTTAAACAGACTTACCTGTCAAAAAGTCCTTGACATCGACGGCGAGGTTATGGTACAATATACCTATGCCCTCGGCTTGGCGGGCGAAAGGCTATCCGCTTCAGAGCTTGACAGAACTGTCGAGTACACATACGATAATCTTTACCGCCTGACCGGTGAAACCATAACCGAGGGAGAAAAGGTTACAACTTACACCTATGCTTATGACAGCGTAGGCAACCGTATCTTGAAAAATGTGGACGGTCAAGAAACTGTTTACAGCTATAATGCGCTGAATCAGCTTGTGAGCGAGGGTGATATTACTTACGAGTATGACCTTAACGGGAATCTTGTAAGAGTAATCGGTACAGGCAGGTCTGCCCTTTATGAGTACAATTCCGAAAACAAGCTTGTAAAGGCTACTATTCAAAGCGGCAACAACGTAGTTGTTGAAACATACACCTACGATTACGCAGGCAACAGGACTTCAAAAACAACAAGCACTAACGGGCAAGTTGAGTATGTTAAGTATCTGAATGATACAAATTCAGCCCTTACTAACGTTCTTTGCGAGCTTGACGAAAACGGCACGGAGAAGTGTGTATATACGATTGGTGCTGACCCTATTTCGCAGGAACGTAACGGCAAGACATCGTTCTATCTTTATGACGGGCATGGTTCAGTAACTGCACTTGCAAATGAAAGCGGCGTTGTAACCGATACATATACTTACGATGCGTTTGGTAACTTGCTTGACAGCACGGGCAATACCGAGAACTGCTATTTGTATTGCGGTGAGCAGTTTGATAAGGCTACAGGACTTTATTACCTGCGTGCCCGTTACATGGATACCTCTACGGGTAGGTTTATTTCGCAGGATAGTTATGCGGGGGATATTAATGACCCTGTAAGCTTGCATAAGTATCTGTATGCTAATGCTAATCCTGTGATGTATTCTGATCCCAGTGGGTATTCAGCTGACTTAATGAGCGTGACTACTGCGGCAGCAGGAATGGCGATAATAGGGGGTATTCTTACACTCAATGCATCAGGAATATTGCGTGATTTAACAGATGGTCTTATCGGGTTAGAAACTTATATTGACGATTTTTTTGATGATATTGAGGTATTAATTGGTGATGTTGCTTCCGGCAATACAACATCTGCTGATATTAATGAAGATGTACATGATGAGGCTGCTGGTGGTTCTACTGACGGCACAGGTTCTGGTGGTACTGCTCCTAATCCTAATAATAATGGGAATAAGAAAAAGCTAAAGGATCTTGCCGAAAAAATTGCTAAAAAGTTTGATGCAAAAATTTCACAAACGAAAAACGAAAATGGATTTAAACTAAGCATACAGCGCGGCAACCATACTTTGGAAATTAGAATAATGGATTCCGGTTCTAGCGGAAGAATGAAGCCATATTTTAGAATTTCAATACCTGGTAAACAAGTGTTTGACATTAATGGATTTCCATCTTCGGACAAAGCTTTAACACATATTGATTTAGATACTATAACAGTAACAGAGATAGTACAACTTATTCAGAAAATAATGGAGGAGTATTTATGACGAAAGAACAAGAAGAAAAAATATATGAACGTATCGACGAAGCGACTATTACTTCATATTTTTTTGATTTATTTAAAAATCAAATAATTTTTGAATTAAGGCAAGACTATACCGGTGAACGGCATAAAGTTATCATCAAAAATGTTTCTACATTTTCTTATATATATGATACAGGAGAGCTTGATGCTTTACAATTAGAGGAATGGGATCCTGTAAACGGTAGACTTGAATTAACCAGTATAAGTTTCTGGAATAAAAAAATTAATGCATCTCTTAGCGGTGCAGAGTGGGCATCGGAATACAAATAATGCTATAATGTTGTAATTGAGATATGGGGTAAAGTATTGTTAATAAATGCAACAGACGTAATTGTTGATGATGAAGTGTTCAAAATAGATATATAAGTGAGTTATTATGTTTAATTTTAGAAGGAGGTAATGTATAATGGGCGCATGGGGAACAGCAATTTTTTCGGACGATGAGGCGTGTGATGTGAGGAGAGAATACAATGTTCTTGCCACTTATATTGAAGATGACGATTGGATACTAACTAAATTAAAGGAATTTTTTGAGGTTAAAGAAGATCTTAACGATATGGACGCTGTTTTCTGGTACGCATTGGCAACTCAGCAATGCAAATACGGGAGATTATGTGATGAGGTTAAAGAAAATGCGCTTGAATGTATTAAACGAGAATATACTGTTCATGGCTGGTATAATCCTAAAGACGAGAAAAAAAGACAAGCTGTGCTTGACAAACTGAAAAAACAACTGGAGAGCGAGCCCGTTCCGAGAAAAAAGATATCTAAGCCGAAGCGTGAAAGAGCAATATGGCGTGAAAACGATGTAGTTGCCTATCATCTTGTAAATATATTTGAAAATGAATATAGGAAACCAAGCGATTACTGGTTTTATGGGAAGTACATTTTGCTGAAAATAGTGAGGGTTGATAAAAAGCCGATATCTCATATAATGCCTGAACTCGCTTGTGACGAATGGATGTATTGTTCGGTTTATGACTGGATAGGAGACAGCATACCGGATATGGATATTGTGAAGGATTTAAATTTCCATCCATTCAAATACAACGAATATAGAAAGGAATATGATTATGGAGCATATATTTATTCAACTGTTATAAATCCTGCTTATAAAAGAAAGCATGATACAGTTGTAATAGGGAATGATACCTCAGGCAAATTACCGCCGCGATTGAGGCAAAACATGGAATTGTGCGCCGATGTAATCGAGTTCTTATTAAGTAAGACACCCAAATTTACACCCGAGGAGATAGGATTTTTTAACAAGAACGGTATGCCGTAAATTGTAGTACCGGAAATTACAGCTATGCAATGCTCTCACCGCAACGGTTATGCCGCTGTTTATGTGTATGATGTAAACCTACAGAAGTACGAAAAACGACTTTCTCTTTGCGGGAGAGCAGTTTGACAGCACAACAGGCTTGTATTATCTCCGTGCGAGGTATATGAATCCCTCTGTCGGTACGTTCATTTCTATGGACAGCTATGACGGTTCGATTGACGACCCTGTAAGCTTGCATAAGTACCTTTACGCAAACGCTAATCCTGTTTCCAACAGTGACCCAAGTGGGTATGTTACCCTTGCGGATCAAGAGGCAACAATAGGCGTACAGAGTAATCTTAACGGAATACTTTCAGCCAATGGCGGAGCACTTATGAAGCTCTTCAAAGGAATTTCCTTTGCGATAGATTTAGGGACTTCTGTAGCCGATGCACTGAACCAAAATTTACAGGGAATAGATTTAGTGATTGCCATAGCCAGTGGAATAATGACAAGTATAGTAACTAATTTTTCTTGTCAGATACTCGCATTGGGAACCTGGGGAGTGGCAATATTCGCTGTTGCAGCACTTACGGTAGGCGTTGGAATAGGCAAAGCCATCTACGACAGAGATGCAGGTACGGCAGTATCGAGAGTATTGCAGCTTGTAACGATACTATTTGCGGCATATACGCCATCGTGTTTTACCGGTGATACAGAAGTTGCTGTTGAAGACGGCTTTGTTCGGATAGATGAAATAAAAGTCGGCGATAAGGTTCGCGCATATAACTATGAAACAGGCGAAACGGAGCTTAAAGAGGTTCTGAACGTCTGGGTCAAGGAAACTGACGAAATTCTTCACGTTTCAACTGCTGACGGTGAAACTATTGACACCACAACCAACCACCCGTTCTATGTGGAGGAAAAAGGTTGGGTAGCCGCAGGTGATCTTGAAATCGGTGACGTACTTGTTATCGCTGACGGTGACGAGGTTGAGGTTGCTGATATTGAGATTGAAAAACTGGCTGAACCTATTACTGTTTACAACCTTGATGTAGCTGACTTCGATACTTACTTTGTTGGTGAGTATGGGGTTTTGGTGCATAATAGTTATGATCCTAATGCTAATGTAATATCAGAAACAGTAACAAAAAAGGGGCAAAAAAAGAAAGATTATTTATTTGATAATTTATCTGATGCTAAAAACTATGCTCGTCAGATTTTAGGTAGTAATACGAAAAAAATTAGGGATGAATCTGGTAAAGTTATTGGATGGATTAACGATTTGGGTGATGAGGTTTATTGGAAACATGGCGATTGGTATAAGGGTCTTGGAAAATCAAGTTTTCCACATTTAAATTATATTATTAATGGCGAAAAAGGACACTTTTTCTTAAAGGACAAAATAGTCAACAGTGGGCTGTGGGAAATATTTGCTGAGATATTTGGATTATAATGATATTTGGCGGTTAGATACTGACTATGTCTAACCGCCATTAAGTAACAGAAAGGAAAGGGTATACTAATGTTAAAATTTTACAAAACTAAATTGTTTGATCTATATGATGGCATATGGTATAAAAATTTGAACTATTGCATTTCTTTTAAAAAAAGAAAAATGTTTTTGAAAAATGGCAAAAGAAATCCAAATTTTGATGTTGCAGCATTTGAAAAGATGGTTAATTATAATTTGTTATATATTTCATATGTCGAAGATGATGAGGATATTGACTGTATGT
>Ga0192271_1064_pt1 | contig 15240 bp, 15 predicted proteins | sample Koala_Koa24_D3_FD_131264 | JGI IMG/M metagenome (GOLD analysis project Ga0192271, IMG submission 131264) | Enriched cells from koala feces incubated with labeled cellulose particles, San Francisco Zoo, California, United States - Koala_Koa2-4_D3 ...
TCTTTATTTATTCAGCTTAATGGGAAACGACCTAAAGTACGAGTACACCCTATACCCGCAATCAGTCGTGAGTCATGTTGTCGCGCATTTTCTTAGCGTTATTTCTATCGGAGATAATGGTGTCGATAGTGCCGAGAATCCTGCCCTTGTCTATATCGTCAAGCTTTCGTAGCTTTGTTATAATTTCCATTTCAAAGGGTGAAAGATTGTTAGCGGAGGTATTGTGCTTGATATTAGTAAGACCTGCAATATAATCAATACTTACGTTGTAGAAGCGGGAAAGGGTAACGGCAAAGTCGAGGGGTACAGTGTGCTTGCCCTGTTCATAGTTTGTGTAGGTTGTTTTATGCATATCGAGCTTAGTTACTAATTTTTCCTGTGTCAGATCGGCATCCTCACGCAAATCACGAATCCTATTGTAAACTTGCACATTTATACCTCCAATTCATTGTAGCATTTACATGAATTATAACATATTTATCTGAAAAGGATTGATTTTTTACAACAAAGAGTGTATGATATTTTTACAAATACAATATTTATTGTATTTGTAAACCCTGATGATGAGAAAAATTAATTGTTATGAAAAATTTAGGAGGAAAGATAACAAACCCAGTGCAGGCTTTTTGTCTTGCTTTTTCTCGGTGAAGCTGCATAAAGCGGTTTTTTTGAATAAACCCAAAACTAAATGGTCACACTTTTAGTCACATATTGACTTTATTCAACAAAACGTGTAAAATTATAGATGAATACCGAATTAAAGGAGCGCTCCCATATGGCAGAAAAAGGACTAAATACCAAATCAAGTGAGTTTTCGGAAAAACTGGTTGAATATATTAACAGCAGCGATTATACTGTTTATAAGCTGTCACAGATTACCGGTTTGGGAAGGACGGCGATTCAGCATACTATGTCGGGAAAGCTGCTGCCTGCACAGGACTTTGTGGAAAAGCTTAGCCTTGCACTTCCCATAACCACAAATCAAAGAAGCGAGCTGATAGAGCTTTATCGCCGTGAGAAAATAGGAAGTAAGGCATATTACAATAGAATCCACGTCAAGGAAATGATTGAACAGCTGCCTAACTATTGTATAGCGGACAGCGCCCCGAAAAATAAAACTATCCCTGCTCCTGTTCAATGCGACACGGTGGTTAGGGGTATTGTCAACGTGAATAACGCTCTGCGAAACATTATTATCAACGAAAACAACGAGGAAAATCCGTTACTTACAACAACTTTGCCATACGAAAATAAAATGTTCTTTGATATGCTGAAAGCCCTTGATTTGTCTGATAAATCAATCAAGCTGAAGCACTATATAAAAACCTACGATGAAACCGATCCTATCACCATGCTTGAAGAGGCATTGAAGCTTTCCATGAATAAGGGAATAATCTACAAAATGTATGTTTCCTGCGAGCAAAATCGCCCTGAAAGCTATAGCTCCGCATTTCCCTTTTATCTGCTTTCCTCAAGGTATATAGTTACGATTTCAGCCGATTTCAATGCAGCCTATATCAGCGACAACAAGGATCTGCACAGCATTTTTATGCAGCATACCGCCGACATCGAACAAAAATCCGTACCAACCCTTGATACCTATGACGAGTTTCAAATGTTTGACATTCTGTTCGGGAACGGGCAGGATTATTCTGAATCAATAGAATTTCAGCCTTGCCTTTCATCGTATATAAATATAGATAACGTTATGAGTCATATGAAATATTTTGAGGGTCGCAGTGAGCTTATTGACAAATTTAAAAGCAGATTTTTTTATGAAGATGGTACAGTTATGGCTTTACTGAATAAATGCTATTTTTCCCTTGATGGACTGAAAAGCTTTACCGAGAACGGTATTATCGTCACCACCATAGGCAGAATGGTTCCGACTCCCTTGACAATTGAGGAAAGAATTTATCTTTTGGAAAAACTGCGGGATGATACCGAAAAAAAGGTAATGATTGACCCGATAAGGCTAACCATTCCCGAAAATATGCAGCTGTTTATCAGAGAGGATAAATCTATAGTGATTTCCTTTTGTATGTCCGACAGTCCATTCTGCTGTGTGGTTCACAGTGTTGAGCTGTATGAAATATTCAACGATTTCGTGGACAGCTTGGAACAGGATAAGCTTGTTGTCAGCGAGGCTGAAATGGTTCAGGCGGTTGATGATTGTATTTCCGCCTTAAAGAATAAGCTTGCGCAGAATTGATATAAATGCTATGTTTGACGGCAAATTTACACTCAATTCCTTAAACCTTAATAAATTTGTGGTATAATTAAGGAAGTGGGGAAGCTTGTCAAGTATAGCGGCATTATGTTCCCCAATAAAGAAGGGTTATCCTTTGAAAGGGGGCAAATGTGGGAAAAGCCGCGACCTTTCGCTTTTCCCATGCAGCATGGAATATCGGCTTGTGAGATCCCGCAGAAAAAGCATAGCGCTGACCGTTGACCGTTCAGGCAATGTTGTGGTAAGAGCGCCTTTAGATACGCCAAAATCCGTTATTGACGATTTTGTACAGTCAAAAACGGATTGGATTGATAAATATTCCGCCCAGGCTGAGGACAGGGTTCGCGAGAAAACAGAGCTTCTGTCAAAACCGCCCCTGTGGCTGCCGCTTATGGGTGAGGAGTGTCCCGTTGTAAATAAACAGCCCTACGGATATATTGACGGTTGCTTCCGACTTCCCGAGGATATGGCGCTGGAAAGAATGATTCCCTACTTGAGAAAGCTTTATGCTTCAATAGCCAAGGACACCCTGCCTGCCCGTACACGACTTATAGCGGGACGAATGAATGTGAATATTTCCGATGTAAAGATAAACAGTGCAAAAACCCGCTGGGGAAGCTGCTCCTCCACAGGAAGCACTAACCTTTCATGGAAGCTGATAGCTGCCGATTTAAAGCTTATCGACTATGTAATAGTGCATGAGCTTTGCCATGTGGGACAGATGAACCACAGCCCCGAATTTTGGGCAAAGGTTGAAGCAGTTATTCCCGATTACAAGCAGTGCAGAGAGCGCCTTAAGGACGTTCAGAAAACCCTTGTACGATTCGGATTGGATTAAGGAACCGCTGATTAAATCGTTTCTCAACCCTCTCAGTAAGGGCATTTCGAGGGTTGGAAACGATTGCTGACGCATTAATCAGCACTTCCTTAAATAATGCAAAAAATCCGCAAAGCCTTTTACTTTTGGGCTTTGCGGTATTTATATATAATTAACCAACAAATGCAGCTTGGCGGGAGCAGGTACACCCTGCGCCTGCTACTTTAGCTTTGATACGGAGCTTACGGTCATTCCGAAAATGTGTTCAACGATTTGGGAAAGGCTTTTTTCCATATCGCCTATGTCCGCAAAGCATACACGCCCCAGTATACCGTCCTCATTCCTGAAACAAATCTCCTGTGTGCGGTCATTGCCTCGGGTAAACGATGGGTAGATATAGCATACGCTGTCCGCCTTGTGCATTTCCAGCAGCTCATAAAGATTGTTTATATCCGACTGGTATATGCCGTAGTTGCTTGCGTCCTGGGAAAGCTTCTGCCATTTTGAGTCAAATACAACCCTCATTCCGTTTTCCCTCATGGTTATTACCACAAGTGCTTGGGCGCTGTCACGAGGCATCGCCCTATTAAGCATGGGGTAACGCTTCTTTTGCAGCTCCGCATGGAAGCGCTGATTATCCAGCATTCTCCCAAGACTGGACGCCGTAAAGCAGTCAAAAAGCTCCGACATGGTGAAAACCACCGCATAGGAAACATTTCTGCCTGTTGTAACGTTTACGCCCTTTCCCAAAAGGAAGATTTCCGCCCAGGTGATGGCATTTCCGTAGCCCACCATACTTCTGTCTATAACGCAGGCGGCGAAGTCCTGCCTGTAGCTCATGGAGTAATCCACACCGTCAAAATTCGCGATAAGAGCATCGATTTTGTTACGGCTTCTTGCGGAGGAGGTAACTCCCTGCAGATATTTCAAGGTAGATTTTATCAGACGATTTTCGGCACGGTTTATGGAAAATACATCATATTGAACATAAAACTTGTCCTTGTGGGCGAAATTCTTTGTGGCATGGAGAGAATATATAACCTTTCCCTTAAGAAAGCGTTCGTTTTCGGTGTACGGCTGATATTCCTTTTTGAGAGAATTATGTATAATAAGCTGTACCTCATTGATAAAGGCAAGTATAAAGGTTTCAAATATATTAAGTCCCTCGGCTGCCCTTGTATTTATGGCGCTGTTGCTTAGGGGAAGCTTTTTCACTGTACGCAGCATATTAAGCATAACGCGCTTGTTGGAAAGCTGATTGCCGTTGGCATCCACGGCATTGGACATAGGCAGAAGCTCAATCTGTGTGCCGTCCTTAAAGACGATTGCACCCACATATTCCGAGGCACGCAGCAGTTTGCCCTTGTCGTCCTCCTCAAGCTGCATCATGTAGCTGTTTCTGCCGGTAGGGTCGGGCATCTTCTTTTCGTACACGAAGTCCTCCAACTGTTCAAACGTATCCTGCGGAATAACCACAGCACCGTCACGCATGGGACTGCCCTCCGGTATGAAAAACTCCTGTTCACAGAGCCTGTAACGTTTACGTTGTACCATATATATCAGCCCCAATTATTACAGCAGCTTGCTGTAGGCATTAATATTAAAGAAAGCGTCATTGTTAATCTCGTAGGTATCGTCAACATCAAGGAAAAGCTCCACATTTTCGCCGAAGGTTTTCTTGTAGTCAATAGCCACAGCCTTAACGAATTGCTCCTCAGGCTCCTTGTTGTAATCGCCCAAAACCCAACGTATTTTCTGATAATCGCTATAAAAATACTCCTGCAGCAGAGGAACAATGGCATTTTTAAATATCTTGCCCAAATTCTGCAGAGTAGGTTCGGTTTTCAGAGGCATGAAGTAAGCATGACCTATGGTATGCTCACGGTCAAGGAGAATTTCAATTCTCTTGTTAATGGTGGAGAGAAGCTGCTCAATGCTCACGCCCTCAATGGTGGTATTTCTGAAAAGCTCAGGCTGAGGGAGCATTTCCACAAATTCAAAACGTCTGCGGATCGCCGTGTCAAGCAGCGCGATAGATCTGTCGGCGGTATTCATTGTTCCGACTATGTACAGATTATCGGGAACGCCGAAAGGCTCCTGTGAATAAGCAAGTCTGACCCTCAGCTCTTCGGATTGACCGATACGCTTAGTAGGCTCGATAATAGTGATAAGCTCACCGAAGATTTTGGAAATATTACCACGGTTAATCTCATCGATAATCATTACATATCTGTCCTCAGGGTGCTCGGACGCCGTCTGGCAGAACTCTCTGAATATGCCCTTATCGACAACATACACCATTTCCTTTTTACGAGTACGCTCGCCGCGTTCATTCATGGCTTCAAGAAAAACGGGCTTGATACCCTCGACGAACTCCTCATAACCCATAGATTGGTGAAAGGTCGTAAACTCAATCTGTCCAAAGCTTGTTTTAAGCTCATTGTAACGCTCAAACATAGCGTCATAATCCTTTTTCATTACCGCTTCAACCGGCAGATCATAGATTATTGACAACGCATAGTTGACGGTATTATAGGTTTTACCTGTACCCGGAGGCCCATAAAGAATGATATTTTTTCCCATGATAATTCGACCTTTCCTTTTGGAAATTAGATATTGGATATTTGAGAACAACTGCATTAACTGCCATTCTATTTCCAACTACCAATATATTATACCACATATTCCACAAAAACACAAGTGCGATTTTGAAAAACTATGGTTATTCTGCACATTTAATAAATATTGCGTACTCTTTTTGGGAAGAACGCATAATAAACAGGATTGCTCACATTAAGGCGGACGCCGAGGAATTGACAAATCATACACATTCACTTAAACGTTTAAGTTTTCACAGAAAAAAAACAGGCAGGAGATAGATCCTGCCAATAAATTAAGTGAAACTAAATGAAATAAAAACGTGTAGAACAAAAGAAAGGAGACAACAAAACAGATGTTAACAATAATAAATATTAAGAACTTAACATCATAAATATTATAACTCAAAAAAGGCATTTCGTCAACAGCTACACAGAAACCTTTACATTTTTGGCATAGTGTCCAAAAAATCAATGGAACAATTATGAAAAATGCACTGCAAACAAGCTCGTGCATAACAGGCTGATGACCGAGCGTGCCAAAAGCTACAATACAGGATTGCAAGTCTTAAATTGACTGCATCAATTAGTTTGTTGTAAGTATTATTGTACCATATAACGAGGAAAATGTCAAGCCAAATTTACACTTGAAAACTTAAATATTTCACCCTGTTTTTTATGCATTTTCCATAATCGAAAAAAGAGGCGGAAAACGACCATTTTCGCCTCAAGGATATTAACCTGTAATCAAACGCCGTACTTGTTGGTGGCAACAGGGATACCAACGCCCATTGTTGATGCAACAACGCAGGACTTAAGGTAAGTACCCTTTGCAGCAGCCGGCTTAGCCTTAACGATAGCCTCTAGCAGAGCCTCAAAGTTCTCGGAAAGCTTATCAGCACCGAAAGAAGCCTTGCCGATAGGGCAGTGAATGATGTTAGTCTTGTCAAGACGGTACTCGATCTTACCTGCCTTAGCCTCAGCAACAGCCTTAGCAACGTCAGGGCTTACAGTACCTGCCTTGGGGTTAGGCATAAGTCCGCGGGGACCGAGGATTTTACCAAGACGACCAACAAGACCCATCATGTCGGGAGATGCGATAACAACGTCAAAATCCATCCAGTTTTCCTTGAAAATTCTGTCAACCAGATCCTGACCGCCCACATAATCAGCGCCTGCAGCCTTGGCAGCCTCGTACTTGTCATCCTTACAGAAAACGCAAACCCTTACGTTTTTACCTGTACCGTTAGGGAGAACAACAGCGCCTCTGACCTGCTGGTCAGCGTGACGGGAGTCAACACCCAAACGAACATGAACCTCAACGGTTTCATCAAACTTAGCCTTAGCGTTCTTGCAAACCAAATCCAAAGCCTCAGCAGAGTCATACTGCTTGGTTCTGTCGATTTGCTTTGCGGATTCAATATATTTCTTACCGTGTTTCATTATTATTTTCCTCCTATTAGTGGTATTTGCGGAAGATTATCCTCCCACTTTCGGCAGCAGCTTATGGCAGCTGTCCCGCGAATCAGTCAACAACCTCTACACCCATGGAACGGCAGGTGCCGGCGATCATGCTCATAGCTGCCTCAACAGTAGCTGCATTGAGATCGGGCATCTTGGTTTCGGCAATCTTGCGAACCTGTTCCTTGGTAATCTTACCAACCTTGGTCTTGTTGGGAACGCCTGAACCGCTCTCAAGTCCGATAGCCTTTTTAATAAGTACGGCTGCCGGAGGAGTCTTTGTAATAAACGAGAAAGAACGGTCTGCATAAACGGTAATAACAACCGGGATAATAAGACCGACATCGTTCTTTGTTCTCTCGTTGAATTCCTTTGTAAACGCCATGATATTTACACCGTGCTGACCGAGCGCAGGGCCAACCGGGGGAGCAGGAGTAGCCTTTCCTGCTGCAATCTGAAGCTTAATTAAGCCTACAACTTTCTGTGCCATAATAGCGCACCTCCATAAAAACGTATACCGTTACAAGCGGTAAAATAGTTAGTTTTTCGACAAAACCGCATTGGCAGCCTTGTCCCCAAAAGAATAATGCTCCGTGACAAAGCGTGAAGCTTATGTCACCAACGGGGATTTATTCATCCGCAACAATGTCGTAAATGCTGATTGAAGAAGACGGAGTTTCTCTGCCAAGGAACGACACGTTTACGTCAATGGTCATATTTTCGGTATCGACAGCGGTAATACAGCCCGAAAGACCCTTAAGAGGTCCGTTGATAATCTTGATCCTGTCACCCACAGCGTAAGAAACCTTTACATTGGAGGTTCGGGTCTGATCGTCGTCCGATTCAACGCCCAGCTTTTCAACCTCTCTGTCTGTGAGGGGAACGGGCTTGCTTCCGGGACCCACAAATCCGGTAACACCTCTTGTGTTTCTGACCACAAACCAGCTTTCATCGGTCATAATCATCTTGACCAGAACGTAGCTGGGGAAAACCTTTTGATCGACCTCTCTGGTTTTGCCCTTATCGTTCGTTTCGGAAACATGATTCACAGGAATTTTGACCTGTTGAATAAGATCGGTCATATTACGGTATTCAACATCCTTTAGAATCGTCTGCATAACCTTGTTTTCATATCCCGAATAGGTGTGAACAACATACCATTTAGCTGATTCCGACATATCGTAAACTCCTTAAAAACAAATCATCCCGCCTGATTGATCAGCAGCTCCAGCAGCTTAACAAAGAGGGAATCTATCCCCCAAATGAACAAACCGCTGATAACCATAGTCACCAGAACAACACCCGTGTTGTTAAAAACGGTTTTCTTTGACGGCCATACAACCTTCTTGAATTCGCTCTTTAAATCCTTGAAGTACTTAACCACACGATTCGGCTTCTTCGCACCGGTTTTTTTCTTCTTGGCGGAATCGCCGGCAGCCTTTTCGTCCTTCTTCGTTTTAAGAGCGTCCTTGTTTTTCGCCATGTTCCTAAAACACCGCCTTACTTGGTTTCCCTGTGAAGAGTATGCTTCTTGCAGAACCTGCAGTACTTATTCATCTCAAGTCTGTCGGGATCGTTCTTCTTATTCTTCTTGGTGTTGTAGTTGCGCTGTTTGCACTCCGTGCAAGCCATGATAACCTTTACTCTCATAATATCGGCACCTCCTGTTAATACTGCCTTTATTAGCAGCGTTCATTACTATGGAACAGGTTGTGTGACCGTTCCTCTGCCTCCCTCTCGTCCGAAAAAACGAATCTGAGGTCATTGGATTTTCTGCCAAAAAATCGGCGCAAAAAAATAGACCTCACAAAGAGGTAAAATTATTATAACACAACAAAACCCCTTTGTCAAGGGGTTTTGCAAATATTTTTACGATTTTCCCCGTAGGGGGATATAATTACTTTGCCTTGCTTGCGTTTTCCTCAAGTATCTTTCCGATAACCTCATCTAAGGGCGATGCGCCTAAGTCGCCGTCCTTTCTCGAACGCAGGGAAACGGTCTTATCCTCAACCTCTTTATCGCCTACTATGAAGAAATAGGGGATTTTTTCAAGCTGTGCCTGACGGATTTTGTAGCCGATTTTCTCGTTTCTGTTGTCAACGGTTACTCTCATACCCATGCCGTCCAGCTTATCGGCAATGCTTTCGCCGTATTCCTTTGCCCTGTCGGTTACGGGCAGAATCCTTACCTGTTCGGGAGCAAGCCAAAGGGGAAGTGCGCCCGCATACTTCTCAATCAGATACGCAAGGGTTCTTTCGTAGCAGCCAAGGCTTGTACGGTGGATGATGTACGGATTTTTCTTTGTGCCGTCAACGTCCACATATTCCATTCCGAAGCGCTGTGCAAGGAGCATATCTATCTGTATTGTTACCAGTGTGTCCTCCTTGCCGAATACGTTCTTGTACTGAATATCCAGCTTAGGTCCGTAGAACGCCGCTTCATCTATTCCGATGGTGTATTCCACACCCAAATCGTCAAGTATGGTTTTCATGGTGCTTTGGGCGTGCTCCCACTGCTCCGCCGTACCCTCGTACTTATTCTTTGGATTTGCGGGATCCCACTGGGAGAAGCGGAATGTGCAGTCCTCTAAAAGTCCCACTGTGTCAAGGCAGTATTTTGCAAGCTCCAGACAGCCCTTGAATTCCTCCTCAAGCTGCTCGGGGCGAAGAATAAGATGTCCCTCGGAAATGGTGAACTGACGTACACGGATAAGTCCGTGCATTTCGCCGCTGTCCTCGTTTCTGAAGAGGGTGGATGTTTCACCCAGCCGCATAGGAAGATCCCTGTATGAACGCTGCCTGTTCAGAAATACCTGATATTGGAATGGGCAAGTCATAGGGCGGAGGGCAAAGCATTCCTTTTCCTCATCATAAGGATCGCCCAAAACGAACATACCGTCCAGATAATGATCCCAGTGACCGGAAATCTTGTAAAGCTCCCTCTTTGCCATGTAGGGGGTCTTTGTCAAGAGATAGCCCCTCTTAGCCTCAGTGTCCTCAACCCATCTCTGCATGGTCTGTATAACCTTTGCACCCTTGGGGAGAATTATAGGCAGACCCTGTCCGATATAATCAACGGTGGTGAAGTACTCCAGCTCTCTGCCCAGCTTGTTGTGATCCCTTGATTTAGCCTCCTCAAGCTGTTTCAGATGCGCTTCAAGCTCGCTTGCCTTGGGGAACGCAGTACCGTATACACGGCAAAGCTGCTTGCCCTTTGAGTCGCCTCTCCAATATGCGCCCGTACAGTTGGTGAGCTTAAATGCCTTTACAGTGCCTGTGGACATAAGGTGAGGACCTGCGCAAAGGTCGGTAAATTCTCCCTGCTTATAGAAGCTTATTCTCTCGCCCTTGCCGCTGTGCTCCTCACAAAGCTCCACCTTGTAGGGCTCGTCCATTTTTTTCAGCATATCGATAGCTTCATTAGGTTCAAGGGTATATGATTCAAGGGGAATATTTTCCTTGACTATCTTCTTCATCTCAGCCTCAAGTGCCGAAAGGTCATCGGGGGTAAATGCCGCGGGTGTATTGAAATCATAGTAAAAGCCGCCATCGATTGCGGGGCCTATTGCCAGCTTAACCGTGGGGTAAAGTCTTTTGACAGCTTGTGCAAGAATATGTGAAGCGGTGTGGTTGAACGCCCTCTTGCCCTCCTCGGTATCAAAGGTGCATACCTCAAAGGTGCAGTCACTGTCAATAACCGTTCTTAGGTCGCAGACCTTGCCGTCCAGCTTTACACAGCAGGCCGCCTTGTAAAGTCCCATGCCTATGCCCTTGATAACCTCGGCGGCAGGCGTTCTGCTTTCACATTCTCTTACAGAACCGTCTTTCAACGTAAGCTTAATCATGATATCATTTCTCCTTTATCAATTGTGATTTTTTGTATATAAGCTTGAGCAGCCGCATAAACAGCAGCTCAAACAGCTTGCTCAGAATAATTATAACCACTGTCCATGCGAATAAATCCGCCGTTTCCAAATATATCTTTGCTCTATAAAGCATATCTCCCACAGAGCCGTCCGGCTGACCGATAACCTCCGCAGCAGTTCCGCTTTTCCAGCAGACACCAAGGGCGGTGCGGCAGGCGGAAATAAGGTGCGGCATTACCGAGGGAAGATAGATATACCTCGCTTTAACGCTTTTTTTCATGCGGAAAACCTGCGCCATTTCAAGAAGCCCCTTGTCGGTGGTGCATAGCCCCTCCAATACGTTAAAGTATATAATGGGAAGCACCATGAGGAATGAAACAAGCACCGACAGATAACGGCTGCTCATCCAAAAAAGCGCGAGTATTACAAAGGACACCACGGGAACAGCCTTTATCACACTCATAAGCGGGGAAATAAGGCTTTTTGCGGCAGGAAAGACGAATGACAGCACTGCAAGGATTATTCCCAAGGTAAATCCTCCTAAAAAGCCGAGCGCTATTCGCCATGCGGAAAAAGCCGACGCGGAAACAAAGCTGCCGTCAAGGATAAGCTCCAAAAGCCGTTCCAAGGTTTGGACGGGAGTTACCAGTATAACCCTTTTGTTCACCGCAAGGGCGATTATTTCCCAAAGCAGCAGCCAAAAGAGTATCGGCAGGATTTTCTTTGCTAATCCCGCTGCTTTATCGGAGATTTTCATCCGTAATAAGCGCTGTCGGCGGGGACAGCACCGCCCACGGAGGAAGCGTCCGCCTCAAAGAGAACGTTCAGATATCCGCTGACCGCACTGCGCATTTCCTCGCCTGTAAGGAAGGTGATATTGCAATAGGGCAAGGCGTTTATAGCCACATTTTCCGTTACGATACCGTAATCACCCACAAGGGCTGCGGCCTCATCGATATGGTCGTTTACATATTCAACCGATGCGGCATAATCCTCCATAAAGACCTCAAAGGCAGCGGGATTTTCCTCGATAACATTTCCTTGGGCAATGGTAACGCCCGTGATAAGGAGAGTATCGCAAACCTTATCCCATTCGTCCGTAAGGGAAAGGGCAATGGTAATATCGGAATTTTGCGTCATTGCAACAGTGACATAGGGCTGTGGGAGAACGGCGATCGCATTTTCGGATTCAGCCATAACCGCCGCAACCTCGGCGGATTCCGATTTGTATTCTATAGTGACATCCTCCTGCGGCTCAAGTCCGTTTGCGCGGAGAATATAGTTCATGACATATTCGGGAGCAGTGCCCTTTCCGGTGCTGTAAACGGTTTTTCCCGCCAAATCGGATATAGAAGTAATTTCCTCACCTACGGTAACCGCATAGAGAACGCCAAGGGTGTTTACATCGGTGATTTTTATTGCACCGTCAGTCTTGTTGTAAAGAACAGACGCAAGGTTAGCGGGAACGTTGGCAATATCCGTTGTTCCGCTGACAATGCCGGTAACTATTTCATCGGATGTTGAGTGAATGGTGACATTGTAGGTGTTCAGGGTAAGACCGTTGTCGCTGTCGGACATCATTTTTACCATTCCCATGGTTGTGGGACCCGAAAGGGATGCCATCTCATATTCTGCGGGAGTAAATTCCGTTTCCGATTCGGTTGCTTCCGTTTCTTCGGTTTCGGAGGAGCCGGCAGCGGCTTGGGAAGCCTCGGTTGTTTGCTGCTCGGTTGACTGCTGCTCGGTTACGGTATCTGTCTGTGAGGAGCAGGCTGTCAGTGAAGACAGAGCCAACAGACAAGCTGCGGTAAGAGCCGCATATTTTTTCAGATTAATCATAATAGTTCCTTTCCGCCGAAGTGCTTCGGCATAGCTTATTTCCCTTTTCGGGGCTTTAGCGGCAAAGAAGTGATTCCACAAACTGCTTTGCGGCACGACCGCTTCTTCCGCTGCGGCGAAGTGCGAAGCTTTCCGCCTTTATGAAAAGCTCCTCCTCGGGAATGTCTATATCATAGCTTTCCGCCAGTGATTTAACTATGGAAAGATAGGTGTTTTTATCGGGCTTTGCAAACGTTACCTTTAAGCCGAAGCGCTCCGAGAGGGAAAGCAGCTCCTCACGGGTGTCCGATGCGTGAACATCGTTTCCGTGTCGGTCGTCAAAGCTTTCCTTAACCAGGTGAAAGCGGTTGGAGGTGGCATATATAACCGAGTTGGGGGCTTTTGAAGCGGCTGAACCCTCAAGGACGGCTTTTAGGGCGCCGAAATCATCATCATCTCCGGCGAACGAAAGATCATCTATAAAGATAACGAATTTCAAAGGGTTTGTGCTGATTTCCGACATAACGTCAGGCAGCAGGTGAAGCTGTGCCTTTTTTATTTCAATAAGCCGAAGTCCCATGCCGCTAAGCTCATTGACAACAGCCTTTACGGTAGAGGATTTACCCGTCCCCGCATCGCCGTACAGCAGGGCGTTTGCGGCAGGCTTGCCGTTAATAAGCGCCATTGTGTTGTCAAATATCTTTTTCCGTTCGGCCGCATATCCCGAAAGGTCGGAAAGCCGCTGGGGATCGGGGGTGAGAACAGGAACGGTTTTTCCGTCCTTAAGCATAAATCCCGTATGGTTCTCGTAAATGCCGTATCCCGTCAGCATAACATTCGCCAGCCGTCGGACATACAGCTCGGATAAATTCACGTTTTCCGTTTCCCAACAGGGAAGATAATCCGCGGAAATATTCTTTCCGCAGTCCATAGCGTTTTGTATATCGGCGGGGGTTATCCTTGAAACGTCCTCAAATATCCTAAGCTCTCTTTCAACGGATTCTTTAATAAGCAGGGGAATTTCCCTCCCTGCCGCTGCTGCCAAAAGGCAGATGTTTTCGTCTGCACATACAACCTCGGAAATGTATTTTGTAAGGCTTGTCCCATGCTTATAAAGTGCGGCGGCAAAATCACCGCAGGACTCCACAGTCCTGTATTTAAGCATTGACATAAGCTTTTTTGTTACATCAAGCTCCAGTATGCCCCGAAAAACGGCGATGCCGCTAAGCTTGATATACAGCTCCTCGCAATCCAACCTAAAGACCTCTTTTCATAAAAATAAAAAATCCCATGACAATGTCATGGGACGATATCTACCGTGTTTCCACCCTTTTTTGTCAAGACCGCACTCTCGTTGCTTACAACAGACAGCACAGACCCTAACCTCATATGCTCTGTAACGGGAGCAGCCGCTGTTTATTGGACAGGCTCAAAGGATGGTACTCATTGGCTCCCACAGCTGCACCGCTTTCACCGCCGCGGCGCTCTCTTTAAGCTGCAAAAGAAGCCGAGCTTCCTCGTCATAGCTTTGATTTATTTACCTTCACGCATAATGATAGCACTAAAAAATAATTTTGTCAAGTCTTTTATACGCGATTTAAAAAAATAATTTTCAGCCCTTTCACTTAATAAGGCTAACAGCCGCTTTATGCAAAAATCGGGATAAAATTATCCTTACAAAAAAGTGTTGCAAAGGAAATCCGATTATGGTATAATTACACTGAAAAAGCCGCGGATACGGCATATTTTCCAAAAGGAGGTCTTAGAGTGGCAGATATTAAATACGAAATCAAGGAGCCCTTGGGTACTCTCTCTGCAAGTCCAAAGGGTTGGACAAGGGAGCTTAATCTTGTGTCGTGGAACGATGCCAAGCCTAAGTATGATATAAGAGAGTGGTCGCCCGAGCATGACAAAATGGGTAGAGGTATTACCCTTACAAGGGAAGAGGCTGAAAACCTGTACACCCTTTTGGGCGAGGCTTTGAAAAAGCAGCTTATATAGGATAACAATGGCGTTTTCCAAGGATTTGCTCTATGGAAAACGCCTTTTCTTTGGGGAATATGCCTAAAAATCACATAATATGTAAAAAAAGCCTTTACACTTTATTGAAGATGTGATAAAATGATTAGTATATTATTTTTCGGCAGCGGAAATGTGAAGTGCTCCCCTTTTGTTAGACAATGTGGTATAATATAAATATACCAATTAAAAGTCTAATGAAAGGGGATATTTTTATGCCTAAAGGAAAGCCAAACAAAAGGTATACACCAGAATTTAAAATCATGGTTGTAGAAACAATGCAAAAGGAAAAACTGAGCTACAAAGAAATAGAGAGAAGATTTGAATTGCCGCACAGACGAGCCGCCGATTGGGAACGAATCTACCTTGAAGAAGGAAAAGAAGGACTCTATGTTGAAAGAAGAGGACGAAAGTCAACGGGACGCCCTCCAAA